>Ga0184626_10000086_pt1 | contig 21115 bp, 17 predicted proteins | sample PLM3_60_b1_FD_133142 | JGI IMG/M metagenome (GOLD analysis project Ga0184626, IMG submission 133142) | Groundwater sediment microbial communities from an aquifer in East River, Colorado, USA - PLM3_60_b1 | ecosystem: Environmental > Terrestrial > Soil > Riparian zone | place: USA: East River... | reverse complement strand
GGCTTCAAGGGCGCGGGCACGGTGGAATGGCTGACCTCGCAAGGCCTGAAGATCGGCGCCGACAGTAACGTGGCCTACCGCCAAAGCGGCGGCGAGTTGGCCGCGCGCCTGGCGCCGACGGAAATCTTCCTGGTCGACGATCTCGTAGCCACGGGCCGCCTGGTTGCCCAGCTCAACGGCGCCTGGTCCTGGGGTAACGAGAAGCCGCGCAAGCTGATCGGCTACCCCATGCCCCGGTCGGAAAGCCATGCCTGGTTTGCCGTTACCGGCGAGAAATCGCCGGCCATGTTTGCCAAGATTTGCGGCATCGATCTGCGGCCGCAGCACTTCCCGAACGGCCGCATCGCCCAGACCTCCCTGGCCAAGATGAGCGGCATCATCTTCCGCGCCGATCTCGGCTGCGCCCCTGCCTATTATGTCCTCGCCGACAGCGCCTCCGCCGAATATCTTTGGGGCTGCCTGATGGACGCGATGGAGGAATTCTCCGGCGCGCCGGTCGGGCTTTTGGCCCTAAGGCAATTGGCGGGCGAAGGGTGAAGAAGCCATCGGGCAAGCGAAAGGACGGGGGATCGCGGCGCACCGTTCCGGCGGCGGGCAAACGCGGCCGCGCGAAAGCTCAGCCCGATTTCCAGGACCCGCACAAGCTTCGCAGTCCCGCCAACGGCCAACTCGAAACGGCCATCGGCCGCGAGGTCCGCGAGTTCCGCAAGAAGCTCGACATGACCGTGGCGCAGCTCGCCGGACAGGCGCGACTCTCCGCCGGCATGTTGTCCAAGATCGAGAACGGCATGACCTCGCCGTCCCTCGACACGTTGCAGGCTCTCTCGAAGGCGCTGCATTTGCCGGTCACCGCCTTCTTCCGCCGCTATGAGGAAGAGCGTGACGCGACCTTCGTGCCGGCAGGGCAGGGCCTCAAGATCGAACGGCGCGGCACGCGCGCCGGTCACCAGTACCAGCTTCTCGGCCATACCCAACGGCGCAACATCGCCGTCGAGCCTTACATGATCACGCTGACCGAGGAGTCGGACGTCTTTCCCATCTTCCAGCATGCGGGTGTGGAGTTCCTCTACATGCTCGAAGGCGAAGTCGGCTACCGCCACGGCAACAAGACCTACGTGATGAAGCCCGGCGACTCCCTGTTCTTCGACGCCGACGTCCCCCACGGCCCCGACGACCTGCGCAAGCTGCCGATCCGCTTCCTCTCCATCATCTGCTACGCGCGCGAGGAGGAGGAGTCGTAGAGTGACACTCCTTCGTGTCGAACATTCCTAAATTGCTTCCCCCGCGAAAACGGGGGCCTAGGAGAAGCAGAGCGCTCTGCAATTCCTGGATCCCCGCTTTCGCGGGGAAAGCAATAAGGGGGCGATTTGCTTTCAAAGAGCGCCATCTGCAATCGGGCGGACCCGTCTTGCGCCTGTTCCCCACAGGAAATATTTGTTCACGCTAGTATTGTACAACTTGAACCGGTTCTATAGGTTCAAAACTGTCGTGCCGGCCCATTGCCCGGCCCGAAGGAGTCTTCGTAAATGTGCGGAATCGTTGGCTTATTCCTGAAGAACCCGGCGCTGCGGCCGCATCTGGGTGGCCATATCAAGACCATGCTGATCGGCATGTCGGAGCGCGGGCCGGATAGCGCGGGCATCGCCGTCTACCACAAGCCCGTGCGCAAGGGGCAATGCAAGCTGACCGCGTTCCACGCCAATCCGAACTATCACTGGCGCGAGATCGGCGGCGCGCTCGGCGAGGCGTTGAACGCGGAAGTCGACATTGAGCTCAAGGGCAATCACGCTGTTATCACCGTTTCCGCCGATGAAACGGCGACGCGTGCCTGGCTGCATCATCACCACCCGGAAGTCCGCGTCATGGGCTATGGCCAGCTCATGGAGGTCTACAAGGACATAGGCCTGCCCGCCGATGTGGCGGAGCGGTATGGCGTCGCCGGCATGGAAGGCACCCACGCCATCGGCCATACGCGCATGGCGACGGAAAGCGCCGTGACAACCGAGCACTCCCATCCGTTCACCGCCGCCTCCGACATGTGCCTCGTGCATAACGGCTCGCTCAGCAATCACAATCGCCTCCGCGAATGGCTGCGCCGCCGCGGCCACGAGTTCGAGACCGACAATGACAGCGAAGTGGCCGCGCGCTATTTCGCGCACCGCATGGGCGAGGGCGCCAGTCTGGCCGAGGCGCTGGAGGCCGGCCTCACCGATCTCGACGGCTTCTACACCTTCACCATGGGCACGCGCGACGGCTTCGCCGTGCTGCGCGACGGCATCGCCTGTAAGCCGGCGGTGCTGGCGGAGACCGACGACTGGGTGGCGATGGCGTCCGAGTTCCGCAGCCTCGCCAATCTGCCGGGCGTGGAACACGCGAAGATCTGGGAGCCCGCGCCGGCCGTCGTCTACACTTGGAGCCTACCGAAGGCCGCATGATCTCCGTCGATCTCGCCCAGTCGTCGATCCGTGATCTCAACGAGCGCCTGCACAAGCTGCCACCGGACACCAACGAGCGGGCTTGGCGCGTGTTGAATCCAAAGGGCGCCCATGCCATTGCCGCCGGTTTGACCGTGCCCATCGAGGTCGTCGTCGAAGGCCATGCCGGCTATTACTGCGCCGGCATGAACAAGGAAGCGACGGTCATCGTCAACGGTCATGCCGGCGTCGGTCTCGGCGAGAACATCATGTCCGGCGAAGTGCGGGTGAAGGGCAATGCGTCGCAATCCGCGGCGGCTTCGGGCCAGGGTGGACTCGTCGTGATCGAGGGCGATGCCTCCGCGCGCTGCGGCATCTCCATGAAAGGCGTCGATATCGTGGTCGGCGGTTCCGTCGGCCATATGAGCGCCTTCATGGCCCAGAGCGGCAGCCTCGTCGTCTGCGGCGACGCCGGCGCCAGCCTCGGCGACTCCATCTATGAGGCGAAGCTCTACATCCAGGGTAGCGTCGAAAGCCTGGGCGCCGATTGCATCGAAAAGAAAATGACCCCTGAGCATATCGCCAAGCTGGAGCGCCTGCTGGCCCGCGCCGGCATCAAGGCGGATGCCAAGCGCTTCCGCCGCTACGGCTCCGCGCGAAAGCTTTACAACTTCCACACCGATCACGCCGACGCTTATTGATGGCGGGGATCGAGGAGAACCATATGACAGTCGATCCCAGGGGCCTGCGTCCGTCCCATTCCTTTCCGTCCCACATTCTAGCGGAGATTCATCGCGCCGCCGATCAGGGGTTGTACGAGATCCGGGGCTATGGCGCGAAGCGGCGCCTTCCCACATTCGACGATCTCGTCTTCCTGGGCGCGTCGGTGTCGCGCTATCCGCTGGAGGGCTATCGCGAGAAATGCGCGACCGACGTGACGCTGGGCGCGCGTTTCGCCAAGAAACCCATCCAGCTGAAAATACCCATCACCATCGCCGGCATGAGCTTCGGCGCGCTTGGCGCCAATGCGAAAGAAGCCATCGGCCGAGCCGCGACCGCGATGGGCACCAGCACCACCACCGGCGACGGCGGCATGACCGAAGAGGAACGGAAATCCTCGAAGACCCTCGTCTATCAGGTGCTGCCCTCGCGCTATGGCCTCAACCCCGACGATCTCCGCCGCGCCGACGCGATCGAGGTCGTGATCGGGCAGGGGGCGAAGCCCGGCGGCGGCGGCATGCTGCTGGGTCAGAAGATCACCGAGCGAGTCGCCAAGATGCGCAATCTTCCTGTAGGTATCGACCAGCGCAGCGCCTGCCGCCATCCCGATTGGACCGGCCCCGATGATCTAACCATCAAGATCCAGGAGATCCGCGAGATCACCGATTGGGAGAAGCCGATCTATGTGAAGGTCGGCGCGACGCGCACGAAGTACGATGTAGCGCTCGCCGTGAAGGCCGGCGCCGATGTGGTCGTGGTCGACGGCATGCAGGGCGGCACGGCGGCGACCCAGGATGTCTTCATCGAGCATGTGGGCATACCCACTTTGCCGGCGGTGCGGCTCGCGGTCGAGTCGCTGAAGGAACTGGACATGCATCGCAAGGTGCAGCTCATCGTCTCCGGCGGCATCCGCAGCGGCGCCGATGTGGCGAAGGCCTTGGCGCTGGGCGCCGACGCCGTATCTCTCGGCGTCGCCACCATGGTGGCGCTGGGCTGCAACAAGCCGGTCTATCTCGAGGACTATCATGCGCTCGGCACCGAGCCCGGCTGCTGCCATCACTGCCATACCGGCAAATGCCCCGTGGGCATCACAACGCAGATTCCCGAATTGCAATCGCGCCTGAAGCCGGAGCAGGGTGCGCGCTGGCTGCAGAACTATCTCACCGTGTTGACGCTGGAGATGCAGACCCTGGCCCGCGCCTGCGGCAAGAGCCATGTGCACAATCTGGAGCCGGAGGACATGGTGGCGCTGACCGTCGAGGCGGCGGCCATGGCCGGCGTGCCGCTGGCGGGGACGGATTGGATTCCAGGCCGGGAGGCGCGGTACTAATCAGCGAAGACAGGTAAGGGGCGAGTGGTCCCGGACTTGATCCGGGCATCGCCGCAAAACAAAGACCAACAGGGGAGCAATCATGGCCACCGATCTGCAAAAGGTCGCGAAAGACCGCAAGATAAAATACTTCCTCATCAGCTATGTCGATCTGTTCGGTGGGCTGCGCGCCAAGCTGGTGCCGGCGCAGGCCATCGGCGCGATGCAGCGCGACGGCGCCGGGTTCGCTGGCTTTGCCACCTGGCTCGACATGACTCCCGCCGATCCCGACCTGTTCGCCCGTCCTGATCCTGACAGCCTGATCCAGCTGCCCTGGAAGCCGGAGGTGGGCTGGCTCGCTGCCGATCTCTGGATGGACAACAAGGAAGTGGCAGCCTCGCCCCGCGCCATGCTGAAGAACCAGGTCGAGAAAGGCTTGAAGCAGGGCTACCGGATGAAGTCCGGCGTCGAATGCGAATTCTTCCTGATCACGCCCGACGGCAAAACCCTATCCGATCCCAGCGACCAGCAGGAGAAGCCCTGCTACGATCAGCAGGCGCTGATGCGGCGCTATGACGTCATCACCGAGATCTGCGATTCCATGCTCCAGCTCGGCTGGAACCCGTATCAGAACGACCATGAGGATGCGAACGGCCAGTTTGAGATGAACTGGGAATATGACGACTGCCTGAAGACAGCCGACAGGCATGCGTTCTTCAAATACATGACCAAGGCGATCGCCGAGAAGCACGGCATGCGCGCTACCTTCATGCCGAAACCATTCATAAACCTGACCGGAAATGGTTGTCACGCCCACGTCTCCGTCTGGGACAAGTCGGGCAAGACCAACCAGTTCCACGATCCCAAGGGCGAGCTCGGCCTGTCGCGGCTGGCCTATCATTTCCTCGGCGGCGTGATCCATAACGCCGATGCGCTCTGCTCCTTCTTCAACCCGACGGTGAACAGTTACAAACGCATCAATGCGCCCCGCACCCTGTCCGGCGCGACCTGGGCGCCCAACACCATCACCTATGGCGGCAACAACCGGAGCCACATGGTGCGCATTCCCGACCAGGGCCGGTTCGAGCTGCGGCTGATGGACGGCGCCGCCAATCCCTATCTGATCCAGGCCGGCGTGCTGGCCGCCGGCCTCGAGGGCGTTCTCAACAACCGCGACCCGGGCAAGCGGCTGGACATCAACATGTACACCGAGGGCCACACGGTTAAGAACGCCAGGAAGCTGCCCCTCAATCTAATGGACGCGCTGCGCCTCACCGACAAGAGCAAGGCGGTCCGCGACGCCTTCGGCAGCGCCGTGGTCGACAGCTACATCAAGCTGAAGACCGATGAGTGGAACAGCTACGCCCGCCATCTCACCGGCTGGGAACGGGACCACACGCTGGATTGCTGATCCCAATCGTTGAGCATGCGCCGCAACAGAATCCCCTCTCCCCTTGGGAGAGGGGGCAGGGGGTGAGGGGTTTCGCGCGGTAAGCGCGCAAAGACTCTTTCGCCCGCTCTCGCACAAGTGCGTATCGGCTCTTGTTGTGCTCGACCAGAATCACTTGGGTCGCGGACGTCGGGTTGCCAGCGCCTACCGGCGCTAACCCCCTCACCCCCTGCCCCCTCCCCCGGTGGGGAGAGGGGTTTCTTAGTAGTGCCGGCAATACCTGATTTGTTTGCATCCGGCGCCCGTGTCACGGAACACAACTTGATGTCGATTCCAGGCTGGTCCGAAACCGGCAAGACCGCTAGTTTCCCGCGACCGCGGCGATCCGTCGCGGGGTGAATTCCGACGACAATCCAATAGGGTGGCGCGGGGCACCAGAACCGCTCCGGCGCGAAGGGGAGAAAGCCAAACAATGGCAAAGAAGGTTGGCAGCGATATCGAGATTGCCCGGGCAGCGAAGATGCTGCCGATCGAGCAGGTGGCCGCGAAGGTCGGCATCGGCGAGCAGCACCTGTACCGGTACGGGCCGAGCAAGGCGAAAATCTCCTTCGACTTCATCGAGGGCCTGAAGTCCAAGCCCGACGGCAAGCTCATCCTGGTCACGGCGATCACGCCCACGCCCGCGGGCGAAGGCAAGACGACCACCACGGTCGGCCTCGGCGACGGCCTCAACCGGATCGGCAAGAAGGCGGTGATTTGCCTGCGCGAGCCGAGCCTCGGCCCCTGCTTCGGCGTGAAGGGTGGTGCTGCCGGCGGCGGCTATGCGCAGGTCGTGCCCATGGAGGACATCAACCTCCACTTCACCGGCGATTTCCACGCCATCGGCACGGCCAACAACCTGCTCGCCGCCTTGATCGACAATCACTACTACTGGGGCAACGAGCTGGGCATCGACGAGCGCCGCATCACCTGGCGCCGCGTCATGGACATGAACGACCGTGCGCTGCGCAACATCGTCTCCTCGCTCGGCGGCATCTCCAACGGTTTCCCGCGCGAGGACGGCTTCGACATTACCGTCGCCTCCGAGGTCATGGCGATTTTCTGCCTGTCGACCGACCTTGCGGACCTCACGCGCCGCCTCGGCAATATCGTCGTCGCCTACACCCGTGACCGGAAACCGGTCTATGCCCGCGAGCTGAAGGCCGACGGCCCGATGACCGTGCTGCTCAAGGACGCGCTGATGCCGAACCTGGTGCAGACGCTGGAGAACAATCCCGCCTTCGTCCATGGCGGTCCCTTCGCCAACATCGCACATGGCTGCAACTCTGTGATCGCCACCAGGCTGGGGCTGAAGCTCGGCGATTATGTGGTGACGGAAGCTGGCTTCGGCGCCGATCTCGGCGCGGAGAAATTCTTCGACATCAAATGCCGCAAGGCCGGCCTCAATCCGGCGGCGGCGGTCATCGTCGCCACCATCCGCGCGCTCAAGATGCATGGCGGCGTGGCGAAAGAGGATCTGGGCAAGGAGAACATCGAGGCGCTGAAGAAGGGCATCGCCAACCTGTCGCGCCATGTGGAGAATGTGAAGTCCTTCGGCGTGCCGCCGGTCGTGGCGATCAACCGTTTTTCCGCCGATACCGATGCGGAGCTGAATGCCGTGCGCCAAGCCTGCGCCGAGTTGGGCGTCGAGGCCATCGAGTGCACCCACTGGGCCGATGGCGGTGCCGGCACGGAGAAGCTGGCGCAGGCGGTGGTCAAGCTGGCCGAGTCCGGCGCCAGCAAGTATCACCCGCTCTACCCCGATGACATGCAGTTGTGGGAAAAAGTGCGCACCATCGCCCAGCGTCTCTACGGCGCCCAGGGCATCATCGCCGACAAGAAGATCCGCGACCAGTTCGCCGAGCTGCAGAAGGCGGGCTTCGGCCATTATCCCATCTGCATGGCGAAGACCCAGTACAGCTTCTCCACCGATCCCAACCTGAAGGGCGCGCCGTCCAACCACGTCGTGCCGATCCGCGAGATCAAGCTCTCCGCCGGCGCCGAGTTCCTGGTGGTCATCTGCGGCGAGATCATGACCATGCCCGGCCTGCCGAAGGCGCCCGCCGCCAACAACATCTTCGTCAACAAGGAAGGCCAGGTCGAAGGGCTGTTCTGAGGAGGCAGTCTCGCACACGGAGCAACACCCTAAGCTGGCGTTGCACTTCGTTTGCAAACTCAGGGGACCCAGGGTTGCAGAGCGCCTTTGGTGACGGTAGCTCAACGACCGCACGATGAAACCCTGGACCCTTCGCGAGGGCGACAATGGTGGGGAGATGATTTGGCGCCGATTCACAAGCGACCGATTGCTCCTCGCGCGATTGCGCCCAGATTGTGGCGGCGCGGTTAAGAAGGCTCGCCGCTAGCGCACCGGCGAGCGCTCCTGCATAATGCTCGTATGATCCCACTCTCTCTGTCGCGCGCCATCGGCCTGTCGCCCCGCAAACGGCGCGTGCGCCGAAACCGGAAAGGGCGCGGCCGCTGGCGCAAGCGCGTGCGCTGGGTTCGGCAGCGGCTGGACGTCCTGCCCCGGCCCGTGCGCATCGCCGTCATCGCGGCGGTGGTGCTGGTGTTCATCGCGGCGGCGAACTTCGCCTACCAGGTGGCGCGCAAGCCGACGGAAATGTTCTTTCCCGTAAGCGGCGTGCTCGACAAGGCGCCGGCCGAGACCTGGGCCGCATACGCGCCGCTCTTCCGCGAACATTCCACAGCTGCTATCACGCCGGAATTCCTGGCGGCGCTGGCGCAGGTCGAGGCCGCTGGCAATCCGCTGGCGCGCACCTACTGGCGCTGGCGCCTCACCTGGGATCCGCTTTCCATGTATAGGCCCGCCTCGAGCGCCGTCGGCATGTACCAGATGACCGATGCGGCTTTCGCCGACTCGCGCGGTGCCTGCACCCACGAGCACGTCGTCGTCGAGGACTGCTGGTTCACCGGGCTCTATACCCGCGTGCTGCCCAGCCACGCCATCGAACTCACCGCAGTATTCCTGGACCGCAAGGTCGCGGCGATCCTGGTCCGACAGCCGCACGCCACCGCGACCGCGCGGCAGAAGCAGGATCTCGCCGCTCTTATTCATCTTTGCGGCGCCGGCACCGGCAAGGCATTCGCGCGCCGCGGCTTCCAGCTGACCGCCGGCCAACGCTGCGGCGATCACGACGCCGCGCGATATCTCGCCGCAGTCAACGCTATGACGCGGAAGTTCCGACTCCTCGCAGCCGATGAGTAGGCGCGCGAGGCGGGTACCACAGTACACAGAGTTCAAGACCACCCGATCAACATAGGAGTTTGAGATCATGCGGCTCGACGGAAAAGCCATGCTGGTCACCGGCGCCACCTCGGGCATCGGCGCGGCGATCGCGCTCGAAGCGGCCAGCGAGGGCGCGCGCCTCCTCCTGACCGGCCGCTCCGCGGGGCGCGGCGAAGATATCCGCCGGCAATGCGGCGGCGAAGCGGTCTTTGTCGCCGCCGATGTCACCGAGAAGGGCGTGGCGGAGCGGCTCGTGGACGCGGCGGTCAAGCAGTTCGGCCGCCTCGATATTCTCGTCAACAATGCCGGCATCGTTCACCGGCACACGGCCGAAACCGCGACCGACCAGGAATGGGACGACGTCATCTCGGTGAACGTCACCAGCGTCTTCCGCATGAGCCGCGCGGCGCTGCCCCAGATGAAGCGCCAGGGCGGCGGCACGATCATCAACATCGGGTCGGATTGGGCCCTGGTGGGCGGCCGCAACGCCTTCGCCTATTGCGCCAGCAAGGGCGCCGTCGCGCAGATGACCCGCGCCATGGCCGTCGATCACGCCCGCGACAACATCCGCGTCAATTGCATCTGCCCCGGCGATATCGACACGCCGATGCTGGCTTCGGGCATCGCCAAGCGCGGCATGACGCAAGAACAGGGATTGAAACACCTCGCCGATCAGATTCCCATGGGCCGGGTGGCGCAGCCGCGGGAGATCGGCCGCGCCGCCGTCTTCCTGGCCTCGGCGGATTCCTCCTTCATGACCGGTGCGATGCTGTCGGTCGATGGCGGCAGCACCGCGGCCTGATCACTCGGCCGGCGCGAGCGCGATATCCGCCGTCAGCGGGAAGTGATCCGATCCCACATCCGGCCCAACGCGCCGGTCGAGGATGACGATACCGTCGTTATGCAGGATATGGTCGATCGGAATTCCGAACGGCAGCAAGCGCGAGAACCAGGTCGGATGAATGCCGTGGCCCAGCGCGCTGTCCCGCAGATCGTTCCGCTCCATGAAGTTGCGCATGACCGGCGACCAGGGCGTGGCATTCATGTCGCCGATCACGATCTGCCGGGGCTCCCTCACATCGCCGAGATATTCGCCGACTTCCAGGAATTGCGTATCCCGGGATCGCGCCATGGTGCCGGTGATGGGCGGGTCGGGATGCATGGCCAGCAGATGCAGGCATCTGGTTTCACCCGATGATGAAGCGCCTTCCGGACAAATCTTCGCCGCGATGGCGGGCCTGCCGTAGCTGCCAAAATGGTACAGATCGTGGGAAGCAAAAGGCAGTCGGCTGAACAGGGCAATGCCAAAGGTGCCGGTATCGAGTTCGCTGGCCCGGTAGGGATAGCGCTGCTGGAACTCGGCGGGCAGGGCCTGCCACCATTCCGGCGTCATCTCGATCAGAAGCACAAGATCCGGATCCTCGGCCTCGATCGCCTGCAGGACAAGATCTGCCTGGGTGTTGCGGGCGTTCAGGTTCAAGGTCATCAATCGCAATGAAGGATCGCTGCCCGTCGTGGCGGCCGCGGCTCCAGGCTGCCAGAAGAAGTAGTAGGGCAGCAGGAGCCAGAGATTGAGCGCCAGCAAGGGCAGGCTGACCAGGCCGAGCCAGCGCTGCCGGAAGATGAGAAAGAACGCAATGCCGACAATCTGCGCGATCGCGTACTGAACCGGAAAATGCGAAAACAGTTCGGCGGGCCAGCCGGTGCCCGCGAGAAGCGCCAGCAGCGTGCCGGCATTGGCCCCGATCAAGGCCAGCGCCATGATCCCGCCGAGGAATCGGGTCAACCGTTGCATGAAGCCATTCGAGACGGCTGCACTATCCCGCTCCAGAAGCAAATCTGTGTGAACATCGGAGTGAGGAAAGGGCGAAGCCGTGCTGCCGTCGGTTTTGCGGATCACTGGCCCGACGGCAATGGCGCGGAATGATTTCCATCCAGGCTGAGCAAGCCGCCATAAAGATCGATCCGGCGGTCGCGGAACAGGCCCCAGGAGGCGCGGACTGTGCGCAACTGCTCGAGATCGAAGCTGGCGGTGATGACCCCGGCATCGGTCTCGCTGGCCTCCGCGACCTTCGCGCCGGTTCCGTCGGCAATGAAGGACGAGCCGTAGAAAGTAAGCTCGCAGCTGTCGCCCGCCTCGCGGCCGATCCGGTTTGAGGCCAGCAGCGGCATCATGTTGGCGCCGGCATGGCCCTGCATCACCCGCTGCCAGTGGTCGCGGCTCTTGATGGCCGGGTCCTCGAGTTCCGATCCGATGGCCGTAGGATAGAGCAGGATCTCCGCGCCCTGCAGCGCCATGGCGCGGGCGCATTCGGGGAACCACTGATCCCAGCAGATGGCGACGCCGATGTTGCCGTAGCGCGTCGGCCAGACGCGGAAACCGCTATCGCCGGGATTGAAATAATACTTCTCCTCATAGCCCGGACCTTGCGGGATGTGCGATTTCCGGTACAGGCCGATCTGCGATCCGTCCGCATCGATGATGGCGACGCTATTATAATAGGCATTGTTGGCGCGTTCGAAGAACGACACCGGCAGCACGACCTTGAGCTCCGCCGCCAGCTCGCTGAACCGCTTGAGCATCGGGTGGTCCTTCGACGCATGGGCAAGGGCGAAATGCTCCCGCTTCTGCTCCTTGCAGAAATACGGCGTCTCGAACAGTTCCTGCAGCAGGATGACCTGGGCGCCGCGTCCGGCGGCCTTGCGCACCAGCGACTCGGCGGTCGCGATGTTGCGCCCCCGGTCCCAGCCGCAGGCGAATTGCGTTGCCGCTACAGTGACGGTGGCCATCTTTCCTTCTCCCGCGATCATCAAAAACCGCAGCCTTTATGCCCGGTTTTCCCGATGTTGCAAGAAGAGCGCGAAGCCACCGGGGATTCGCGCTCCAGTAACAACATCGGCTCGTAAGCCTACCGCGGACCGGCGCCCGACAAGCTCGGTTTACCAGCCCTTCGAGTCCTTCAAGGTCAGGTCCAAGCCCTTCTTCACGATGGTCATGAACTCGTCGATATGGGCCTTGGTCCAGGTCAGCGACGGCGAGATCAGCATGGTGTCGCGGGTGGCGCGCAGCATCAGGCCGTTGCGGATGCAGTGATCGCGACAAACCGTGCCGGCATTGCCGACGGGCTCGAAGGTCTTGCGCTTGGTCTTGTCCTTCACGATCTCGATCGCGCCGATGAAGCCGAGATTGCGCACCTCGCCCACCAGCGGATGATCCAACAGCTCCTTCAGCCGCTGGCCGAGATACGGCCCGGTCTCGTTATGCACCCGCTCCACCATCTTCTCCTCGCGGATGATGCGGATATTTTCGAGCGCCACGGCGCAGGACGCCGGATGGCCGGAATAGGTGTAGCCATGGGCGAGATCGCTATCGAACAGCACCTTCGCCACGCGATCGCAGATCATTACCGCCGACAGCGGCAGATAGCCCGAGGTGATGCCCTTCGCCATGGTCATGAAGTCTGGCTTGATCTTGAAGTAGTCGGACGCAAACCAATGGCCGGTGCGGCCGAAGCCGCAGATCACTTCATCGGCGATCAGCAGCACATCGTATTTCTTGCAGATGCGCTGGATCTCCGGCCAATAGGTCTCCGGCGGAACGATCACGCCGCCGGCGCCCTGGATCGGTTCGGCGAAGAACGCGGCGACCTTGTCGGCGCCCAGCTCCAGGATCTTGTCCTCCAACGCCTTGGCGGTCTTGAGGCCGAAATCCGCCGGCGTCATGTCGCCGCCCTCGGCAAACCAATAGGGCTGGGCGATATGGATGAATCCCGGCAGCGGCAGGTCCGCCAGCTCATGCATATAGTTCATCCCGCCGATGGAGGCGGCGACCATGGTGCTGCCGTGATAGCCGTTGATGCGGCTGATGATGTTTTTCTTCGACGTCTTGCCCGTCATGTTCCAGAATTGCCGGATCATGCGCACGATGGAGTCGTTTGCATCGGAACCGGAGCAGCCATAGAACACGTAGTTGAGATCAGGCGGCGTCAGGTCGGACAGCACCTGCGACAGCTCCACCGCGGGCGGTGTCGTCGTCTTGAAGAAGGTGTTGTAGTAGGGCAGCTCGAGCAGCTGCTTATGCGCCGCGTCGGCCAGCTCCTTGCGACCATAGCCGACATTCACGCACCACAGCCCGGCGAAGGCGTCGAGGATCTTGTTGCCCTCGGAATCGAACAGATAGGTGCCTTCGGCCCTGGTGATGACTCGCGAGCCTATCTCCGCCAACTCCTTCTGCTGGGTGAACGGATGGATATGATGTTCGCGGTCGATGGTCTGCCAGTGAGTGGTGGTGTTGCGAAGGGCGGGTGCAGTGGCGGTGGCCATGAAATGAACTCCCGAGAATCGTCGGATGAATGCCGATGGGACCGGCTCGTGCGAGCCGGCGGCGAACGATGGGAGTGGGGCTACGGTCGGAAGCCGATACGGGCGCAGAGAATCAGCATCTCCTCCCGCAGGCTGCGCGGCGAGTGCGCCAGGGTATGAACGATTTGCGCTTCGATCAGCATGATTCACAATACCATAGCGGGCGCCGCCTGCCAAAGCCGCGCTGCCGGCCCTTTAACCGATTGTCTTCGCAGGCCGATTTGCAGCCGATGGTGGCGTCGCGGCGTTCCTGTCGCAGAAGCAGCCGCTCGTCCATCAAATGTAGATTCCTGTTTACCGGGATTGATGCTATGCGGGGGAGGGAACCTTCGCCGCTCATGAACAGTCACATCGTCTGGCACACATTCTTCGAGATCCTTGCCTGGATCTCCGCCATCGGCGTCGGCTTGTGGGCGCGGCGGCGCTATTTCTCCGACACCGTTCTGCCCATGCCGGCGAAGGACTATCCGACCTACATGGTGATCCTGTGGGTGGGCGCGGTCGCCGGCGCCTTCGCCCTGGGCACGCTCAATCTGCTGCTCGACGGTCAGCACGCTGCGGCGCGCAGCATCCTCGGCGCAATTGTTGGCGGCATTCTAGTGGCGGAAATCTACAAGTCGATCCTTGGTATCCGCGGCTCCACCGGCGTGGTGTTCGTGCTACCGCTGTCGGTAGCGATTGCCGTCGGGCGCATCGGCTGCTTCCTCGGCGGTCTCGACGACCACACCTACGGTACGCCGACGGCGCTGCCCTGGGCGGTGGATTTCGGCGATGGCATCGGCCGGCATCCGGTACAGCTCTACGAGTCATTCACGATGGCGGCCTTCGCCCTCTGGTTCCTGTGGCTGCTCAACCGCCATCGTGAAGTTGCGACCCGTCGCGGTTTCTACTTCTTCGCCATCGTCTATGGCGGCGAACGCTTTCTCTGGGAGTTTCTCAAGCCCTATCCGACTGTCATCGGGCCGCTCAACATCTTCCATCTCTGCGCGGCGGCATTGGCAGTCTATGCCGTCATCATGCTCACACGATTGGAGAGGCAATATGCGCGACCATAAGCCTTATCTGTTCTACGGACAGACCTCGTCGTTGTGCGAGGAATGCCTTGCTGTGGTGCCCGCCAAAATTCTCATCGAAGGCGATGATGTCTACTATCAGAAACGCTGTGCCGAGCATGGCGTGCAGAAGACGCTGATTTCCACCGATGCCGCCTACTACAAGCGCTGCCGCGATTATCTCAAGCCGGGCGACATCCCGCTCGCCTTTCAGAGCCGCACGCACCATGGCTGTCCCCATGATTGCGGTCTCTGCCCGGATCATGAGCAGCATAGCTGCCTGGCCCTGATCGAAATCAACGAGGCCTGCAACCTGACCTGTCCGGTCTGCTTCGCCGATTCATCGCCGCGCCGGCCGGGACAGCTAAGTTTGTCCCAAGTCGAGGCCATGATGGACGCGCTGGTGGAAAGCGAGGGCGAGCCCGATCTGCTGCAGATCAGCGGCGGCGAACCGACGATCCATCCGCAGATTCTCGAGATCCTGCATCTCGCCAAGCGCAAGCCGATCCGCCATCTCATGCTCAACACCAATGGCGTGCGCATCGCCAATGACAAGGCGTTCGTGGCCGAGATCGCCAAGCTGAAGCCCGGCTTCGAGGTCTATCTACAGTATGACTCCCGCCGCAAAGCGGCGCTGGAGAACATCCGCGGCGCCGACCTGCGCCATGTGCGCGAGCGCGCGCTGGCCAATCTGGAAGAATCGGGCATCTCCACCACGCTGGTCTGCGTGGTGAAGAAGGGCGTCAACGACGACGAAGTCGGCGATATCGTCAGTCACGCCCTGGAATACAATTGCGTGCGCGGCGTGACCTTCCAGCCGGTGCAGGATGCCGGCCGCAATGACGGCTTCGACGGCAAGCGCGACCGCGTTCTGCTCACCGATATCCGCCGCCGCATCGTCGAAAATTCCGGCGTTTTCGGCGACGAAGACGTGATCCCGCTGCCCTGCAATCCAGAGTCGATCGCCATCGGTTACGGACTGCGCGAAGGCCGTTCGGTCATGCCGATCACCCAAATGATTCCGAAAGACGTGATCATCAGCGACGCGCCCAACGCCATCACCTTCGAGAAATATCCCGCCTTGCGCCAGCGCCTGTTCGACCTGCTGTCGCTGTCGGCCGCCGGCCAGCAGACGGACTCCAGCCTGCACAGTCTTCTCTGCTGCCTGCCGCAAGTCGAGGCGCCCACCGACCTCGGCTACGACCGGGTGTTCCGCGTGATCATCGTTCAGTTCATGGACCGCTTCAATTTCTGCGTCGGCGGCGTCAAACGCTCCTGCATTCACTTTGTTACGCCAGAGAAAAAGATCATCCCCTTCGACACCTACAACCTCTTCTACCGCCCCGGCGCCAGCGGCAACGCCGCGCTGGCGAGGGCGCAGGCTGCAACGCCGCCGCGAGTTCGTGCATCGCTGGAGAAGGCTTTTGTTTAGGGCTGTCAAAGGAAATTCTAGATGAGCGATCGCAACTCGCAGTCTTCGGGGCGGGCAAGCCGTATCATCGGCGTCATCCTGATGATCCTTGGTATTCTGCTGTTATCCGCCGCCGGCCTCTGCACGCTCATTTTCTGGGCCGCGATGTTCCCCGAAGGAGCGGACTTGGACGAAATGGGCGTCGTGCTGGCCTACAGCGGAGTGCCGATGCTCGTTGGCGGACTCGTCACCTGGGGCGGTTACGCGCTGTGGCGCAAAGGTGCGGCGAAGTAGTTGCAGTGTGCTTTCCGAAACACTCTCTCAGTAAACTCCAAAACCTGTCATCCCGGGCATGGCGCTTCAGCGCCATGACCCGGGACCCATGACCACAGGGCGACCCGGGCTTTGTGGTGCCGCTTGCTCGCTGTGGAACGCAAGCTTGCGACTTGAAGGCTCACTGTCCGCCACATCACGAGCATCGCCGCTTCGCGCTCTAGTTCTGGTTCATGAACCGAGTTGTTGTCGACATTACTCGGCACGGTCCGTGATCTTAGGTCCCGGGTTCCGCCGCTGAAGCGGCGGCCCCGGGATGACAATTTTTGCTAACTTACAAAGCAGGGCAGTTCCGCCGCGGCGCGCAAACTCTTGACGATCATAGGACCATTATCTTATACTATCCCCGGCTGTTTCTCGATGTTGGACATTGTGGATAGGATTTGTCGGAAACCGTGGCGCCCCGCGCCGGCGGTATGGGCCGTTGTATGCCCGTATTCCTATGGGACGGCATTCCAATAAGTCATGCGCTGGACGCATGGCTCGCGCAATTTTGTTTCGCGCCTTCCGTCACCAGCCGTCCTTCATGGGGTTGAATTGCGATTTCCCATGGCTATGCGTCCGGCGCAGGCCTTGCGAGCTGCCGGGCCGTCAGCGGTTGGAGAGCCTGCTCCCGGGGGGTTGTTTTGCCGCGATTTCTCGCTGGACATGGGGTAGATCGCTCGGAATCGCCTTCCCGCCGGATATCCAGCGGGGCATCCGGGGCAGGGCCTCAGGCGGCGGACCTCGAGGACCGCAGGACGTAGATGCCGGCGGCGATGATCATGGCGACGCCGATAACCGTGTAGGGCGTCGGCAATACGGTCCATATGACCAGGTCCCACATCAGGGCCCAGATGATCGAGCTGTATTCGAACGGCGCCACCACATTGACCTCGGCGACCCGGTAGGCGTGGGTGAGGGACCAGGAGCCCAGTGCGGCGATCAGGCCGGTGGAGGCGATGATCAGCAGGTCGAAGGTGCTGGGCATCGCCCAGCCGCGCAGCAGGAACTCGAGGCTCGGGTGGCCTTGGCCGGCAAAGTCTCCTTGGCCGAAGATCAGCCCGATGGTCAGCGCACCGATGAAGTTCACAGTGTTCTGATAGAGCGACATGACCGAGGTTGTCGCAGTGGGTCCGAGCAGCCGCGACATGATCTGGGCGATACCGTAGAAGGCGGCGGAGGCAAACGCGAACAGGGCCGCGGGCTCGAACGTATCGGCGCCCGGCTGGGTGACGATCACGGCGCCGGCGAAGCCGAACAGCACAGCCAGCCAGCCGCCGATGCCCGCCTTCTCCTTCAGCAGCGGCCCCGACAGCGCCACGATGAACAGCGGTGCCGAGAAGGACAGCGCGGTCGTCGCCGACATCGGCAGCGCCGCCAGCGCCAGATAGTAAGTGGTGTAGGCGAGGAACAGAAAACAGGCGCGGACGGTCATCCAGCCTTTGCGGCCGCCGCGCAGCGCCGCGAGACCGCCGTCGAAGTATAGGAAGGCGAACAGCGGCCCATAAGCGACGATGCAGCGGATCGCCAGCACTTCGCCGACGGGATAAGCGCCGCTGACCGATTTGATGATCACGTCCTGCAGCGAGAAGATCGCGGCGCCGAAGCAAAGGAAGAGGATGCCCTTCAACCGGTGATTGGGGCGGACGACCGCGGGAGAGGGCGCAGCGAGAGTCATGATGGATCGGGCCTACATCCCGCCTTACTCGGTTGGCGGGATCAGACGTTCAGCAGCAGATGTTCCCGTTCCCAGGAACTGATGACGCGCTGATAAGCCTCCAGCTCCGATTGCTTCACGCAGATCAGCGCCCGGATGAAGCGCTCGCCGACGATCTCGCGGATCGGCTTGCACATCTGGAAGCGATGCAGCGCATCGTAGAGCGTGCGGGGCAGGGTGTGTTTCAGGCGATAGGCGCTGCCCTCCACCTGCTCCGTCGGCTTCAACCGCTCGATCATGCCGAGATAGCCGCAGGCCAGCGACGCGGCAATGGCGAGATAAGGATTGGCGTCGGCGCCCGCCAGCCGGTTCTCGATCCGCCGGGACGAAGCCGGCGAGATCGGCACCCGCAGGCCGACCGTGCGGTTGTCCACGCCCCAATGCACATTGATCGGCGCGTCCATATAGGGCTGCAGCCGGCGATAGGAGTTCACGTTCGGCGCCGCCATCGGCATCACCTGCGGCAGGTAGCGCTGCAGCCCCGCCACATGGTTGCGGAATAGGGCGGTATCGCGGGCATTCTTGTCGGCGAACAGATTGCGCCCGGTCGCTTTATCAAGCACGGATTGGTGGATATGCATGGAGCTGCCGGGCTGGTCGGCGAGCGGCTTGGCCATGAAGGTGGCATAGATCTTGTGGCGCATGGCGGCGTGGCGCACCGTGCGCTTGAACAGGAACACCTGATCCGCCAGGTTCAGGGGATCGCCGTGATTGAAGTTGATCTCCATCTGCGCCGAACCGCTCTCGTGAGTCAGCGTGTCGATGTCCAGATCCTGCTTCTCGCAGAAGTCGTAGACATCCTCGAAGATCGGGTCGAACTCGTTGACCGCGTCGATGCCATAGGACTGGCGGCCGGTTTCCGGCCGGCCCGACTGGCCGATCGGCGGCGTCAGCGGCACGTCCGGGTCGGTGTTGACCTGGACCAGATAGAACTCCAGCTCGGGTGCTATGATCGGCACCCAGCCGCGGTCGTCATACATCTGCAGCACGCGCTTCAGCACGAAGCGCGAGGCGATATCCACCGGGCTGCCGTCGCGGTTGTAGACATCGGAGATCACCTGGGCGACCGGCTCCTCGTACCAGGGCACGATCGACAGGGTGTCGATGTCCGGCATCAACGTGACGTCGTGGTCCTGAGGGCCGAGGACCTCGTCCTCCTCATCCTCGCCGAACTCACCGGTGACTGTCTGGATGAAGATGGATTCCGGCAGCCGCAGCGACTGCTCCCGAACGCTCTTCAGGAACTTGTGAGACGGCAAAATCTTGCCCCGGGCGATGCCCGACATGTCCGGCACCAGGCACTCGACTTCGCCGATCTTGCGCTCAGAGAGCCATTCGTCGATTTGGGACATGATGCCTTCCGGGGGGCCGTTTGGGCGAGGGGCCGCCCCAGATGGCTAGCACGCGCCCGGAAGACTTGGCAAGGCAAGGCATACAGTAGATTATCAACAACGAACAGTAACTATTTATAATATCATTATAAATAATGTTGGTTAATGTGGTGGATGAAATCCAAACCGCGACCGAATCGGCCCTAAACCTCCCACTGCAGGGGCCGCGTCATGCAGGTCGGTCCGCCCGCGCCGCGGCCGCAGATCTCCTCGCCGGCGAACTCATGAACCTCGACGCCGGCCTCGATCAGCCGCTGTCGCGTGATGGGGAGTCCGGTGCGCATGGCGCAGGTGCGTGGCGCCAGCGCCAGGATGTTGCAGCCCATGCCTTCGAACTCCTCGCCCGGCACTTCCACCAGGCGAGTGCCACGAGCCAGGAGCAGCTCGCGGAACGGCACCGGCAGCAGCGGCGAGTAGACCACGGCCAGATCCCGGTCGAGCGGCGAGATGATCGACATCAGGTGGAACACGTCGCCGGGTCCCTTCCAGTGGGGCAGGGGCACGGTGACCACCTCCACTTCCGGCCCGAGCAGCTGCCTGAGCTGGCGGATGCCTTCGTCGTTGGTGCGATAGCCGCGGCCGACCGCCAGGGTTCGCGGGTCCAGCCAGGTGACGTCGCCGCCCTCGATGCTGCCGGCGCCGGAGATCGCACCGAGGATCTGTGCTTGATGCAGGCGCAGGAAACCGGCGATGGCGTCGGGCTCGGTGCGCCGCTGCGCCTTGCCCATGTTGCAGAGGATCACGCCGCGATCTGTCGTGATGGTGGTGTCACGGGGATAGAGCGAATCCATGCCCACCTTGCCGTCGGCGGGCAGGAAGTCCACGGCGATATCGAACCGCTTCATCAGATCGACGAAGCGGTCATACTCGTCGATCGCTCGCGGCAGGTCGGGCCGGCCATAGTAGTTGAGATCGCGCCATTGCCCGTCGATCGTCGCCTCGTCGACGAAGGCGTCGCGCACATGCTTGACGATCACCCGACGAAGCCGCCCCACATCCGATTGCGCGGTCAAGGTCATCAATCACAACTCCTCTATGCCCCTATGTGTGTTTTCTTGCCGCAGAGAGTGGCTAAGCGGACGCCTTCGGGCAAGGGGCGCTCGGCCGCGCTTGACCTTCCGGCACCCATGGGCAGGATGGCGGCCCTCAGCAGTTTGAACGGATATTCGTATTGGCGCAGAGCAGGCATATCGATTCCTACTACGCGGCGACCGCCATCGGTGCGCCCGATTGCCCGGCGCTGTCGGGCCCGATCGAGGCCGATATCTGCATCGTCGGCGCCGGCTATGCCGGAATTTCCGCGGCGCTCAATCTGGCGGAGCGCGGCTATTCCGTCGCCGTGTTGGAATCCCATCGCATCGGCTGGGGTGCATCCGGCCGCAATGGCGGACAGATCAGTTCCGGTTACTCGCCAAACATGACGAAGATCGAGAACTGGGTCGGCCACGGCGATGCGCGCAAGCTATGGGACATGTCGGAAGAAGCCAAAGGGATCATCCGCGAGCGCGTGCAGCGCCACGCCATTCCCTGCGATCTCAAGCGCGGCCATTTCCTCGGCGCCGTCAAGGCGAAAGACGTGGATGAACTGCGCGCCGAAGTCGAGATGCTTGAAACGCGCTACGACTATCGCGACGCGCGCCTCGTCGAGCGCGCCGATGTCGGACAATATGTCTCGTCGAGCGCTTATCATGGCGGCATCTTCGATGCCGGCGCCGGTCATCTGCATCCGCTCAACTATTGCCTCGGCT
>Ga0184626_10000085_pt1 | contig 21164 bp, 16 predicted proteins | sample PLM3_60_b1_FD_133142 | JGI IMG/M metagenome (GOLD analysis project Ga0184626, IMG submission 133142) | Groundwater sediment microbial communities from an aquifer in East River, Colorado, USA - PLM3_60_b1 | ecosystem: Environmental > Terrestrial > Soil > Riparian zone | place: USA: East River... | reverse complement strand
CTCCGGTTGCTCCCCACCTTGCCTAGGGGCAACGCAGTTACCTTCGGCTACGGAGTTGTGGCATACTCCGACACGGACTTTCACCGTGCTAATGTGGCGCCCTCACGGGCGCACTCATTCCCGTGAAAACGGGAATCCAGGTCGTGTCTTATCCCTAAACTCCGTCTTCCGCGGGAGTGACGACCTTTCTCTTCAGCTCAAACCGAGGGGTTTTCAACGTCTCCGACGGAAACAATAACCACAGCTCGCTGTGACTGGTCAAGCTAAATCTAGCCGCAGTTCTTTCTCTTAACCAGACCTGTTGTCCTTCAATCGATCCCGAGGGACTTCATCAGATTCAAGAGGTGCGTCTTGTGCAGGCCGAGTATTCTCGCCGCGGCGGCTCGATTTCCCCGCGTGGTCGCCAGAGTCCGCCTGATGACATCCGCTCGGGCAGCGTCTACGGCTGCGCGATAGGACAAACCCTCAGAGGTTCTTTCCGCTTCTGAGTAAACGATACGTGGCGGCAGATCGTCGAGAGTAATCTCGGGTCCTTGGCCGAGTACGGCTGCTCGCTCAATCGCGTTCGCCAGCTCACGAACGTTGCCCGGCCATGCGTAGGCTACAAGCCTTGCTTCCGCCTCCGCTTCAATCCCGGTAAAGGTTTTCTTCGTTTCCAAGGCAAACCGCCGCAGAAAATATTGAGCGAGAACGGATATATCTTCTCTGCGTTCTCTTAATGGCGGCAGCGAGATAGGAATGACGTTAAGACGATAGTAGAGGTCCTCACGGAATCGTCCTGCTTTGATGGCGCTTGAGAGGTCACGGTTGGTAGCTGCGATCACCCGGACATCCACATGAATCGGCTGAGTGCCGCCGACACGCTCAAACTCCCGCTCTTGAAGAAATCTTAAAAGCTTGGTTTGCAGCTCCGCCGAAATGTCCCCGACCTCGTCGAGAAAAACTGTTCCGCCATGGGCCAGCTCCATCTTGCCCTTCTTAAGCTGATGCGCGCCCGTGAAGGCCCCTTTTTCGTGGCCAAACAGCTCGCTTTCGAGGAGTTCTTTCCCCAGACCTACGCAATTGATGGCGATGAAGGGTTCTCCACTCCTGTCGCTCCACTGATGAATCGCACGCGCGAAAACTTCTTTACCGGTGCCGCTTTCACCGAGAAGTAAAACGGTCGATTTGCTAACCGCGGCCTTTTTCGCGGTCTCTATCGCTGACCGCATCTTTGGGCTCTCACCTCCGACTAGTCGATATCGTTCGCCCGCCTCCTCCGTAAAGCGTTCCAGGCCTCTCTTAAGCCGTTCGCGTTCGAGGGCCTTTTCCACGACGATAGCAATGTGGTCCAGATCAAAGGGCTTCGCAATAAAATCAAACGCTCCCTCTTTCATCGCTTGCACCGCCCGCTCGATGGTGCCGTAGGCCGTGATCATAATTGCCGTCGTGTCCCGCCCTCTTTGTCGTAATTCTTTCAACACTTCGAGCCCGTTTTTGACCGGCATCTCGATATCGAGGAGCACCAGTTCCGGGGCTTCCTTGTCCACCTTGTCCAGACACTCTTGCCCATTGGCGGCCGTGATCACTCGAGAACCAAGGCTATTCAGAGTTTCACTTAGAATGTCCCGAATATCGCCGTCGTCATCCGCGACAAGAATGGTTCCGCTAAGAGTTTTCATTATTCGTTTTTATCCACGATTCGCCAGTGACAAAAACGCTATTCACATACCTTACTTTATTCCGGAATTGCTCCGGGGTCTTTCTTCCCCCTCGCCCTTCCAGGGAGAGGGATGGGGTGAGGGTTACCCAGCATCAGTCTGGTTACGACGCAGTTGGCGCGCACGTTGTCGAGCTATGGGTCGATTGAATTCCATGCGTCTACGTCTACCCTGCTACGAGTACTCCCTCACCCTTGCCCTCTCCCTCTTAGAGGGCGAGGGAATTAGTTTTGAAAATGCAATTCCATCAGTTCGACCGTGAATTCTGCGGCGCCGATAAAGGCAGCGTAAAGTAGAACGTGCTGCCGCGACTCGGCTCAGACTCGACCCAAATCTTTCCGCCGTGCAACTCCACTAGAGCCTTAGAGATCGCAAGACCGAGGCCTGTGCCTTTGGAATTCTCTCCGTTCACTTCGGCGATCTGGTAAAACTTGGCAAAAATCTTTTCTCTGTCGTTCGGCGGTACTCCCGGACCAGTATCGGATATAGACACCTGAACGCTTTCTTCGCCATTTCTTGACGCTGACACTGTAATCCTGCCTTGAACAGGCGTGAACTTGATCGCATTGCCGATCAGGTTCATCAGGACTTGGTTGATCTTATCCCGATCCGCCCAGACCAGAATGGACGGTTCGCGAATGCTCGCTTCGAGTGCAATAACCTTCTCGGCCGCAACCGGCCGCAAGGCCTCCACCGCCTCATGTACGAGACCAGTAAGAGAAACGCGACTAGATTTAACCTCGATTCTTCCCGACTCGATCTTGGAGAGATCCAATAGATCGTTGATCAAGCCGGCTAGATGCTGCGTATTAGATCTCACGCGGGTGAGATAATGAATTTGCTTCTCGGTAAGCGGTCCAGCGATCTCGCGCAGCACAAGATCCACGGCGCCTTTGATTGCCGTGAGCGGGGTCCGCAGCTCGTGCGAGACGTGGGAGACGAAGTCCGATTTGAGGTGATCGAGCTCCTTTAATCTCTCGTTGGCAACAGCAAGCTCCTGGGTTCTCGCTGCAACTTTTTGCTCCAGGCCGGCGTAGGCCTGTTGGAGATTCTCCGTCATTCTGTTGAACTCTTCCGCGAGCACTTCGATCTCATCTCCAGTTTTCAGCTCCAGGCGTGCATTCATGTCCCCGCCGCCAATACGCTCGACCCCATCTCTCAGTGTTTCCAGTGGCCGAACGACCCGCCGGGCAACAAACAAAGAGGCAACAAGCGCCATCCCAAGACCTACGAGCAGGAAACCGGAAGTTCTTAATAACGATGCATAGAGTGGGCCATATACTTCTTCAACGGGTTGCTCAACGAAGACCGCCCAGCCCAGTATAGGAATCGGCGACCAGGAGCTAAAAACCCGCCGTGCATGGAGATTCTTCGCTACGGTCCACGATGGGCTTTCTGCCTCGGTTCGGGGTTGGAAAGCCAAACGCACTTGATCGAGGTGGGCTACGTTGCGGCGTTGCAATACGAGGCTGATGTCTGGGTGCGCGATTAGATCGCCGTTGCGCGCTACGGCATAAGCGTAACCTTCGGTTCCGACTTTTAGCTTCGATACCAGGTCCCAAACGTACTTTAGATTGACCTGAACTTGAAGCATTCCAATTGCCCGTCCCACGTATCGCTCGATGGGAACGGCAATCGTCACGTGAGGCTCAGAATCCCTATGAAAGTAGACGGGACCGAAATAGGACTTTCCTTCTTTAGCCAACTGGAGCGCCGGCAACGCGGAATCGATTTTATTATCTCCCGCTAAAACGCGCGTAAAACGCGACACGGCTACTCTAGATATTCCATCGCTGTCGATCGCCACGGCCTCCGTGATAGCTGGCGCGATAGCGAGGAGCCGTCTCAACTCGAACCGATATTCCGGTGAGAGTCCTTTCTCTGTGATTTCACGGCTTTTGGTGGCTCCTCTCGTCGTGCGCTCGATCTCTTGGACAAATTGCTCGATTTTCGCGGAGGCCCCGGAAGTAATTTCCTGCTGAAGCCGTACAAGGTCTGCTGCACTCTCCCGATAACGGAAGTAAAGTTCGCTGAGTCCGCTAGTGATAAGCCCGCCGCTGATCAGAACCAGGGAGATGAGGAAGTAGTGGCGAACAAGACGGCTATGCTTCTGCCCAGCCTTATTATTTTGGATTGTCGATTTTAGCTTTTGGATTAGTGCAAGCATACTCTCCCGCTGACTGCTTTCACTGAGCACATTCAAACGTGTAGGATTCTACAAAGCCCTCCAGCCAAGAAGCAAATTCGTCGCGAATGATTGTTCGTTGTTTCCGGCAATCCAAAATCCAAACCTGTGCTGAGCCCTTCGGCTGTGCTCAGGATAGACTCCGTCGAAGCATCGAGAATCCAAAATTGACTCACTCAATCACCTTATCCGCCTCCATCAAAAGATGCGGAGGAATCTTGAGCCCCAGGGCCTTGGCGGTCTTGAGATTGATCACCAGCTCGAACTTCGTCGGCTGTTCGATGGGTAAGTTTGCGGGCTTGGCGCCTTTCAAAATCTTATCGATATAAGTAGCCGCACGCCGATCCAAATCAGCCAGATTTGCTCCATAACTCACGAGGCCACCAACTCGCACAAAGCTTCGGTTATCAACCATCGCGGGCAGTCGGTTCTTCACCGCAAGATCTACAACCCGGTGGATCTGAGTTACGATCAGGGGGCTTCTGAGCACTAGAAGAGCGCCAGCGTTTTTTCTTCTCATAAGTGAGAACGCGGGCTCGATATCGTTTGGAGTTGAAACCTCAGCGGACTCAAGCTCCACGCCTAGGGATCGGGCAGCAACTTCGGTCTCTTTTTTGGCAAGTTCGGAGGCCGAGCCGGAACTCCAAAAGACAGCCACCCTGGATAGTCGAGGAACTGTCTCTTTGAGCAGCTCAAGCCGCTTTCCAGCTAGTTCCGAGGTAAAGTTCGCGAGCCCAGTTATGTTTTCCCCGGGCCGCGCGAGACTTCCGACGAGACCTACTCTAACGGGATCGGCGCTTGTTGTGACTATCGGCACCGTGGCTGTCGCGTTCTTGGCAGCCTGGACCGCTGGCGTACTCTGAGCAAAGATAATATCGACTTTGAGGTTAATAAGCTCGCGCACCAATTCCGGCAACCTCTCTGACTTTCCTTCCGCGTAACGATACTCGATGATGATGTTTTTTCCTTCAACATATCCAAGTTCCCTCAAACCTTGGCGTAACGCCTCGGTGCGTGGGTTCCTGGAGGAAGAGGCGCCGATAAAAGATTTCCTCTGGCTGGTGGCCTCATGAGTTATGGAGTCGATCTGCCTGATTTGGACCGTCGCGGCGTTGAGGTAACCTATCCGAGGAATCTTCGTTGGCGGCTGCGCCTCAGCGGATAAGCAAAGCCCAAAGAGCAGAGCGGTAACAGGGAGCAAGGAGCTAAGGGCAAGGAAATGAATCTTTTCCCTACGGGTTTTCTCCCGCATTTGTGGTACTCCCTCCTCTTTGCTCTTTGCACAGTGCTTTCTGCGCATCGTCATCTGATCACCTCGTCCGCCCACCTAAGGACGTCGTCGGGCATTGTTAGTCCAAGTTCCTTCGCTCCCTTGAGGTTGATCACCAGCTCAAGTTTCGTCGGCTGTTCGAGGGGCAAGTTTGCGGGCCTGGCGCCTAGCTATGAGACGATTGGATTCCACGCATCTGTCCTCGCTACGAGCACTCTCTCACCCTTGCCCTCGCCCTTCCGAAAACTATGTCGCAAATTCGAGCACTTCTCCGTTCGCCCTGAGCGCGTCGAAGGGCTCCAGGGAAGGGTAGGGCTGCGGGTAAGTGCCTTCTAAGACATTCCCTTGATTCACAGCAATCCAGAACTTTGCGGGCCTGATACCGGCAGAGTGAACGAGAACGTGCTCCCGCGACCCTCCTCGGATTCAACCCAAATTTTTCCACCATGCAACTCCACAAGCGCTTTGGAGATAGCGAGGCCAAGGCCCGTTCCTTTTGGTTTCAATCCTCCGCCCTCGGAGACCTGATAGAATTTTTGAAAGATCTTCTGGCACTCCTCGGCGGAAATCCCAGGACCGCTATCATTGACGGAAACCTGAGCCCATTCCGTGCCGTCACTCGACGCAGAGACCGTAACCCTTCCTTGAGGCGGTGTAAATTTGATCGCATTGCCCATGAGGTTCATCAGCACCTGGGTAACCTTATCTCGGTCGGCCCACACAAGGACCGAGGGCTCGGGCACCGTAACCTCGAGCAGGACGGGCTTCTCTGCGGCCAGAGGCTTCACAGTCTCCATGACCTCATGCACGAGACCTCCGACAGAGACGCGCGCGCCTTTGAGCTCGACTTTTCCCTCCTCAATTTTTGCCAGATCGAGAAGATCGTTTATCAGTCCGGCCAGGTGCTGAGTATTTGATCTCACGCGCGTGAGATAGTGGGTTTGACTTTCGCTAAGCCGGCCCGGCACTTCGCGGAGCAGGAGATCCACCGCACCTTTGATGGCTGTCAATGGCGTCCTTAGTTCGTGTGAGACGTTTGAAACAAAGTCTGATTTCAGTCGATCCAACTCCTTTAGCCGCTCGTTCGCGGCTTCCAGCTGGCGGCTTTTTTCCTGGATTTCTTGGAAGAGACGAACATTCTCGATGGCGATTACAGCCTGGTCGGCGAAGGTTCTGAGCAGTTCTATTTGCTCAGCCGAAAAAGGTCGGACCTCCTCGCGGCGGATTACGATTGCGCCGAAAGGCCTTCCTTTAGGGAGCAGTGGGGTGGCAAGCAGGGTGCGAACGCCTGAGATTACCTGTCGAGGCTTGGAGTGCGGAAACTCCGTTTCGACTTCTGATTTGAGGTCGTGAACATGCACCGTTTCTCTGTCAATAATAGCTCGACCTACGGGCGTGCCATAACTGAGTCGCCTGGCCTCGGGCACCGGCATCGACCCATACTTCGCCACGCCCGGAATAAGAACATCCCCATCGACGCGAGCGATTAGGCCATCTGTAGCGTTACAAAGCCGCGCGGCACTTTCGACCACCGCGTCGAGCACCGGTTGAATATCGGTAGGCGAGCTCGCAATCACGCGCAGAATCTCGCTTGTAGCGGTCTGCTGCTCTAAGGCTTCGGCGAGCTCGTCTTCGCGCGATTCGAGTTTCTCAGAGACGCGTCGCAACTCTTCTTTGAGTTGGCTCAGTTCGGTAGCTTGAGGATTCTTTTTTTGCTTTATTGCCCTAAGCCATCCCATTAGAGTTCTCCTAAAGCTATTCTAAGAGAACTGTCATTTGGCTAACCGCGAGGAGGCTGGAAAACGCGAGGCTGCTGGATCGGTTCTAGAACCTATCCGACCGTGAACTTCGCTGTCAACCGCTCCGGAAGCGGGGTACTTCAGCAACAGCGTGTGCGTTCGTGTCACGAAGCCCAACACTCGCTCGGCATGATTTACTATCAGCGTAAGCGAATGATTGGCATGAGGTATTCTCACTTCCGACCCACAGGAACGTAGCCCAGATAGAACGATGCAGAATCCGGGCTACGTTACTGCAAGAGAGGGGAAGACTAGGCACTGGCGCTATTTTTTCACCGGTTTCAGGAACAGATTGACCGCGCGGTTGCCGATCTTACCTCCGTGCTTGATTCCCTCCTCTACTGCCTTACGGAAATGAAACCCATTGAGGATGCGCGAGAGCCCGTTCTCTTCCGCTGCCTCCGTGAAGCTGGTAAACTGCCGGACCACCTCCGATGCACCGCCGCACCGCTCTCCGGGCAGCGGCAACGTCAAGCTGCAAGCGTTGAAGCTGATGTGATCGGTCTCAAAAAAGCGCCTCAGCACCTCGGCCGCCGCGCCTCCCTCGACGCTGTGTCCTGAATCGTAATCCGGGGCAGGGGGAGTAGGCACTAGAGGCGTCCATGTCGGGTCGGCGTCGGTGTCGGGGTTGCCGTCGGTGGCGGCGAGCTGAATAGCGGTGACTGGCCGCCAGTAATTGTAATGGTACTTGGTCTCAAGTGACCCGATGTAGCCATCGGCCAGCGACACGTTGAGCAAGCCGAAGAGCCGAGCATTCTCCCACGGGTCGAGCCCCTCAGCGGTGGAGACGGTGCGCGCGATGCGATTCCACATCAGCGGCGAGCTTTCCACCCAGAAATGGGCGATCTCGGTCTGCTCGGTGGTGCGACCCGTGGGACCCTCGCAGTCGTCGCAGCCTAGTCGTTTCACCTCATTAAAGTCGGCTGTGTACTTCTTGCTTTTGATGGCATAGGGAGGACCCGGACGGAATTGGGCGCTATGGTGGAGCACAAAGGGGGTGACGTTCCCCCAGCCCGGCCCGAAGGCGAAGTCGAAGCCGGGGGTAAAGCGGTATTCGCCGGGATTCGTCCCCTGCGGGTAGAAAAAATCCAGCAACGGCGTATCTGAGCCATCGGCGACTCTGAGCGCCAGGATGGCCGCCGCGGTGGCCTCCCCGATCGCCACGCCCTGCGTTTTAGGAGGGCCATTCGGGATCGCCCCGAGGGCAGCGGTATAGTCTGCCTCTACAATGGCAACGCCCGCATCGATGCACGGCTGGGGAAACGGAAACGGGAGCTGTTTGAGGACCGGGACAAGAACATCATGGGCCGCTGCAGCTACGGCGGCATCTACGGAAGCGCTTGCCAGCGGTGGAATATCGAGTGCATAGGGGCGAGAGCGCCGATTGATCGCATTCAGCGCATCATGAATGGCTATGTGCATCATGGCGTACATCCGGGATTCATGGAATGGGTCGTCAGCGGGAGATATACAGGCGGCGACGGCGGCTTTGCCTGCGTTTGCATTCCAGTCGGTAACCGCATCCGCCCTGGCAAGACGCGAGCCTCCGGCACTGAGAAAAAGCAACAGCATAAAAGCTGCAAAAAATAATTCTTTCATAAGATCTCCTTTCGCAAGGTTAAGTTTGTAAGGTAATCACTACCCGGCCTGGTCATTTTCGATGACAGCGACTAATGGGTGCTTCTTCTTGCCGCTCTAGTCGTCCTCTTCGTCGTCATCCTCCCATCCTACAAGCAACAACATCACCTCCTCTCTTCTTGTTAAGTAAGCACCCGCGCGACGAACGCTAGCAGCTCTGACGCGGATTTTCGTAGCGCAACCCACGTGCCACGCTTAGTGCGTGAGGCTCGATGAAAGTAAGATGTTGAGTAAACGGAAGAATTTCGAATGGGTGGGATCTTAAGCTAGACGGCAATATACCCAAAGGGTAGTTTTTTCACTACCCCCGGTAGTGAAAACTCTACGTTGAGTCAACGAAACGAAATCCGCTGCCACCCAGACATAAGTCGGGATTTTCAACTCCAAGCCCTTGGGAGCGTTAGAATACCCGAAGACTAGAATTCGTTGTACGCACGGTCACTTGTTAATTCTCTCGGTCCTAACTAAAATCATTTCTCAATATAACCGGCTTGGAGAGGGGAACTGGGTGAATGAAATTGAGTTTATCTACCAATTGGCGACAGATCTCCAAGACCGATTGCGGGTAAAGGCGACAAAAAACAGGGGAAGAATCGTGAGCTTTGTAGTCCAATACGAGGCATTTATTCAGGGTCGATGGAGAGCTATCGTCCGTTATGACACTGCCCATCGGTTTGCCCACAGGGATATCTTGCATCCGGACGGTACGACGGAGAAGCAGCCTCTCAACTTTCCAAGTTTGAATCTGGCCCTTACATTTGCCGTCCAAGACCTCAAGAGTCTCTGGCGCTGGTACCGTTTCGGCTACGAAAAGGAGCTGACAAAATGAAGCGAGAAAGTGTAGTTAAGAAGAACTTGGATCTGCTCGACGAATTTATGAAATACGCCTTTGATCATCCTGAAATCCTGGACACAATTCCTAGGGATCGAACTCTGGTAATCTTACCCGCGGGAGACCCGCCTTTGGAACGACAAAACAGAAAGACCTTGCGCCACTTAAAGGCCGCCGGCGAAAAAGTGGTCACGATAAGACTCAAAGCTACCAAACGCAAAGTTTCCAAGGTCGGCTAAGCTTACACAGCTGCAACGAACATGCGGTTCAGGTTCAGATTTGACTAGCTCGCCTGCTGATTGCGTTGCTAGGTGTGACAGTGAAACCGAAAATGTTGCGCAAAGCAGCCCAGAAACGATCCCCGCCAAGCGGAGGAAACGCGCCTTCGAACAGGCCATGGCTCAAATCGCTGTAGACCCGGCGATCCAAGCTAAATGTGCCACAATAACGAAAGATTTCAGAATTGCTTAGGCCGATGGGCTGAAGTATGAAGTTTCGTGAAGTGGATCTCGATAATCCCAGTACGGCAAAAGCCGCAATTAGAATTTCACCGCCGAGACGCGGAGTTCACAGAGATCGGAGTATTTCTATATAGATCAAGAACTCTTTGCTCTGTGCCCTCAGCGCCTCCGCGGTGAGTTCTCTTCTGGATCGATCCTTTTGAGCTTATATCACTATGAAGATTAGGTCTGTAAGGTTCAACAATAAAAGGAAGGACTTCGACACTAGCCTATCCGGCAAGCCATACGTTTTTCCTTATGTCAAAGCCAAACCAAGTCCGACATCGGATGATCCAGTCACTCAACGCAAATTCCTATCAGTTGATTTTTCCTCTGCGACACGGGAGCGAACGCGGAGAGATTTATTACAATGTCGCGGACAGCAAGGACAAGACACACGCTTTTTCAGAAGGTGCCGTGCACGGCGGCGGACCCTATCGCCTTGACAGATCATATGAGGTGGTGAAATAAGGAAGGCACTTATACTTCTGCTAACCAGACTGGTTTTGGCCTGACTAGTTTCGGAGGGGCCTATGAAGGCAAAAATCCTTGTCTATGCGCTCCCGGCTCTAATTCTAACTACCATCCAGCTCGCCGAGGGGCAGCAAGAGCCGACGAAAATCCCGCGGATAGGTTACCTAATGACTCGCTCCCTTGACCCGGTCCGTACCGGGGCATTGCGCCAGGGCCTCCGCGAGCTCGGGTATGTGGAGGGTAAGAATATCATCATTGAGTGGCAATCTGCCGAGGGAAAACCAGATCGGATGCCCACGCTAGCGGCAGAGCTAGTGCGTCTTAAGGTAGACGTCATCGTCACGTCTGGTCCAACAGCAACCCGTCCGGCCAAGGAAGCAACGTCTACGATTCCCATTGTCATGACGCAGGATGACGACCCTGTTGGTAGTGGCTTCGTCGCCAGCCTGGCGCGCCCTGGCGGAAACATCACTGGATTGTCGACCGTTGCCCCGGAGCTGAGCGGAAAACGACTGGAGCTTTTAAAAGAGATTATTCCTAAGCTCTCCCGCGTGGCCGTCTTCGGGACTTCAACCCGACCGGGCAACGCACAATCCTTAAAAGAGGTGGATCTCGCCGCAAAGGCGTTCGAAGTAAACCTTCAATACGTAGATGTCCTAAGTCCCAAGGATATTGAGAGTGCATTCCGAGCTGCAGTCAAGGGCGCGCTCATGCAGTCCTTATGATAGCGGCGAGCTCCGTTGTCGGTGATCGCAGACAAGAGATTGTAGACCTTGCGGCAAAGAGCCGGCTCCCGGTGACATACCCATTTCCATCATATGTAGATGCCGGGGGGGCTGATGTTCTACGGTGTGAACCTTAACGACTTGGACCGGCGTGCTGCCACGTATATCGACAAGATTCTGAAAGGCGCCAAGCCCACCGATCTACCGGTGGAGCAGCCGAAAAAGTTTGAGTTCATTATCAATCTGAGAGCAGCTAAGCAGATCGCTCTGACGATTCCACCGAATGTGTTGGTAAGAGCGGATCGAGTGATCAAATGACAAGAGACAGCAATCAAGGAGCCTCCTGCATTTGCTCCAGGAGGCTCCAAAGTTGGAAACAGCACTAGTTGATGGGCAACCGCAGACCAGGAATTTTCAACTCCTGGTCCATGCAGGAAATCTTCCCTAAAGGAATTGGCCCATCTTCGGCTGCGCTGGCGTTGATCTCGCCCAAGCGTCGAGAGGAATTATCCCTTGCCCCATGGTCGTTCTGGGCCGAGCAGAGGACTTTTCCGGTAAGGAAGAGACCCGTGGGATGTTCAAGAATGTGGTTGTTTCCTACTGCCGGATCAGCCGAATTTCTCAAGCCAGCCGCGTTCACGGGATTGCGGAAGACTTCACTTACTTTCCCGTGCTTGGTCACAAATACGATGGCTTGGCGTTCAGAGGCAACGACCCATATATTTCCATCTCGATCCAATGCGATTCCGGCAGCACCTTCAAGATAGTGATGCGCGACAAAAACATTATCGAGACAGAGGGTATTGGGGGTGAAGGTAGTATCGCAACCAGTTTTGCTTTTTAGATCGCCGTCGCGGTCGAACGTCGCCTTCCAGATCGCTCCGCGAGGCAAATCGGCAATGAACAGGTTATCTCCGTCCTTGTCGAAGGCGAGGCTGGCGGCCACGAACGGCGCAGAGCCCTCAGTGTTGGCGGCATTACGCGACGTTGGCGTCACGGTTATCGTACCATTGGGGAGCGTACGGACGTCACGCCCGACACCGCCAACTCCATTAGCATCGAGATTAACCTCATTCGCCATCGGCTGGATACGAAAAACTTCTTCACAGCCCTGATAAGGATTCACTGCGTCTTCACACACACCACCCCCGGGTGCAATCTTCCAAACCCTTCCCCGACCCGTCGATCCGTCACTAGTCCAGAGGTTTCCTTTCTTATCAAAGGCGATGTTGAAAGCTCCCGGAACGCCTGAGGCGAAAATGGTGGCGATGGGAGGATTCTTGGCGCTTGGTTTAAACGTGTAAATGGTCCCGGTCGTGAATTGGACGTGAAGGGTTCCTACTCCTGCGTCAGCGACAAACAGATCGCCGTTCTGGTTAAACGCAATTCCATTGAAACCGCAGTCTCCGACAGCGGGGACAATGAATCCAACCGGAATCAGGCTGGGTTTGTGGAGGTTGATTTGCCAAACCGCGCAGGGAGGCGTCCCAAAACCAACGGTGTATAAATTACGGTGATTGTCTCCAGTCAACCCAAGCAGGCGGCGTGGTGTCGTGATCAGGGTTGTAACGGTCGCATTCTTCGGAAACGGTAGCTTATCGTCGTCGTCTCCCCAGACCGATGAACCACTCAAATCCGGGACAGACTTAGGGATGGGGGCCAACGAAAAGAAGATACCTGTAAATAGTAGGAAAACTACGAGACCAATCCATCGTGACTTCATAGCTTTAACCTCCGTGTCATTCGTCATGTTTCAGATGAATCAGCTTGGATTTACACCGGCACCCGCGCGCCAAGGAGGCGCAACCGGATGACCCCTTAGTTTCCGTTTTTGGGTGATGCCGATTTTCGTAGCGCAACCGGCGTGCCACGCTCAGCCCGTGAGGCTCGATGAAAGTAAGATGTTGAGTAAACGGAAGAATTTCGAGTGGGTAGGATCTTAAACCAGACGGTGATACATCCGAAGGGTAGTTTTTTCTCTACCCCCGGTAGTGAAAACTCTACGGTGCGGTATCAAGTTTTTTCGACGGCCTAACGACAACGGCAACGCGCCTCTGCTGACTCACGCAGGAGCAGGCGATTCACCATTGCTTTTTTTGGGTCATTTTCCGGAGCGCAGCGCGTCGGGTGGTCAGTAGTACTGCTAGAATTCTCATTCCCGCATGCTTTTTCCGCCACAGGGCTTCGGACGGATCAGCCTCAGGCTGAAGCGGGAATCCAGGCGAATTTCGGATGGACCCCCGATTAAAGCATTCGGGGGTGACGACCCGTGGAAGGGTCATCCGAGGTCTTTTGATACTCCGCAGGCTGCTGCTGGTCGTGATTCATTTACTGCCGCGTGGAAGATCAACGACCGACATCATTGGATTAATTTATGCGCAGGTATAAGAGTGAAAATCGAAAAATTTACGTAAACTTACCACAGGCTATTTCAGAGGGCGACGTGCACGATAACGGACCCCTATCGCCTTGACAGATCATATGAGGTGGTGAAATAAGGAAGGCACTTATACTTCTGCCAACGGACCGGTTTTGGCCTGACCAGTTTCGGAGGAGCCTATGAAGGCAAAAATCCTTGTCTATGCGCTCCCTGCTCTAATTCTAACTACCATCCAGCTCGGCGAGGCGCAGCAGCAGCCGACGAAAATCCCGCAGATAGGTTACCTAATGACTCGCTCCCTTGACCCGGTCCGTACCGAGGCATTGCGCCAGGGCCTCCGCGAGTTCGGGTATGTGGAGGGGAAAACCATTGTCATTGAGTGGCGATCTGCGGAGGGAAAACTCGATCGCCTCCCCGCGCTCGCGGCAGAGCTAGTGCGTCTCAACGTAGTCGTCATCGTCACCTCTGGTCCAACACCAACCAGCGCCGCCAAGGAAGCAACTGTTACGATTCCTATTGTCATGACGCAGGATACCGATCCTGTTGCCAACGGGTTCGTCGCCAGCCTGGCGCGACCTGGTGGAAACATCACTGGATTGTCGACCCTTGCCCCGGAGCTGAACGGCAAACGACTGGAGCTTTTGAAGGAGATCGTTCCTAAGCTCTCTCGCGTGGCCGTCTTCGGGACTTCAGCCCAGCCGGGTAACGCACAATCGTTAAAAGAGGTGGATCTCGCCGCAAAGGCGTTCGGAGTGAAGCTTCAATACGTAGATGTCCTAAGTCCCAAGGATATTGAGAGCGCATTCCGAGCCGCGAGCAAGGGGCGGGCTGAGGCAGTCCTTATGATGGTGGCGAGCGCCGTTGCCGGTAATCACCGAACAGAGATTATAGACCTCGCGGTAAAGAGCCGGCTCCCGGTGATATACACATTTTCATCATATGTGGAAGCCGGTGGGCTTATGACCTACGGTGTGAACATTAGCGACTTGGACCGGCGCGCTGCCACGTATGTGGACAAGATTCTAAAAGGCGCCAAGCCAGCCGATCTGCCGGTGGAGCAGCCGAAAAAGTTTGAGTTCATTATCAATCTGAAAGCAGCCAACCAGATCGGCCTGACGATTCCACCGAACGTGTTGGTAAGGGCGGATAGAGTGATCAAATGACAAGAGACAGCAACCGATGGTGACGGCGTGTCAGACTTGCCTAATTTGCCTAACCACGGGATGGACTTCAGATATTAGATGGACTTATTAATAGGCGAGCCTGTTCATGTGACAAGCCTCTTTCTCCCCAGTTGCGAGACGAGATGAGCACAAGCAAGACCGCGTATTTATTTTTTGGAGACGCAGATTTTCGTAGCGCAACCGACGTGCCACGCACAGGGCGTGAGGCGCGATGAAAGTAAGATGTTGAGTGAACGGAAGAATTTTGAGTGGGTGGGATCTTAAACCGGACGGCGATACACCCAAAGGGTAGTTTTTTCTCTACCCCCGGTAGTGAAAACTCTACGATGATTTCCTCTAGCTTCTTAGACGGCCTTGAGGAGATGCGCTGCAGCTTGCTCACGCGTAGGAAGCCAAGATAACCGGCGTCGGATAAATTGACAACTGTTACCCTCCACGGTAGCATAAAGATCGGATGGGCAAACTCCGCCGCGGTGGTTACATCTTTGTTTGTTGAAGGGTGATCATCCGCCACGGCATGTGCACGTGTATCGAGACGGAAAGCTTGTCGTTAAGTGGGATCTCGATGATCATAAAGCCATGAAAGGCCATGCCCCGAAAAAAGTTCTTGATCTCATTGAAAAACTTGAGTCAGAGGGTCTGCTATGAAGATTAGGTCTGTAAGGTTCAACAATAAAAGGAAAAGCTTCGAGGCCAACGCATCCGGGAAGAAATACGTTCTTCCGTACGTCAAAGCCAGGCCGAGTCCGACATCGGATGATCCAGTTATCCGGGTGTACGTGGACAAAGAGCTTGGCGGGGAAGGATTCACCTACGAACTTCAATCGGGAAAGACCGGAACCGTCCATGTTGAACAGATACTAGAATACAATCGAGATCCCAACTACCTGAGAGATCTCATGCTCTATGAACTAACGCTCGAAGCTCAAAGGCGTATCGCTGATAGCCCACTTTCCAAGCGCGAGATCATTCGGAGGCTAGGTACTTCTGCGACTCAACTCTATCGGCTGCTGGATCAAACTAATTACAAAAAGTCACTCGATCAGCTCGTGTCTTTGCTGCAACTCTTGGAGTGCGACGTTGATCTAGTGGTACGGGCGAAGTCCGCGTAACTTGCGGAAGTCTTCTCTGTGTCAGACACCCTCTCGGTCAAATGGCGACCATCCTTCACCAAACCATTGTGGGACTATCGTAGAACAGAACACCGGTTTTGAGTTCCCGACTAGCATCGAACGATGAACTACCCCGCAGCAAGCTGCGGGGTATCAAAAAAAAATTGAGTTTATCCCAAGGTCGTCACCCCCGAATGTTTTTATCGCGGTCCAGCCTGCCTGTGCGCCCGCCTGCTTGGCTGCGGTGCAGGTCGCACGCAGACAGGTCCGAACATTCCCCCTGGATTCCCGCTAAAAGCATGCGGGAATGACGGACTTCGGGAAGGTACAAATTTTACGCAGCAAGCTGCGGGGAATTCAACCCACTTAGGTCAAACTCAAACTGCTGTCGCTTTGGCTCTGGCGATCTCCTCTTCGCTATATCGGTAGGCGCGGAACACGCGATTGTTCGGACCGGTGGGTCCTTCGCCAAAATAGGGGTTCACGTACTCCCAGACCAGTTCGCCGTCGCGGGTAACCTCGAAGAGGCGACCGAAATCGCCCTCGCAGACGAGCGTGTTGCCGTTGGGTAGTCGCTGGGCATTGGAAATCCGCGGGCTGAAGAAGTCACTTTCTCGTCTCTCCTGGTACTTCCAAACGATCTGCTTGGTTGCCAAATCAACTTCGATAATGCGCGAAAACGGCATCGTGTGATCTAGCCGATGCGGGCCGTTATCGAAGAGCAAGAGGTTGCCATTTGGCAGCGGCATCGGAGCGTGTTGGCCGGACAAGGGTGGGGCACCGAGCTTCCAGATAATTTTGCAGGTTTTCCGATCGATGATAATGACGGTTGAGATGTTACGAAAGCTTAATACGATGTCGCCGTTTGGCAGTTCGGCTACGCCATTGCCGTGGGTCCACTCTTCGCGCTGATCTTGTACCGCTGTGATGCGATCCGTCTCCGGATCGAGATGTTCCCAAGTTTGCCATTCCCAGACAATCTTCCCATCGGTTGTCATCTCGACGAGATAGTCCGCATACATCTCCCCGTTGTGCTCGGTGCCAGGCATACCGCCTTTGATCTTCGGAACGAGATTCTGCGGCAACTGAGCTAAGCAAATTAGCAGCACGTTGCCGTTACGGAGCCGCATGCCGTCGTGGTGGTGATCAGGGTGTCGTACCTCCCAGAGGACACGACCGTTCCAGTCGACCTCAAGGGCGGCACCGCCCTTCCAAGGTCGCCCACTGATAAAGCGTTTTGAATCTTCGGTGGTCTTTCCGTTGTAAAAACAAGTGCCTCTTTCAGTGAGATAACCGGAGTTGCCGGGAGGGTAAGGCATTTGCCAAGTGTGAATGACGTTGCCCTCAAGATCGATAAGGTAGACCTTCCCGCCCCCACTCTGCGGCGCGAACAATGTGAAGCCGGGACAAACCCGGTCTATGTCTAAAGCACGTAAGCCGGTACCAGAACGTTTCAGCTTGGTTTGTTCAACAGGCGGCATAATATCCCTCGCAGTACATTACGATCACGATGAACACGCGTCTCGAGATTGCCACGGAATACTCTCAAGGAGTAGGGGGGCGATTACCCCGATGAGGACAATAACCACACCCTATCGTGCCGGGTCAAGTTCAAACTGCCTAAAGCTTTTCCTATCGGATCTCAATTAGAGTTGACCTCTTTGCTGCTCCAACGATATATTCCTTGATCAGCAGGGTCTGCCATTTTACTTTTCGATCCTAGCTTGTACTTTGAGATGCATCGATGCTGACACAAGAAGAGAATGATCTGCTGACTTACACATCCCCCGGTACCCCTGGGGGTGCTTTGCTCCGGCAGTATTGGCAGCCGGTAGCTTTGTCCGAGGAGTTGGCGGAGAACGGAGCGCCCTTGCCGGTGCGGATCTTGAGCGAGGATCTCGTCCTTTTCCGCGACGATCGGGGCCGGCCGGGTCTACTGGGGCTGCATTGTTCTCATCGCCGGGCCGATCTGAGCTACGGCCGAGTCGAGGACGGTGGACTCCGTTGTCTTTATCATGGCTGGCTCTATGACATTCATGGAAATTGTCTGGAACAACCCTGTGAGACTGCGGGCAGGGACTTTCGACACAAAGTTCGCCATCCGGCATATCCTTGCCAGGAGTTCGGCGGACTCATCTTTGCCTATATGGGTTCAGGAGAACCTCCTCTCCTGCCTGCCTACGAAGCGCTCAATGCGCCTCCAGGACACCGGCTGGTTACCAAAATTTTTCACGAGTGTAACTATTTCCAGGCCAATGAAGGCAACCTGGATCCGAGCCATGTCTCGTTTCTCCACCGGCAATCCAATGTGCCGCAAAACTTGAAACGAACGGTGAAGGGTACCGAAGGCAAACTGCCCCTCGCCCTATACGCTACCGATATGGCGCCGGAGATTGAAACGGAAGAGACCGATTTTGGCATCCGGATTTTTTCGATCCGCAAGACCGACGAGGGTCGCACCTTTTTTCGCGTGACGAACTTTATCCTTCCGAATTTGGCCACCATCCCCGGGCCGATGTCTGGTGACGGCTACAATCTCTACTGGCACGTGCCGATCGACGATACGCACCATTGGCGCTACGACATCGTTTTTCGCCGCAGCGCACCGATGGATGAAAAAGACATTCAGAGAAACCAAGAGATTCTCGATGAGCTCACGGCGGACTATAAACCGACTCGCAACAAGGCTAATCGCTATCTGCAAGATCGCGAATCGATGAAGAGCTGGAGCTTCTCCGGCATGGGACGAATCTTCAACGTTCAGGATACCGCAATCGTCGAGGGTTGCGGTCCGATTGCGGACCGGACCCAGGAGTTTTTGGGGCCCAGCGACAAGGCGATTATTGCCGCCCGCCGCATGGTGTTGAGGGCCATTCGAGATCTCGACACGGGCCGCGAGCCGCCGCACGTGATCCGCCACGCCGAGGCAAATCGTTTTCCGCATCTTATGGTAGTCTCCGAAGTGATCACGGATGGCAGCGACTGGAAGAGCCATTGGAAGAATAGACTGGCTGCCGTCAACGACTAAGAAGGGCAACCTCCATAAGAAGCGCGGCATTTCTTTTTGGCCTTCCGCTGGCACATGGGAAATTTCCTTGCACTGAGATACAGAGTAACCTGCCGGCCTCTGACAGGTATCTTGGTTTGCTTGTTTACTTTGCTTCACGTGGCCTCCGTCTCGGCTCAGGACGGCGCTAAAGCCGCTCGCAAGCTGGAGAGCGCGACCCTCGGTCTTTCGGCTAAACACGTCCTCAATCTTCCAATCTACTTGGCGCAGAAGCACGGCATCTTTGAAAGCGAAGGCCTCGATTTGAAGCTCATCACTACCAAGACCAGCACCGCGATAGCCGCGCTGGTGAGCGGCGACTTGGATTTCATTACGGCCTTCAACTCCGGACTCAGCGCGGCCATTGGGGGCGCGCCGCTGGTGGCAACCTATGTTTCGACCGACAAGCCGCTGCTCTACTTGATCAGCCGACCAGAGATCAAAGACGCTAAAGCACTGCGAGCCGGCATCATCGGCCATGGCGGTAGCCGGGGCAGCCATTATCACGCTACCGTCGCCATGGTGAAACATCTGGGATTGGACGCGGACAGGGATGTTCAATTGATCTCAACCATCGACGTTACCCAGGGCCTGACGGCGCTCTTCTCAGGGCGCGTGGCGGCGAGTACGCTTTCGCCGCCGTACGATTCTATGGCGGTTAGCAAGGGATTCAACCGTTTGGTGTCAGGACCGGATATACTGCCTCGACTCGTCGAGAACGGTCTGGTGGTGCGCCGGGTCAAGCTGCGCGACAACCCCGACTCGATACGCCGAATGCTGCGCGCGTTGGTGCGCGGACTCCAATACGCCAGTGATCATCCGAGCGACGCCGTGGCACTGATTCAGAAAGAATGGAATCTGGATCGCGAGACCGCTCAGTTCGCCTACGAAGCCGCGATTCCCACGTACAATCTCAAAGGAGAAGGCTCCGATGAGGTCATCGTCGCCGCGATCAAACGCGCGCAGCAAGACGCCAAGATCACGCAGTCTACCTTTACGCCAAAAGACTTTGTTGACTGGAGCTTAATTCGTACCGTACAGCGTGAGCTGAAACGCTAGCAGTGCAAGGAGGTAAAAGAAATGATTATCGACGCCGACGGCCATACCCATATCCCCCAGGAAGTATTCGACAACTACATGGAAACGGAATTTTACCGGCAGCGGCCCCGCTATGTTCAATATGACGACGGTCGTGGGTTCTACTTGATCGAAGGCCGGATTATCGCCAAGCCCTTCGGCTGGGGCCCGGGCACGCCGGGCAGCATTGCGGCCACGACGCGGACCCTCAAAGTGAAAGACCACGATCTCAGCGATATCCCTGGCCGGTTAGCAGATCTCGATTTGGAAGGCATCGATGTCCAAGTAATCTATCCTAACGTTCTCATGGCCATAAACAGTCTAGAGCACCCGGGTTTAGCCGCTGCCATCTCACGCGCATATAATAGCTGGATCTCCGAACGCTGCGCCGCTGCGGCAGGACGATTGAGATTCGCGGCCGTTGTCGCCTTGCAAGATCCTCAGGCCGCCGCCGAAGAGTTAAAGCGCGCAGTCACCTCTCTCGGCGCAGTGGGCGTCATGGTTCCCGGCACCATCGGCACACGCACCTTGGATCACCCAGATCTCTATCCATTCTGGGAGATGGCGGAACGCCTCGACGTAGGTGTGGGCGTTCACACCGTGACCGGCATGTACCCCACCGTCGGCCAGGAACTCTTTGATCATTTCTTCGGCGCCAAGGCCGTCTCCATGCCCTTGACTCTCACGACGGCAATGGTTTCCCTCGTTGGCGGCGGTATCGTCGATCTTTTTCCCAAACTCAGGTTCGGCTTACTCGAAACCGGCTGCGGTTGGTTGCCCTATTGGATCGAAAGAATGGACGAGATGCACGAGCGCGGCGAAAAAGACCCGCGCATGTATGAGGGCATACTCAGCCGCAAGACTCCAAAGAGCCGCATCAAACCCAGCGAGCTTTTCGCCACCGGCCGGATGGTCGTTTCTTGTGAGCCGGGTGAGGTCATGCTGCCCGCTGTCATCGCCGCCGCCGGAGACAAATGCATCATGTACGCTTCCGACTACCCACACGGAGACAGTAAATGGCCGCACACCGTCTCGCGCATTCGATCTGCAGGATTCTCCGTCGATACCCAAGATCGGATCCTAGGCGAAAATGCCGCCCGGCTGTATAACATTTCGCCGTTGCTCGGTTGAGGCGTCATACTAGACTAGACTAGTCTTACTGTGTCAATAAAATCATGGTATTATGCATGGAAATTCGCGTAGGAGGTGAATATCCATGCCGAAGCTTATGGAATTCGAACG
>Ga0184626_10000083_pt1 | contig 21375 bp, 27 predicted proteins | sample PLM3_60_b1_FD_133142 | JGI IMG/M metagenome (GOLD analysis project Ga0184626, IMG submission 133142) | Groundwater sediment microbial communities from an aquifer in East River, Colorado, USA - PLM3_60_b1 | ecosystem: Environmental > Terrestrial > Soil > Riparian zone | place: USA: East River... | reverse complement strand
GATAATTGTCTTTTAATTTCTTCTTTGCTGTTAGTTTCTGCTGTACTTTCATCGAGTGCTTTAACCATGTCATCTAAAAATGCTTTTAGTGTCGCTCTATGTTCTTTATTAATATAATATTTATTGATCATTACGGCCTTGGTTTCTTTATCTTCTATCCACCCAAATATTTTATTTAATGAATCTAATTTCAATTGTTCTTGTTTTTTAATGATATTATTGTTATCAGTCGACATTTTACTTTATTTTACTTTATTTTGTTTTATTAATCCTTGTTTTTTCCAATCTTCTTCTTGACAGAAAAGACATTCCCAATGATTAATTATCTGTCCACATCTACGACATTTATACCACGTTTGTCCTACTTTTCCTTCTGGTGTTAATCTTGTTTCAATCCATTCTAAATTCGGATCTGGATTATGTGTACTATACATTTACTTAATAGCCTCCAGTTTACCAGTTGATCTATCCCATTCTACACGTATGCCGTCTTTATCTTTTAAGATACCTTTGCAAGAGATACAACAACATGGCATAGATGCAGTGAATATAATTTATGATTCTAGTGGCTAATTCATGGATACTTCTGGATCTCCTATTCGAGAAAATCTTATTAGTTATAATAAATTCTAAGGTATATTGAATAAAGATGTAATTTCAGATATTAAAGATATACCTCCACCACAATCATTTCGAAGAGGATTGGTTTTCGGAACAGGTTTTAGTTTATTTTTAATAAGCATCATAACAGCGAAAAATATGTGGGAGTATTTTATTAATCAATCTCCAAATATCAATGAGATCTTATTACTAATCTTTAGTGCTTGGGGTATTTCATATGTTGTTTTTCTTTGGATTTCTTTTCTTTTAGTCGGAGTTAAAAAATTACCTGGATGTTCTTGGACAGCAATTACGCATGGGTTATTAAGGGATTATATTCACATATGTGTAGATTCAGTTTTAAATGCGAAACTAGACATAATACAGAAAGAAAATGGAATTTCTGCAAAATTACTAAAGAATGACGGTGCTCAGTTATGGGTCATAGGTTTATTAGGATTACTAGTATTTGTTTATTTTCTAATTATAGATTCTATTAGTTTATTTGTTAAATTGATTTTCATAGGATCATTTTCTTCATTATATTTTTTATATGATATCACCATTCATAGATTTAGTAAACATAGAAAAGATCTTACAGGCGAAGGAGATTATCCAAGATTAATCTTAGAGTTTTTACGTGGACTGAGCAAAAGATCTTAAGGATTTAAAATATTTTATTGTATTTCAAATCCTTTTAATGCTAATTGCAAACTGTCTAGCAAATCATCAAAACTAGTAACATCTTTTTTTAGATTTGGAGTCAGAAAGTTAGGAAATGACCAAATGGGAATGTCCTATTTGCCAATCAATTGTCCAGAAATATGCTCTTATCTATGACCATATACAAAAACATAATGAAGAGAAGGAATCAGACAAATGATTAATCAAGGAGAAACTCCAGAATACCATTTTCTGTAACATCCAACTACGATGAAAGGGATAATAACAATTTGTTCCAAATTTTTTTCTTTAGTAACTCAATATCTCTAAGTAGATCCATATAGAATGATATCATAAGTATGTTGTATAAAAGACTCAGAGAAAGATGGAAATTCATTCTCTTGATTGGTGGATTGTGGCTCCTGTTCTTGTTTCCTATTCCTTTTTTACCCTTTTTGGGATACCGCCTAGACATAAATTCTCTAACTGCATTGTACATCGTAACTGCCATAGTATCAATACCATTTACATTGCTAGCAATATTTATGAATCATAAAAAATGCATGCCAACTACAGCAATAAAGAAGCAATTACAACATATTTAGAAACTAAACAAAAATGTGAAAAGGAAAAGATACAAATCGCACCAATGGAGATAAGTAAGTGATAAGAAATGAATGATGATGAAGTAGATGTAGATAGGTATACAAGAGAACCTCATTATGGTACAGCAGTTGAACCGCAGCAAAATAGGAATAAAATGCATAAAGTCCCTGAAATTGATGCGTTGATGAGGATTTACGGAGATCGTGTTAATGTTGTGTTTGATTCAGATCCATAATTAAGGAAAAGAAATTTCATTAATGTCAAGAACAGCGTTTTTGACTTACATTGGAGGGTAGAACTGGAAACTGGCAGCCTTTTGCTTCTGCATTTTGAAGTGGGATAATAATGTCTATTGCCACTACTCCAATAAGTCCTATTACTGCGATTATAGCAATTAGAGCCAATGTCGTAGTCGAGAATTCCATTGACTTAGTTAGACTTTAGATTTTATAAATGTTAAACGCCGGCGGGATTAGAGCCGTACGAGATAACGGACGAAAATAATCCCACCAGCGTACTTATGAAGCAAGTTACTATAGTCAACATAGTATAAAAAAATTCAATATGAAGAATCAGGAAGGAATTGGTGTAAGTGAATTAAGCCCTATGATTCGATCGTGGTTGATAAACGCGAAATTCTTCTCTTACTCTTTGACACAATCTATTAATTGTTACCGGCTTATCCATAAATGAATTTATGACTCCTTCTTTCACAAGTTTTTCGAAAACCGGATTATTTTGGAACTCGTAGGCACTTATTAACATCGTTCTTACATTAGGATTAAGTTGTTTAACTTTTTTTAGTACTTCCAGTCCGTCCATAATCGGCATCCGGAGATCAGAAATAACTAGAGCATACCTCTGTTTATTTTTCTTATAATGATCCAGAGCAGATGCCGGATCATTAAAACTCAAAACTAAAACGCCATCCATCTTAGTTAATAGAGCGTCTTTGAAAAGCGCTGTGATATCTATCTCATCGTCTATGATACTAACAATGTTACTGTTAGTAGACACTGGAAAACTTAAGCCTCCATCATCCTAAACGCCGCTCCACCAACCCCTTATGAGACCCTCAACTAGTTAAGTTTTTATCGATTTTGTATGTTCTAAAGAATGCTATAGACGATGGCCAATATTGAGTGATTGTTATTTTCACTATAAATAACAAAATACAAAACAATTAACCCAGGCTGGTGGGATGAGTGAGTATGATGATTGGTTCCGGAATGGAAAGTTAGCCCACCAGCCCTGATGCAGCGTTGTTTGATTATGCACAACAAAATATAGAATAATTTAAGTTAAGGAATCGGTTAAATGCTAACATGAGTAGGAGTGATACAGCAAAGAGCATTAGATGACATAAAAGAGCCTGATCTCAAAAGAGAATTAGCAAGTGGTCAGACTCAACTAATTTCATATTCAGAAGATTAGATATTTCAGTTTAATAACACCTTATTAGCGCGATTCAGTAACTCTACGTCGATATGAAATGAGTGATAGGAATAGAGACCTAATAATTGATGAAGTGAACCGTGCCTTAATACATGCGGTTAGGAGTATTGAAGTTTTTTCATTACCATTCAGAAATCCAAAATACGATTTGAAAAAAATAGTTGATAATGATATCGATTTTATCCTTGGTGCAGTAATGAATGACATCATGAATAATAGCGCTCTATTTTTAAGAAACAGAAATATCCGTCTTACTCCAGAAGAAATAGATAAGTTAAATGTGTATGTATTTTCAAATGCTGGAAAGTTAAAGGATGGGATAAGAAAAATTCTTGATACTTGAATATGAACTACATTTTATTTATTTAATAGAGTATCCTTTTAGACTTAATCTTAGGGCAATCGATAATAAGATCCCCTTACACCTGTTGAAAATAAATAAACATCGTTGCGCCAAAGTACTAGATATAATGTCAAATGAAAGTGAAAAAATTGGAGATAAATTTCTTCGGAAACTCTATGAAAAGACAATAAATAATGAAGTTGAGACTATTGACAGATATGAGATTGGAAAAGAAGTTGGGTTGTTAGATGATCAGACAGACCATATCGTAGACGAATTAACCTCCGATGGTTACATAAAAAAAATAGATGGAACTAAAATATACTTAACTGATGATGGAATAAAAAGAGCCAAAATCTAATTTATTTTATTTTAAAGTCTTATTAAGAGGATTTACTAGCCATTGTTAACTTAATTTATACTATATCCATCTAGTCATAAATTTCTTATTCTCGAAATTGTTTGCAATCACAAACCTTACGATAATTAGTACTAGTGTCTCCATGTAAATCGTGCTGCCATGTCATCTAAAAATGCTGACTTCTACTATGACCACAGTTTGAACAGGTTATTCCAGTCGCCATAATTTATCTTCTTTATCGTATGTTATAACCCTTAAAACCATCCGACACATTAAAACATGTATTGGTGACTCGAGATTAAAATCCTTGAGAAAGTATTTGGACCAGATAGGAAGAAAAAACAATCCTTGTTTATAAAGACTATTTGGCCGAATCCTATAGTTCGGGCCCGGAGGGACTAGTCTGATTTTTCATGTGGGTCTTAATTACTTCGAGTACATTGTTTTTCTCATCAATATTCTAATGAGTTTTCTTATGAGACAGTTTATGATTCGTTTTGTCGAGCCCGTTAATATACAATATTTCTATATTTGGAGATCTATGTAGCCTGCCACGACGTATAGCTCCATCCGCTACAATCATGTAAAGCATAAACTACATTAGTTTATAATCGAACGCCCAATGATTCTGTTCTGTAAATTTTACAAAAAAATACTATAAGTCTTCGGATATTCTTATAATTTCTCGAATTTTCACGGAGATACTCATAAAAGCTTTCGATTTAGTTAGAATTATTATGTATTTATAAGCAAGTGTGCTTCATAGAATCGATGTCTACTGTTTAGAGCTAAGAATCATTGGGGTGATAGGAGGTTGTTAGCTTTAATTGTCTGATAATAACAGGTTTGTGTCTATAGTAGATGATGAGTTAGATATTACAGTGCTTTTTCGAGAAGTCTTGCGAGCAATTGAAGGTGTATCGATATTTACATTTACGGACCCTATTTTAGCGATCGAACATTTTATGACTAATAAAACCGATTATGTCCTAGTAATTTCTGATCTAAAAATGCTAGGATTAAATGGAATGGAGTTACTAAAAAAAGTAAAAAAAGTGAATCCATCCGTAAGAACGATACTAATGACAGCATTTGAAATTGAAGATAAATTGCTTCAACAATACTTCAAGCACAAAATAATAAATGCTTTTCTTAAGAAGCCAATAGAAATAAAAGATTTGCTTTTAGAAGTGGACAAACAATTAGATACCTACGAGGTGCAAAAACAAAGATCTTTCATAAAAATTAAATAAACGCTCACTATAACAAAAAAAATCTACAAGTACTGGAAAATGATTTATAGTTTACAGTTCCAAATATTTGTAATTTGAGACTGGTTAGTTTATAGCTGCGTTGCTAATCGGGCACCCAGCAACCGCCAGTCTTTAAATTAAAAGTAACCAATTTTTACAGACAGAAATAAATCGTATTGAAATTTTTACCTATATCGTTTATTTTAAATTGCGTTTTTACATTAGTTATAATACAACTGGTCGGACTATTCGGACCCTACTAACTCGGTCCATTATCTTCGATTCATTACCTCCGATCAGTTGTTGATAGAATCGCTGTTTTTGCTTTCAGTTGCACTCAACGTCTATTCGCTTTCCCCGACCAGTTGAATGTCTTCAAAAATAAAATGAAAGTCTAAAAATGTATCGCTGATACCTAGAAATATATAACAATCATATAGACAAATTAAGAATATCTAAAAACTATATATATTTTGTTGGACATTAATATTATTACCTAAACACCAACTGGGGATTATGGTTGTTTCTTGTTCATCATCCCTAATTCCCAGTTGTTTATGTTCTTTTTTATAGAATGCACACTATTAATAAATTTACATTTTAGAAGTAATTTCCTAATCAGATGATTGAATGACTGATCAGTCCTCTTTATAGCAATGACTTTCTGCTATCTCACCATGTTTCTGAGCTTTTTCGCATTTATTTTTCTTTTCAAAACATTTAAGTTTGAATGACCGAATATTATTTCATGTGGGGTATTACCATATATTTAATGCATTTAGTCAATTATTTTCGCGGAAGAAAATACAAAATAAAATGTAGATCATGTGGGCGCGTATTCAAAGATGAAAAGGAATTAGATACCCATATCAGAACCGATCATAAATAACTCGATTCTATATTTGGTTCGGCGGGATTCGAACCTTGCATGTATTCGGGTTGGCTAGTTAGCTCTTTCTATTGAGTAGTTTTAATTGTTGACTAATCTGATCGTAAGAATATTGTTTACAATATCAGCAAACTACACCTCATTGTGAGTTAGAGAGTAGCTCCTGTTTGCTGCAATAAATTTAACTGATCTACGACGTCCCTGTGTTCAACAATTATACCATTCTCTATTCTATAGAGATCAGCAGATCTGATGTTTACTGGTTTGTATGTAGGTGGCATTCCTTGAAATTCACCTTGGTGGGTGCCAGTACCGTTAAGGAATATAACTACAAGATTATCTTCTGCAACTATTTGATCTAGGTTTGCATGCCAATCAGGAAACGCTTTAAAGAATATGCTTAAGAATTGTTTGAATCCTTCACTTCCTTTTCCTGGAACAGGATCCAGATAGTTTTTCAATCGCTGACAAATTGTGTTTATTGAAAATTTGTTCTACAAATGATTCAACTAGAGCCTTATTCCTTTTCTCCTCTGGGCTATTTTTTTCTGATAAGGACATATGATATTCTAAACGCCCAGATTATTTATGTTGCATAACTCGTAGACTCTGTTTTGGAAACGATTTTATGAAGGTTATCAATACTTTTGCGTTTGCCATTTGACGAGAGTTATTGGTTCGGATGGACCGCTTTCCATCCTGCAACAAAAATATATTCCTAATCTTTTTCATAAGCATCCTAGGGAGCTCTAAAACCAAAATAAGTGCCGTTAGAGCTTGACTTACCAAATCTAATCACTATGGATCTGCCGATAAACTATACCTGCTTTCATTATATTTATCAACAATATTATTGGAATAAAGCTCATGACACTTATCAAGTGCTTTAAGATTTTTGACTAGCTACTAATAATGATACATTATTGAATTGAGCTCGTATTTTGAGATCCGATCGAACCAGATGCCATTTTCCCCTTCATTATCATCGTCATATCCATCATCTCTTGCTGATGCTTCTTTATCTCTTCATCAGTCATATTCAATTGCATCATTGCTCCATTCGTATTGCCTGTTTTTAGATCCATAATGGCTTCCATCAAGTGCATCTTAGCATTCTCAAGTGATGCTCCAAAGGTCATATTGCCTCCAGGCATCATCATGTTTTTTCCACTCATCATGCTACTATCGGCTTGATTAGTCTTAATATCTTCAATAGAAGCAACGGCTGATACCGGAATAAAAGTGGTCGCTACTATCATTAGTATACTTAATTCAAGTACGGACAGCATAAATACTAGATTTGCAATCAAAATTGGTTCTCCTGCATTACTAGACTTGATGAGAACATATTATAAAAAGACTGTGAATTCTATTTCTTGAAATAAATAATTAAAGAAGAATAATAAGAAAAATTATTAGAACTATCGTCGTATTGTGCAAAGGTTGAAGATCAAAGAATAATATTGCCTTAATTTTGATCATACAATCTTAATGCATTGGAGACCAGTATCATATACATCAATTAGAACAGCACAAAAGAAGTTACTACAAAGTATTAAGGTAAAACCGTCATTTGAATCGGTTCCTGTTCAGAAATCTTATGGGAGGGTTCTCCATGACAATATTGTTTCAAATCTTAACATTCCATCAAAAAAAACTTCACATATGGATGGATTTGCGGTCCTTTATGATGACATAAGGCAGGCAAATCATTCTAATCCAATAACATTAAAGGTGGTAGGGGAAGTAAGACTAGGAAAGTCTTCAGATGAGCTTTTGCATCATGGGATAGCTGTTCAAATACCTACAGGTGGAAATTTACCTTCTAGGGCAGACACTATTATTCCTATTGAATTTACAAAATTTGATCCTCTAAAAAAAATAGTAAAAATTTTAACCAGTTTTCCAAAAGGATCCTTCATATCCAATGTCGGAGAGGACATTAAGAAAAATACTACGTTACTCAAAAAAGGGAATATATTGAGATCACAGGATTTGTCTCTTCCATTAATGATGGGTTTTAAAAAATTGCGGGTATTCAAGAAACCTATAGTCACAATAATAGCTACAGGCAGCGAGTTGACTAATGATTCCGACCAAGTTAAACACGGTAAAATTCTCAACACTAACGGTCAAATCATTTCTATGCTGGTGGAAGCAGTAGGTGCGAAATCTCTTGCTTTGGATATTACACCAGATAGCATTAAACAGATTCAAAGGAAGATAAAGTTTGCAATACATCAAAGTGATATCATCATTACAATAGGAGGATCCTCAGTTGGAGATCATGACATAATTGGAGAATCAATTAATTCGTTGGGAATGCCAGGAGTTATAGCGCATGGAGTAAAACTGGACCGTGGTCGAGTTTCTGGAGTTGCGGCACTAGAGAACAAACCAATAATCATATTACCTGGCCCAATTCAAGGTGCCGTGAATGGATTCATAGTATTTGTTCAGCCAATTATAAGATCGTTGTTGGGTCTATCACCATTTAATATAACTATTATGAGTGCTGAATTTATAGAAGATTGGCAGGCACGGAAGAAATTTAAAGACTTTGTGAAGATAGTGTATGTTAGGTTACTGTTATCAAAAACTGGTAACCTCGTGGCGTTACCTATAACTGGTGAAACTGCAAACATTACAGTTTTGACTAGATCAAATGGTTATGTTTTAGTACCTGAGAGCATCACGCAAATCGATAAGGGTGAAATTGTAAGGATTAATTTGCTTCCTGGACTTTCATTCTCTTCCTGCAACCCAGTTGAATTTATATGAGTGGATATCGATATAAAAAAAACTAAACTACAGGGGATCACGTAAATAACTTCACAACAAGATTAATCCCTGCAACTGCAACTATGATGCCTATGATTGTAACTAATTTATCATGACTGAATTTAAAAGCTCCAAGTCTCGAACCAAGTAACCCTCCAGCCAGGACAACAATAGCCAAAGGTATTATCAATTCAAGATCAACCTTCTTAGTTATAGAATGAGCTAGAAAGGAGCTTATAGAGTTGGCTAATATAAATAAACTTGCAGAAGCTGCAGCCTTCTTTGGACTGGCCATTCCTGTGATTATCAAGATTGGTGATAACCAGATACCCCCACCGATTCCCACAAGACCCGCGATACTACCAAGGACAGCTCCTAAAGGTGCTGTAATCATTACTTTTTTTGCAAAATTCAAATTCATTTTTCTTACTTTGACCTGTCTATTTTTGATACTATTTCCAGATAACAATAATATACCTGACGCAGTAAAAAGTGCTACTATAAATACAAACGTAAGTGTTAATTCTGGGAGAACCAAGGTTCCTGCTACAAACGCAAAGGGGATTGATACTAAAAGTGGAGCAGTAAACCTTAACGACAGATGACCTGCTCTGAAAAAATTAAATAAAGCGGCTGAGGATACAACAATGTTTAATGCAAGTGAAATTGGAGGTATTGTATAAAGATTAATACCTACAAGTACTAGAATTGCAACATAGCTACTTCCGCCTGCAAAACCGGCACTAGAATATATGAAACTTATTGCAAAGAAAAGCGGAGCAAGCAGTAGCAATAAAAGATCATTAATGTCCCTGTCCCTCCATCATCTTAAAGGCATGTTTTATCGATGGAAATAGAAAGTCCATGTATTCAGATACAGCTCTAGTGCTCCCTGGCAAGTTAATTATTAGGGTTTTTTTTCTTACTCCTGCTAAACCTCTTGAAAACATTGCTAGAGGGGTTCTTCTTTGTCCGTACGCTCTACTAGCTTCTGAGATTCCACTCACTTCTCTATCAATTACTTTCATTGTTGCCTCGGGTGTTACATCACGCGGACCTAAACCAGTACCCCCAGTTGTCAATATCAAGTCAACTTGAGGTTCATCACAATACTTTTTTAGGTTATCTTCAATGAGATTTACATCATCAGACAATTTCTCGTATCCAACAACATCAATCCCTTTCTTGCGTAAGATGTCAACTATTACATTTCCAGACTTGTCCTTACGCCTGCCGCCTGCAACAGAATCACTAACAACTATGACTACTGCTTTGATGTTTATTTTTTCCTTAATCTCCAAGTCCTTCATTCCGCCAGACTTTTGAAGCAGCTTGACGGACGTAATTGAAAGTGAATTGTCTATAGGTTTTAACATATCATAAATAGTTAGGACCCCAATACAAGCTCCTGTCAGAGCTTCAATCTCAACTCCTGTCTTCCAGACGCTTTTTACCTCTACTACAACCTCTATATGCTCTGGCTTTATCGAGACTTCAACTCTGACTTGGTCTATTGGTATAGGATGACAATATGGAATTAATTCAGAAGTTCTCTTTGCACCCAAGGTGGCAGATATTTTTGCGGCTTCCACAACATCTCCTTTTGGCGACTTTCCTTCATTTATTAGAATATTCGTGTTTGGATCAATCTTTAAAATTGCTTGTGCTTTGGCTACTCTGTAAGTATCCGGTTTAATACTTACGTCAAACATACCTCGAGTATCATTATTTTCATCTAACAAGTGAGATTCCATCTACCCATTTCTGTTCTGTTCCGGAAATTTCTTTCTTCCAAATAGGTACACGTTTCTTGATATTGTCTATCACATAGTTACAAGCATCAAAAGCCTCCTTGCGGTGCTCTGAGGATACTGCTACCACAACGCTTGTTTCTCCTACTTCTAATTTCCCGATCCTATGAATAGTAATTGACCTTCTTAGATTCCATTTTTCTAACGCTTCAATTTCAATTTTTGTCATTACATCTTCAGCCATCTTGTTGTACGCTTCATAAAGAATTTCTGAGACACTTCCAGAAGAGTTATGATTCCTTACAGTTCCAATGAAAATGGAAATCGCTCCTGCAGCGGTATCTTTCACGTCCTCCAATATTCTATTCACATCTATTGGATCTTCAGTAATAATAATCAAATTCTATCCTCCACTAACAGGAGGTAAAAGTGCAATTTCATCACTATGATTAATCATTGTATCTTCGGTTACAATTTTGTGATTCACTGCTAAGACAAATTGATTATTTAGTGAAACTAGTGAAGGATGGATCTCCAGTATTCTTGCTCTCAACATACCAAGGGTAATTTCATTTGGTAACATTAATGTAATCTCTCTTTTACCAATAATATCTTTTGATGTAGCAAACAGCTTCACGATTATTTCTCTTGGATACTCATCATTCGATCTCATGATCTTACCCTCCTATGGTGTGCATTAGATTTAGCTTTGGTCTTAAATCATTATTCCTTATTAACTTGATTATGCCTTCCGGTTTCTTGTTCAAAGACTCTAGTATAAATCGCGATATCTCTTCATCTGATACCTCATTACGTAAAAGGGTTTTAAGATCATATCCCGGATTCTCAAATAGACATGTTAGAAATCTTCCATCAGACGTTATTCTAATTCTATCACACTGACTGCAGAATGGTTCCGTAATAGATGGAATAAATCCAATGGTTCCTATTCCATCCGAGAAGGAAAATCGTCTTGCTGGTTCCGAACTTTCGTTATTCATTGGGACTATTTCTCCTACTTTCATATTAATTCTTTGAATCATCTCACGTTTACTAAAAACAAGATCGGGTTTCCAGATACCGGAACCATCAAGTGGCATAAATTCTATAAACCGTATAGTAAGTCCAGATTCTCGTGCAAACATTGCAAAATCAACAATTTCGTCATCATTCCATCCCCGAATAATCACTGTGTTTATCTTTACATCCAGTCCCGCATCACTTGCATCATGTATTGAATTAATGACCTTGTCCACACCACTTACTCCACTCATCATTTTAAATTTATCTTCCTTAAATGAGTCTAGACTGATGTTTACACCGCCAAGCCCAGAAGAAGACAACTGATCGACTATATCTTGAAGTAGTAACCCATTAGTAGTCAGATCTATACGTTTTATTCCTGGTATCATTGAAATAGAAGCTATCAAATTTTGTAATCCCGGTCTAATTAGTGGTTCTCCTCCGGTTATTCTTATCTTCTCGATTCCTAATTTAACAAGAATACGAGTGAGCCTGACAATTTCAGTAAAGGAGAGAATCTCAGTATCGTTAAACCATTTCATATTGTTTGTTGGCATACAATAAATACATCTCATATTACACCTATCCGTGACGGAAATTCTTAGTTTTTTGGCGATTCTCCCGTACTTATCAACCAGTTTGTTATCCAAGTAACTTGTCTCCATTGATTTCAAACAGTACATTACAATGACTGTGGAAATGCACCCAATTTCTAAGCGCAATTAATTCTATGTCCATTTGATAAGTGCTTAGCATAAAGGATGTACTCAATTTAATACTTATGTATGTACACTGACAGTCTGATATCCCGTTGTCCCGTCTGGAAATGGCTTGTTGAATTCAGCAGTTTGGACTTGACCTGTCTTGTCTGTTGCCCTGACGATTATCTTGTAATTTTCTTTACCTGTCTGAGTAAAGCCAGCTGTCCAAAGAACCCATGTGTATTGAGAGAGTGGATCCTTAATAATTGCAGATTTCCAAGTAGCGCCACCATCTATACTTACTTCAACCTTTGAAACTCCTCGGTCGCCTCCGAATGCTATACCTGCTATTGGACTGTTTTGACCAGGTACGATGCTGGGCATTTCATCTAATTTTCTAAATCTGTCCCTTATCTCTGCCTGTCCTGGAATAGCTATGGTCGAGGTAGTATGTACGTCTGCATCGTTGGTCCACCCATTTCTTTGCCAATAGCCTGCATATACGGTATCGACAAGCTCTATCTCTGTTATCCATTTAGGGTTCATCATTCCATACAGTCCTGGTACAATTGCTCTAACAGGAAAGCCGTGTTTGGTAGTCAAAGGAGCCAGATTCATATCATAAGCCAGTATGGTACCATCCATGAGTCCCTTTTCTAATGGTATTCCAACATCGTAACCGTCAGAACACCTGAACGCTATGTATTTTGCTCCTGCTTGTACTTTGGCCCTGCCAAGAAGATCTTTAAGTCTTATGCCTTTCCACAATCCTGTGCTTATCAGATCACCACCAATCTTGTTACTTACGCATTCTAATGTAGCATATTGTTCTACGGAGGGCATTGCCTTGATTTCATTGTAAGTTACTGTCAACGGATTATCGACTAGTCCTTTGACCGTAAGCTTCCATGTTTTTTCATCAACTACAGGCACTATAGGATTTATGTCAATTCTGTAAAACAAGTAAGTGGGAGTAACTTCAGAAGCGAGAAGAGGTCCTAACATAGGATCTTCAAAGCCAATTGGTTTTGATTTTGTTTGCGGTAAAATCCCAGTTTCCTCTCCCTCCTGTCCTTGATTTTGTCCTGAAAATAACCGATTTAATCCAAAATATATAATTGGAAATGCGATTGCTGAAACAATACCCAATTGAATGAATTCCTTTCTGCTGGCAATCCTCAATCGAGTATCAGGCATCTCTTCAAGGGGCTTTTTCAAAGTTTGTCCTGTTCTAAACAAAGACGAAAAAATAAATCCAAAGACCAACTGCGGTACGACTAGTGAAATTACCAAAAGAGGCATGGAGAACACTGTTGCACCAGTCCGAAGTTGAATAGTAGTTACGAGTAAAATAGATAAGATAAGTAAGATTACGTACGCTATTATTGAGGATTGGAGTGCTTCTCCGATATAGCTCCTCCATTTTGATTTAGCATGAATTTTGTCTACCAGGATTCCGAATAGTCCATATAATATGAAATTAATTACAATGGCAGCTATAAAAGCAGAATATTTAGCCAGAGGTCCAAAATTCTCTACTGCTTGTGACTCAAATTCACCTGGAGTGAGCGAGAATAGTGTCTGAGATGCAAGTTCAGGAAAGAATGATCCTCCAGAAAGTAATCTTATTAGTAGTGAGACTCCAATTGCTAGAGCGCCTGCAACAATTCCTGCAACAAAGGATCTTGTATACGAATGACCTACTTTGGCGGTCATGTTTGTATCTTGAGAGTAAATGATTTAAGTTTTTTTCCAGATCTGTTCCTTGCAGGAAATTTGAAAAATAGATTTCAGCTTTATAGAAAATATATGGGAATTTGAATTTTTTATCTATGAATTTGGACACAGGAAAAGTTGATTAATGAAATTGCGTGTTTTCATACCTAAAAATGGAAGAAAAATTTGTATTCAGAATGAGAATCACTTTTTAAATTGACCTAATTGCTCGATGAAATGAAATCTCCATCCATTTGGCAGGTCTTTGACTTTAATGGCTCGCTCCATAATCTTCACGTCCTCCCTATCCACTGTATACAAGCGTACGATGTCTCTCACAGTTACATTATTTTGATCTCTATTGATAAGCTTGATTTCGTCACCCACCCCTACTTCTCCTTCCTGTAACACCTTAAAATAAATCCCAGTGAGACCACTTGCTAAAAATCTCTTGATAATATCCATTCTTCCGAATTTCACTCCAAGTTTGTAACATGGCATCCTTGGCTGCGTCGCTATCACTCTTGTTGTTCCAATCTGGAATGTGTCACCAATGTTAACAGATTCCTCAAACAGCCCCTCGGTGGTAAAGTTTTCGCCAAACATACCCCATGATAAAGACATATCTTGTAAATCCTTCCGCCAAAACTCATAATGTTCTTTTGCATATGAATATACAGCCTTATCAATTCCCCCATGCACTGTCAAGTCAGCCTGCTTATCTCCATCAAGATTCAATTTGCGAAGTTTTACTCGACGCTGTATTGGTTCCTTAAAGATCCCAGTATTAACAACTTCCCCTCTGAAGTTGACTTGACGAGGAAGTGCTACATTAAGGGAAATAAGTTTCATCAAGACATAGATAATTCAGCCGTCTTAATTAAATATTGTAAGACTAATTTACACTCAGAGATTTGGTATTCCCACTCCTATTTGGATAAAATAAGAAAAGTTAATACGATATTCACCATAAATATGTATGCTGAATTGATAAAACTTTTCTGCCGTGAAACAGGATTGGATTGTAATTTCATAATCGAAGGTGAAACGGAAGAACAAGTTATGGCTGTGGGTGCAGAGCATGCAATGAAGGTTCATGGTTTGAAGGCTGAAGAAATATTTCTCAAGACTGTCCCCTGCAATTTCTTATGTCATGTATTCGGTAAACTAAGCAATGACTAAATCAGGTAATGAAATAGAGACGGTGAAGCCGTATGAACTGTTACCAAATTTGTAAGCAGTCCCGTTCATGTAGCATGAAATTCAGAAAGATTATTGAAATGTCCATATATTCATCTGATTTAGAAAAAATGAAGGAATTTTATGTTGATAAATTAGGCCTAGAATTTGCCTCCGAACAAAGAGGTAGGCATGCGTTTCTAAAGACGGATAAAATATGCTTCTTATTTTCAATCATACAGTAACAACAACTGAAAAAGAAACTAATCATGGTGCACCTACCCCTCCATCAATGGTTCATTTCGCAATTGAGATCGAACCGGAAGAATATCGGAAAGCGAAGAAATTGTTAGCAAAATATAATATCCAACTTGAAAAGGAAAATAGCCTGGAAAAATCAGTTCAAGTCTAGATCGATTTATTTTCGAGATCCCGCCGGCAACCTTGTCGAATTCATAACGAGAAATTACTGGGACGTAATTGATTGATTTTCAATAAGGTTGTCACGTCAGTTCTCACATCTAGGACACATCAGAATTCGTCAATACAAAAGCTTAGATAAGATTTTACTACAAGCTAGCGTAGGCCGAAATTTATAGTAATTAATTAATGTAGATATAGGACTTTGGTTAAAAAAACTTTATCTATTGATGTTGGAGAACTTTGTGTAATGTTTGACAAGACCCAGTGCGGGATATTGCTGGTTTGTGTCTTGGTCTTATTATTGGCTTTTTTTGCAATAACATTACCTTTTTTCGTGTATGCTACACAAGATACCGATCAGTTAAAACAGAGGTCTATGGAGGCCTTTAAACAATTTGAGGCTATGACAGAGGACCAGAGAAACTTAACCCTACCTAACATGAGTCAAACAGATATCAGTATGGTTATGTTAGGAGCTGCGCAAATAAACAACCAGGTGAATGAAACTATACAGGCAATGGCACCACCTAATACAGACATGGCTTCAATATATGAACTAAGAAGCGGTAATTTTACAAGTTCTGGAAACATGTCAAAAGTTAGTGGGATTTCAAGAGTCCTCTCTGTAAATGATAACGAATTCCTACGATTTGAACGGTTTAACATAACGAATGGGCCAGAGCTTCATGTATACTTTACCAATAAAGGAGATTTAGTAAATAGTAAGGATCTTGGTATACTTAAAGGAAATATAGGTCCACAAAACTACTTCTTAGGTGATATTGCCGATCAATATGATACGATAGTAATCGCCTCTATGCCATTTAAGATGGTGTACGCAAAAGCAATATTGGAACCCTGACTCGACTTTTTATAAGTCGTGCTTAAATTTCATGAAAAATTAATTAAAACAGGATTCTGTGGGATTCATGTTGTAAACAATTCGGATCCAACCAAAAGGTATAATTGATATTCAGTCGGAACTTTATTAGAATTTTTAATTTGAGTATATTTCGTATTATTAGGGATCTGATTCATTCCATCCGGGATACCATAGACTACAGATTAAGTGAGACGGGAAGGACGAGGTGTCGAACAAATCAAATTCTCCAATAAAGAGCCTACAGAATTGATATCTTACTCTTCGAGTTGTACTCGGTCTCCGCGATGAATTGTTCCACCCCGATGCACTGATGCATAAACTCCGGCGTGCACTTGGTTGTATTTTGCAACTATGCGTAAGATGCCTAAATCCTTAGGAAGGTCTCCCTGCGGCAGAGTCGTCATCACACACCTAGTGCAAGGTCCAGTGACCCTTAGCTGGATCTCTTCGCCGATGATTAGCTTCTTGCCAACCCATAAATTCTCGATAAAATCCTTCTCTCCAGAAGTTGACTCTACCACTATGTTTGGTCTAAACCGTCGAACCTCGAAGCGTCCTTCTGGATAGAGTTCTCGGAGACGATTGATTGTAGAAGTCGTCAAGATATGAATTACAGCAACGTCGAAGAAAGTTTGGGGAGGCATGGCTTCGTCGGTGACCTTTTCTCTTTGTGCTAAGCCCTCTATATCCGGCCAGTACTCCTCGTAGCTTGGCTTGTCCAAATTAGCCCTCATGAGCCTAACTTCTGTACCAAGAACTATTGACAACGTGTGATCAATTTCATCCTGATCGGAGAAAATGTGGGTTCCATCTGGAAAGGTAATTCGGATTGGCGGAATGTTCTCGACGACTTGTGGTGAGTCTATAAACGCAGCACGAAAGTCAAAGAGCTTTCCCCATTTCCTAGGGTTCTTGGCGCTAGCGACTTTGCCAGTTCCCTTATCGATTACTGCGTACGTACGATCCCCTATGAGTCCACGTTCTGTTACGTACGAAGAATTGAGCTCCTCTCCCAACATTGACTTCACGGGATATCGCCACATGGAAACTACCATTCCCTTAGGGGTCTGAGCTTGATTCACAAACTTTCATCCTCTATGAATCTTCATGGTGCAGTTTCTTATTTATCGTTTGCTTCATAAATGTGGTTATTACACGGTATTAATGTTAGCCATGATTTACCGAATCAGGAGAGCGTATGAACGAATGTGGTAGTGTCACAGTACATACCGTTAATACAGTTAGCTGTTACCAATACTAAGATCTTGAGATATCTAGGAATCCTAAGTAAAGTTTAATTTTTTATGGTTCACTGGCTTGTAAATCACTTTTGACCTTGAAATGTGATTACAGCTATTTTGATTTACATCATGAGCTCGTCCAGATTAAAATCATACACCGCAATAGCTATAATTGTGATGGTAGGTTTAATAGGACTTGTAGGAGTAGTGGTCATAGATATGGCAGAGATAATCTGTCAAAAGATATTAAGTGGAAGTACTATAAAGTAAATCTTATCCTATTTGCAAGAAAAATCGATGATTTAGAGTTGATTATTTCTGATTCTTTTATTACCTTCCTCTGTTATTCTAATTTTAGAGCTTTCTGCATCGTTATTTACAAAACCATCTTTCACTAAAATCTCTACAATATGATCTGTTTGAATCTTATCCAATAATCCTATGTCTTCTCCTAGTTCATATTTATCAAAATAATGTGTTTCATCATCACCACTTTTTTCGTAGAGCTTTAACAGAAATTTACCAATAGATTCATTAGACATAATTTGCCATAGTAAAATGTTTAATTTAATTTATTGGATAGCTCTCGATAAGATGAATTAAGCTTCTATAGCATTTGGATAGTATACTTGTGATATAAGCTTATGATAGCAATCATTACAGACAAAGGTATCTAGAAATTGATTTAAAGAAAGGATATTCTCTTTGCAATAATCACACTTATTCTTCATTGTGTACTTATGAACTTTATACTTTAAATAGATTTTATAAATAAATTAGGCAATTTTTTGCCACATTTATTTTCTATATTATAAATATTATACAAGATTAGTAACTTTATTTTGCAAAAATTATGTTTAGCAAATAATTTTAGTAACCAAGAATAATAATTTGATAGTAAAAACTAATGAAATGTATAGAATGTGACTGTACGCCTTATGAATGTCAAACGGGCAACTCTTCTTTTGATTGTCCTAATTGTTCTCTAAAGGAATGCTGTTGCTGGTTAACTATACAATCTTAGAAATGAGTACGTTTTATGATTATTTAAACAAAAATATCTAGTTGAAAAAACAAAGTTTACTGTAACTCAAGCATATTTTACTTAAACAATTTTATAATTTGTTGCACACTTAAACATAAGGCTTCCAAACGCACAGCAAATGGTGGAATCCTCGATTGTTTCTTGTTCAATCGTTCAAAATCAGAACTCATTTCCACCATTTGTTTTAAAATATGTATTTTTATGAATCAAATCATAATGAATCATATTCTTTCAGAAGGTAACATAATTAGAAATTTTAGGAACTGTTTTGATTCATCCAACAATCAAAACATACTTCAAAATCTAGTTGATATATAACTTACAGTATGTATATTTAAATTAAATGTTCTAGTAAATTAAGCCAGGGCAAAATTAGTTGAAATGAATGAAAAAGTAACGCTCTTTGAACAAATGGATTCAAAGGTTGGTCCAGTAATATTGATAAATAAAATCAATGTGAAAGAAGAACAAGTTCAAGAGTTCTTAGAGGCTTGGGCAGATAATGCTAAGTACTTTAAACAACAATCAAGATTCATTTCTGCTTGGTCCCATGCGGTAGGTGAGTTCATTCTAATTATAGGAATCTATCATATTTTAGTAACTAGAGAAGTATTCTAGAAAAGTACGTTTCACGTTTTGTAGTGTATTGACTCTAGTAACGTTATATTTTGTAACAATAATTATTGAACATAAATTTAATGTTATTGGTGCGCCTAGAGGGATTAGGAACAAATTGTCTCTAAAAGAGGATTCAGATGCATCCGAATACTGGAATTCTATACCGTTACAGGGGGTCAGTGGTTTCCACTCTGATATTGATACTAAAATTGGACTCAAAGTACTGGCCATAATATCCAAGCTATAAATGTTTCTTTCTGTAATTTTAACTTGGCTATTAGTTTTATTTTTAAATCAGATCACATTAGATAACTGATGCTGGACTGGCTTGACAATACTCTACTAAAACATATCAATTTGATGCTTATGTGTTCAAGCTTTAATCTCCTCTCATCTCGTATAAGAACTATAAAGATCGCCACGTCAATATCAGATCCTAAAATATAGTCGCTCTAGTCAAGATATTAGCGATGGACATATTTGTCTTTAAATAAAGGTTTTATGGCAATTGTGTGCAAACGAATTGATGGCTAATTTTTTAGTTCTAATTAATGGTTGGTACTCAAAAAACCTGGTAACTGGAGGAGAGTACCATATGTTACGTGTACTAAAGAATTGGAGCTTACAACACAAGATCTCTCTTCTTACGCCAGAGCTATCTTATCAAGCAACAAAGGAGATGTTACCCGATGTTGATTTATTTTATTTCTCTTCAGCAGAAGATGATGAAGAAATTAAAAGCTTACTTAAACTTACGATTTCTTATATTACTCGCATTATTAGAAGTGTATTTGTTCGGCCCAAAGATGCACCTGATTTAATAATAACTGCATCGCATTTTTTATATGATGTTCTTCCGGCCGTCATGCTACGCAGAAGGTACAAGTCCAAATTAGTCGTTTATAACCATGGTGTATTGGAACCTTATGGATCAGATAATGCAGGCTTACGTGGAAATTTAATGTTATTATACGAAAAGTTAGGACTTTTTTTGTGCAAGAGATCAGCAGATATCATTTTTGCAATTAACAGTGAAACAAAAGAGTTTTTGATACGCGAAGGATTTGAGCCCAATAGAATTACTATTATAAGAAATGGAGTGGAGCACGAATTAATTAATTCAGTAAAAGTCAATGCAAAGGAATACGAAGCTTCTTTTTGTGCCAGGTTGGTCAAGAGAAAAGGCGTTTACGATCTGCTCGATATTTGGGAGAAAGTATTGAAATATTTTCCTGAAAGCAGACTAGTGATTATTGGTGAGGGAGAAGAGTTCAGCAGTCTTCAAGGGGCAATTACTAGAAAGCAATTAGACAAAAACATATTATTAACCGGATATGTTCCTGCCATAGAGAAATTGCGTTCCTTAAATCGTCAAAGATATTTATCTACCCCAGCTACCAGGAATCCTGGGGTATAACACTTACCGAAGCTATGGCCTGCAGATTACCAGTTGTATGTTATAATTTATCGGTATATGACTTCGTTAATGATGGAATCATTAAATTAAACATTGGTGATAGGGATCAGATGACTAGTACAATTATTGATCTCTTAAGTAATGATACCAAACGAATGAAGTTAGGTAGCACTGCAGAAGAAGCAAGCAAAAAACTTAACTGGGACGATATTTCCAAAGAGGAATTAAACGCAGTTAGTGCACTACTAAATAAATGAATTTTTACTTTCTGAGCCAAAAATGCATTATATGATTTCTATTGCAAACATCTCCTGATATTAAATTAAGTAATGAACTCGGAGGTTTGTGAATCATTTTTGACGTAATTTTCGGGCCCGGAGGGATATGATTGAATATTGTAGCGGAACATAATTAGAATTTCTATGAT
>Ga0184626_10000081_pt1 | contig 21461 bp, 23 predicted proteins | sample PLM3_60_b1_FD_133142 | JGI IMG/M metagenome (GOLD analysis project Ga0184626, IMG submission 133142) | Groundwater sediment microbial communities from an aquifer in East River, Colorado, USA - PLM3_60_b1 | ecosystem: Environmental > Terrestrial > Soil > Riparian zone | place: USA: East River... | reverse complement strand
AGACCGCGTGCGCGCAAGCGATGAGCCAGCCATAGGGCCAGGCTGTCCGAGGTCACATCCCAGTTTTCGGCGATGTCCGGCACCCCGAGCGCTGTTGCCGTCGGCAGCCAGACCGGTGTCTCTCCGGCTCGCAGGCAAGCCGCGATCGATCGCTGCGTTTCCGTCGGCCGAATCCCCGCGACAAGGCCGGTCATCGCCAGACCGTATTGCTCCATCGCCAACAGGGCCATGCGATGGGCAATCCGGTCGGAGAACTTCAGGTTCCTTTGCGTCTTGCGGACGGCATCCGCAAACGGTCCGCCGCCGGGAACGATGACAACCGGCGCCTTGGCCGCCGCAATAATCTTGAGCCAAGCGCGGAGCGTCGGCGAGTCATGCAGGCTTCCACCCAGCTTGACGATCCACGGGCGCTGCGATCGATACAAATCAACTGCTCTCGGCGCAGAAGGCGTCAGCGGTTGCCGCGGGCCTTGCCGTCGCCATCGAACACTAGAGGAAACACTTCGGCGACCGAGGGATTGCGCGGCCGGCTGCGTTCAATCTCGACACCAACGCCCGCGGCAGCCGGTTCGACATCCAGTTTCTCCACCATGACCTTGGCCCGGGTCACGCGGCGGTCGGCGAGACAAATATCGCAGATCTGCTCGGCCAAAGTCTCGACAAGGTTGATATGACCGGTGGCGACAATCGCGCGGATCTCCGCGATAATCCTGTCGTAGGAGATGACCTTCTCCAGATCGTCGTTCAGCGGCGGCACCGGGCGGCGGACCCGCAGATCGAGATTGAAGCGTACCCGCTGCGTCTTGAGGCGTTCTTCGGGATAGGCGCCGATACTGCACTCCAGAACAAGATCCCGGACCAGGATCCGGTAGTGATGCTCATCGGCCTCGAGGATATCGGGGACCGGTAAGGGAATTGCCACCCCACGCTCGTTGGACAAAGGAAACCTCGTTCTCGTTGGCGCCGCGGGACGGGCGCTTCAATTTCCGGTCAATTCTGTCAGAAGATGCCCCCCGAAAGCAACGCGGCGGAATGGGCTGCAGATAATTAACCTAACCGCCGAGGCCGGCATTCCCGCTTTCCGGCCCGCTTTCCGGCTCATCCTGGCAGGCCACAAGCCAAGGCACGGTACCCAACGCGGGCGCCCCCTGCGCGGGCGCCCTCTGTTCATGGGCCCAGCCAACGATATTGTACCAGATATGCTTGCCGCTCCCGCTCAATCCATTCGCCGCAGGATCGGCGATCGCTAAACCCGCCACTTTCCTGCTGGAGATAGTGGGTCAATTCATGGACCAGAATGCTCTGCGCGAACAGGTCGCCATCGAGATCGAGCCCGTCATCCAGATAGATGATCGAACCCGGCGGCAACCAGCTGAGCACACGACAGGGGCGTCCACATGCCAGTTGTTCGAGCCTTTCGTGCGGTATGGGAACGACGTCAGGCTGTTCGGCCGGCACGGGATGGCCCGATAGGGACGATGCGGCGAACAGGAGCTCGGCAACCAATCGCGTCAGCTCCTCGGTTGTCACTCTAGCCTGCCGTCAGTCCCGTTGAGATTTGTCATGCTGGTCGCCCGTTCCGATGTCCCGAACCCGTTTCTAGCATGCGCGACAATGAACTCAACCGCTCGACGCGGCCCTGCGATTGTGCTTGAACGGGCGCCGGAAGTTTGCGGGGTACCCAACCATGATCATCCGTCTTGCCATAGCTTTGGTTCTTGCCGCCATTGCCGGTGCGGCGCGCGCCGACGACTATTCGGCAGCGCAGCTTGCGTTGTTCGATACGCCGCATCTGGCCAACATCGAAAAGCCGACGACGCTGCGCTACGCCTACAAGCATCAGGGCACATTGGAACAGGCCTATGACGATGCCGTGGAGATGACAATCACCGCGATAGCCGCCGATGGACGCAAGAACATCAGCTTCAACTATCTGTCGGACAAGCATCATCAAGACTTTCCTCCGGTCGAAGGATTTCGCGGCAATCCGATCATAATGATGTTCCTGGAGAGTGACGTGATCGGCCTAAGCCAGCAGACCGGCGGCTCGACTCTCTATTTCCGAAACCGGGTCCGGGAGTCATTGGTGGACCGGGCGACCACCGAGGCGACGACGGTAAGCTATGGTGGAAAGGACATAGCTGCTACGCGCATTACTATGCAGCCTTTCCTGAAGGATCCGAACCGGGCGCGGTTTGAAAAATTCGCGGAGAAGACTTACGAGTTCCTGCTGGCGCCCGAAGTGCCGGGGGGCGTGTTCAGCATGCGCGTGCGGACCCCCGGAGCCGCGCCGGACAAGCCGCTTGAAGAAAATCTGCTGCAGTTCCAGGATGCCGGCCCGTAGCTCGAAGATACCGATGTGCCGCGGACGTCTTGCGGATCTCGACCCGGGCGCGTGAATTGCGGAGTTTGAGCCATGACCCAATCTGCAAAGAATCGAGGCTGTTGGTCTGCCGTCATCGGCGCCGTACTGGTGCTGTCGGCCAGCGGCCCGGCGACGGCAGCCAACGACTATCCGACCGCGGTCCTGGCGGACTATGTGTTCGGCTGCATGGCCAGCAATGGCCAGACCCAGGAGATGCTGCAGAAGTGCTCCTGCAGCATCGATGTGATTTCGTCGCTGGTCTCCTATGATGAGTATGTCGAAGCGGAGACGGTCCTTCGCATGATACTGCGTCCGGGCGAATCCACGTCGGTGTTTCGCGATTCTGCCTGGACGAAGTCGGTCGTGGAGGATCTGCGGCGCGCTCAGGCTGAGGCCGAAATCCGCTGTTTCTGAGAGCCGGTTATAGGCTTGGCGACGGCGATACCAGCCAAGCCTGGCTGAACTTCAGGCCGTCGGAGTCGACCACCTCGACGCTCATCTCCGCTTCCGCCGTCGGCACGTAGCTGAAATGGAAGCTGGGGTCCTCGCTCAGCGAGATATTGCCCTCGACCGTCATGATGGTCCGCCCGCCATAACGCACGGTGACGTCCCGGATGAAATGCGCGGGGATGTAGTTTCTCGAAATCTGGTCGAACTGAAGGCCTGAGAAGTTGGGATGACTAACGAGAAGTTGCACTTTGTTCCGCTGGTTCAGGATTATTCGCTCAGGCTGCTTGAGCATCATCTTGCCTAAGGTGGCGAAGGCCTTCTCTTTGTCTTTGAGGGCGGGTGCAGAGCAGCCCCCGGCGGCTTTGACGAACTGAACCGCCATGTGGAGGGACCCGTCATTCAACTCGGCGATCGCTCGCACGCTTGTGTAGGTGTCGACGCGCACCCGTGTCGAAATGGTCGCCGTGCCACTCTCGACAGAGAAATGAAACACGGCGGCGACGGGTGCCGGATTTCGATCGATAACAAGATGCACTGTTCGAATGAAACGGTCGGGTGATTGCGGAATTTGAGCCTGCACCGTAATCGGCACGATCGCTGCGTCATGCGCTCGCTTTGGCGCTTCGAGAAGGATGATTCCGTCGTTCTCAGAGATTGGCCGGTCGCCAAACAGCGCCTCCTTAAGATCCAGTGCGGGATCCTTGGCATCCTGTGCACGGGCCGCGAACGCCGACCCGGCGAGCGGCAACAGAGATCCCACTTGGCAGAATCTGCGGCGCGTAATCATGGCCAACATCCTTCAATCACAGCATCGCCACTAGCAGATAAATACACCTAAACTCATTCCCATTCCAATTCGGCGAAGGCTGTCACAATGTTGCGCGAATGGAAGCTATCGAACAAGAGCCAGGAATTCCGTTCCGCTTGCCCGGCGGATTCGACTGCCTGCTCCATTGTCACCCCTGCGGCTATCAACGCACGAATGTCCGATTGTATCGTGCGCAGATAACGTTCCTCGGCGTCGAGAGCGGCTGGCCAGGGTGCCGATGCGGGCCCGTGACCGGGTACAACCAGGTCCGCAGGCAGCTGTCGCAGATCGTTCAACACCGCCAGCCAGCCATTTAGACTCCCGTCGATCACGGGAATACGATCCATAAATAGCAAATCAGACGTTAGCAGTGTGTTTGTAGCCAGGTCGAATACCGACAGATCATTGTCCGTATGAGCGGTCGGGTGAGCCTGGAGCCGCAGTATGCGGCCACCCAGGTCGATCTCCTGCCGGCCGCTGATCAACATCGTCGGCGTGACGATCCGTGTTCCGGCCGCCGCGTCGCTAAGCAATTCAGTAACCTGCTGAAGATAGTAGCCACCGCGGGCGGCCAAGGCGTCGAGCAGCTTGGCATGGCCGACGATCTCCGGTGCATCCGCATCGAACGCGGCGTTGCCAAGAACATGATCAGGATGCACATGGGAATTGATGACGTAGCGGATGGGCAATGTTGTCAGCAATCTTATTGCGGCGCGAAACCTGCTGCCCCAGGCAAAGGTTCCGCCTGTGTCGACAACGGCCACGGCCTCTTCACCAATGATGGCTGCGATGTTGGCGATTGCGCCCAGATTTTCTGGAGTGGCTTCCTCATGTGCACCGCGGAATACATGCAGTCCCCGTGCGACCTCGATCAGCTCGACGGCGTCGGCGATGAGGGCGCTCGCCTGGGCTTGCAATGCGGTGGCGCAGCAAAGTGCCGAGAGAATGCATCCGCAGGCGCGCCGGCGTGTTACGGCGGCGACATCCGGCCTGCGTTGTGACAATTTAGTGGCGCGCCGGCGTAAGCCGCTCATTTGAAGAAGGCAGTTTCGCGGTTTATCGCTTTGTCGAGACCAATGATGCTGTCGATGCCCGTTGCGCCAATAAAACGCGCGCTTTGGAGATCGGTGCCAGTGAAGTTAGCGCCAGCCAGATTGGCACCGGAAAAGTAAGCGCCGCCGGCCTGGGCGTGCGTGAGATTGGCACCGGCAAGATCGGCTTCACTAAAATCGGCAAATTCAAGCATTGCCCACGACAAATCGGCCCCAGCCAATTTCGCATGGCGCAGCGTGGCGTTGTACATCGACAGCCGCATCAGGCCCATCGGCTGATTACGCATATCCGCGCCCATGGCAGCGCCCTCAAGGTTGGCGTTACTCAGATTGGCGTTTTCAAAATTGCTGATAAGTTTCGCCCCGGCGAGATCGGCGCCGGTCAGATCCGCGTCCGCCAAGATCGTGGAGAACGCGCTGACGCCGCGCAGATTGGCTTCGGTTAGCTTTGCTCCGCGCAGTATGGCCAAATCCATGATTGCGCCCGAAAGATCAGCGCCAGCAAGATCCGCCCGTTTCAGGTTTGCACCCGTCAGATTGGCGCTGCGAAAATCCAGGTTTGCGAGATCAAGGCCCGACAGGTCCTTGTTGGAAAGATCGGGCCGGGCATCGCCTTGATGTGCAGCCAGGAAGCTGCGCACCTCATCTGCCGACATATCCGTTGCAAGCGACGCAGAGGCATTGGTCAACAACGCTGACGCGACGAGGGCGGCGATCAGAACCCGGCACCGGCGAATTGCCACCGAAAGATTTGATGGCGCAACGGCGAAATCAGAATCCGGATAGTCTGAATGTGCACCATACATTTCTATGGTCTTTCCCTGCGTTGCGAGCATGATGCCTGCATCAATCGCATCGCTTACTGCGCTGCACAATGAGCGCTTCGAAATGCGAATTGCACGCTTCGGCAGGATCATAGCACCGCAAACTCGAAAACTAACAATCTGCGCTTGCGGGCGAATGCAAAGTCTGCATAATGAATTTTGTCGCTACCCTATCGAGCGGACGTCCAACCGGGCGAGGGACGGGGGCACCCCAACATAGCGTGCTCCTGCGGACAATCGTGATAGCGAGCTGGTGTAGTACCAGCCGCCTCTGACTAAAGGAGGTGTTGTCCAGGGGAGCTAGCGGCGCCACTCATGAATCTGAGATGCGAACGGCTCCCAGCAATTCGTCCTGGGTGTTCCACCGCGCGATTTCGGCAACAAGGGAGGAGTGGGTAATGAGGTCAATATCGCTTTTTAGACTGGGTCTATGGACCCTTGCTGCTGCCGTGGCACTGCCGGCCCCGACATTGGCAAACGATGAGTTGCTTGGTCTGGAGAAGGATCCCAAGCTGTGGACACAAGCGAATGGCAACTTCGCCAATACGCGCTACAGCGAGCTATCCCAGATCAATGCCAGCAACGTCGGCAGCCTGCAGGTTTCCTGGCAGTTCTCCACTGGCGTTCTTCGCGGCCACGAGGGTGGCCCGCTCGTGTTCGGCGACACGATGTACATCCATACGCCGTTTCCGAACATCGTCTATGCACTCGACCTGAATGATAATGGACGGGTGATCTGGAAGTACGAGCCTAAGCAAGATCCGGACACGATCCCCGTGATGTGCTGCGACACAGTCAATCGCGGCGTGTCCTACGCGGATGGCAAGGTCATTCTGCACCAGGCCGATACGACGGTCGTGGCTCTCGACGCCAAAACCGGCAAGGAAGTCTGGAAGGTCGTCAATGGCGATGCCAAAAAGGGTGAGACGGGCACCAGCGTACCGCAAATCATCAAAGATAAAGTCATTGTCGGCATCAGCGGTGGCGAGTTCGGCGTGCGCGGCAGCGTGACTGCCTACAATCTGAAAGACGGCTCGCTCGCGTGGCGCGCCTATTCCATGGGCCCAGACTCCGACACATTGCTGGATCCGGAAAAGACGACGCATCTCGGTCAACCGGTCGGTGCCGACTCAGGGACGAACACCTGGGAAGGTGATCAATGGAAGATCGGCGGCGGCACGACCTGGGGATGGTACTCCTACGATCCAGCGCTCGATCTGTTCTACTACGGCTCGGGCAATCCCAGCACCTGGAACCCTGTGCAACGTCCGGGTGACAATCGCTGGTCCATGACCATCTTCGCCCGCGATCCGGACGACGGCATGGCCAAGTGGGTCTATCAAATGACTCCCCATGACGAATGGGACTTTGACGGGGTCAACGAGATGATCCTCGCAGACCTCGACATTGGCGGTGCGACCCGTAATGTGCTGGTTCACTTCGATCGCAATGGATTTGCGTATACGATGGACCGGGCGACCGGCGAATTGCTGGTGGCCGAGAAGTACGATCCCGCCGTCAACTGGGCGACCCATGTCGACAAGGCAACGGGCCGGCCGCAAGTCGTGGCCGAATACTCGACGCAAGCTCAGGGCGAAGATGTTAACGCCAAGGGTATCTGCCCAGCAGCGCTTGGTACCAAAGACCAGCAGCCGGCGGCGTTCTCGCCGAAGACGAAGCTGTTCTATGTGCCGACAAACCATGTCTGCATGGACTATGAACCGTACCGGGTCAGCTACACCGCTGGGCAACCCTATGTGGGTGCTACGCTCAGCATGTATCCGGCGCCGGGTGGCACACATCTGGGCAACTTCATTGCCTGGGATGCGAGTCAGGGCAAGATCGTTTGGTCGAACCCCGAGCCGTTCTCGGTTTGGAGCGGCGCGCTCGCCACGGCCGGCGATGTGGTGTTCTACGGAACGCTGGAAGGCTATCTGAAGGCTGTTGACGCCACGACGGGGAAGGAATTGTACAAATTCAAAACTCCATCGGGCATCATCGGCAACGTCAACACCTATGAGCATAATGGCAAACAGTATGTTGCCGTTCTGTCGGGTGTTGGCGGCTGGGCCGGCATTGGCCTAGCGGCCGGTCTCACGAATCCAGAGACTGCCGCCGCATGGCATGGGGCCGTTGACCAAGGCAATGAACCGGCGGCGGAGAACGTCGTCGGTACTGCGGGCCTTGGCGCGGTCGGCGCGTATGAGTCGCTGTCCAACTACACACAACTGGGCGGCGTATTGACTGTGTTCTCACTGCCGTAAGCTTCAACCTGTGACCTGAAGCAATCAGGCCCGGTATGGCGATACTGTTACATCGCCTGCCGGGCCCTTTTTTCCAACATGATTGTAGATAAGTTCAACCGCCGGGGCACTGCAGAGAGATGCTGCATCGGTCACTGCTTCCGGCTCGCACTCGTTGCCACAAAGGACTAGCCGAATGCTGACGAAGTATATCCGCCATGCAATGCTGCTGCTGGCGATCCTCATAATCGCTGGCATCGATCTGCCGGCGACGGCTGAGGAGGAAGAAAAGCCCTATAAGATTTCCGAGGACGGAACCGTCGATTGGTACACCTTCAGCGGCTTCCGGCGCTATCACTCAGACTGTCATGTATGCCATGGCCCGGATGGTCTCGGCAGCTCATTCGGTCCGGCGCTGGTCGATTCCCTGAAGACCATGACCTACGAAGACTTTCTTGAGATCGTCACCAACGGACGCAAGAATGTAACGACCTCGAATGAAAAGGTCATGCCGGCTTTTGGCCTCAACGCCAATGTGATGTGCTTCGTCGATGACATCTATGCCTATCTGAAGGCGCGCTCCGACGACGCGTTGCCGCGCGGACGACCGGCAAAGCACGCCGACAAACCGCAAGAAGCTAAAGACCGGGATACTGCCTGCATGGGCGGTTGATTCTTCTCGTGTTTGTGCTGTAAAGCGTCACCATGATGCGAATGCGGCTGGGCTTCTTTCATCAATCCGCCGTGCAGTGGGGTGGCGTGATCATGCTCGCCGCCGCATTGTTTCCGATGGCGTCGCCGGCGATGCCACAAACGGCGGAGACCGTGGATGCGACGGCCCTGCGGGTTTGCGCCGACCCGAACAATCTCCCGTTCTCGAACGACAAGGGCGAAGGCTTCGAGAATAAGATTGCCGAGGTCCTGGCTGCCGACCTCGGCGTTCCCGTTCGCTACACCTGGTTCCCGGATACCATCGGATTCATTCGCTCGACGTTGAATGCGCGGCGTTGCGATATCGTCATAGGCACGGTTGCTGGCAATGAGCTGGTGCAGAATACCAATCCCTATTATCGATCAACTTATGCGCTGATCTACAAATCCGATCGCGGTCTGACGTTGAAGACGCTGGAAGACCCGATCCTGAAGACATTGAAGATCGGCGCGGTCGCCGGCACGCCGCCGACAACGGTCCTGGCGACTCAGGGATTGCTGGGAAACTTGCGCAGCTATCAGCTAGTGGTCGATACGCGGTTCGATCATCCCGCCGAAGAAATGATTCACGACGTCGCGACCGGCAGCATCGACGTTGGAATCGTGTGGGGACCTATTGCCGGCTTCTACGCCAAGCGCGAATCGATACCGTTGTCGGTCGTTGCGCTGGCGAGCGCGAATACGCCGCTGCAGATGGATTATCGGATCACCATGGGTGTGCGCCACAACGAGCCCGAGTGGAAACGCAAGATTAACGGCCTTATCCGCAAGCACCGATCCGACATCAACAAGATCCTGTTCGATTTTGGCGTGCCGCTACTGGATGAGCAGGGCAAGCCGCTCGCGCCCTAGCCCGCAGTTTTCTGGCGATCAAATAGATCCCGGGAAATCTAGATTGTCCGATTCCGCCAGGCCTCCACAGCTGAAGTATCATTTCGCTGTGCCCTTGGAATGTCGACCGCAAGTATCGACTCTACGCATCCCGGTGAGGACGACAGCTGGACAATCCTGTCTGCCAACATAGCGGCTTCACGCGTGTCGTGCGTGACGAAGAGCACCGTGGTGGGGCGTCGCCGCCAGATATCCAAGAGCATGAGGCGCAGCCTCTGGGCCGTCGCCTCGTCTAGCGACACGAACGGTTCATCCATCAGAAGAAGATCGGGTTCGACGGAGAAAGCACGCGCCAGCGCGACACGCCGGCTCATGCCGACGGACAAACGCTCGGGATACGTGTTCCGGAATTCACTTAATCCGGTCATCGACAGAAGATCGTCGACGATGCGGGTATCCTGGCCCGGCCTCAGAACCAGGCGAATGTTCTCCGCCACCGTGCGCCAAGGCAGCAGCCGAGGCGTTTGAAAGACATATCCGAGAACGCGCTTTGCTTCGCCCGCGCTTCCAGCCATGCGAACCTGTCCGCGATAGTCGCGATCGAGCCCGGCAACAATGTTGAGCAGCGTTGTCTTGCCGCAGCCGGAAGGGCCGAGCACGCAGACGAACTCGCCCGGTGATAGAGCGAATTGCAGGTTCTTGAGAGCGGTAACCGGCGGAGCTTGACCGACAGCTGGAAATTGCTTGAGCGCAATATTGACGATGACGCCGCTCATCGCCGCCAACGCGTTGCATGGCGATCAAGAGGCCGCAGGATGCCGAATTCGATGAGTTGAATCACGACAACGAAGGCAATCGTGTACGCAAGAATCGACGGAACATCGAAAAAGGAGAAGAAGGTATAGATCTGAAATCCGACGCCATTGCTGCGGCCCAGCAATTCTACGACAAGAACGATCTTCCAAATGAGCGCAAGTCCTGAACGCGCCGCCGCAATGAGGAAGGGCGCGAGTTCGGGAAGAATGACATGACGCAACGTCTTGAGTGGGCCGAAACGGAAAACCGCAGCCATTTCCAGGTTATCCCGATTGAGCGCGCGGGCTCCTTCCCGCATCGTCACCGCGACCGTTGGAATCTTATTGATTGCGACGGCGGTAATCACCGCGGCCTCTGTAAACCCGAACCAGAGGTAGCAGAGAACAGTCGTGACAAGCGCTGGAAATGTGAGAAGGACGACAAGCCAGCCATCGAGAAAGAGATTGACGTTGGGCAGGCGGCCCATCGCCACGCCCATCACAATGCCGATTGCCATCGCAACGACAAAACTGGCTGCAACGCGCAGGAGCGTCACGCCGACATGAAACAACAATGTTCCATCGGCGAACTCGCCGCTCATGACGGCAGCGACAGTCGCCGGGCTCGGCAATTTGCGATGCCCGAGAACCAGCGAGCCGAGTTGCCACAGTACGATCAGTACGGCGAACGACGCGAATCGGATGCCGAAACTGCGCAAACCGCTCGACCGCATCAATAGGTCACGTCTGGCCAGAAAGTTCCGGGCTGCAGCTCCGTGGCCTTGCCCACCAGCGCCTCGCCGCCAAGCTTGGCCATGATGGCGAAAAGCTTGGCGGCGTCGGCGCGTTCCTCATCGCCCCAGACCTGGGGGACTCCGGCACGAAATCCGTTGCGTAACGCGCCAAAGGTCTCATCGTCCGGCGCCTTCATCAGCGGTCGCAGGCGCTGCCATTCCTCGTCGGAGTTGGCCAGGATTCCCTTTGCCTGGCGGCTTGCTTCGACCAGGCCGAGCATGTCGCTCTTGTGGGCCGCGGCCCAGTCCTCGTCGAAAACATAACCGAGCAGAGGAACGGCGCTCTGGATGCCCAATCCTCTCGCTGCTTCCTCGGCGCCCATGATCTTGCGGTATCCCTTGGCTTCGAGCTGGGCAACGAAATTCCAATTGTTGATCACCGCATCCACTCCGCCCAGTTGAATCTGTTCGTTCAGGAGAGGGGGCGCGCCGAAAATCTTCTCGACGGCGCCGTCAAGATCGAGATTGTCGCGCTGCGCCGCCACAGCGCGAATCACAAGCCAACTCTTGTCGACGGGACCGCCGGCGATACCGAGCCGCTTTCCCTCAAGATCCGCCAGCGTCTTGATGGGCGATTCCGCGGGCACCATGAGCGAGCCCACAGAAGTGGAGTAGGGTACGAAGGCAAAGCGCGCTCCGTCCGCCCGCTGCCTTGTCACCCACAGCCAGTCGGTCACGATGACATCGACCTCGCCGGCCTGCAGCGCGACCGCGGTTGCCTGATTGCTAGCTAGCTCGACGACCGAAAGATCGATGCCAGCCGCTTTGTCCAGGCCGTGTTCCTTGATGACGTCCAATTCCCAACTCACCGTGCCGAATTTGAGGACACCGATCTTCACGGTGCCGGCCAGAGCTGTCTCCCCGCTGACGCACAAGGCCGACAGACTCAACCAGAGGCATGCAAAGGTACGTGTCATACGGCGACAAATCATGGTCAACTCCTCCCGAGTGATCTCCGTCGTTTGAGGTATGGCGCTTCGAGACCGCCTCTCTGGCCGGAGGTCTGTCCCGATATCCTACTTTGCCGGGATCTTCAGCTGCCTCCAGTCAAACGCACATTTAAGCCATCTTTCCTCTTGTTGCAGTGGTTTGCATCAGGAATTATAACATTTACAGAAAAAGATCGCATCGGTTAGCAGCGCCTGCAATCATAAGCGGCCTGATCGCCAGACGCCGATGTCCGACTGGAAACGACAGCCGGAGGTGACGCTTGCGCGATAATCGCTTTCCCATCGTTTGTGCGGCCGTTTTCGGCTTGCTGTCCTTTGCCAGTCAGGCACAAGAGCAGCAGGTCGATTTCCCCATTGCCTATCTGACACAACAGACGAAAGCCCTGCCGCCCCTGTCGCTGGCGGATCAGCCGACCACAGACAATGGGCTCATGGGTGCGCGCCTCGGCATCGAGGACAACAACACCACCGGAAAGTTTACCGGACAGAACTTCAAATTGAACGAGTCGGTTGTGCCGGAATCCGGCGATGTCGCCGCCGCCTTCCGCGATCTCCATGCCAAAGGTAATCGGTTTTTCGTCGTCGATCTGCCGGCAAGTCAGCTCCTGTCGGTTGCCGATCTTCCGGAGGCCAAGGACGCCCTGCTGTTCAATGTGCGCGCCAAGGATGACAGCCTGCGAAACGAGGCGTGTCGCGTCAATCTGCTGCACACGGCTCCGAGTTACGCCATGCTGGCCGATGGACTCGCTCAGTATTTGATTTGGAAGCGGTGGGCGAATTGGCTGCTGGTGACGGGCACCGGCGATGATGACAAGCTTTTCGCGGATGCTCTCCGGCGATCGGCGGAGAAGTTCAGCGCCACGATCGTCGAGGAACGCGTGTTTGCGGCAGAGCCCGGTGCCCGCCGCACCGATAGCGGCCATGCGCAGATCCAAAAGCAGATGCCGGTGTTCACGCAAGATGCCGAAGACTATGACGTGCTCGTCGTTTCCGATGTGCGCGATGTCTTCGGCGAATATCTTCAGTATCGGACCTGGGATCCGCGGCCGGTTGTCGGTACGCAAGGGTTGGTCCCAACGGCTTGGCATCGCAGCCAGGAGCAATGGGGTGCGACACAGATGCAGAATCGCTTTGCCCGGTTTGCCGGCCGCTGGATGACCGAGCGCGACTATGCCGCCTGGGTCGCCGTTCGCAGCGTGTCGGAGGCCACGACGCGGACGAAAGCTACCGATCTCGCGACACTCGCGGCCTACATTCGCGGTCCCGATTTCGGTGCAGCCGGATTCAAGGGACAAAAACTGACATTTCGGGAGTGGGATGGGCAACTCCGGCAACCGATCCTGCTGGCGACCGCGCGCACGCTTGTCTCCGTTTCGCCGCAGGACGGCTTCCTGCATGAGTTCAGCGAACTCGATACCCTCGGTTTCGATCGACCGGATACCGCCTGCAGGCTGCAGTGAAGCGGACGCAGGACCGGCGGCAAGCTCATTCAAATTTTCTGGGAGGCAATATATGATCAAGCGCTTGGCATTCCCTGCGGTCTTCATGTTTTTGACGGCGGTTCATGCCGCGCCAAACCGGGCCGAAACAATTTTCGTCTCGAATGAGAAGGACAACAGCATTTCCGTTCTCGACGGCGCGACGCTGGAAGTGATCAAGACCGTTGCCGTCGGACAACGGCCACGCGGCATCACGCTCAGCATCGACAACAAATTTCTCTATATCTGCGCCAGTGACGACAATCACATCGAGGTCATGGACACCGCGACCCACGAGGTCGTGCGCACGCTGCCATCGGGTCCCGATCCAGAATTGTTTGTGCTATCGCCTGCTGGCAATCCTCTCTACATCGCCAACGAGGACGACAACATGGTGACCGTTGTCGATGTCGAGGCGGGTAATGCCATCGCGGAGATCCCTGTCGGTGTTGAACCTGAAGGGATGGCCATAAGCCCCGATGGCAAGTGGCTGGTGAATACCTCGGAAACGACGAACATGGCGCACTTCATCGATACCGCGACACATGAAATCGTCGACAATGTCCTCGTGGACTCCCGGCCGCGTTTCGCCGAATTTACCGCCGACGGCAAGTATGTTTGGGTCTCCGCCGAGATCGGCGGCACGGTCAGCATCATCGATACGGCGACGCGTCAGATCGTCAAGACTATCGGATTCGAAGTGCCCGGCGTGAATAAGGAAGCGATTCAGCCCGTCGGTGTCCGTGTTACCAAAGATTTGAAGCATGCTTTTGTCGCCTTGGGACCGGCAAACCGCGTTGCCGTGATCGACGCCCAGACCTTCGAGGTCAAGGACTATCTCCTTGTTGGGCAGAGAGTCTGGCAGCTTGCGTTCAATGCGGACCAGTCGCGCCTCTACACGACCAACGGAGTCAGCAACGATATTTCGGTTATCGACGTCGCGAACCTCGAGGTCACGAAATCCATTACAGTCGGCAATCAGCCCTGGGGCATTGCGGTGACGCCATAGTGTACGATGCGCCACTCCGATTGGTCTTGGAATCCGTGAGTTGATTGATGACAGCCATGTCGCAAATCGCAGAGAGCACCGGAGAAGATGCTGGCAAAGCGTCGTCTCGGGCGCTTGCCGTCCAAAACCTGAGCCATAGTTTCGGCAGCCGCAAGGCGCTAGGCGATGTTTCCTTTGCGATCGAGTCCGGATCATTCACGGTTTTGCTGGGGCCTAACGGCGCGGGCAAGACGACGCTGTTTTCCCTTGTCACTCGCCTTTACAACAATCGCAGCGGCTCAATCCGCATCTATGGCTACGAGGTGCGACAACAGCCTTCGCGCGCCTTGGCATTGATAGGGGCAGTCTTTCAGCAGCGGACGCTGGATCTCGACCTGACGGTCGCCGACAATCTTCGCTATCACGCGGCGCTGCACGGCATGAGCGCTCGCGAGGCACGAGAGCGCATCGAAACGGAACTCAGGCGAGCGGAGCTGTTCGAACGGATCAATGACCGGGTCCGCAGCCTTAGCGGCGGACAGATGCGCCGGGTCGAAATCGCCGGCGCACTGCTGCATCGCCCGAGACTGCTGCTGCTCGACGAACCCACTGTCGGTGTAGACATCGCCAGCCGGCAGACCATCGTCGAGCATGTGCACCGCCTGTGCAGGGAGGACGGCCTGGGCGTGCTGTGGGCGACTCATTTGGACGATGAAGTGCATGACGAGGACCGACTGGTGATTCTGCACAAGGGCCGGGTGATGGCCCATGGCGACATGTCGGCCGTGTTGGAGTCGGTCGGTGCCCAGTCCGTCAAGGCGGCCTACGGCAAGCTGACCGGAGACACCAGATCATGACCGCAATTCAGTATGGCCGCTGCTTCGGCGGCATCTTCGTGCGCGAAGTGCTGCGCTTCGTCAATCAGTATGGGCGCTTTTTTGCGGCGCTGGTGCGGCCGCTGGTCTGGCTATTCATCTTTGCCGCGGGATTCCGCTATGTGCTGGGTGTCTCACGCATCGAACCTTACGATACTTACGTCCTCTACGAAGTTTACATCACGCCGGGCCTGATCGGCATGATTCAGCTTTTCAATGGCATGCAAAGTTCGCTCTCCATGGTCTATGACCGGGAAATGGGCAGCATGCGGACGCTGATGGTGAGCCCGTTTCCCCGCTGGTACCTGTTGACAAGTAAGCTGCTGGCGTCGGTTCTTGTGTCGATTTTGCAAGTCTTTGCCTATCTGCTTGTGGCGTCGGCGGTGTTCAAGCTCAGAATTCCGCTGGTCGGTTATTTTGCGGTGCTTCCGGTGCTTGTTTTGACGGGGATGATGCTCGGCTCCATCGGCTTGCTGCTGTCGTCTGTCATCCGGCAGCTCGAGAACTTTGCGGGCGTGATGAATTTTGTCATCTTCCCGATGTTCTTCGCATCCAGCGCGCTGAATCCGCTATACCGGATCCGCGAGTCGAGCGTACCGCTGTTCTATGTTTGCGCCTGGAATCCGTTCACCCATGCTGTACAGTTGATCAGCTATGCCCTGCAGGGCAAGTTCAATCCATTTTCGGCGCGGGCCCTGGATTTCTCGATACAAGAACCCAGCGTACTGCAGTCCTTGATTGTCGTGGTAGCCTGTCTCATCGTCTTTCTCGCCGGCGCGATCTATGGCTACGATCCGTCGCGCGGTATCATTGCGCGGCGCGGCGGTCCGGGCGGTGCGGTATGAGGCGTAGTTTCATGAAACGAAGCGCGATAGAGCCTTTCTTGAAAGGCTGGATCCTCGGATGCGCAATTCTGGCGGCGCCGGGCGGTTCGAGTGATGCGGCAAGCCCGATAGATCCTGATTGGCCCTGTGTTCAACCGAAGGTTCCGCAGATATCCGCGGGTCAGGTATGGAATGGGCCGCCGATCGATGAAGTCGGTGAAACTTGGCGCGACGATCCCGCTATCTCCGATCTGGCCCCGAAACTGGCGGCGCGCCGGACGACGTTGGACGAAGCAAAGACTTTGATCGCGCAGTTCGCCGAAGCGGGCCAGGGCGATAAGAACAAGCAATTGACGGCGCTTTTTGCGGGAACTCTGTCTTTGATCAATAGCGAGCGCGCCTCGATCATTGCCGGCATCGGCCGCTACGCCAAGCGGCAGAAGGCGTTGTCCAAGAAGATCGCGGACGAAATGGCAGAACTTGGCCGGTTGCCCCAGGATGACAGCGCTGACTCGGTATCACAGCGGGAGGATCTGCTGGAAGTCCAGGCTTGGGATGTGCGCATCTTTCAGGAGCGCGAAAAGTCTCTCCGCTATGTGTGCGAACAGCCCGTAGTGTTGGAACAGCGTGCCTTTGCCATCGGCCGCGAGATCCTGACTCACATCGAGTAAGCCTGTTCGCTTAGTTGGTCTGCGGGTTCTCGCCGTCCATGGGCACGGGCTGGCTCTGCTCAGTCGGCAGTCCCGCTGCGGTCCAATCATCGGTTCCGCCGGGATACCAATAGACCGAGGAGTAGCCGTACTCGATGGCACGCTTGGCGGCGTTCCAGGACATCCAGCACTCGGCCAGGCAATAGATAACGATCCTGCGATCTCGATCTGCGCCGGTCAGGCGCTCGAGATTGCTCTTGAAGTAGGCCTCCACCGACTCATTCAAGGCGCCGCGCCCGGTATCAGGCAGCCAGACGCTGCCGGGAATATTGAATCGTGGCTTGGGAATCCAAAGCGTTTCGGCCGGCAAATTGTCCGGCCGCTTTTGCTGCGGCAGTACGTCGATCAAGATAGTCCCGGGCCGCTGCTGCAATTCCCTGGCTCCGGCCGTATCCAATACCATGCCGCCCGAGAGAGTGGCCGGAGTCGGCGCCCGGTATTGGTCCATTCGGTAGCCGGCCGGCTCCGGCACTGCCGAATCGGCGCCCTCGGGAATGTCGCTACCGCCCGCCCTAGCCGATAGTCCCGCGCCCGCGGTGATTAGAAGCCCCGCGGCCAGGAATCCAGTCCGCATCCAGCTATGCTGCATTGCGAAAGTTCTTTCTTTGTTCATGGTATTCGGGCAAACTTTCTGGCGCTGTCAGGACTCCGTTTCAAGGCGGGAAAATTTGCCGTCATTAGGGCCAGAAATCACCCCTCGAAAATGAAAAAACTCTTGCAGGAATGGAGCGATTGGCCGTAGTTTAGAATTGCTCGATTGTTCAAGTTTTGACCATTCTAAGTGGACACGTCAACCGAGGGAGAAAATCCAATGGCATGGACTTCGCCGAAGGTGATTGAGATCTGCGTCGGGCTGGAAATCAACAGCTACGCCTGCGCCGAACTCTAGATCGGAACTACCTCCGCGCCTCGGCTTTCGTCTTGGTTTTGACCGGTTGTCTTCGGACGATCCGGGAGAGCTGAGGTGAGCCGGGGCGCAGTGATTCTGGCCTAACAATGCTCCGGCTGATCGTCGTAGGGTCGGCCGCCGGTGGCGGCTTCCCGCAGTGGAATAGCAACGATCCGGCGTCTCAAAGGGCCAGGGTCGGCGATCCCGCTGCATTGCCGAGGACTCAATCCTCCCTGGCCGTTTCCGCCGATGACCGGCATTGGGTGCTCTTCAACGCGTCGCCGGATTTGCGCCAGCAGATAAACAGCACGGCGGCGCTGCTTCCGCGCAACGGCAAGCGCGACAGCCCGATCTGCAGCGTCGTACTGACCAATGGCGATGTCGACCACGTGGCCGGTCTACTGACACTGCGCGAGGCGCATCCGTTTTCCATCTACGCCACCACGCGCGTTCTTTCGGTGCTGAAGGGCAACAGCATCTTCAATGTCCTCAATTCCGAATTGGTGGAGCGGCGCAGTCTACTACTACAGGTAGCGCAAGACATTATGACAAAGGATGGAGACCCTACCGGCCTTGTTATAGAAGCTTTTCCAGTGCCCGGTAAAGTTGCACTCTATCTTGAGAACTCGGCAGCGGGCGGGAATTTCGGCACCCAGACGGAGGACACGATCGGCCTCAAAATTGCGTCGCGCGATGGTGCCTCGCATTTTTTTTACGTCCCCGGTTGCGCCGGCATGACGGACGATTTGGCCGGCCGGCTGAGAGGCGCGCCGCTCGTGCTGTTCGACGGTACCCTCTGGCGCGACGACGAGATGATCGTTGCCGGCGTGGGCCAGAAAACCGGGCGGCGGATGGGCCATATCAGCGTTTCCGGCTCCGATGGTGCTTTGGCCGCGTTCGAACCCTTGGCTGTGAAGCGAAAGGTGTTTGTTCATATGAATAACACCAACCCGATTCTTCTCGCCGACTCGCCCGAACGCGCCGCGATCGGCAAGGCCGGTTGGGAAGCGGCGCATGACGGAATGGAGATCAGGCTATGACCGAGCTGTGGCGTCCCGAGGAATTCGAGCGGCGCCTGCGGCAGATCGGCGATGAGCGGTATCATAGCAAGCATCCCTTCCATCAGATGCTGCATGAAGGAAAGCTGACTCAAGGCCAGGTCCAGGCGTGGGTACTGAACCGCTTCTACTATCAAAGAAGCATTCCGCTGAAGGATGCGTCGCTGATATCGCGGGCGGAAGATCCAGATTTCCGCAGGGAATGGATTCATCGCATCATCGATCACGACGGGACCGAAGCGGGAAATGGCGGCATTGACCGCTGGTTGATGCTGGCGGAGGGCGTCGGCCTCGACCGAAACTATGTGCAATCCCTGGTTGGTATTCTGCCGGCGACGCGATTCGCTGTCGATGCCTATGTACGCTTCGTACGAGATAGAAGCCTGCTCGAGGCGGTAGCCTCGTCTCTGACAGAGTTATTCGCTCCAGAATTGCATAAGACTCGCATCGACGCATTGCTCAAGAATTACGCCTTCGCCAATGACCGCACCTTGGCCTATTTCCGCAAGCGGCTGGATCAGGCGCCGCGCGACGTCATGTTCGGCCTGTCCTATGTCCTGCGGGAGGCACGCACTCGCGATCAGCAGGAAGCGGCCTTGACCGCGCTGCGGTTCAAGACTGATGTGTTGTGGGCGCAGCTCGATGCGTTGCACCACGCCTATGTGATGCCGGCCTTGATACCGCCTGGCGCCTTCGTGCCGGACAAACGCTGATGGGCGCGCGGGTGGTCATCGACGACAGCTCGACGCCGCGGCTCGCCCGCGGCATGCGGCTTCAGTTCGACAAGCAGCGGGATCAATGGATCATCCAGGCGCCCGAGCGCGTCTTCGTGCTGGACGCCATCGCCACCGACATTCTGCAGCGTTGCACCGGCGAGGCGACGGTCACCACCATCGTCGACGACCTCGCCGGCAAATTCAATGCGCCGCGCGACCTGATCTCGAAGGATGTGAACGCGTTGCTACAGAGCTTCGCCGACAAGGGAGTGATGACCGCATGAACGCCCTCGCGCCGCCGCTGGCTCTGCTGGCTGAGCTGACCCATCGCTGCCCTCTGCAATGCCCCTATTGCTCGAATCCTTTGGCGCTGGAGCGCGCCAGCAACGAGCTGTCGACCGCGGAGTGGAAACGTGCGATCGACGAAGCGGCGGCAATGGGCGTTCTGCAGATTCATTTCTCCGGCGGCGAACCGACAGCCCGCCGGGACCTCGAGGAACTGGTCGCCTATGCCCGCGCTGCGGGGCTCTACAGCAATCTGATCACTTCGGGCGTTTTGCTGGATAAGAATCGTTTGAAGGCGCTGTGCGATGCCGGACTGGATCATGTTCAGCTCAGCTTCCAGGACAGCGATGCGGCCGGCGGCAATCGCATTGGCGGCTATGCCGGCGGCCATGAAAAGAAACTAGCCGTAGCGAAGCTCGTACGCCAAGCCGGTCTACCGCTGACGCTGAACTTCGTCGTTCATCGTCAGAATCTGCACAATCTTCCGGCGTTATTCGACCTTGCGGTAGACCTGGATGCTCATCGTGTCGAGATCGCCCATGTGCAGTATTATGGCTGGGCCCTGAAGAATCGCGCCGCTCTGATGCCGACGCGCGAGCAGATTGAGGCTGCCGTGAAAACGGTAGAGGAAGCGCGCCAGCGCCTCAAAGGTATTCTCGTGATCGACGCCGTCGTTCCTGACTATTATGCGAAGCGGCCGAAATCCTGCATGGGCGGATGGGGGCGGCAATTCCTGAACATTTCGCCGTCGGGCAAGGTGCTGCCCTGCCATGCAGCCGAGACAATCACAGGTCTCAACTTCGATTCCGTGCGCCAGCGCGGCCTTGCCGATATCTGGCAGAATTCCGAGGCATTCAATCGCTATCGCGGTACCGACTGGATGCCGGAGCCCTGCCGCTCCTGCGATCGGCGAGAGATCGACTGGGGCGGCTGCCGCTGTCAGGCCTTCGCGATCACCGGCAAAGCGGCCGTCGCAGATCCGGCCTGCGGCCTGTCATCCGCTCATGCCGATCTTGTCGGGATTGCCGAGATCGAGTCCGCGGCACAGACGGATGCCTTCGTCTATCGCCGCGTCGGCGGCGCGAATGCGGGGCCGCTAAAAGAGCCAGTGCCTCAACCCTAGGATCGGATCAAGTTCCGACCTGGATATCGTCAGCCGCGCCGGTGCCGATGGTCATGCCGGCGGGGCTCGCCATTCCTTGGAACGTCAGCACGGTCGTCTCGAACGAACCGTTGGCATCCGTGTCCACGCGCAGAGCCACGTCGGCGCCGGTATCCACTAGCGATGTGCGTCCTACCCGGTCTGCTGCCAACACACCCAGACTATCGAACAGGCCGTCGAGATCGATGAAATCCTGCGCACCCGTGCCGCCCGCATTGTCGAAGTTCGTGACAATGTCGAGAACGTCGGCGGTCGATACATAGATCAGCCGGTCGTTGCCGTTGTTGACGTTGATGCTGTCGTTGCCGGCGCCGCCATAGATGGTGTTGTTACCTGATCCACCGTCGATCGTATCGGTGCCGATGCCGCCGCTGATCGAGTCGTCGTTGTTGCCGCCGGCCAAGGTATCGTTGCCGGAACCGCCATCGAGCGTATCGTTACCGTCGCCGCCGCTGAGCGAGTTGTTGCCGGTGTTACCGGTAATCGCGTTCGCCAGGGTATTGCCCGTGCCGTTGATATTGGTCGCGCCCGTGAGGGTCAGATTCTCGATATTGTTGCCTAGCGTAAAAGTCGCCGAACTCTGCACTGAGTCGGTACCTTCGGCTGCGTTCTCATTGATAACATCGGTCGTGCTGTCAACGATGTACAGATCGT
>Ga0184626_10000080_pt1 | contig 21517 bp, 22 predicted proteins | sample PLM3_60_b1_FD_133142 | JGI IMG/M metagenome (GOLD analysis project Ga0184626, IMG submission 133142) | Groundwater sediment microbial communities from an aquifer in East River, Colorado, USA - PLM3_60_b1 | ecosystem: Environmental > Terrestrial > Soil > Riparian zone | place: USA: East River... | reverse complement strand
TTCTTGGGCTTGCGCTACGACGGGCCCGAGGTTGACACCGGAGCCGGCAAGTCCAGCTAGCGCTGTTCCGCCGGCTGCGCCAACAGAAAATCGGAGAAAGTCACGTCTGGAAACTTCCATGGAAGGACTCCTTGTCACTTAACAAAAGCCGGCTTTACTCGAAAAAAAAATGGCACGACTAAATTAAACTCGAAGGCAACCTTTTCTGGCGAGACGAGATCACGATACAGCGCGCGATCCAAAGAGAAAGCCCCAGCTCCATGCACGATCACGACGAGCGCCAGGGCAATCGCTAGAAGATGGTACTCGATGCCGTGGCCTTGTTTGTCGCCAAACCAGTTCAGGAGAAAGCCGAATTTTAAGTGAACTTTGAGCATCGCAACGACCATCGTAATCGCAATGCCAAGAGCGGCAACACGAGTCAAAAGACCAATAATCAAACCGAGACCGCCGAAGAACTCAGCCACAATCGCCAGATATGTAAGGGGGGCTGGAATCCCCATTTGATCCCGAAACGTGCGTATCGTAGCGCTAAGGCCATGGCCGCCGAACCAACCCAAAAGCTTTTGCGATCCGTGAACAAAAAAGGCGATTCCCAACACGACTCGGGCGACCGTAAGTACCCAATCTCCATTCGTTGCTAGTAAACTCGCCAGCACGTTCACACCCATCCGAAGGATGTTTTTACAACATCTCGGGGAGATCCCTAGAAATGGGCGAAGAGCAAGCCATAGGCCAACCAAAAACGATAGAAAAAACAAACCCGAGCGCAATTACGCGTTGCGAGCTATCGCAAATTCACGGATTCTCGCGAGGAGGAGAGGGGGGAGGAAGTATTGGAATAGTGGAATGATGGAATAATGGAATAATGAATTCAGCCGCAGATAGCGGAGTCCTTTGATTTATTCCAGTATTCCATTTTACATTATCCCAATCTCCCAATCTTCCATCATTCCAGTACTCCAGTACTCCAATCTCTACGTCCTGGCATATCTGTTGCTCCGTTTCAAAAACGGAATGATAGCGGCCACGGCATCGTCTAAACTCGGCGCGGCAAATCTATGAGATCGACTCGCACGCGCCTGGTCATCGTCGTCGCCGCTGCCTTCACCGTCGTCGTAACCGCATTGGCGGCCGATCACGTCGTCGAGGATTGGCGCTCGTATCCGATCGGTACGCGCGGCATCCCAGGCGATTGGAAGGCGCAGAACTGGGGCCAGGCCGCCTACGATTTCGAGATCGTTGCCGATAACGGTCAGCCGGTCCTACACCTCAAGAGCAAGGGCGACAGCTCGACAATCAGCCGTGACCTCAGGAAGCAATTCACTCTCCGCGAGACGCCGGTCCTCGGACCCATCGTCTTCGCGCGGCCTCCACGGGAGTAGAATGAATTGGAGTGTTAGAGTAAGGGAAGATTGGAATAATGGAATGATGGAATAATGCACTAAAAACGGGTAGTCCAGCGAGCCTGGGATATTCGAATAGTGGAATATTGGAGTGACGCATTCAAAACCAATATTCCAATCTTCCATCATTCCAGTATTCCAGCGCCGCCTTGCTGGCATATCTGAAAGGAGACTCTATGACGGCGGATAAAGCCTATCACCCCAAGCAATTCAACCTCTCTGGACTCACCGGGATTTCTGATCAAACACTCGACATGCATTTCAAACTGTACGAGGGTTACGTTAAAGAGACGAACGGGCTGACAGAGCGAATTGCCGAGTTTCTCCAGGACGGAAAAGTGGATCAAGAGGAGATGCCGGCCTATTCCGAACTGACCCGCCGCCTCGGCTTCGAATACAATGGCATGGTGCTGCACGAATACTACTTTGGCAATCTCAAAATAGGCGGCTCCAGCGAACCCGAACGTCAGTCCCCCTTTGTCAAAGCCGCGCAGACAAGCCACGGCAGCTACGACATCTGGAAAACCGACTTTGTCGGCATTGGCAAGATGCGCGGCGTGGGTTGGGCGATCTGTTACCAGGATCCCAACAGCGGCCGGCTGTCGAATCACTGGATTACGCTCCATGAAATTGGCAACGTCGCGGGGTTCAAGCCCGTGCTTGTCATGGATGTCTGGGAACACGCATTCTTGCTCGATTACAAACCGGCCGAGCGCGCAAAGTATATCGACGCGTTTTTCGCGAATATTGATTGGAACGCGGTGGAGCAGCGAATGATGAAGTTGGAGTAATGGAGTAGTGGGTTTTTGAAATTTAACCGCATAGATCGCAAAAAAATATTCATTGAAGACTACCGTTCAATCCAATCGATCCTAAAAACTTTGTGTCCGTTGCGGTTGCTTCTTTGAATCCATCACTTCCATTACTCCGAGGTCGTCACCCCCGAACGTTTTTATCGGGGGTCCAGTCATGGTTTCGGATGGATTCCCGATAGAAGCATTCGGGAATGACGGACTCTCAGAGACAAATGACCGTTCAAGACGTTCAAATCGTTTAAACGGTTTGAACGGAACGCAGCGGTTGAACAGCTTGAACGTTTTGAACTTTAAACTGGCTCTAGAGGTTTCCCATGCTGGATTTCAGCAACCGATTTGGGCGTCACGTAAACCGTCGCCTGCGCCAGGAGAAAGTCATCTGGCTCACCACCGTCGACTCTGAGAACACGCCCCAACCGAGGCCGGTCTGGTTTCATTGGGACGGCCAAACTGTTTTGATCTTCAGCGAAAGACAAAAGGCAAAGCTGCGGCATATCGCCAGCAATCCAAGAGTCGCCTTGAACTTCAATACCGACGAGGACGGCGGCGATGTAGTTGTACTTACAGGTGACGCCCGCATCTTGGACGAGCCGCCCGACCCAAATCGGGTCAAGAGTTACCTGAAAAAGTACCGCGCGGGCATAAAAGATTTGGGCATGACCATCAAAGAGTTTACCGACGCCTACGCCATCCCAATTCTTATCACTCCGCAAGCCATGCGCGGATTCGTTGAGTGACCCCTTCTGTATCTCCCCCGCCTGAGGCACAGGGTGAGAAAAGAGGTTCTGAGAAATTTAGTGGGGATCACCGCCCGCTGGCGCGAACAAGGGGCTCATCAACCACATGTTCCGAGAGAAACCACACCTGCAGCTCGTTGGTGCGGATAACATCGCTCACCAGGACGTCGTTGGTCCCATCATCATTGGCTTCGGCGGCTTGCTTGGCCATGGTTCGGGCCTCAAGCAAAATGATCTCGTGCGCATGAAGCAGCCAAGAGATTTGCACGGGCACCTCCTGCCGGCCCCGCGGAAGCCGAGGAATCCGTGTCATCTCTGCCACATCAGGCGCCATTGCGATGCTGATCCCACCCAGCGTTTGGATTCGCTCCGCGACTAGATCCACCAGCTCATTCTGTTCCTTGTAATGCTTGTCATAGAGCAGATGCAGTTGATAGAAGGTCGGGCCTACGACCTGCCAGTGGTGCTTCTTATACATGTCTCGCAGCGTCATCGTGTCAGCAAGCACCTGGTTGAGATTCTCCACGCTCGCCTTGCAGACACTTTCAGCCAGGGCGATGGGCAGTTTCGCGATTGTTCCATAGGGCTGGATCTCTCTCGAGTCCTGATGCACAATCGGCCTCACGCGATCGACGTTGCGAGCTTTCACAGCATGATTCTTCATGTCATTCCTCCTCTTTATGATTTCAGGTTTCATAGGTTGAATCTCTTTGATTTGCTTATAGCGCTGCCCGTACTACTCCACCATCTGCCCGAACAGCGGCTCCGGTGATCGCGGCGGCTTCGGGCGAACAAGAAGGGTTTAGCTTGGAAGATGCCGAGATTGTTCACGAGGATGTCCGGCAAACAGCGCACGACATTCTCGCTACCGGCGGCAGCGCCAAGGTCTTCATCGATGCCATCGATCTCAGCCGTGTTCACTTCGTGGCGAATGCGGACGATGGCGTCGTGCACGCGGTGAGTCCGGCCATTAACAAAAACGCGGGCACCCTCGCGCGTCAGCTCAAGAGCAACAGCGAAACCAATCCCGGCGGTGGAGGCGCTGACAAAGGCCGTTTTGTTTTGTAGTTTCAGGTCCATCGTCTAATTTCTAGAGTTCAAACCGTTCAAGCGCTGCGCTCCGTTCAAACCGTTTAAACGATTTGAACGACTGGAACGACTTGAACGGTCACGACTTTTCTAAGCGCCAGGCTCCTCGGCTAAATCTCCTTTCGATACGGGCTCTAGCTTATGCGACGGCCCTCTGGGCCCGGGTTCCAGCCCACCTGCTCCGCCAGTGCGTGGGTCAGCATCGCCGTATCGGCAAAGAAAAGCAGCCGTTCGAGACGGTCGTCCCGTACAGTCCAGACCTGGACGAAGGGCACATCGATTGATCCAGTACCTCTTCTGGTTACTCCTTGGATATGACCGATCGCGACGACGCGCTCATCCATCGTGATAAATTCCTCGGCGACAAAGTGGACATCAAAGGCCGCACAGAATTCGTGAAAAAAGTGCTTGAGGGCCGTCATGCCGCCGAAGCGGTCGCCTCCGGTGTATATCCCTGCCGGCATCTCATGGACTGCGTGTGCCGCTTGGAGGCCACACAGTGGCTCGCGATGGCCGGGAACGATAGCCTCATAAAAGGCGCGGACGAGCTTCTCATTGTTTTCCGTCATTCTCTCATCTCGTCTCGCGTCCCCAACGTCGCGAATCTTGCGAGTTGCCGATCGCGGCGGGGGCGATCATTGCTCAGACCCATCGCCGAAAACATTTTTCCACTGATAAAGGATCGGGATCGTACGATGTCAGTGAGCAAGTCGAGGGCCAACGGAAACGATTGAAAGACAAGGGCAAAGCACAAAAGGAGCCGCGACTTTTCGTAAATTTACGGTTTCTCGCAATTACTCAAAAGGACTTGGCCCTGTCCCCCGCCAGCGGGAGAGGGAAGGGTGAGGGGGAGGAAAACTATCTTCGCAGGCTGCTCAAAAAGATCTCCGAGGCGTCCGTACGAAGTGGGGTGTTGGAAAATTGGAATATTGGGTTTTGAACCCATCAATCCATCGTTCCATCCTTCCACTATTCCAAGCTTTACTACGTTGGAGAGGCGATTGATGGTTCGACACTTCGACTTGGCTCAGTGCAGGCTCCTCGACTCGCCTTTAGTCCCGAGCTCGTCGAGGGCTCACCATGAGCGGGTCAAACATAGCAGTTTTAGTTTTCAAGCCGTTCGCCCTGAGCTTTGTCGAAGGGCTCCTGACACAGTCCAACGAAGCATATGAGTCTTTTTCATCACCCTGCTACCCGGGAAGTTTGGCCGCCAGAACATCGACCTTCTCGATAACCGGCGGCTGCGCGAACAACTCAGAAGCTTTCGCCATCAGCGCGGCGGCGACCCGTCCCGAGAGATGTGCTTGGCGCCCCGACTCATCAGGAAAGGCGTCGAAGATGCCAAACGTTGACGGTCCTAGGCGGATTGCGAACCATGCAGTCGTCCCAGGTTCCTCTTGGACCACCGCCAGGCCCCCACGGAGAAAGTTCCCTACCTCCGTCTCTTTTCCAGGTTTTGCTTCCAGTCGAACGAGTAACGCTACAGTCACCATGTTCCTACTTCCTCTCTATCTTCCACTATTCCACTACTCCATTATTCCAGTCCTCCAGTCTTTGCTGCTACTCCGCTTTGAATTGATTCTTATTTAACTTGAGCAGCTTGATTTTGGACTCCAATGTGGACGAGGGAATTCCCAGTTTGGCTGCCGCGCCGCAGCGGCCCGCGATTCTTCCCTTGCTTTCGGCCAGTGAAGCCTCAATGATCTTCTTTTCCTGATCATGCAACTTTTCCGCAAGAGTCGATGAGCTTCCGTTCGGCTGAACCGGCGCCGTTGATAACCAGCTCGGGTCAACCGAAAACACTTCGCTCTCGCCGACGATCATAGATCTCTCGATGACATTCTGTAGCTCGCGGATGTTTCCTAGCCAAGAATAGGATTTGAACAGTTCTACCGTTTTCTTATCGATGCTCCGTATCGTTTTGCCTGCCTTCTCGGCGTAGCGTTTGATGAAGTAGTCGAGCAACATCGGAATGTCTTCCTTCCGCTCGCGCAGGGTAGGCACCTCTATGGGGAAAACGTTAAGACGATGGAAGAGGTCGAGGCGGAACGTGCCCGCGGCAATGGCATCCTGCAAGTTTCGGTTGCTGGCAGTGATGACCCGGACGTCGATGGAAATCGGCTGGCTGCCGCCGACTCGTTCAAACTCCCGTTCCTGGAGCACTCGCAGTAGTGCGATCTGAGTTTCGGCGGGAAGCTCGCCGATTTCGTCCAGAAAAATCGTTCCTCCCGCGGCCAATTCAAATCGACCCAGGCGCCGCTGTTGCGCGCCGGTGAAGGCTCCTTTCTCATGACCGAATAGCTCCGAAGCGATCAGGGTGGGCGGGATACCGGCGCAGTTAAAGGCGACAAACGCCCGGCCTGCGCGTTTCGAACGTTTGTGGATAGCCCGTGCGATCAGCTCCTTGCCGGTGCCGGTTTCTCCCGTGATGAGAACCGTGGAATCCATGGGAGCGACTTTCGCGACGCGTGAAAGCACGGCCCGCACTGCCGACGATGAGCCGACAATTTCCTCGAACATCGACGTCCGATCAATCTCTTCTCGGAGCACGACATTTTCGTGGTGGAACCGCTCTTTCAGGTTGTTGATCTCTTCGAAGGCTTGCTCCAGCACGGCTCTTGCCTGGTTGCGCTCAATCAGTTCCGCGGCTTGCACGACATAGAGATCGGTCAAGCGCAGGTCCCGCTCAGATGGACGATGCGGTTGCCGAAAGTGCGTGGACAGCATACCTAACGGTTCGCCATTCCGGCTGAAAAGAGGCGTGAACTGCACCGCGCGAAAGCCGGCGGAGGCGGCAATTTGGCGGTACGGTTCAAAGGCGGTATCAGTCTCAACGTCCTCGATAATGACGCGCTTCCTCCGCTGTAAGGCCCGGCCACACGCGGCTCCGTCTTCCCGTACAGTGCTAAAGTAGTCCAGAAAGTCCGGTTGAAAGCCACGCTGCGCGACGATCTCTAGGGCCTGGTTCTCCGGATTGTAGAGTTGAACGTTGCCGAAGTCGGCATTTTGCAACTCGATGGTGGCATTGAGGACTTCCTCTAAGAGCGGCTCGAGCTCCGTGTTGGCCAGCAGCCGCGTACTGAACTCGTGGAGGCGGGTCATGGCCGTCAGTTCAGTGGACAGTTCCTCCTTGATAGCCAGCAATTCCGCCTCAGCGTGTTTGCGCTGGTTTAGATCTTCCACAAGCACCTCTTGTGCCCGTTGCAGCTTTTGCTGATGCGCGCGCAGCTCGGACTCAACCCGTTCATTTTCACGGATATTGGTCAAAATCCTTTCCACATCACGCTCCGCTCGATTGGCAGCCAAAAATTCGTCCGGAGGGACATAGTAGAAATTCTTGCAGACCTTGCCACGGTAGATCACGATCGGATGGGTGCGAATGACATCAAGGATGATTTCCGGTGGAAGCATGTGCCGATTGTACTGGCAGAGTGCAAAGCAGTGATTTTCGGAGAGCGTATGGGTGACTCTGCTTTCGTATTCCATCCAATGCTCAATGCCGGGACTTCCGGTAAGGAGCCATTCTGTTTCACCGGTGGCGCGCAGCACGGAAAACCCTTCTCTCATCGCCGACACCGTGGCGGCCTTCCAAAATGTAAACATCCAATCGGGGTCAAAAGACCCGCGTTTCAGATAAGTCTGTTCTTTGGTTGTTAAAACCAGGGCTCTGGACGCGACGGCGCGCTCGACGTCGATGCCTTCGGCATGCATCGCTTCGCGAACATTGTCTTCCGTACCATCGTCGGCTACGTAGACGCATTTTTCACCACGATCGAGCCCGGCTCTTATGAATGGAATGGCGACTGAAAAGTGCTCTTCTTTAGTCTCGTAGATGGAGCACAGATGGTTGTGTGGACGGGTTTGTTCGAGTGCGGCGATAAGTTGAGCTGACTGTGTTGCCGGAATCATCATTGATTAAAGCTCCCTTCTTCAATCAAACTTTTCAGGCTTCCACGTCGGCGGCGGATGTATCTTGCTCTGGCCGGAAATCACATCGCTCAGGGTAGAGACGCAGTTTAACCAGGTTCAGACCATGCTCCGACCCTGAGCGGCGCCAAGCAGAATACACTCAAAGGCTACTACGCGTCTGGACATGCCGCAATACGGTTCGTGAAAGTTTCTCAAAAATTAACCTAGACCCTCATTTACCTTTATCTTGATTTTCTTGATCTCTGAGCTTAGGGATATTTGCTTCAGAAAAGTCCCCGAACACGCGCTCCATCTCCCGCTGCCATCTTGGCATTTCTGGGAATGGCCTCCATGGGACTAGGTTTTTTTGTTCCCTTGCTGGTTCTTTGATCTCGTTAGTCATAATTCTTAGGCTGTCCCGGTTCCTACCCGAAGGCATGGATCAGATGTGGCGCACTCGACTTCGTCATCGAAAAGATATTCACAGTTTCCATCGTCGAACCCGACGAGCAGCAGTCTTCGGCCAAGATTTTCTGTTATGCAAAGAAGCGTACCCTCTTTGGGCAAGAACATGCCGGTCCGCTGCGACCGAACAATCTTCTTGAGCTTTAATTTTGCGCCTGTATTCACAAACAACTTCCGATTTCCAAGTTTCCTGTCTTTTGTGATTCGCTTTTAATGGAAAACTCTCTTTGCAGGCTGCTCAAAAAGATCTCAGAGGCGAGGCGCGCGAAAAATCGATCCTTCGGCTCGCTCAGGACAGGCTGAGCGGAGGCGTACTTAACCGGTACGTTGGAGCGAGGCGATTGAGCGCACCCTTCGACAAAGCTCAGGGCAATCGGCAAAAGCATATGAGTCTTTTTCAGCAGCCTGCTCGCTTAAGCCACCTGCCGCTGCTGCGCTCTTGTGAAGTGCGGCTGCTCGCCACGGTCACCATATTCATCCCGCCGTTTGAGGCCACGGCGAATGTAGTCCGGGTGCAGACCGAGCGCATCGCAAATAGACACGAAGGAAAAGAGCCAGCGGGACTCGTCGCTGAAAAACCACTCCTCGGCCTCTTGGCCTAAACGCTTTGCACGGCGGGTCCTGGAGACAAACTGCTTCTGAAAACAATCGAGGGCGTCTTCAAGCACCGCGCACATCATAGCTGCTTCCGGAGACCTTGGGCTGAGGCTTGCCCGGAGACTCAAGTACGCTTCGGGAAGAATGCCAACCGAGGCTAAAAGCTTGTCCAAAGTTACCGGGTCTTCGGACCAGAGCAACGAACCCGCGTTGTTCCACAGCGACTGGCTTTTGTGGGCTTCAGAGCGATCGATATACATATTTTCTCTCCTCCAAACGCTGGCAAAACTCGCCTCTTATTGAATGGCTCTGTTTTAACTTTTCTCTGACGCGTAGTATTTTCGGTAAGTATTCGGTAGTTTGCGCAACTCTTGTGCCAAACCGTCGCGCCACGACGTGTGTTAAAATTCCTTGCTCAGTCAATCAGTTAAGTGAACGTTGGTCGGCTCAAAACCGGTTCGGACGGCCTGTGAACGTCGATATATCGACAGCGAGTCGACGTGCCGTCACCATCTCGTGTCCTGTCTTCGAAGTTTCGCCTGTCATCCTATTGTTGTATCTTAGAAGTTCATCTAAAAAACTGCACACAAAGGCAGCGGCTGAAGACACTCACTCAAATCCTCCTCTGTCCCCCTTTGTCAAAGGGGGATTTTCTCCGTAGGACCTTAACCCTTCTTCAAAAAGGAGGGAAAGGGGAGATTTCTAAGCGGGAGACAGCGTGGCAAAGATTGTGTGGCGGGAGAACCCCACTTCACCTCAAGCGTGCAGATGCGCGGACTCAAACGGCCAGGTAACGCCGGCGCTCACGACTAAATGCGGCTCATTCTCTCGAGCGGATACCAGCATCAAATTGGATCACCGTCTAGAAGAACTGAGCGCAGTGAAAAGGACTATAGAGATTCTATTAATGCGTAACACGTTTTAATCCTATTCAAGGCTACAAGTTAACAAACACCGGAGTACTTGGAATGATGAAATAATGGAGTACTGCACTGAAAACCAATATCCGTTCAGTTCCACGTCACTTCCTTATGAATCACGACCGGGCGTCCGTTTTCATCAAGCTCTACGATTGGATCGCACCAACAGAAATCCGAGTCGAAGTGTGTGAGCTGATTTGGGACATGGATCGAACTCAATTCATTCCAGATTGGTAACTGCTCTGAAAACTTCATGAGAAGGCGTCCTCCATAAAAATTTTTCTGCCAGCAAACAATGTGCCGGTTACCAATCCCAGAAGCAGTTCAAAACGTTTCAGCCATTCAAATGTTCACCGCAGAAGTGGCTCCAAACGTTCCAATAGTTCCAGTCGTTCGAATCGTTTGAAATGCTTCGGCGATGCTGACCCCAATAAATCAGTCGCCAAAACAAAAACGAAAAAACATTCTGCGGTTCAGAATCGAGTCGATCACGTCTTGTGAAATCGAATCCGTCCGGGTCGGAATGTCGACGCGGCGTCGAAATAACGACTGCGTATTCATCCGGACGCGACGATTGATGGCATAGCTGTTGCTGTCCAGACTGTTAACGACTTGAACGGTTTGAACGGCTGGAACGACTTGAACTCCTTCTCATGAAGGAGCGACTGGAACCATCACGACGGAGGGTGAGGTAAGAGCAATGGCTTCAAAGAAAATCGCAATCGCATTGACAAACCACCGAACGCTCGGAAGCACAGGTGAGCCTACCGGATTCTGGCTTTCCGAGATGACCCATCCCTACTTTGTGTTTCGATATGCCGGTCTCGATGTTGATCTAATAAGTCCGAAGGGCGGGCTGGCGCCCATCGATCCGAAAAGTCTGGACCTTAAAGATCCCGAGAACCGTGAGTTTATGGAGAACCCGGAGCTCAAGGCCAAGCTTGAAAAAACTCTTCCAGCGTCGTCGGTTAACCCGCTCGAGCACGCCGCAATCTTTTTCGCCGGTGGACACGGCACGATGTGGGACTTTCCCGACTCAGAGCCACTCATTTCATTGGGCCGCGCGATCTACGAGCAGGGAGGCGTGGTCGGCGCTGTCTGTCATGGACCGGCCGCCCTGGTGAACCTTACACTCTCCGACGGAAACTATCTCGTAGCCCGCAAAGCGCTTACGGCATTTTCCAATGAGGAGGAGGAAGCGGTGGGGCTTCACCGTGTGGTGCCGTTCTTACTCGAATCGAAGCTGGTGGAGCGCGGCGCGCGCTTCGAGAAGGCAGCGCCGTGGCATCCCAAGGCCGTAATTTCCGAGCGGCTGGTTACGGGTCAGAACCCGGCCTCAGCGAAGGCCACCGGAGAAAAAGTGCTCGAGCTCTTGCAGAAGTAGGCAGGGACAGTTCAAAACGTTCAACACGTTCCAGCTGGAATGGCCCCGCGGTTTTCTAACGCTGTAGCGCCGTATTAACCGCTTTGAGCAGCGCTTCCTCGCTGAAAGGTTTGGACAGGAAGTCCACCGCGCCATCCTTCAGGGCCCGAGCCCGCGTCTCTTGATCCCCATCTGCCGTGATGAAAACAATCGGAATTTGACAAGCGGCCGCAGTCAAGTGACGTTGCAGCTCCAGTCCGCTCATTCGCGGCATGCGCACGTCAAGAATCAGGCAGGCAGTTTTTTCGATAGGACCGTTTTGCAAAAACTCCTCGGCCGAAGAGAACGTTTGAGCGCTGAATCCGACTGACCGGATCAGGCTCTCGATGGATTCGCGCACCGACTCATCATCGTCGACGACCGAAATAAGGGGACTCTTAGCCATGCCACAGCAACATGTAGCAAGGTCTAAGCCAGGAAACTATTATACTTTGGTATAAGGGCGGGCGGAGAAGGGGGTTCCAACCGTTCAAGACGTTCCAATGGTTTCAGCCGTTTCAAACCGTTCAACTCGTTAACAGTTTGGACCGCAACAGCTATGCGATTGAACTGAAGAATTTTCTTCAAGATTATTTCAGCATCGCCGAAGCATTTCAAACGATTTGAACGACTGGAACTACTGGAACGTTTGGAACCACTTCTGCGGCCAACAGTTGGAACGGCTTGAACGGTTGGAACGCTAAGCCTGATGGACCGGCAAGGTAAAATGCAACGTCGCACCCGGCCCGTCGTTCTGTGTGGCCCACAGGCGCCCTTTGTGCGCCTCAATGATCGAATGACTAATCGATAGTCCCATTCCCATACCCTCGCGTTTGGTGGTGTAGAAAGCGTCAAAGATCCGCTCGACATTTTGCGGTTTAAGGCCGATGCCCGAATCTTCCACGCTAACGTATAGTTTGTCGCTTTGATCTCTGCGCGTTGTAATAACCAGGTTGCGGGGCCGTTCCGTAATCGAACTCATAGCTTCGATTCCATTTATGACCAGGTTAAGCACCACCTGTTGTAGCTCAACTCGATCTCCCAGTACCGGCGGGAGATCATCGGCCAGCTCCGTCCGTAGTCCCACCCAATTTCTGCGTACTTCACCGTGAGCAAGGGCAACCACCTCTTGGATGGCTTTGTTCATGTCCAGCCGTTCCTTCTCGATGCCGGTTTTTCTCACGAGAGCGCGAATCCGCGCGATCACATCGCTCGCGCGATTGCCGTCTCTAACGATACGGCCCAAGGCCCCCCGCGCCTCATCGAGGTTTGGACTCGCGGCTGCGAGCCAACGCAGGCCGGCATTGGCGTTGGTAACAACGGCGGCAAGCGGCTGGTTGACTTCGTGCGCGATCGAAGCCGCAAGCTCGCCCATGGTCGTGACCCGCGTCACCCGGGCAAGCTCCCCTTGCGCCGTACGCAGTTCATCTTCGGCGCGCTTACGTTCAGTGATGTCCATGACCGTACCGACGTATTCAGTGAGGTCGCCGGACTCGTTGAAAACCGGGTGCGCCAGACTGTAGATGTGCTTGATCATTCCGTCCGGACGCACGACTCGATACTCCAACTCGTAATCACTTCTTTCGCGAACTGCCTCATCAAAGGTTTGCTGCACATGGGACCGATCCTCGGGGTGAATCCACTGCAGAATCATGGGATAAGACACCTTTACGCTCTCGGGATCGAGACCAAAGATGCGAAAATTTTCCAATGACCAGAAGAGCTCTCCGGAGGAAACATTCCAGGCCCAACTCCCCGTGTGACTTATCCTTTGCCCTTCGGCTAGGTAGGCTTCACTGCGCCGCCGATCCTCTTCCGCTCGCTTGCGCTCGGTAACATCGCGCGTCACTTTGGAGAAGCCAATCAGTTTCCCCGCTTCATCCCGAAGAGCTGTGATCAACACGTCGGCCCAGAACCGTGTTCCGTCTTTGCGCACCCGCCAGCCCGCGTCTTCAATTCTGCCTGTGGCTGTAGCCAACCTCAGTTGTTCTTCGGGTTGGCCTTGGGCAATCTCTTCGGCGGGATAGAACCGCGAGAAGTGCCGGCCTAGTATCTCCTCTGCACGGTAACCCTTGATACGCTCGGCTCCGGCATTCCAACTCGCCACGCGGCCTTCAGTATCGAGCATGAATATCGCGTAGTCCTTGACGCCTTCCACCATCAGGCGGAACCGCTCTTCACTTTCTCGCAATCCCTCCTCGATCCGCTTACGCTCAGTTATTTCTTTTTTCAGATCTTCGTTGACGGCGGTCAATTGCGCGGTCCGTTTAGCCACCCACCGCTCGAGTTCTTCTGCAGCCCGTCTCTGATCGCTCAAGAACTGAGCTTCGTGCAAGCCGACCACCGCCTGATTCGCGGCGACCCGGAGCAGCATCAGCTCCATCGCTGTCGGAAAATCGGCCCGCCGAGACGCAGCCAACAATAGCCCGGTTTCATCCTGAAGCCCCAACCGGAAGGGAGCGATCGAGATATTTCCCTCCCCGATCGGATTCGGCGTCACAAACGGCACATTGGGTGGTTCGCCCGTCAACCAGGCTTTGAGCGCTCGACCCACCTCCTGCGGTTGAGTCTCCGGATTGCGCCGCTGAGCCAACCGGACCATTTCGATGGGCGAGCCTTCAACCGTCTCGCTCAACCGGGCATAGACAAAGTCCAGGCGCAGCACGCGGACCAGCACATCGAGCAGAGTGCCGATAATGTGTGGAGAGTCCTGGCCGCTCCAGATGGCGGGCAGTGCCTGAATGCTGATCAGATCATAGATGCAGCCCTGCAGGCGCTTGACCTCATCGGCTGTATGTTCCATCTCCACTTCCATTCTCAGATAGTCTATGCTTGCTCATTACGCGGCGCCGCGTTCCCGCAGCTCTCGCAAAAACTCATCCGGCGGGACAAAAAACGGGTTTTCCTGAAGCATGCCGCCGATAATGACCATCGGATGAGTCCGCATGATGTCAACGACGATGTCCCCGCCAAACTTGGCGAGATCGTACGCTCATATGACCGGGTCTTTATACCGGGGCAAAAGATAGTTCAGCCTCGTCTCGTACTCCACCAGATCATCCACACCCGGCCGGTCTTCCAAAGCCCATTCCATGTGAGCGACCAGACGAGTCAACGAGTATCCTTGTTCACTTCCGCCCTCCAAGACTTCTTGGATCAGCGCGAGCATTTTTTCCTGATCGAAGTGGCCGCCGCGCAGGTACGCGTCAGCCCAATTACGCAGCTCGAATTGGCCGCTATGCTCTGCTGCGACCACATCGATACCGGCGGACTCCAATCGCCTTAAGTGTTCATCACGTAGCTCGGGGTCAACTATATGGAAGGCCTTCTCCCCGCGCTCGAATCCTTCCTTGATCAACGGGAGCAGCACCCGATACTCCTCGTCCGGGCTATGAAAGAACGCGCAGACGTGACGCTGCTCGCCGAGCGCAGACCCGGCGAACCGAATCGGTTGTTCACTCTGATCACTGCGGGATTTCATGATAGTTGATTAATGGTAATCCATGCCGGTGGTACGGCCGTTAGCCACAATGTTCTTCTTTCAATCAGCATGTTAATTTTTCCAAGAAGAAGCTCCCGACCCTTTCAGCCATTCGGACCAAGTCGGCCAGGGACGATGCTTGCATCTTTTGCATGACCCGGCCTCGATGAACTTTAACGGTGATTTCCTTGGTGCCCAGCTCCGCGGCGATCTGCTTGTTGGACAACCCTCTGACAACCAGCGCCATCACTTCGCGCTCGCGAGCCGTTAGCGAATGATAACGCTGGCGCAGGTCGTCGATCTGCGAGCGCTCCGCACGCGTTGCACAATCCCGTTCAATGCACTGCTGGGTTGCGTCCAACAAGTCCTGATCACGAAAAGGCTTGGTAAGAAACTCCAACGCGCCGGCTTTCATCGCCCTTACCGACGTCGGGATGTCTCCATGCCCGGTGATGAAGATGATAGGGATCTGAACCTCGGCCTTGGCCAGTTCCTGCTGCAGGTCAAGCCCGTTTAGCCCGGGTAGCTGCACATCGAGCACCAAACAGCTAGGCACATCCGCGCGCTCGCTGGCGAGGAAGTCCTGCGCGGAGGCAAAGGTTTGAACGCCGAGCCCCGCAGAGCGGATTAGACTCTCCAGCGCCTCGCGCATTGACGGATCGTCATCGACGACAAATACGATCGGACTTGGCTTGCTCATGCTTCAGGTCTATGTTCAAGACGTTCCAGCCCTCACCTCTTTCCTCCCCCGCGTCGCGGGGGAGGATGAAGGAGGGGGTTTAAACGGAGCGCAGCGATTTTGAACGTCTTGAACGGTCATACTTCCTAATGCCGCGAGATTCCCAGCCGCTCCATCTTGGATAGCAACGTCGTCCGCTTCAGACCCAACCGGGCGGCTGCTCCGAGCGGCCCTCCGATCACCCATTGCGTCTCTTCTAAAGCCCTCAGGATATACTGGCGTTCCGCCTCATCGAGGGTCGTTATCGCTGCTTTTCCAACTTTATCCTCCAGCTCCGCCAACGGGAGACGCAGCTGTGTGCCGGTGGAAAGGATCATCGCCCGCTCGATGAAGTTCTGCAGTTCCCGTATGTTCCCCGGCCAGGAACGGCGGCACAGCGTTTCCATTACCTCGTCCGGAATCGTCTCAATATGCTTGTTCATGCGTTGCTCGTACAGGTTAACATAATGCTGCACTAAAAGAGGGATGTCCTCCGCCCGGTCCCGCAGCGGCGGGATGCGAATCGGGAAAACGTTGAACCGGAAATAGAGATCCTCGCGAAACTCTCTCTCAGCCACCATCTGCGCCAAATTCCGGTTGGTGGCGGACACCAGGCGCACGTCGATATGCTGCGTTCGAGTGCTGCCCAGCCGCTCGAATTCCTGTTCCTGCAACACCCGCAGCAGCTTGGGCTGCAGCTCCAACGGAATATCGCCCACTTCGTCGAGAAAGAGCGTGCCCCCGTGCGCCAGCTCGAAGCGGCCGATCTTCTGCGCCACCGCTCCCGTAAACGCGCCTCTTTCATGACCGAACAGCTCGCTTTCCAGCAGCCCCAAAGGAATCGCCGCACAATTGAGTTTGACGAAAGGCCGATTGGACCGTGAACTGATATTATGGATGGCACGGGCGATGAGCTCTTTTCCCGTACCAGTTTCCCCTTGAATCAGAACCGTAGAACCGGTTGGAGCGACAACCTCAACCTGTCTCAACACGGCTTTAAGAGCGCCGCTCGCGCCAACGATCTCTTCAAAGCCGTGCGGTGGAATATCGCGACGTCCATGCCGCGCTCTGCGGTCGCGGCCAATTCCCTGATGGATCGCGTCCAGCAGATCTTTATTGTCAAATGGTTTGGTGAGAAACTCGAGCGCGCCTGCCTTCATGGCTCGGACAGACATTGGGATGTCGCCGTGCCCGGTGATGAAAACGATGGGGATTTCGATATTGCCCTTGGCCAGCTCCTGCTGCAAGTCAAGCCCGCTCAGTCCAGGCAGGTGCACATCGAGCACGAGGCAGCTGGGCACATCGGGGCGCTTGCTCGCCAGGAAGTCCTGGGCTGAGGCAAATGTTTGGACGCCAAGCCCTACAGAACGGAGAAGACTGTCGAGGGCCTCACAGATTGATGGATCATCATCAACGACAAAGACCCGGGCACTTTCCTCTCTCATGACTTATTCTTCCCATGCCATCACTCAAATAATCCTAATTGAGCCATACGAAAAATAGGCCGGAAACACAAACGGAAACACCTAAAAGACCAAAAAAAGACCATAGAACACCTAAAATTACCCGGAAGCGAACCTGTAGTTACCAACGCCGTTGCATATTTGTGAAGATGTGGGGGGCTACCTAGGCCAAGGCCACATCGAGATCGTTGCTTAAAACGAAAATACGGAGGCCGAAAATTTCAGCGAACTGTTAAAAAACAAGAATCCCACAACCAGAGCAGGTACAGATCATCTTCGCCTTGAAACTTCCAAGCTGAAAAGGATCTGTTTTGCGTGTTAATCTGCTCATGCACTGGCAGGAGAACTCACGATGGGGTGATCGTGTGAAACTAAGAGGATTTATTGGCGGACTCGCCCTAAAGACCGAAGGATTGGGAAGAGATGTAAGACAGGCGCCGCGCCTCACGTCGCCCTGATCACCAGCACCGGATCGCCGGAGTGACGGACGACCGTTTCCGTTACGCTGCCCAACACCCAACGTTTCACACCCGTGTGCCCGTGGGTACACATAGCGATCAGATTGTCCGGGGTTTTACGCGCAAACGAAATGATCTCATCCGCAGCCAAGCCGTACTCGGCAACATGGGAGACTTTGTCGACTCCCAACTTTTTCATCTCCTCCGCCTTCTTCTCCAGATAGGTCACCGCTTCGTCTCGCATGGCCGCGATTAGTTCCTCGTCGGTGGCCGCATAGTAACCCTCGGGGTCGACAGCCAAAGCGCTCAAAGGGATGGTATAGGCGCGGAATAAAATGACTTCGAGTTTCAGTTCTTTTGCCAACTCTGCCACCGCGGGCAGCACCTGCTCCGCCACTTCGGAGCCATCCAGCGGCACGATGACAGATTTGAGGTTTGCCTCCCCTTCCGTCTTCGCCTCGTCTGTGGCTCTAATTAATAGCAGCGGATTGGTCGCACCCCGCAAAACCTTTTCCGCAATACTCCCCAACAGCCACCGGTTGATCCCCGAGCGACCATGGGTGGCCATGCTGATGAGCGTACCTTTGTCCGCCGCGGCTTTTTCGATGATGACCTCCGCGGCGGTGCCCTTCTCCACCGTGCACTTTACGTTGGCACCGGGAAATGTACCGGCGACTCCTCTCAGGTATTGTTCGCTGCTTCGTACTCGGTTTTCGACGACGGTATTGAAAAAATGGGCCTTTTCAGGGGTGAGATGCTTGGCGATCTCGACAATATCAATGACCTCCAAAAGCTCCACGGGCAGCTTCAATGTCCCCGCAAGAAAACGCGCGTAGGGCAGAACTTTTCCCGCGGTCTTTGATCCGTCCAGTGGTATCAGTAGTCGGGTATACATTTGTTTTCTCCTCATCAACGGTCGCTAATTGACGGCTCCGCTCACCCCTTTATTTCATTAACTCGGCGGCTCAACTTTTTTGGCTCCGCAATCAATGTGCCAATGGATCATCACGCTTTTTCCGGCTGCGGTTTGATTTGCGCCCAAGCTCCTCGCGAGAATCCGCAAATTTATGATAATTCGCAATTCCCCAACGCGCTTTGTGCTTGTTCTTGAATGGTCTCCGATTGGCCCGCGACTTGCTCCCCTGACATTCTGAAGCTGAGGTCACCATGCACCCGAAGATCCCGCTATTCCGCGCGGGGAGCTAAAGGCGCATAAGATGGTAATGAAAAACGTCGCCGCGTTCGAAAAAGTTATTGGCGGCACCTATCGGTTTTTCTTCCTCCGGACTTCATCAGCAAGCCATCCCCGAGCGATTTCCAGCCGTCAACAGCCCGTCAAAAGAATTTATCGGACAGGAGCTAATCTAAGAGCATCCGCGAAAGCCCACATGAACCGCGCCGAAGAACTCGGTTGGCAAAGGACTCGCCGGCGCCGCTGCCGGTCGCGCTGTCCCAACAGGAAACGCCGGTGTAGGTGGCAAACAGAAACTTTTGTACAACCTCTTCGGTTGAACAGAGCCCCGAGGCAATAAGGTTGAGACAATGGAGATCGATATCTTCGTCTTTAAGGGTGGGGCGCAGTTTCTCGAAGCCACCCTTGAGGTAGTAGTCGTAGAGCGCCTTTTTTTGGAACGGTGAAGAAGTAACCAGAATCGCCCTTCCGAACTCATCCACAAATCCAAGGCGTCCGCCTCGACCACCCATGTTTTCGTGCTCGGCCTTGGTAATGTGCGACATCGCGAGCTGATCCCCGTGGACAGGCGTGCTCCATTTTTTCTCAGGGATGAAAACATTTCTGGCGGGCAGGTTTATTCCCATCGCGAGCGTGGAAGTCGAAAGTAGAATCCTTATTTCGCCGTTGCGGAAATATCGTTCCACAAGATCACGTTCTTCCCAGCTCAAATCCGCGTTGTGGATCGCTATGCCTTTTGAGAGAAGTGAGAGCAGAAGATCTTTGAGTAGGACTCCTCGAATGATTTGAGCTTCTCGATCGCATCGGAGGCCTCAGGAAAATCCACCATCTCTTTGAGCTTTTCGCCGACCGCTTCAGTGCTAAGCTTATCGGCAAGAAAGATAATGCTCTGCTCATCGTGTGTCTCGGCGAGATATCTCGCGTGTAGTGAAGACAACTCCTCTTTATTCTCTTCAGGTAGTCGCCACTCCTTCTCACCTTCCATGCCGCTGTTATGTTCGAGATAACTGAAAACATTTCGCGACAGAATTCCCTTTCTCAGTTCCACGGGTCTTCGGGTATCAATGAGAAGCTCAGCCTTTAACAACAATGACTTGTGGTCCGGGAGTCAAAACAAACTGAGATCAAGGGGAGAAGCTTAATTTAAGTACCACTGGTGGGTCCCCATAACCGGTGTGGCGGTTTATGTCTGTTCAGCAATTCGCGCATTGGAACAGCACGTTTTGCGCGTAAAACATAAATTGGAGCTGGCTTGGGAGATGGTGGACCCGCGACTGGCTGGCCAGATGGCAACGTTACCTGAGTTTGACGGCGTTTGCGATCTGGTCGTGACCGTTCAATTCAAGAGTCAGATAACCGATTCTATAATTTATAGAACTCACGGTTGAGTTATCGTCGGGTAACTTTCACGCTTTGATAATTCTCAAAACGTCAAAATGAGACTCAAAGCTACGAGCGAGGAACCGTTTATTTCCCGGCCTTTAGCTCCGCCGGCGTTGGCTTGCTTGGCTATCGTCAGACGCGCGTGCAACTGGATGCAGGAAACTTCGAGCCGGCCGGCTCCGAGCTTGACTTGACTACAATCCGGAACGGTCGTTTTCGAACCGGCGCTGGCGGATATCTTGTATACATCGAGTAGGGATTGAGGTGAGACTCTTGTGCAATCTGCGAATACATGTTTAGCGTTGAGAAAAACCTCATGGCAAACGAGCAGGAAAAACAAGCAGCAGCACGGGCTAGCTTGCGTTTCATCGAGGACGGCCAAGTCGTGGGCATGGGCTCAGGCTCGACGGCGACGTATTTCATCCGTTTTCTCGGCGAACGCGTCAAAGCCGGGCTGAAGATCCACGGCATTCCGACTTCGGTGCGCTCGCACGACCTCGCGGTAAGCCTGGGCATTCCGCTGCTGACGCTTGATGAGTGCCAGCAGATTGATGTCACTGTTGACGGTGCCGACGAGGTGGATCCCCAACTGCGGGCGATTAAGGGCGGCGGTGGCGCGCTGCTGCGCGAAAAAATTGTGGCGTCTGCAACGCGCCGCCTGGTAATCGTGGCCGATTCCACCAAGCAGGTGCCCGTGCTGGGCAAGTTTCCGTTGCCAGTGGAAGTTATTCCTTTCGCCCAGGCGCTGCTGGCGAAGAAAATCACGGCGCTTGGAGCGGAAGTCCGTCCGCGCATGAAGGCCGACGGAAAGCCGTTCGTCACCGACGAAGGCCACCACATCCTCGATTGCCACTTCGGTAAGATTGCCGATCCGGAGATGCTGGCGCGCCACCTCAGCGACATGCCCGGCGTGGTCGAGCACGGTCTATTCATCAACATGGCGAGTGTGGTGCTGATCGCGACGGGGAACGACGTGCTGGAATTGCGCGGATAAGCCCCAGACCCATCGTTGCCAGCTAAGGAGAGGGCCATTGACGAGTTACCGATGGTGGCTTCCATCACTGGGGAAACGGTTTATGCGGTCGGTCTGAAGGACTTTCCATCACGCCGCATCGGTGCAGGCTAGGTCTTAGTCCTTTGATTGCGGGTTCGGGAAAGATGCCGTCGGGTTTTCATTCTGCTCAACTAAGCTTACCACCAAGCCGTAAGGGTTCTGCTGATTTCTTTCCACGTAGCGGAGCGTAAGTTGATACTGGTAGGGTTTTCTTTCCGTCTCAGTTCTGCCCACGTAAGTTATCCTCTCGCCCGCCACCTCCTACTTTGCGTTGGAAGTGGAAACATCGATCAGAGTGAAGATTTTATTGCTATGATGCACGATTGAATTTCTAGCCAGTTACCAAACACTCTCCGAAAAAACGAAAGGGCATCTTTCCCGGGAAAGATGCCCTTTGTTGCGCTTTTTGCGCGTATAACTAGTTTTAT
>Ga0184626_10000079_pt1 | contig 21632 bp, 18 predicted proteins | sample PLM3_60_b1_FD_133142 | JGI IMG/M metagenome (GOLD analysis project Ga0184626, IMG submission 133142) | Groundwater sediment microbial communities from an aquifer in East River, Colorado, USA - PLM3_60_b1 | ecosystem: Environmental > Terrestrial > Soil > Riparian zone | place: USA: East River... | reverse complement strand
TTGAAGCTCCCGCTCCATTATCTGATCAAAAATCTTCTGGACGAGGTCGAAACCTTTCTGGGACGTTAAACGAGAAACCATGCCGAACAGCGGCACCGCGGACTTGACCGGGAGACCCAGGCTCCCCTGCAGTTTGTCCTTACAGATACGCTTCCCGGTGAGGTCATTCTCACCATATCGTCTAGCGATAAAGGGATCGGTTTCCGGGTTCCATTCGTTGTAATCTACGCCATTGAGAATTCCCGTGACATCGGCGGCTCGCTGCCGCAATGTTCCCTGCAAGCCGAAGCCCTGTTCCGCGCTCATGATCTCCTGCGCGTAAGTCGGACTCACGGTAGTAATCTTATCGGCAGAGATCAGACCGCCCTTAAGAAAATTGATGTTACCATAAAACTCCAAGTGCTGCGGGCTGAAATAGCTGCGATCAAGGTTCAGTAAGGGCCAGTTCGACTCCCGAAAAATTCCCTGGAAGCCAAGGTTGTGTGCGGTCAGAACGGTTTTGACCGATGCAACCTCAGGGTAGCGAGAGCCTTGGGCTTTCAAAAAGACAATCCCCAGCGCCGTCTCCCAGTCGTGGCAATGGACGATCTCGACGGGATGCCTGCGGAGAATTTCTAACGCGGCACGGGAAAAAAAGGCGAACCGTTCCGCGTTATCGGGATAATCGCCATAAGGTGTCCCGTATAGAAAGTCGCGGTCAAAATAACGGTCGGCGCGCACCAGATAGACGGACACGTTTTGCCCCAGCCGGGCCTCGAGAACGGAAGCCTCTTCTGCTGATGCCCCCAGCGGAACAGCCAATTGCATCCCGGTCTCCTCGAGTGCGAAAGGCCCGTTGAGTACGCAGCGATAGGCGGGCATGATTAAGGAAATCTCATGCCCGCGCTTTTCCAGCGCGACGGAAAGCGTTCCGAGGACATCAGCCAAGCCGCCGGTTTTGGCGAAGGGGGCGATCTCGGATGACAGCATCGCAATTTTCATGGGCAGGTTAACGACAAGCGCTTAGACTTCCGACATCCTCCTGTTTTTTCTTTATCCTTGGTTCTTAAAAAAAGAAACCGACAGTGGCGGCAATGTGATCGTGAGAGAGTAGGGTCGGCCATGGAGCGGCACGGGAACCGTCTCTACTCCGCCGAGATTTCCCATGTTGCTGCCACCGTATTCGCCTGCGTCGCTGTTCAATATCTCCTGCCAGGATCCGCTCCGCGGTGACCCGAGCCGGTAACTGTAGCGCGGTACGGGCGTAAAGTTGCAGACCACGAGAATAATCGTCGAGCTCGATTTCCCTTTGCGGATCAAAGTTACCGTGCTGCTATCGGCGTCGTCACAGTCGATCCATTCAAAACCCGCCGGGTCGCAGTCCATTTCGTGTAACGCGGGCTCGCTGCGATAAAGGCGATTGAGGTCTTGTACCCACCTTTGCAGTCCGGCATGGAGCGGATAGCCCAATAGATCCCAGTCCAAGCTGCCGTCATGCACCCACTCCCGCCATTGGCCGAATTCGCCGCCCATGAACAACAGCTTCTTTCCTGGTTGCGCATACATATAGCCGAATAGCGCCCGGAGATTGGCAAACTTCTGCCAGTCGTCACCGGGCATCTTTCCTATCAGTGAACGTTTGCCGTAGACAACCTCGTCGTGGGATAACGGCAAGACGAAATTTTCATGAAACGCATAAATCATCCGAAACGTCAGCCTATTGTGGTGATAACGCCGGTAGATAGGATCCTGGCTCATGTATTCCAGCGTGTCATGCATCCAGCCCATGTCCCACTTGAGACCGAATCCCAGACCGCCTACATAGTTGGGCCTTGACACCATCGGCCACGAAGTCGATTCCTCAGCGATGGTTTGAACGTCTGAATGGTTTTTATACACCTCTTCGTTCAGTCGCCGCAGAAATCCAATGGCCTCGATGTTTTCCCGCCCGCCATATTGGTTTGGAATCCACTCGCCTTGTTTACGGGCGTAGTCCAGATAGAGCATTGAGGCAACCGCGTCGACGCGCAATCCGTCTATATGGTAGTAGTGGAGCCAGAAGAGTGCGTTGCTGATGAGAAAACTTTGGATCTCTTTACGGCCATAGTTGAAGATGTAACTCTTCCACTCGGGATGATAGCCTTGGCGGGGGTCGGCATGCTCGTATAGATGCGTTCCGTCGAAGAAAGCCAAACCATGCTCATCGGCGGGGAAATGTGACGGCACCCAGTCGAGGATCACGCCGATGCCGCGTTGGTGCAGAGTATCGACGAGGTACATGAAATCCTGCGGTGTACCATAATTGCCGGAAGGAGCGAAGTAGCCGGTGATCTGATAGCCCCAGGAGCCGAAGAACGGATGATCCATGATGGGCATAAACTCCACGTGGGTGTATCCCAGCCGTTCCAGGTAGTCCGCCAGTAGCGGTGCCAGCTCGCGGTACGACAGCGAACGATTACCCTCTTCGGCCACCCGCCGCCATGAGCCAACGTGCATTTCGTAGATCGACATGGGTTTGTCGAGGGCGTTGCGCTGACGGCGCGATGCCATCCATTCTTGGTCGCTCCACTGATAATCGAGATTCCACACGATGGACGCCGTCTTTGGCGGTATCTCATTGAAAATCGAAAACGGATCCGTCTTGTCTACTCGATAGTCGTTAAAGCGAGAAACAATGTGATACTTGTAAAGTGTCCCGTTACCGATTCCGGGGAAAAACCCTTCCCAGATGCCCGACTGCCCGTTGGGGTAGAGAGGGTCGCTGTTCTTATTCCAGCCGTTGAAATCGCCCATGACAAAAACCTGAGCGGCATTGGGTGCCCAGACAGCGAATTGAGTGCCGCTGACACCTTCGTGGTTGACGACATGGGCGCCCAGTTTTTCGTAGAGTTGAAAATGGCTCCCCTCGTTAAAGAGGTAGAGATCCTTATCGGTTAGGAGACTTGCGGTTTCATGGCTCCCCATCGAATTACCTTCCTTCTTTAGTTTTTCGGATGTGGCGGAGCGCGTTTAAATCCGCCTGAAAAGCTCTTTGATGAAACTCTTAAGGCAAAAATTGCGCTTTGTGCGATCGCTTTTGAATCGCAGCGTCTACAAAAATTCTGACAGATGAATATGGGTTTGTCTATCGGGGAACTTTGAACGGAGAGCCAAAATTCTCCGAAGCAAGCTCAATCGGTTTTTAGGACAGCGTTCTTTTTGTAGAAATTTGTGATGAAATTTCAGGTGTGCTTGCCAGCTCCTGCGACTCCGTTGTCGTCCTCTGCTCGGATGGCAAATGAATCTTAAAGATTGTCCCTTTGCCCGACTCACTGTCGACTTCGATCCGCCCGCCGTGATTCTTCACGATCCGTTGACAAATGGGGAGTCCCAAGCCCATTCCTCGTCTTTTCTTTGCGGTAAAAAACGGTTGAAAAATCTTTGGCAAATCCGACTCCGCAATGCCAAACCCGGTATCCGCCACGGTTATCACTGCCACCGGGGCCATGCCATCCGATGGCGCTATTTTTGCTTCCACAATTAGCTTGCCGCCTTCCGGCATGGCGTCAATGGCGTTTAAAAAAAGGTTCACCAGAACCTGCTCCAGCTGCTGCGAATCGGCCTGAATGCGCGGCAGATCCGGGTCTAGCTTTTTCTCCACGGCGACTTTCTGTTTGTAGAGGCGGTTCTCCACCAACTGAAGCGTTTTCTCAATTGCATCGGCTATCGAGGTCGAACAAAACTCCGTACTTCTCGGGCGGGCATATTCCATTAGGTCTTTTACGATCTGCCGGCACCGCTTCGACTCCTCGTCGATGATTTGCAAAGCGCGATAGTTGGGATCGGCTGGATCCATAGTGCTAAGAATATCTTCGACAAAACCCATAATGATTCCCAAGGGATTGTTGAACTCGTGGGCCATGGAAGCCGTGACCTCACCGAGAGCAACCAGACGCCCCGACATGATTAGCTGCTGCTCCAATTCCTGTGCCTGATGGCGTAGCTTCCCTTCACTTTGGCGCAGCGCTTCTTCGGCCCGCTGGCGCTCGGCGATCTCCACTTGCATCTCCTTGTTGGTCTTCGCCAGGTCGGCGATTGTCAACCGGGCCTGGTAGGCCGTCGCGGCAAATTTCCCGAGACTCTCGAGCACCCGTTGGTCTTCCGCATCAAACTGGCGGCTGTCGTCGTGGGCGATCACCCAGACCGCGCCCACGGCCGTCCCGCTGACGTAGAAGGGCACCAGCAGCCCCTCGATCAACAACGGCTGCACGCCGGCAAACTGGGAGTAGTAGCGATGGGCGTTGGAAAACAGCAACGTGGCATTGTAATCCAGGACCGTGCCGCAGGGGCTATACTCGCGCGGCGTGGTGCCCCACACGTGTGGAGCCCACTGGCCCGCGACCGCGTGCCAGCGGAAAATTTTCCGCCCCGCCTCTTCCTCCAGCAGGCTGATCCCTGCCGAGTGGGCCCGGCACAACTCCAGCGCGGTATCCACGAGCTTCTGCAGAATTCTGCTCGGCGAATTGGCCAGTTCCTGCGTCAGGGCGATGAGGGCCTGGTTCTCGGCCTGGTAATCGGGGGCACGCGACGGTCGCCGGCTCAGCTCGTCGGTGCTCAGGACGGACTCCAAAGAGGCCAATGCATCGGGAGAACCCTTCAACGTTTCCATAGGCTTAATCCCTTCGTGGAATGCGTTGGAACCAACCTTGGCAACACACTAGATAGTCTCGCCGGGCTTTGTCAACCTCGGCTATGATGCAATCTGGCACCGCTCCGCGCGCCTAACAAATGGTTTTATCCTTCCTGCTCGCGCCAGAATATCGGTGAGACCGTCCTCGCGAGCAGGAAGGATCTAGACAAGACCCTCACCGTCACCCACTTCACGCTTCCCGCGAGCCAATTGAGCTGAATCGTGCTCTAGGGCAAATAGATTTTGAAAGCGGTTCCTTTGTCTAGCTGGCTTTCTACATCAATCTTCCCGCCATGGTTCCCGACGATACGTTGACATATTGAAAGCCCCAGCCCCAGCCCAGTTTTCTTCTTCGCGGTGAAAAAGGGATGAAAAATCTTAGGCACATTCTCGGGCTCGATACCAAAACCGGTATCCGTCACGGAAATGATCATCCCGTCCGCCCTATCATTTTCGGAAGACTTTGATACCCGAGCTGCTCTGACCGTCAAGGTTCCACCGTCCGGCATCGCGTCGATCGCGTTCAAGTAGAGATTCACCAACACCTGTTCCAACTGCTGCGGATCGGCATCGACCTCGGGCAGGTGCTCCTCTATTTCCGTAACCGGCTCGATCCTTTGCTTGTATAAACGGTTGGCCAGTAGATCTATGCTCTTCTTCACCAAGCTTGCGACGTCTGTAGCACGAAGTTCGGCGCTTGCGGGTCGGGCGAATTCCAAAAGGCTTCGTATGATCTTCTCGCAGCGCCTGGTTTCCTCGTCGATGATTGCCAGAGACTTATATTGCGGGCTGGCGGGATCGGTCTCGCTGAGCAGGTCCTGTGCAAAGCCCATGATAATTCTGAGGGGGTTGTTGAATTCGTGGGCCATGGACGCTGTGATCGTGCCGAGGGAGACCAGACGGCCCGAGGCAATCAGCTGCCGCTCCAGGTCTGATGTTTCTTGGCGAAGGTGCTCTTTGCTCTTGAGCTGCTCGCTAGCTCGCTTGTGCTCGGTGGTGACGTCCGCGATCGCCACCAGAATGAGCTGGGTGGGATCCCAGCCGCTCGATATCTTCCTGGCGTTGAAAGCCATGGTCCGCTGCCCGATTATGGGAAACTCAAAATCCACTTCGAAGTCGTCGAACTTCGTGTTGTGGCGAAGTATATCCTCCAGCAGCTCCCGGAGCCGGGGGATGTCCCACTGCCTGTTGCCCAGCTCGTAGACATGACGGTTCTCCGTATCCTGCGGCGAAACCTGAAAGGTCTGATAGAAAGCGCGGTTGGCCGACACGACGAACAGGCCGGGGTCCAGAACCAACAGGGGTTCGCCACTGCCCACGCCCGCAAGGGCTGGTCGCTATTCCTTTCTTGAACCAAGGGCGAGATGACTTTTATGCGCAGCTCATCAAACGCTTCGGAGTCGCGGAAGAAGCTCGTGACGCCAATTAGCATGTCCTTCGAAAGCCGCGCCAGCTCGTCGGGTTTTTCGCGCAGAAGCCGCCCATAGTCCGAAATGTCGGTTATCTGGTTGAGGCCCATGCGGCGCTGGATGCGCCGCCAGACCATGTTTTTTTTGTAGGAGTGGAAGTCGCTTCCGGTTTGGCTCGCGAGCACGCCGAGAATCGAATGAAGATCGTCTTGCACAGCCTCCGGTTCGGGATCTTCCCTGCCTCCGCCATCCGCTTGGCGCACATACTGGAGAAGCGCAGCGGCTATTTGCGCCGGCGGCAACGCGGAGTCCACCAGCCCGGTCGCCAGAGCACTTTGGATCATGAAATCGAACTGAGCGGTCGCCGGCTCCTGGACAATCACGATACCGCCTGCGGCGTGAATCTCCCGTATTCCAAGGGTCCCGTCCGAGCCGCTCCCGGATAGCAGCACGCCGATCGCCTTTTCCCGTTTGTCCTGGGCGAGAGAGCGAAAGAAAAAATCAATCGGCATCCGTATCCGGTCGCGCTTGACCGGCGCAGCCAGATGCAGCTTTTCTTCTTTAATAAATAGGAACTTGTTAGATTAGGAGGAATCGTGTAAACGGAATTGGCTCGAACCACCATTCCATCTTCAATCTGAGCCACCGCCATTCTCGCTGTGTTTGGTCAGAAGGCCGGCCATATAGCTCACGTGACTCGGATCCAAATGCTGGATCACGACGAAGGCCATGCCACTGTCGTCTGGCATCGCCGTGAAGAATTCCTTCAGCGAATCCAGCCCACCGGCCGAAGTGCCGATACCGACTACGATGAGATCTGAATCTTGGGTGTCCATTTTTGCTCCTATAATTAGCTTACCGCCTCCCGGCATCGCGTCAATGGCATTTTAAATAGAGGTTGACCAAGACCTGCTCCAATTGCTGCGGATCGGCGTTGATCTTAGGTGAACTGCAAAAGCTCCTGTATGATCTTTTGACAGCGCTTGGTTTTCTCATCGATTATCTTCAAGGCTCGATACTGCCCGCTCGACGGATCGGTTTCGTTGAGGAGATCCTGGGCAAGACCCATGACGATCCCGAGCGGGTTGTTGAACTCATGAGCCATGGAAGCGGTGATTTCACCGAGCGAAACCAAACGGCCGCAAGCGATCAACTGCTGCTCCAACTCATGTGCCGGGGTTTCGAGTGCGAGCGCATGTGCGCGCAGCGCGGCCGCCGCCCGACATTTGTATTCGATCAAACATCTTATTCTTCGGCAGCTCATTCTATGCCCAAAGCCTGCCGATATTTATCTAAACAATAACCTTAAGTAAAGAAATAACAAAGGTAGGATCTGTCAGGTAACGGACAATAGGAAGCGATGGTGGGAGGGGTAGCATCGAATTGTCGATGAACCTTTATCACACCCGACTAATCTGGAAGGCGGGGCCGGAGCGGTAGATCAAAAGCGAAGTAACCAGAGCGGAAAGTTGTACGATTCAATGGTGCAATAAGCTGTTGATGGTGGTTTTCAGTTCTTGAATATCCACGGGCTTGGTCAGATAAGTGGAAGCCCCTTTTTTCATGCATTCGTTGCGAGTGTCGACGGTTGGGTAAGCTGTAATCATTATCACTTCTGTGGAAGGAGAGCGGCTTTTGATTTCGCCTAGAAGGAATACCCCACCTAACGGAAACATCTTGATATCGAGGATAGCCAGCTGAAAAACCCGGGTTTCCAGAAGGGCGCGTGCGTCGTAGCTGCTTTTCGCTGTCACTACTTGGTAGCCCTGTTTGCTGAGAATTCTCTCGAGGAGCAACAAAAGGTTCTCTTCGTCGTCAACAATCAATATGTTTTTCTGGGGAACGTGCTGCCTTTTTGCTATTGATTCCATGCTTTCAGGTTGCCAATCGGTATTTCTCATACCTCGACGAAAGGCCCTTTCAATGGCTCACTACCACTCACTGCCTGAACGTCAGCCGATTAGATAAAGAGAAAGCAATCTAAATGCCAGGTAAAAAAGAGGATTTAGTGCTTGATTTAACAACCCGGTGATAAAATCGGGGTTAGCCTTTTGTCAGAAAACCGACCACTCGTTATGAGTAAAAAACCTACAACTTGGCGAGGTGTGGCTAGAGATAGAGCGCTGATATTATTTTAACTGGCGTAACGCTGCTATTCTATCTTCGGTTGCCGGATGGGTCGACAGGAATCCTCCGCCATCCCCGGGCGAAGATTTCATGATCCATTCCAGCGTGTCGATCATTATCTCTTTTGGGTAGCCCGCGCGTTGCAAAAGCTCCACGGCATGCCGGTCCGCTTCAAGTTCTTCTCGTCGGCTATAAGCCCGGGCGACCAGTGTCCCTGCTATAGGCGTGATAGCACTGCTGCCGGGGAAGATTTGCTCAAGCAAAATCACGCCGACATTCAATCCAACGCCTAATACCTGGGCGCGGGCGACATGCCCAAGATCGTCATGAGCTATTTCGTGGGCCAATATTCCTCTCAGTTGCTCATCGTTTGCCTTCTGAAGCAGACCCGTTGTAACGAAAAACTCGCCGCCGCCCGCATTGGCGGCGTTAATATTCGGATCCTCAATGACACCAACGCGTACCTCTTTTAGCGATCGAGTTTTATCGCCCGCCCGTAGCAAAGGCACCATGATCCGCTGAAGTCGTGCCGCCTGAGAGGGATCGAGCGGTTTGACTTTCGGCGTGCGCGCTTCCTGTGACGACGGGCGCGGCGGCGCGGACGTAGTTTCCACTGCGCAACCGCCCGCCAACGCAAGAAACAAGACCCACACCGAAGCGGCAGATAGAATCTTTTTATCTCGTGTCATCTTTTTTGGTCAAACTGCCCGGGCACGTTGAGACTTCTGCGCTGGTGCTTGCAGGCGCTGTTCAACAGCACTCCAATCGATATTGGAAAAGAACGCTTCTATGTATTTTGGCCTCTCGGCCGGTTTGTAGTCTAAAATAAATGCGTGCTCCCACACGTCCATGACTAACACTGGGGTGTAGCCTGCAACATTGCCCATCTCGTGTAAGGTGATCCAATGGTTGGATAAATGGCCGGCAGTCGGATCCTGGTAACAGATCGCCCAACCGACACCGCGCATCTTGCCGACGCCGACGAAGTCTGTTTTCCAAGTATCGTAAGTGCCGAAACTCTCCTCGGTCGCCTTGACGAAGGCCGAGCCTCGCTTGGGATCGCCGCCGCCAGCTTTTTTGAGGTTGCCAAAATAGTATTCATGCAGCACCATGCCGTTATATTCGAAACCCAGGCGACGTTTTAATTCGGAATAGGCCGGCATCTCCTCTTGATCGACCTTGCCATCCTTTAAGATGGCAGAGATTTTATCCTGAAGGACGTTAGTCTCTTTGACATAACCTTCATAGAGCTTGAAATGCATCTCCAGAGTTTGGTCTGAAATGCCATTAAGACCGCTCAACTTAAACTTTTTGGCTTGATACGAATTCATGCTTCAAGTCCTTTCCTTGATGCTTCTTTGAACTTAAGATCGTTCCTCTTAACTGAGACAATAGCCCAAACGAAAGGTTATACCTTTCGTTTGGGCGTAGCTTCAGCATGAAAGGCACGGCCTAAATTTGCTCATGGGAAGGTTTCCTGGTCTCGACGGCGGGCTGGAGACTCTCGCTTTGTGTACCGATCCATTCCTTACCCTTACTTACAACCTTTTCCGCGCCCTCTCGAAGCTTTTCTGCCTGCTGATTCAGATAATCCACTCCTTCATGGGTGCGGCGGCGAATGTCCTCTCGCATCTCTTCCCCGGAGCGGGGAGCGAAAAACAAACCAGCCACCACACCGATTCCAATACCGATCAACAAATACCCAAAAGCCGCCGATTCATCGTTTCTAAACATCTGTCTCTCCTCATTGTTTCTAGTCATGTCAGTCTTTTTTATTCTCTCACGTCGGTCTTTCACTAGTTTTTCTGAACTTGAAGATTGTTCTTGACACTTTTGACTCCACCGACCTGACGGGCGAGTTGCTCCGCTTTAGCCTTTTGATCCGCTGATTCGACAATGCCGTTTAGACTAACCACTTGGTTGGTGGTATCGACGTCAACGCGCGTTAAGTTTGCAGCCTTGTCCCCCACGAGTTTGGCTTTCACTGATGCCGTGATGGTCGAATCGTCTACATATTGTCCTGCGGTCTGGCCGGTCATCGATGTGCACCCGCTCACTACGAGCAGGGCCGCCAATACAACGGATGATACTTTTAGTCCTGTGTTCATTTTCATTCCTCCTTTTGTTTTAATTGCCTTAGATGAGACCACTCTTTATCTGACGCAGGGAAAATCTCGCGTCAGGAATATCAATCGCGCAAGCATGGTTTTCATATCCGTCCCATAACCAGCAATATGATTAATATTAGTAAAATAAGCCCTAGACCGCCGCTCGGATAGTAGCCCCAGCCGGAGCTATAAGGCCATGTCGGCAATGCTCCGATTAGCACCAAAACAAGGATGATTAATAGGATTGTTCCCATAAGACCTCCTTTCTATATCTTCTATATCTCGATGAAAAACACATGATTTACTTATAAGCTTCTCTTGGGCGAATACTTACTTTTGCACCGCAACTTCGCGGATTCGAAAATCTCCGTCGGAAGGAACTTTTCCAACAAACGACGGATACTCGCTCGCGATTTTCTTACCCGTAGGTCTTCGGGATCCCTCCGGTCGCGGAACTTTGCCGATCTTTGCCAGAACATCCATGATGCGGCTTGCGGTCCCCCAGTCGCTCCACAAGAGATCTCGAACTGGGAGAACAACTAAACTCGAAGGATAATTCTTTACCATCGGCTCGAGAAACTCTTTAGAAAAATTCATTGGCCTTAATCCCCGGTAGATCTTTCGAACCACCTCTGACTCGACGGGTGTACCGATCGCTTCATAAACTTGCTGAAACTGCTGATAAAGTGTTGGAGCAAGCCTGCTCATCCAATGCAGCATCGTTTTGGTTTTAAAGACCATGATCATTGTATTCCACAGCCCGCCGCCCCGAGTCAGGCGACGGGCGGTCTTTGGATCCGGCTTCTCGATAAACCAGGAGATCTCGGACATGTCCGGTCCGATAGCCAGTTGCTTTTTAGTGGGCAGAAGATAGCCGTACTCAGGCTCATCTCTGTCCGGTGTAACACCTAAAAGAATCATTCGAGAGGGATCGCGCTTGACGGCCAGGCACGCCAGACGTGCATGGTCCATCACTCGATCCTCCTGCCAGATAAAATGGTCCGACGGTAGAACCAAGACCAAAGAATTCGGATATCGCTTGTACAAATGCATCAAAGGAAAAATGAGCCCGGGGCCAGTTTCCTTGTTTTCCGGTTGAACTATAACGGTGTCTTTAGGTCTGCTGGAACATTGTTCCCTTACTTCGGGATATCTCAAATGGGACTCAGTAATGACGGTGAGCACACGCGCCGAAGGGATCAGTTTTTCGGCGCGCTTTAAGGTATGCTCCAACATCGAACGAGTGCCGACAAAGTTAATATACTGCTTGGGCAGTGTCCCTTTTCCCAATGATTTGATGAATGGCTGGAGGCGTTTGCCCTCGCCGCCAGCCAATACCAGCCCGCAAATGACTTCGTCTTCGTTACTGTGACCCACGCCGTTTTGCGTCACGGCCGCTATCGAAAAATGAAAAGTACTTCCCTTCGCCACGATTCGCCTCCTTCGCATCCTCCCCATAGCGGGAGAAGTTCAATTAGATTACTCTTCCTTTCCGCGCGGCTTCCGCGTCAGCCTCCTGCCGTTCGAACCATTGGTCGGCCCAGCGACTTACTTCTTCTTTCTGGTCGCCGTATTTGGCTTGCAAAGTTCCCTGAAACTTTTGATAGTCCCCTTCAATTTGCAGCAAATCATCATCCGTAAATTTACCCCATTGCTTCTTTAGCTCGCCTTTAAATTGAGTCCACCTGCCCTTAAACTGATCTTTGTTCATAACTGCTCCTTTCTGTTTTTTCGACGCGTTTTTGTTTTCTACGCAGCCGGTTTGACGTCGATTTTGTCGTTGACAGTAAGTCCCGACTGCACGCTTTTGGTCAGCTCAACCGCCTTGGTCCGCATGTCTTGGGAGCGCACGGTGCCTGATATTGTGACCTCGTTCTTGTCCGCATTCGCATCCACGTCCAACTTGGCATCTTTTAGCTGCGCATCGCTCTCAAACTTTGCCCGAATCGCTTGCTCCAAATCAGAGTCGCTCATCTTGGACGAGCTTGCAGTTGTCTGGCTTGTTGGTTGTCGATTAGGTTCATCGCATCCGATAAAAAGCACATTGAGACCGAACAATAGTGGAACTAACCAGATAGATTTTTTCATAGTGCCTCCTTTTTTTATCCGTCATGCCTCATGTGCTGGTTACACAAAGCGTGTGCCAACTGCATGAATGACGTTACCACTGTTGTTTAAAAGAATTTATTTCGCCATTGATTTGTTAGCGCCTGATCTTTGTCAGAGCTTTGCGCACAAGATGGAAGAAAAAAACGGACGGCAAGGAGCTAGCGTTGGGATGCTGCAGACACAGGGATCTCGAGGCGATGGCTGCGGGTTGTGCCGAATTGTCAGAAACCAGACGGAAGTTTCCTACGCCGCATGCTTAGTTAGATTTAACAAGCAACACGAACACAGAAGCGTCCCAAAGGATTTCAAGTAAGGCGAACAAAATGGCCGCTCGGACATAAAAAAGCAAAGCGAACGGAAATCGCGATTGAGGAGAGTTCTTGATCGAAATAGTCGCAGCTATGTTTTTTGGAAAGTCAGGAGGAGTTGTTTGAAACGAGTTTTATTAAAGGCATTTGCAAAATTGGATTGGAGCCCAAAACTGGCTTTGCATCCCACTAAATTAACCCAGTACCCGTGTTTTGCATGGTTTTTGCGTTTGTCAGAATCGCCTTCTGAAAATCGTGGTCGACGAGGCGATTGGCGGTTTGTTGTTAAGGGTTTTTCCTAAGAGCGATCAGTTTCATTGCTTTTTGTGAGTATTTTCGCTACAAAAAGGTAGGAAATCTCCGACAGCCAAGCCTTTTAGTGCGGATATAGCCCGAGCATCACTGCATGGTGGCTAAAGTTCGCCAATATTGAAAGACGAGGCCAATTTCGCTAGAGCTTATTCAAGCGCTACAGTCGAATGTGGTTGAGTAGAAGTAGATAGTCTCCTGACAAGCGGCTAACCAATCTGGACGGCCGGCAAGTGAGAAAAGCAATGAGTAAAGAAAATGGACAAAACCAGTCAGCGGGAAAACTGTTAGTCGTCGACGACGACAGCAATCTCATAGAACTTGTCGCCATGAAATTGAAAGGCGCGAACTATGAGGTCGCCACAGCGCTTAAAGAGGAAGATGCCCTCAAAGCGGCCACGGACGACGTATTTGACCTTTGTATTGTCGACCTTAAGCTCGCTGGCCGAAACGGCATTTCTCTAATGACGGAATTACACTCGGTTAACCCGGAGATGCCGGTCATTATACTGACCGGTCATGCAAGCGTGGAAAGCGCTGTGGAGGCGATGAAGAAAGGCGCTTACAGCTACCTGACAAAACCATTTAACACCCCGGAACTGTTGTTGCAGATCGAAAGGGCCTTGGAGAACCGTAGACTGAACTCCGAGATCCAGAGACTCAAGGAGCTTCTGCAGGAGAGATACGATTTTACGAACATCATCGCGAAAAGTGAAGGAATGCGAAAGGTGCTGGATGTGGTCTCCCGCATCGCCTGCACCGAATCGACTGTATTCCTGCAGGGCGAGAGCGGCACGGGCAAGGAAATAGTCGCCAAGGCAATCCATCTTGCGAGCACGCGACGAAACAAACCCTTTGTGGCGATCAATTGTGCGGCCCTGCCGGCGACCTTGCTCGAAAGCGAGCTCTTCGGCCATGAAAAAGGAGCATACACCGGCGCAAACCGGAGCACTAAAGGATTGCTTAGCCAGGCTCATGAAGGAACGATTTTCTTGGATGAAATCGGCGATATGCCGCCTTCCCTTCAGGCTAAACTTTTGCGCGTGCTGCAGGAGCGCGAATTTTATCCCGTGGGGAGCGAGAAGCCGGTTCAAGTCGACGTCAGAATCATCACCGCAACCAATAAGGATCTGCAGGCAGAGGTAAAAGGAGGCAATTTTCGCGAGGATTTATTTTACCGGCTTCATGTAATTCCGATTCATCTGCCGCCTCTACGCGAGCGCAAAGAAGATATCCCGCATTTGGCCAATCATTTCCTAAAAATAATTTCGCAGCAGATGAAAAAAGAAGTCAAAGGTATTACGCCGCAAGCTATGCAGAAGCTCATGCTGCACGATTGGCCGGGGAATGTGCGGGAACTGGAAAACACCTTGGAGTATGCCGTGGCGATGACGCCGCTGGACATGATTACCGAAGAGTTTGTCCTCAAGACCAAACATTCTGCGCCCCAGACAACGCCTCAACAAGAAACCGGTCCCCAGATGAACATCGCGCTTAACGGACCGGTCAAATCTTACAGGGATGCCCGGTATCTATTTGAAAGGGATTATCTTGTAAGGCTGCTGGAACTTTGCGGCGGAAAGGCGAGTGAGGCGGCAAAACTCGCGGGAAAGTGCCGGACGGATTTTTACGAGCTATTGAGAAAACACGAGATCAAGATCGAAAATTTCAAAGCAGCCGGCAACATCGCGCACCCGCCGCAGTAGGTCTCACAGAGCAGCGCCGAAAACGGAATTCGTTTCCAGATCTTTCGATTCTCCGGTCTCATGGTGAGGCAGCCGTAGCAACACCATGGAGCGGGCTTCCAGCGGGTATTCGTTTCCGCCCCGTATCAGCCGCTGTCGACGCTTGATTTTTTCCTCTTTAGTGTCGAAGACGACCTGCCAGCGCACCTTACGACGGTGCGCCGGGAGAACAAAGTTAACCGGCTCATGGTGCGCGTTCAGTAGGATCAGCAGAGTGTCATCTAAAATCCGGTTGCCGCGGGCGTCAACTTCTTCGATGGCGTCGCCGGCGAGCCGCAATCCGAGGCAGCGGGCGAATCCGTTGTTCCAGTCATCGTCCGTCATTTCTTTCCCATCCGGCTTAAACCAAGCCAGATCTTTGACCTCCGAGCCGCGGATCCTGCGCCCTTGGAAAAATACCCGGCGCCGGAGGACCGGATGTTGATGAAACAGTCGGATCAACAACTGGGTGAATTCCAACAGTTCCCGTTTCCAGCGATCGAGCTTCCAGTCCATCCAGGAGATTTCGTTGTCCTGGCAGTAAGCGTTATTGTTGCCCCGTTGCGTGCGTCCGATCTCATCGCCCGCCAACAGCATCGGAACCCCTTGAGAGAGAATCAAGGTCGCCAAGAAATTGCGCTGCTGGCGGGCCCGGAGAGCGAGAATCTCCTGGTTGTCCGTGGGGCCTTCCGCGCCGCAATTCCAGCTTAAATTCTCATTGTGCCCGTCACGGTTCTCTTCGCCGTTGGCTTCGTTGTGTTTTTCGTTGTAGCTGACGACATCGGCCAAAGTGAATCCGTCATGGGCGGTTACAAAATTTATACTCGCGTAGGGACGACGTCCGCCTCTGCCATAGAGATCGCTGCTCCCGGTCAGACGCATAGCCAGACCTCCGACCAACCCACCGTCGCCTTTCCAAAAACGTCGCACGGTGTCGCGATATTCCGCGTTCCATTCGGCCCACAGAACGGGAAAATTCCCAACTTGATACCCACCTTCGCCTAAGTCCCAGGGTTCCGCGATGAGCTTCACCTGTGACAGCACGGGATCTTGATGAATAATGTCAAAGAACGCGCCCAGGCGATCCACGGAATGAAGCTCTCGCGCCAAGGTAGATGCCAGATCGAAACGAAATCCATCCACGTGCATCTCGAGCGCCCAGTAGCGCAGGCTATCCATAATCAGCTGAAGGGTGTGCGGGTGAGTCATGTTCAAGGTATTTCCACAGCCGGTGTAATCCATGTAGTAGCGGCGGTCGTCCACCAGACGGTAGTAGGAGGCGTTGTCGATTCCCCGAAAGCACAGAGTGGGGCCCAGGTGGTTTCCCTCCCCAGTGTGGTTGTAGACAACATCGATGATGACCTCGATACCTTCACGATGAAAGGTCTTCACCATGGTTTTAAATTCCGCCACTTGCTCGCCAAGCACTCCCGTCGACGCATAGCGTGACTCCGGCGCAAAAAAACCGATTGAGTTATATCCCCAGTAATTGGTTAGGCCGCGCTCCACGAGGGATTTGTCGGCGACAAATTGATGAACCGGCATCAGTTCGACAGCCGTAATTGCCAACGATTTGAGATAATCGACGACGGCCGGATGGGTCAGACCTGCATAAGTGCCTCTCAGCTCTTTGGGCACTTTAGGGTGGCGCGCCGTGAATCCCTTCACGTGCATTTCGTAGATCAGCGTCTTGTGCCAGGGAATCCGAAGCGGAGCATCGTGTCCCCAACTGAAGGCTGGATCGACGACCACGCACTTCGGCAGCCCCTCGGCACTATCACGTTCATCTATAGACAAGTCGGCGTCCGGATGTCCGATTGTGTAGCCAAAAAGCGCATCGCTCCATCGTATGGGTCCGGCAATAGACTTGGCGCAGGGATCCAAAAGAAGTTTGGCTGGGTTAAACCGGTGGCCCTCGGCGGGGCTGTAAGGTCCATGCACACGATAGCCGTAGAGCTGTCCTGGTCGCACTTCCGGCAAATAAACGTGCCATACCTGATCGGTCTGTTCGGTCAGCTGGATTCGCTTCGTCTCGCGGGTTCGGTTTTCACCGTCGAATAGGCAAAGCTCTACTCCCGTAGCATTTTCAGAGAACAGCGCAAAGTTCACACCGGATCCGTCCCAAGTGGCTCCCAGTGGATAGGGATTGCCAGGCCATACTTTCATCAAAAACCTCCCTCTAGTCGTACGCCCCCGAGGCTTCTATTGTTCAAGGTTCAAAGTTCAATGCTCAAGGTCTAGGACTAGTTTAAGCATGAAGCAAGAACTTTGAAGCTTGAACTGCCTTGCTTGCTCGCCCAAACGATTCAATGCGGCTGCCTAAACCGTTGTCGCAATTTTCCGGACAACTAAACGATGACGCGGGTTCAGTGCAAATCAAAGACCACGAACGAAACTATTACACTATTGTGGCAGAGAAAATTAATTCATAGAGCACTTTCGCAACGTGGAGACTCTCGCGGGGGAGGTCTGTCCTGAGCCAAGCCGAAGGCGTTAGGATGAGGGGGCGCGGCTGCGGATTTCGTCGATGGCTTTCAAAATCTCTGTAACGGAATCCATTTTGCGAATCTCATCTAATGAAAAACGCGCTTTGCGTTTCCAGTTGGGCCGTTCTTCCCAGGTGCCGGGGACATTTTGTGGCAGCGGTGCAAGCCAGAGATCTTCCAGATTCAACAGCAGCAGATAGGCGTCCCCGCTGGCCAACTGAGAGAGCCAAGCGCGCAGAATCGCCAGAGGTTCCGGTGATTCTCCTGCTAACCAACCGCGTGATTTTAGGTAGGTGACGAGCGCTTCACGGATGGATGCGCGCTGCTGCTGCGCAATTTGCGCCTCCGGTGGCGATAGCAGTCCCAGCGCAAGCCGATCCTCGATGTCTTTCCCCTGCCAGAAGCCGGCGAAAGTCGGCGTATCATGAGTGTTCAGGCTGGCCGCGTCGCCGTGAGCGGGCTCTTGAAGCGCGCTCTGCGGATCCGCTGTGACGCAGAATTGGCTGACGTGCATGCCGTGGATTCGATGTTTTGCCAGCGCTTGGTTTACGTAGGGCGGCACGGTGCCGAGATTCTCACCAACTATTTGGGCCTGATGCCGATGCGATTCCAGACTCAAGATCGCATAGAATTCATTAGCCGGGTAGTGGACGTAAACTGCTTCGCTGGGCCCAAAGCCGCGCGGGATCCAAAATAGACGGTGGAGTCCCATGACATGATCGATGCGCAACATTCCCGCATACTGGAGATGATGGCGCAGACAGGCGATATAGTAACGGTAACCTTGCTGTCGAAGCCCTTCGGGCTGCAGCGGCGAGAAACCCCAGTTCTGCCCCTTGGTGAAAAAGCTGTCCGGCGGCGCGCCTCCGCTGGCGTCTAAAGCAAACACCTGGCGCTCGCGCCAGACATCGTAGCCGTCGCGGTTTACTCCCAGTGGGAAGTCGAGGTAAAGCGCCGGCCCGCCAGTTCTGGTCTTTTCTGCCAGAGCGCGCATCTGTTCTTCGGCCTGCCATTGCACGTAGAGATGATACTGCTTGACTTTTTCATCGTAGTCGCCGGCTCCTAACCTGCCATCGCGATGGACGGCCGGCCAAAGCTCCCATGGCGTACGTTCGCGCTCGACTTTGGCGCGAAACGCGGCGTAATCCTGCACTTCCGGATGAGTCTCAACGAAACGTTCGAAAGCCGCTCTCCGCTTAGCAGACCGGTTTGTAAGCGTATGCAGCAGTTCCTCTAGAATCCTGCGCTTAAGCGCCATCAACGGCCGGTATTCAATCAAAGGCGCAGCGCGTAAATTCTCGAGATCGGTTTGGAAGCCGGACGAATGGATCATTAGGCGAGCTACCGGACTGCGTTGGAGCTCCGGTATGCGCCTGACATCGAGATAGAATTCGTTCCAAAAAAGACGGCTCACAGGGGCGTAGGGACTCGGATTAAAAGGCTCATCAAGAAATGCCGAAAGCAAAGGCAAAGTGCCTACGAAATCTCCGCCCATTTGGCCGGTGAAATCGATCCATGTCTCCAGGTCGGAAAAATTACCGGCGCCCCAGTTTTTCTCGGAGGCGAGGGCGTATACGGGGCAGAAAAGACCCCAGCGTCGAGGATTGACAGTTGCCGCTCCGTAGGCTTGCAGTGGAGATGACAAAACATAAGAGTCGAACGTAAGCGCGCCAAACTGTAAATGCAGGCGGTGGTAACCGAGGGGCAATTTTTCGGGAAAGACAATCCATTGCGCCACATACCGCACACCTTCGATGCAGCGCTCCACCGGTTTTATTCTGAAGTCGCGCTGGCATTTGCCTTCAAAGAACTCGCCGCTTTCCAGGTCGATTCGATACCGAGCTTCCGCGGTTGCAAGTGGCCCCGGCAGTCGAAGCTTGAGCCGTAAGGGACCGCCATCCCAGGCGACGACCACTGGATCAATGACGCGCTGCATCAGGAACTGCCGGCGCTGGCGCAGTGCGCCGGCGAGATCACCCATACGTTCCACCGGCGCGCCCAAAATGTTGAGGACGCGAAGAATGGCCTCGGGAGGGGGCTGCAACAAACGTCCTAAGCCGTCGTAAAGATTAATTTGAATGTTGAAGAGACGGGCGACGTTGTGCAGCAGGTTGCGTTCAGTCATTTGGTTCGGTTGGATTCTTCCGGCTCGACTATTTGCAAGATCCCCGCAATGGGGACATCAACCCAGTTGGGACGGTTGTTCAGCTCGTAACCCAGTTCATAGATGGCTTTCTCAAGCGTATGAACGCTCAGCATGAGATTAAACTCTTCGGCGGATTTGGGCGTGAATGAGGCGTTGGTGGTCGCTTCCAAGTAGCCCTTCAAGAAGGTCACCGATACCCAAAAATCCCAAAATCGCGCCCAGGGTTTTAGCTGAACGACATCCTCCGGCCGTACGCTGTTGTTTCTTAGCTTTGAAAGCGCCGCGTAGTTAAAGGAGCGGAGCATGCCGGCGACGTCGCGCAAGGGCGACCGCTTCAACCTTCGCTCAGTGATCGGTCTGGCAGGCTCCCCTTCGAAATCGATAATGACAAAGTCCTTGCCGGTGAAAAGCACCTGGCCAAGGTGAAAGTCGCCATGGCAACGAATCCGCATGCCGGTCATTTTCTTGTCCACGATCTGTCTAAGACGATCGAAAATCACACCTTCAAGCTGGAGAATTTTTGCGGCATCCGGCCGAATGTCTTCCGCCAATCCCGGCAGCCGTTTTTCCAGTAGGGAAAGCGACTGATCGGCGAGGGTGCGGAAGCTTTGATAAAGCGAGCGCCGATAAAGCGCCGTGAACGCTTCCGGAGCAAAGGCGGGATCTTTCGCATCCGAGGCCAGGGCCTTGTGGAGTTCGCCCGTGCGTTGACCCAGCAGGAGAGCGGATGACAAATAAGAGCCCATCAGCTCCCGCACCAACGGGGGAGTCTCCTGGTTTGCAAGCTCCCCCAACGGTTGTTCGGGGATCATGCTCGCCTCGGACGCGGGGTGGCGGCTCAAGACTTCTTCGAAATAACGTCCGAGGCTGTCCAGGGTATAGTGCCAGGCATCTCCCTGGTTTACGACCAGTCCCTGGAGAATTCCGAGTGTGCCAGGCTCGATCTGCTCCTTGCGGAGTTCGATAAAACCCGCCAGGGGCGGCACGTTGGCAAAGGAAGTCTTGTCGGTGATGAAGCGGCCGACTTCCACATCGGGATTGAGGCCTTCGCCGACGCGACGAAAGAACTTTAAGATGAGCCGATCGCCGTAAACGATGGAAGTATTGCTTTGCTCTCCTCTCAACATGGAAGGCTCCAGCGAAGCCTCTGTGTCGCCCGCCACCGCGCGAAACATCTTGGACGGCTGCGCGTGTATTTCGGCGTTATCGCCCTTAAAACGCCGGCCGCGCCCGATGCTATCAAGTAACGCCTTGCAGAAGCCCGGATCGTACAGTGCGTCGTAAAGCACACCCTCCGTCTCAAGATCTTTGCCCTTTATTTTCAGTTGTGCGACTATGGATTGCGCGTTGGCCTGACGCAATTCGAAAGCCCGATCCCCCGCAGCAAAGGCTAGAGGGAGCAGATAGGTCTGGGGCGTGCCGCCCGTATATTGTACTTCCCACGTGGTGAAAAAAACCGTCGCCGAATCAAAAGTAAACGGAACGATATCGATATTTCTCACAGAGCGAATCGGTTGCCCTTTGCCGCCGAACCAGCGGCAGGTGAGAAGATAGGCCGGGAAGATTCGCTCCAGGCTGGTACGGGCCCTGCCGTACAGAATGTTTTCCCAAGAGTCGGCGACCTCCAGGCGCGCGGGCTCGAATCCTTCCGCGGCGGCGCGGGTCTCAGAGATGCGCGCTTGCTCTAGCTTGAACCAATAAAAGGAGTGGGGGCCGAGAGTCAGGAAGTAGGGCAGTTCGCCGATGGCGGGAAATCGCGTGTGGCCGAACAACTCCACCGGCACCATACCCTTGTAGGGAGCAAGGTCGAGCTCGACATAGTTGACGAAGCGCGAAAGGTTGGCGACGACCAGGATAATCTCATCCTGAAATCGCCGGGTGAAGACCAGCACTTTGTGGTTATCAGGGTAGAGGAATTCAAGACTTCCCCGGCCGAAGGATTGATAGTTCTTGCGCAGGAGGACGAGCCGCTTCATCCACCATAGAAGGGAGCTGGGATTTTGCTGCTGCGCTTCTACGTTGACGGTCTCGTAATGATGTTCCGGATCGATAATAACCGGAAGATAAAGCCGCTGTGGGTTGGCCCGGGAAAAGCCCGCGTTGCGGTCGGCGCTCCACTGCATGGGCGTGCGCACGCCATTGCGGTCGCCGAGATAAATATTATCGCCCATGCCGATTTCGTCGCCGTAATAGATCACCGGCGTTCCCGGAAGCGAAAAGAGCAAACTGTTGAGCAACTCCATCTTGCGCCGGTTGTT
>Ga0184626_10000078_pt1 | contig 21668 bp, 20 predicted proteins | sample PLM3_60_b1_FD_133142 | JGI IMG/M metagenome (GOLD analysis project Ga0184626, IMG submission 133142) | Groundwater sediment microbial communities from an aquifer in East River, Colorado, USA - PLM3_60_b1 | ecosystem: Environmental > Terrestrial > Soil > Riparian zone | place: USA: East River... | reverse complement strand
GATCGTTGGGCGGAACCGCTGGAAGAAAATTTTTCGCGGGTCCTCTCGCAAAACCTGTCAATCCTGCTTCAGACCGACAGAATTGTCGCCTACCCGTGGGAAAGGAACCAACGCCCCACATATCAAGTCCAGGTTGAAGTGCTCCGTTTCGAGCCCAATGCAGAGCAGCTTGTCGAGTTGTGGGCCCGTTGGATCATCCTGGACGACGCAAAAAAGCCCATTGGCATGAAGGAGTCGTTTTTGACTCAGCCTACGGGAGACAAGTCCACCGAAGCGTCTGTAGCTGCGATGAGCGAGGTCGTGGGCAGCCTCAGCCAGGAGATCGCGGCGAGCATCCGCGGTTTGATTCGAGGTTAGATACCGCTGTGCTCGAACGGTAGTTTTGAAGCCAAATAAGAGTTTTTCCTTCTAAGGAAAAACGAAGTGAAAAATACGGTTTCCCCGATACTAATAATTTTCCATGTCGTTTATGGTAGTTTCAGCGTATTCCAGTATCTCGTTTGAGGGAGGGAAAAATGTTTGACAGAAAATCTTGGCTGGCAGTGGTTGTTGGTGCGGGTCTAGTTCTACACGGCTGCGCGTGGATGTCGAACAGAACTAGAACTGAAAATGCATTAATCGCCGCTGCGGCCTGTGGAATCCCGGCGGCAGTGGCCGGAGGTCTGGTAGCAAACAATAATGATGCGAATGTACACATGCGTGTACCGGCAGGAGCAGCTGCGGGCTTATTCGGCGGCGCTTTGATTTGTGGCGGGCTGGCGTATTTACTGACGCCGGAGCCGCCACCGCCGCCGAAACCAACGCCTCCGCCTCCACCACCGCCGCCTCCGCCGCCTCCACCGCCGCCACCACCGCCAAAGCCGGCGCCACCGCCACCTCCACCACCACCACCGGCGCCGAAGGTTGAGCGGACGATCATACTGGATGACGTTTTGTTTGACTTTGACAAGAGCACGATCAAGCCCGAGGCGGCGCAGATCCTTGACCGTCTGGTTGTGTTCATGAACGAGAACAGAAACACGCGAGCCGCGCTTTCCGGTTACACGGATAACGTTGGGACCGAGGCCTACAATCTGAAGCTGTCGGATCGGCGTTGGATGTCGGTTAGGGATTATGTTGTGAAGAAGGGTGCGGAGGGCGGCCGAGTCTCCGGTCAGGGATTTGGCGAGACCAAACCGATCGCTGATAACAAGACTGCGGAAGGTCGATCGAAGAACCGCCGGGTCGAGATTAAAGTTAATTAGAATTTCCGGAGTAACTCCGCCTTGGAGCGCCAGGGCCTGAGCAATCCCGTCGGGGATTTGCCTCCTGGCGCTCTTTTTTTCTAAGACATTCACAAGTGATTCCATTTCAATCCGGCAGAGAAAGATGTGCATTAGGTAGGTGATCCAACCCGGCGCGTTGCGGATAGAGTTTCTCTTAGCTGCCCTACCTGCGCCGATTGATTCGCTCATGATTTAAGCGACCAGGCGGTCCTGTTGTTGCTGCGTTCTATTGGACCAAAGTCCAATTGCAGGAATTCGTGTTCTCAGGTAAATTCTAAAAAGACCGCCGTCTTTCAGGTTTTGATCTCCAGCAGAGGCTTGCTGATGGCGGCATCGATCTTCGGCTGTCTTCCCGACGGCCCAGGACGAGCCAACTACACGAGAGGCGGTGGCACATAAAGGATTTGCTAATTTGACTGAGGGAACTTTGTTAGATTCGCTCGGTTAGGCGAGGGTGATGCGCGGTGGAAAATGAGATGAAAGAATTTCACGGTGAGATCGGTAAGGCGGAAGTAAAGGAGCCGATTTGGGGCAGCAACCCGGCACTGGCGGCGATCCTGGATTCCTTATCAGCGCACGTCGTTACTCTCGACCGCCAGGGTCGAGTAAATTACGTCAGCCGTTCCTGGCTCAACTTCGCGCATGAAAACCTCGGAGATTGGGTCGGGATCGGGCCCGGCGCCGATTACTTGGCTGTCTGCAGGGCCGCCGCGCAACAAGGGGATCCGCTGGCACAACAAGCATTGGAGGGGATTGAAGCGGTGCTGGCTGGGCGACTCTCCAGGATGTCGCTGGAATATCCTTGTCACGAGGCGATGGGGCGAGAGCGGTGGTTTCTAATGAATGTCGATCCGCTGCCAGCCGATCATGGAGGCGCGGTGATCAGCCATATCGATATCACCGAGCGCAAGCAGATGGAAACCGCGCTGGCGGACCGCGACGCAAAGTTTAGGGGAATTTATGAGAGCAACATGGTGCCGGTTGCCTTTTGGGACCGCGATGGACGCATCACAAACGCTAATGATGCATACCTCACGCTGACCGGCTTTAGTCGCGCCGAGCTCGACGAGGGCAAGTTGTGTTGCGGAAAACTCACGCCACCGCATCAGCTGTATCTGGACAAGCAAGCGATTCAAGAGGCGATCACACGGGGCGTCTGTACTCCCTATGAAAAGGACTACATGCGGCGGGACGGCCGCCGGATACCTGTGCTTATCGGCGGCGGGATGCTTCCCGGCATGCCTGACCGCGGCGTCGTGTTTGCCATTGATCTCACCGAGCGCAAGAAGACCGAAGAAAAGCTGCGCGAGAGCGAGGAGAAAAATCGCGCTATCCTGCAAGCCTTGCCGGATCTGATGTTCGTCCAGAGCAAAGACGGTGTCTATCTCGACTATCACGCGAAGGATCCGAAAGCGTTGCTCGTGGAACCTGAAAAATTTCTCGGGAAAAATATGAGGGAGGTGCTTCCGGAGGAACTGGCCCAAGTGCTTGCGCGCTGTTTCGAGTCTCTGATGGACACGAGCGAACCCGTCATTCACGAGTATTCCCTGTTGATTGACGGGGAAACACGAAACTATGAAGCGCGCATGGTACGGCACAACGGCGACAAGATCTTGAGTGTGGTGCGGGATATCACCGAGCGCACGCGAGCCGACCAGGCGCTGCAAGATTTGGTCGCGGGGACAGCGGTGACCGGAAAGGAATTTTTTTCAGCTTATGTTCGCCACGTGGCAGCGGCTCTCGATGTCCACTGCGCTACCGTGGCCGAGCTAGCTGATGATCAGAACTCCAGGTTGCGGACCCTTGCAGTCTGGGTGGGCAAAGGTTGGGCAGAAAACTACGAGTATGACGTAGCCAATGCCCCTTGCGGGCAGGTGGTGCGCGAAGGAAAGCTCTTTTATTGTGGGGAGCGGGTACAAGAGATGTTTCCTCAATGCAGCTCTCTCGCGGATCTAAATGCGGTCAGTTACATGGGAGCTCCGCTATTCAATTCCGCGGGGCGGCTGATAGGCAATCTCTGCATCATTGATAGTAAACGGCTCGACGATGAACAACGCGCGAAATCGATTATGGAAATTTTCGCCGCCCGAGCGGCGGCTGAAATAGAGCGCAAACGCGCCGAGGATTCTCTACGCAAAAGCGAGGAGGAGTTAAAGCAGGCCTTGACGGAAGTGGAGCGACTCAAGGAGCGCTTAGAGGCAGAGAATGTGTATTTGCGCAGGGAAGTCTCTGAGGCTTACCGGGATCGGGAAATCATCGGGCGGAGTGAGGGGATACAGAAGGTCCTTCGGCAAGTGAATCAGGTGGCGGAGACGGACATGACGGTTTTGGTATTGGGAGAGACGGGGACGGGGAAGGAGTTGGTGGCGCGGGCGGTGCATGGGCAGAGTGCAAGGAGAGAGCTGCCGTTGGTGAAGGTGAACTGTTCGGCGTTGCCCGGGGAGTTGATCGAGAGCGAGCTGTTCGGGCACGAGAAGGGAGCATTTACGGGGGCGACGGGGCGGCAGGTGGGGCGGTTTGAGTTAGCGGACGGAGGGACGATTTTTTTGGATGAGGTGGGGGATTTGCCGTTGAAGCTTCAGGCCAAGCTGCTACGGGTGTTGCAGGAGGGGGAGTTTGAGCGGTTGGGAAGCGGCAAGACGATCAAAGTCGATGTCCGGGTGATCGCGGCGACCAACCGCAATCTGGTGGAGGGAATGCAGAGGGGGAGCTTTCGTCCTGATCTCTACTATCGGCTCAACGTGTATCCGATCGGGTTACCACCGTTAAGGGAGCGGCGGGAGGACATAGGATTATTGGCGGGGATATTTTTGGGCGAAGCGAGTCGGCGGTTGGGGCGATTATTCGATCCGATATCGGGAGAGGTGTTGGCGGCGCTCAGCCGCTACGAGTGGCCGGGTAACATCAGAGAACTGCAGAATGTTATCGAGAGAGCGGCAGTGGTTTCAGTTGGACGGCGGTTCCAACTTCCAGAAGGTTGGGCGTCTTCCGAGGTTTGGAAACCCGCGACTAGTGCATCCGTGCCAACAGTAGGGGAGACACAACTCTACAGAAATGAGGACCGCCCATTGGAGGAGGGTTCTCTGGATGAAGTTGGAAGGAATTACATTCTGCAAATTTTGCAGCAAACCGGATGGCGGGTTGAGGGGCCAAAAGGAGCGGCGAGAATTCTTGGCCTAAATGCCAGCACCTTGCGCTCACGTATGCTGAAACTTGGCATTCGCCGTCCCTTTCGGTCAAAGGCCGAGGTGCAAGACTAACAACGACGTGCAAGATAAATATTAACAGGAGATCAAAATGACGAGACGCAAACGAAGTTTAGAAATGATTGCCGTGATCGTTGCGGTGCAGGTCATGGTCGCTTGTAGCTTCATGGCTCCTAAGGAAACGCGCCAATGGCAGCCGACTACTATACCTGATTTCAAGAGTGTTGCTGGAAAATGGGAAGGACTCTTGGTTCGAAATCCCCGCACTCGAGACGACGACTGGGTGACTTTCGTCATCGGTGAAACGGGAACTTACGAATTCGCGAGCTATCGGATGATCGGTGTGTTTGCTGGGAAAGGCAAGTTAGTTTTAACCGACGGCAAGCTCAGCGCGAAGTCCGATAAGGGCGGCCAGATGACACTGCAGCTTTATGCGGATTCCGGAAGTCCCGAACGCATGCTTAGAACTGAAGCTAAAGACAGTGAAGGGTTCCACTATTGGGCCGATCTCAAACGCGCACCGGGGACGCTTTCTCCTCGTCGTCAAAGTGATTCTTGATCTCCTGATATGAAGCAGCCGGAAAATTCTTCCGCCGCCAATCAATCGGGGCCCGAGGAAATATCGCTGCCGCTAACGACGCTGGTTGTCGCGACGGCAGAACCAAAGTTTGCTAGCCAACGCTCGCCCCAGCCGCCGCTTTTCGCCAATAACCCTTTACCACGGAAACGTGCTCGTGGTAGGGGTTTTCCCCCTTCGCAACATGCGTAGGTCGCTCTCTCCTGCTGTCATGCCTGATTGAGAGCCTTCTCCAAATCCCGTCTCTAAGATATTTAGAACCCCAAAATAAGGGAATGCCCGATAGCGGAGAGTAGGGCGCTCAAATACGCTGGCGTAAGACTTCAACAAGAGGAGGTACTCATGCCTTTATCCAAACGGCTTGCAGCAGAGTTTATTGGAACCTTGTGGTTGGTGCTCGGGGGTTGCGGGAGCGCGGTCTTAGCGGCGGCCTTTCCCAATGTCGGGATCGGCCTGCACGGAGTGTCTGTCGCCTTCGGTTTGACTGTCCTAACTATGGCATACGCCGTCGGCTATATCTCCGGTTGCCATCTCAACCCGGCTGTCTCCTTCGGCTTGTGGGCCGGTAAGCGCTTTTCCACTTCCGATTTAATCCCGTACATTATAGCGCAAGTCCTCGGCGCGATTGCCGGCGCGTTTGTGATCTACCTCATCGCCACGGGCAAAGCGGGGTTTGATGTCGTTCAAAGCGGGTTTGCTGCCAACGGCTATGAAGCCCATTCTCCTGGTGGCTATTCTCTCCTTGCCGCGCTCGTTTGCGAGATTGTGATGACCTATATGTTTCTCATCGTTATCTTGGGTTCCACCCACGGGCGAGCGCCTGTGGGGTTTGCCGGTATCGCCATCGGTCTTGCGTTGACGCTCATCCATTTGATCAGCATCCCCGTCACCAATACCTCTGTCAATCCTGCCAGAAGCACGGGTCCGGCGATCTTTGTGGGAGGTTGGGCTCTGTCCCAACTTTGGCTATTCTGGATTGCGCCAATCATCGGTGCCGTCCTCGCCGGATGGACCTACCTGTGGCTCGGCGAGGAAGATCCATCAAGGAGAATCCCGGTGGAGGGCGACCGACCACGGCGATAAGAGACCTGCTAAACGGAGATGACCGCGCTGTTCTAGGAGAGACCGTATCGCAATGTCATCCTGAGGCGGTAGCCGAAGGATCTCGCATTTGTAAGGGTGTGCAATCGTTAGATTCTTCGCCTGCGGCGCAGAATGACATTCGTGTGATTTTCGTATTGCGACACAGTGTCTTAGGGCGAGGGGCGGTTGAGATCATTGGAGATTTTCCGTGTGGCTGAGGCTTCGAAGCACGAGTACCATTTTTCAGTAGCCTGCTAAGGTATTTAGAACCCCAAAATACGGGTAATCCCGATGGAGCGGATAGAACCACTGGGATACGACTCTCGATAGTCAGAGATGGCATCATCGCATTAGCAGCTCCAAGCGACGCCAAAAACAGAAAGGAGGTAGTTATGGCGACGAAGGCAGATTTCACGGCGGAAGAGTGGAATCAGATCCAGCGCGCGCCTTTCATGGCGGGCCTGGCTGTAGTTGCGGCCAGTCCGAGTGGCCCGTTCGGGGTGGTGAAGGAAATGTTTGCGGTGGGAAGAATGCTTGGTGAGGTCAAGGCGCAGGGATCATCCAACGAACTAATCAAGGCGCTGGTGGCGGATATCGAAGCGGGAGCGCGGGACCTTAGTGCTCCGGCAGAGTTGAAAGGCAAAACGCCGGATCAGGTCAAGAGTTATGCGATCGAGAGCGTGCGGCAGGTCGCCACGCTCATCGACAAGAAGGCCAAACCCGATGAGGCCCAAGGGTTCAGGCAATGGCTGGTCGCTGTGGCGCAGAAGGTTGCCGAGGCCGCCAAGGAGGGGGGCTTCCTTGGCTTCGGCGGCACGCAAGTGAGCGAGCAAGAAGCCGCGACCATCAAGGAATTGTCCACGGCTCTCGGGGTTAAGGTCTAGGTTCGGCAAAGCGCAGCGTGTAGTGCGGGACGCCGTTCTGGGAATACGACGCGAGGCCTCGGGCGTTCCGATAAAGAGTCCTATGGTAAACGGCGCGACCACAAGGGCGCGCCAGAAGGGAGATTCTTATGGCAGTCAACCTAGTTGAACTGGCGAAAGGGTATCTCACGTCGGACATCATTCAGAAGGCTGCATCCTTCGTCGGCGAGTCCGAGTCGACGACACAAAAGGCTATGAACGGCATTGTTCCGACCTTGATCGCGGCTCTGGCAAATCAGGCCTCGACGAGCGGCGGCGCTGAGAAACTCAGTCGGATTCTCGACACGGGCAAGTATGATGGGAGCGCGCTCAACAACCTTGGAACCTTGTTCTCGGGAGGCGAGACCACGCAGAAGGCCGTCACCGGGGGTAAGGATATCCTGAGCTCGCTGTTCGGCAGCAAGACCGAAGGACTTGTGGATCAGATCGCGCGTTTTGCAGGTCTCCGAACCGGGTCAGCCTCGTCTCTATTGGCTCTGGCCGTGCCGCTGATCCTGAACCTTCTCGGCCGCCAGCGCGCCACGATCGGACAGAGCCCCTCGGCTCTGGCCTCTCTGCTCGGCGAGCAGAAGAGCTTCCTGAGTGGCCTGCTGCCGACGGGGATCGCTTCGTTTCTCGGGTGGTCTGGCTATGAACCTGCTCGCCAGCCAGCGGCGGCCTACGTCGAACCCAAGCGCGAGACTCCGAGCTGGCTTGTTCCGCTGCTTATCCTTGGCGGTATCGTGGTGGTGGCTCTGGGGTGGCTGTGGAGCCGACCCACCCCAACTCGCGAAGCCACCGTGGCGGCGCGACCGGCAGCGAAAATGACCGACCTACAGCTGCCGGGCGGAGTAAAGATCTCGGTTCCCGAAGGCTCCTTCAACTATAGCCTGCACCAGTGGCTGGCTGGCACCAGCGACACGACAGTTCCGAAGCGGTTCGTCTTCGACAATCTGAATTTCGAAACGGGTTCGACGCAACTCACCCCCGAGTCTGTCCCGACCGTCGATTCGTTGGTGGTGATTTTGAAAGCCTACCCCCCTGTGGCGGTTCGCTTGGAGGGGCATACGGACAGCACTGGCGATGCGGCCGCTAATAAGAAGCTCTCCCTCGACCGGGCCATCGTCGTCAAGGAAATCATGATCAAAGGCGGAATTCCCGAGGGGCGCATCGGCACCGATGGCTACGGACAAGAGAAGCCCATTGCGCCCAATGAAAACGAGGAGGGCCGGGCGAAAAACCGGCGGACCGAGCTGGTCGTGGAGAAGAGGTAAAGTTTCGGCAGCAGATGGCGGCAGACTGCCCCACTGCACGGAGTCTGTTGCCTACGTGCGTTGTATCGCTATAGTAAGAGATAAGGAGGAGCCCCTATGAAATCAAAGGGACGGTCTGTCGTTGTGATGGTATTGGCGATGGGTTTAATGGTCGGCTGCAGTACGGGGTCGGCAACTAAGGAGGAAAGAGACACACTCCTCAAGCGGTCCCAGGTCTCGAGGCAGGAATGGAATAAAGTAGATCCGCAGTTGGAGGCATTTGCCAAGAAGGGGCAGGGCTTCGTTTTTTTCCCGGAAATCACCAAGGGTGGGTTGCTCGTTGGTGGGGCTAATGGACATGGTGTTGTCTACGAAAAAGGCCAGCATATCGGTTACGCGGAGCTTACCCAAGTATCCGTGGGGTTCCAGGCCGGGGGCCAGACCTACAGCGAGCTGATAGTCTTTGAAAATCAACCGGCGATGGACCGATTCAAACGGAATGAAATCGATTTCGGCGCCAACGCCTCCGCAGTTATTGCGGAGAAAGGCGCCGCAGCCAGTGCCCAGTTCATTGACGGCGTCGCGGTGTTCGTTAAGCCCACGGGTGGTGCTATGGCCGAGGCGTCCCTTGGCGGCCAGAAGATCACATATATGGGGAAGTGATTGGACAAACTCTGGTAGAGTCGTCCAAAGGCGGTGGCGCGAGGCGCTACCCGTAAACGAGTTTGCCGGATCGGGCGTGCGACGGCATTCGAGCAGCCCGGAAATCTCTTCGAGAGCCAGATAATCTCCTAAGAGATTTCGAAGGTCAAAATAGGGAAATCCTCATGGCGCGCCATGAGCCGGTGGAGTGTACTGAAGAAATAAGGGAACAGCTTTCCATAGATAAGTTCTAGACTGTAAATACGGTCCGCAGAAAGGAGAATCTTATGGCCGAGAAGAAAAACCCCGACCCGTGGGCAATACCCGATATAGGCCCCGAGTCAGACGAAAAGAAAAGTGAAAGCGGTGCCGATGCCTTTGACGCCACGCAGTGGCACGAAGTGAAGAAAGGCGAAACTCTCTGGAAAATCGCCGAGCAGTATTACGGCGACGGCAACCTGTATCCGAAAATATTCGATGCCAACCGTGACGTTCTTAAGGATCCGAACCGCATTAACGTAGGCCAGAAGCTTCGCATTCCGTGAACGTCAAACCACCCGACGAAAGGAGAAGCCATGCATCGACACGTCTATAGTTTTATCGTCATGATTTTAGCCGCTACTTTGATAGCGGCCTGTGGCGGGGGTGACAAGGGACCGGCGGAGACAGCGCTCAAGGCAGCAGAGGCAGCCATCGATAGCGCAAAAGGCGAGGCGAGCAAATACATGCCTGACCAGGTGAGGTCGTTGGACTCCGCGCTGGCAGCGACAAGGGAAAAATTGAGCAAGGGTGACTACAAGGCGGTGCTGTCTGAAGCTCCGGCGCTCACGTCCAAGGCGCAGGAGATCGCCAGCGCTGCGGCCGCAAAAAAGGCAGAACTAACGAAAAGCTGGGAAGGATTGAGCTCCGGGATGCCTAGGGTGGTAGAAGCGATCAAAAGCCGAGTGGATATTCTCTCGCAGAGCAAGAAGCTCCCGGCCGGGATGTCGGCAGAAACCTTGGCCCAAGCAAAAGCCGGTCTGAGCGAGATCACACAGCAGTGGACGGCGGCTACTGAGGCTTCCAAAGGCGGAAACCTGATGGACGCAGTGGCTAAAGCCAGCTCTGTGAAGGTAAAGGCTGCTGAGGTCTTGACCCTTCTCAAGATGCCGGTGCCGGAGGCGCTTAAGACCTAGCTTAGCTGCTGCGGGCCATTGACCGGCGCTAGCTCGGATTACTCAGGACTATAGACCATGCCTCGCGGCGAGCCCCTCCGCTTGTTCGTGAGAGACTTTAGGGTGGTCGATTTCCTCGGTGCTTGAGTAATCCCGGCTTGCATATCAAACCATAGCAAGGTTCTACGGTCGGGCGTTCAATACCATCAATTTCCGTGTAAGGGAATTGGAAGGCTAAAATCAGGCAAGCCCCTATGGTGAGCGTGTGATCACTCTTATAGAAGGGGCTAATTAATTCATCGGGAGGGAACATGTTTAAAGCGAGTTACAGTTTTTTGGTAGTGTTGTTAGTTGCGCTCTATTTGTCAGGATGCACATCGATCACCGGCGAGACCATGGGTCAGAGCATTGATGACACCACGATCACGACAACGGTGAAATCCAAACTTGCAGTTGATAAGGCCAGCTCCCTGGCAAGAGTGGGCGTCGAGACAACTAGGGGTGTCGTTCAGTTGACAGGAGTCGTTGAGAGCGCCGCTATGAAAGATAAGGCTGCCGCGGTAGCTCGAAGCGTGGACGGGGTAAAGAACGTTGTCAACAACCTCCAGATTCAGTCGGCCAAGTAGCGGAAGCGTTGGCGCCAGCATTTTCCAGGCGCCAGCAACAATGGCTAGTGGACTGTAACAGTCGAATGGCGTCTAATCCTTCGTTCGCACTCCCTTTCGCTGGGCGTGGCTTGATTCTCCTACTTGCCACCAACGTAAACGCGTATTCATAAATTCAATCTCCCCGCACAATGAACAGAGGGCGGCAACAGCACTCACCTGACAATTCAATATCGGAGCAAAAAGGAGGTAGTCCATGTCAAAGATAAGAACAGTTTCGAGGTTCGCTTTGTTTTTATTTGTCGTAGCGTTTGCAACCACCGCCATTTCCGGCGAAAGCCCCAAGCCTTCAGGTAAGGTATCGATCGAGAGCAGGTCGATTGCTGTCGGCGTCGGCGTTACCTGGGGCGATGGAAAACTAAGCTTCAAAGGGAAAGAATACCCATTCTCCATCGAGGGCCTGACGGTCGTAGATTTTGGCATCAGCAAGGCGAGCGCTACCGGCGACGTATACAATTTAACCGACGTGGCGAAGTTCGGAGGAACCTATGTGGCTGCTGAGGCCGGGTTTACCCTGGCCGGCGGCATGGGTGGCATGGTGCTGCGCAATCAGGATGGCGTGGTTATGCACATACGCTCGGTCTCGCGAGGCGCCAGGCTGCAACTGGGTACTAGCGGACTGGTTATCAAGCTGAAGCAGTAAAAGATCCCGGGGCTTATATCCCCCAGCTTATCCGGAAATTCTTATCCCCTGCAAAGTAATTTGAGGGAGGCTCGTACCTGTGCGCGCCGAACTACCACGGGTGCTGCTATCGTCCCGCTTGGCGCGTACGGCGAAGCCCCGCGATAATCTGAGCGGCGTCTGGAATTTCGCTTTATCATTCGATCGAAGCGAGAGCAGGGTCACACGGTGGAGCTTCATCCTAATGGCCATGAGGAGGATACTGGAATGCAAAGCAGAATGATGACTGTTGCCGTGTGGCTGCTGCTGGTTCTCATCGCCGGGAACCCACTAGGTGCAGCGGAACCGGCGAAGAGCGAAGCGCTCTCGTCCTGGAATGAGGGCGCCAGCAAAAAGGCCATAGTAGACTTTGTCGCCCGTGTGACCCGTGAAGGCGGACCCGATTATGTCAAACCCGAGGACCGCATCGCGACGTTTGATCATGACGGCACCTTGTGGGCGGAGCAACCGATGTACTTTCAGATCGCGTTTGCGATGGATCGGGTGAGAGCGATGGCGCCGAAGCATCCGGATTGGAAAACCAAGCAGCCTTTTAAGGCGGTGCTCGACCGCGATATCAAGGCGTTGGCGGCACTAGGCGAAACCGGGTTTCTCAAGATCATGGCGGCAACCCATACCGGCATGACCACAGACGATTTTTCGAAGATCGTCGCCCATTGGATCGCTACGGCGCGCCACCCGCGCTTTGACCGGCTCTATACGGATCTCGTCTATCAGCCGATGCTGGAGCTGTTAAGTTTTCTGCGCGGCAGCGGTTTCAAGACTTTCATCGTCTCCGGCGGCGGCGTCGAGTTTATGCGTGTCTTCACCGAGCGTGTCTACGGCATTCCTCCCGAGCAGGTGGTGGGCTCTTCCGGCGTGGTGCGTTTTCAACTGCAGCCCAACGGCAAGCCGGTCCTTGTGAAGGATGCCAAGATCGAGTTCGTCGACGATGGCCCTGGCAAGCCGGTGGGCATCAACCGTTTCATCGGGCGTCGTCCGATCTTCGCCTTCGGCAATTCCGACGGCGATCAGCAGATGTTGCAGTGGACTGCGGCGGGAAGCGGCGCGCGGTTCATGGGCCTGGTGCACCACACTGACGCCGAGCGCGAGTGGGCCTACGACCGAAAATCTCCTGTGGGCCGGCTCGACAAAGCGCTGAACGAGGCGAATGCGAAAGGTTGGACGGTGGCGAACATGAAAACCGAATGGAAGCGAGTCTTTGCGTTCGAGCCCCAATGAGGGCTTGCATCCATGCGAGCAATGAGTGCGAGCGTTTGTTACCCGTGAAAACGTCTACACAGTGCCGTGGCTTCTCTCTAAGGGATTTAGGAACAAAATTCAGTCAAATCCCTATGGTGGATGTACATTCAAACAGGCAGAGTGGAAAAAAACTTAAGTTGGAGGTGTTCTATGTGGTTTTTGATTTTGTCGGTATTGATGGGAATGACTACAAACCAGGCGGTAGCACAAGAGAAGAAGCCGAGCGATAAGCCAGGTGTGGTCATGGCGGAGGGGGCTTCTATAACCGCTACTGTCGAAGCGATCGATTATGATAAGCGCACGGTCGATCTGAAGGGACCCAAGGGCAATGTTGTAACGCTCAAGGTTGGTCCGGAGGTGAAGAACTTCAAGCAAGTCAAGACCGGAGATCGGGTGACTGCAAAGTATTTCGAGTCAACCGCCATTCTGGTGCGCAAGCCCGATGAGCCTCCCTTCGCGGAAGGAGGATCGGCAGTACAAGTGGCTCCCAAGGGTGCAAAACCGGGAGTCGTCGCTGTTGAAACCAGCGAAATGACAGCTCGGGTTGAGGATATTGATTACAAGACGCGCACCGTGACTTTGCGAGGACCGCAGCAGAAGACGGTTACCCTGAAGGTGGATAAGGGCGTGAAGCGATTCAACGAAGTTAAGAAGGGCGATGAAATCGTCATCAGACGCACTGAAGCGATGGCCATCGACGTCAAGCCGGCGAAGTAGGTAACAGCTTTACTCGCACCTGAAAGCCGGTAGTGGTTCAATTAGAATCGCAGCGTGCACTCGGCTCAAGAAGGATTCCTCGCGTCTCGCTCGGAATGACACCTAAGAGATCTGCCATCCCGGGCGAATGCGAGGGATCTAAGACAGATTTCGATTCTGCTGGAAAACCCCCTATTCCCGAAAATTCGGGATGAAGAAAATCATTAACCAAGCTCCGATCGTGCGTCATAGAGCGTCTGTGAGCGAAATAATTTTTCCTGTTTTTTGGATTAGGACTTTTTCAGCAGAATCGATTTCTCCCTTCGGTCGAAACAAGGATTTCACGGAGTCTATCCTGAGCATTGCCGAAGGGCTCGAAATGACATGAGAAGATACACTCGTAGCCATCGCGCGGTGGTTCTGTAGCGATTGGAAGGGTGCAGTCGGAACCATGGATCGCTTTTTGAGATGACGAAAGTCCTTGGCAAAGTGGGTCTGGCCGCGGTGGCTCTGACGTCCATGTTGAGTTGCTCCCAAGCCAACCCGGAAGCAGAGCAGAGTTGGCTGAGCTTTCGTTGCCCGTCCGGGCAAACGGTAATGGCTCGGTTCGAGCCGCAAGACCAATTCGTCTCGGTGCGTTTCGCGGGCCGCGAGCTGCGGCTACCGCATGTGATCTCCGGCTCCGGCGCTCGCTACAGCGACGGCAAAACAACCTTCTGGAACAAAGGCAATAGCGCGCTTATGGAAGTAGACGATAAAGTCGTTGTGCAAGACTGCATGCTGCTAAGAGAGCCGTAAGCTTAATACTTTTCCACCGTGCGAAGTGGATTGGGGAATATCCGAGGCGGAAAGAGGCAAAGTGATTTTCATCAACAAATCGTCCAACCCGTCGCCGCCCTTGCCTCCGGTCCGTGGTGGGGCCGGAGCAGTGACACGGTCACCGGACGAAAGCTCGTCGGCGTGGCGATTAAGTATCAGACATAGAGGACCGGGGCACCCCTGGTTTGGCTACTTTAGGTTGCCGGATATTGAGAAGGCAAAGTTAACAATGCCGCACCCGGCTTAAGAATCGGTTACGCGGACGGCGCAAAAAACAGCAATGTTGTTGTTACGCGAAGTTCAGCTCTACGACATCCCCGGGACGGAGCGCGTTGACTGCGGCGACGACTTGCGCCTCATGAACGTGAATCTTCGGCCAACTCGTTGTGGGCAGCACCAGAATCGCCAGCCGTTGTCTCCAGTGAGGTTCTGTTGATAGCGCAGGTTCTGGTCGGTAGTAATGAAGGCGTCGAAGTCCGTTTCCGCCGCCTTGAGGAGGGCGCCGTTGTCGAGCTCGGTCCAGCCCATCTCATAGGCCGCCGTGGCCAGTCAATGCGCGACCCAGCGGCGCGGGAGTTCCCTGATCAAAGAGAATTCTCATGCTCGCCCGGCGGTAGATCGGCTACGGTCACGCCACCGCCAGACTGCGCTCCGCATGCCGCAGCACGAGCTCCACCTGTTCGCGCGTCACGCCGGGAAACCACTCCAGAAAATCATCGACTCGCGCGCCGTCTTCGAGGTTCTCGAACAGTGCCCTGACCGGCACGCGTGTGCCTTTGAACAGCCATTCGCCGCTGACTTTTCCCGGCACGCGTTCCACCGCCGGACACTGACTCCAATCAAGCATGACGTAATCCTACGTCTTGCGAGGCTTCCCTGCAAGCGTGAATTCGCCGACCTCAACTCTCGCCGGCCCCAAAAACAAGGCGCTCAAGTACAACTCCGACGGCTCGCTGATGATCTACGCGCAGGCGGATTCGCCGTGACATCATGCACTACGCCGGGATGGGAATCTTCAAGCTCGGCATAATCCTGTTGAACCTGGTCCCGTATATCGCTCTGCGTATTGTTGGATGATGGTCGCAGCGGCGAATTATCGGACTTCGTGATACTTAGAACTGATGTCGGTCTTAGATGACCCATTGGCGGCCGCGCTCCAAGTATATGCTCCACTCTCCTTGGTGAGCGCCGCCGGCGCAATACCACACCAAACTCGCGCCGTGCCAAAGCCGCGCCGCTGGCTGATCTCGCAGCGCGCTGATTTTTGGTTGGCATCCGCCGGAGCTTCAGGCGGATTGTTGGCGGCGCTTGCCCTGATTGTTCTTTGTGGAGATCGCGAGCTCGACTGGCTCGACCTTGTATTGTCTGAGCTACATCTGGGCGCGACCTACGACGCCATAATACGCCGCCGGCTCTGGCAACGTCTGCCCGCCGATGTGCTGTTTGTCCCCCTGGTAATTCTTGCGGCGACCTATGCGCTTACGACGAGCGGCCACTCGGTGGTGCTCACATCGATTGCCATGTATGCCGCCATCTGGCATCGCGGGCGGCAGAGCCTGGGAGTCGCCCGGTTTTACCAGCGTCATGCCGGCGGGCGGATCTCGCCACTGCACAGTTGGCTTTTTGCTGGCGCGATCTACTTGCCTATGGCTGCAGCGATTTTTTTGTACGGTTATCTGGCGCCTGAAAAATATGAAGGCGAACCGTACTATGCTCTCGGCGCTGGCGCGGAGGTTACATGGGGATTGGGACTCATCGCATCCGTTTGGGTTGTCGCTTATCTCGTCTGGACATTGCGACAGACCCAGCAGCAGCGCCAATCGAACGTGGATCGAGCGGGACAAATTCAAACGTTGCATCCGGGTGAGCGTTGGGTGGTGCTTGCCCACGCCGTAAGCTTTGGCAGCGCCTATGTCCTCGGTGCCACGAATGCTTCGTTCCTACTGGTCCTCGCCGTCCACCACGAGGTGCAATACCTCTATTTCACCTACGCCATGGCGAGTTGGCCAATGCGCGCCGGCGAACGGGAAAACTTCCTGGGAGGGAGTGCTCACTCTCAGATTCGATTCGCCGCTTCCTTCGCGCTCTGGCCTTTGATCGGTCTTGCGGGAGCAACCGTTGCCGGCTGGTATCAGTTCGAATGGCTCGCCCCGCTCGGAGTGGGTGGACTTTTCTGTCACTACTGGCTCGATGGTCGGATCTGGACACGACGTTCCATGATAGGCTGATGTGCCATCTTGACCGGCCCTAACACTGCTCGTGTGCGTGGTATTCCCGAACACGATTCACAAAGCACGTCCCAGCAGCATTATCACCGTTGAACATCACCCTTGGCGCCCTTTGCGCCTTTGCGCGAGATTAAATCTCTTTCTTCCGCCAAGACGCCAAGACCGCAAAGAGGGCCCTAAGGGATTTCGAACTTTGAAATCAGGGAAACCCTAATGGCAGCTGAACCGGCGGTCGAGTAGTTTCATCCGCGCCCATTATAAACAAGCGATAGGAGGAACAATGTTTAACTGGATTCGGAATTTGTTGGTATTTACAGTATCGCTCTTGGCCGTTTTCACATTAGGGCTGATGCTGGGTGTTGATGCTGCCGACGCGCCTTCTTCGCCCCTCTACATTGTGAAAGGAGATTTAGCTGAGGTTAAAAGCAAAGGCGCGATCCGTTTTTTGGTCCATGGGGAGGCTGATTATCTTCCCCGCGCCGGCGATCCACGAGCGGCGGAACGCGCCCTGGCGGAAGATCTAGCCAGGAAGCTTGGGCTTACCGCCGTCTTTGTTCCCATGGCCGAACAAGACGATCTCATTACTGAGCTCAGCGAAGGGCGCGGCGACGTTATCGTCGGTTCACTAGCGATTACTGCTGAGCGAAGTAAACGAATCGCCTTCAGCCGGCCCATCCGGTTCATCGATCAGCTGGTGATCGTGCGAGCCGGGGATACTTCCGTCCAACAACTTTCGGACTTGGCCGGCAAGGAAGTGACGGTGCGCGAGGGCAGCTCCTACGCGGAAGCTTTGAGGGCCGCCAAGGTGAAAGATATTAAGATCAAGCCGGCGCCCGGAACCCTGCAGACCTTAGATCTGTTGCAGAAAGTGGGATCAGGCGAGGAAAAAATCACGGTGGCGGATTCCGATCTGTTCGCGGCGGCAACTGCTTTCGCTCCCAACATTCGGTCTCCTTTTAAACTCGTCGAAAAACAGCCCATCGCCTGGGGACTGCGCCGGAACAATCCGGATTTCAAAGCAGCCATCGACGCCTTTCTCGTCGAGAATGCTCTCGGGCAAAGTGAAGACGAGGTTTACTTCGCCGATCTCGCGGAGATCAAAAAACGCAAAGTTATACGGGTCTTGACCCGGAATGCCAGCACGACCTTCTTCATCTATAAGGGCGAACAACTGGGTTTCGAATACGAGCTGGCCAAAGAATTTGCCAAATCCGTCGGCGTGCTGCTCGAACTGGTCATCCCTACCAGCCGTGAAGCGCTGCTTGAATTTCTTGAGTCGGGCAAGGGCGACCTGATTGCCGCGGGCATGACGCGAAGACCCGAGCGGGAGAAAAAATTCACCTTCTCTGCCCCCTATCAGTTCGTCAACGAGCTGCTTATCGTGCCTGCCAAAGACAAAACAACGAAAGGGCTTCCCGACCTCAAGGGCAAAGCCATATCGGTTCGGAAGTCATCCAGCTACTACGAGACTTTGATGAATTTCCGTGACAGTCTGGGTTTTAAAATCGAGCTGCTGCCGGAAGATCTGGAGACCGAAGACATTCTGGCGCAAGTGGCCGCCGGCAAGATCGCCGCCACCGTTGCCGACTCCAATATCGTTCAGCTGGAGCTGACCTACAACAATAATATTCGCTCCGTGGGTCCGCTCGGAGACGTCTTGGAAATCGGTTGGATGATGCGCAAAAACCAACCCGCCTTGAAGACGGAGCTCGATGCTTTTATGAAGAAGCTATACAAAGGGACTTTCTATAACATCATGGTCAGCAAGTACTTTAAGGATTCCAAGGGCAGCCGTGTGGATCAGAAGTTGCGCGCCGATAAAGGCGGCCGATTGTCACCCTATGACGATCTCGTCAGGAAGCATTCCCGGACTAATGAGCTCGACTGGCGCTTGATCACCGCGCAAATGTACCAGGAGTCGAGGTTCGACCCCAAGGCTAAGAGTTGGGTGGGAGCCAAAGGACTCATGCAGGTAATGCCGCGCACAGGGGCAGAGCTGAAGATCTACGACTTGGAGAGTCCGGATCAGGGAATTCTGGCAGGTACCAGGGTGATGTCGCGTTATTCTAATTATTTTAATAACCCCGAGATCAACGCCAGGGACCGCATTCGGTTTGCCCTGGCGAGCTACAATTGCGGTCCGGGACACGTGTTTGACGCCCGTGATCTTGCCAAAGAAATGGGGCTCGATCCCAACAAATGGTTCGGTCACGTGGAAAAATCAATGCTTCTCCTCAGCAAAAAGGAAATGGCCAAGAAGGTCCGTTACGGTTACTGCCGCTGCGAGGAGCCGGTCAACTACGTCAGCGAGATTCAAAATCGTTACGACCATTACGTGCAGATCGTGCCGATGCAATAGCAGACCAAAACTAGTGCCAGGGACGAGACCAAAGGCGATTTTCCAGACTAGTCTAAACTAACAGGTTGCTGAAAAACTCCCTCGGAGTCCTTCGACAAGCTCAGGACGAACGGAAACAGGTTAAAATGATTCATAAGATCCGTTCGTGCTGGCTCTCGAAGCACGATTCCGCTTTCTTCAGCAGCTTGCTAGTGTGGTGTTTCAGAGATTCGTAACAAAAGGTTGCTGTCATTCCGGCCAAACTGGCGGTAGCTAGCGCGAGCCGGAATCCAGGATTTAAAAGGAAACCTGGATTGGATTACCGCTTTCGCGGCAATGACGAAAGAAAGACGCACACTTATTCCGTGAACTTCTGGGACAGGACGGTCTGTTTTGCAGCTGCTCACCACGGTCTCAAGGCGTGCAAACGAGATGGAATGTTGGCATATTGGAATATTGAAGTATTGGGTTTTGAACGCATCGATCCATTATTCCATCATTCCATCCTTCCACTATTCCAATCTTTAATGCACGCGCGTTAACTAAATCGCTTCATGCTTTTTCATCGAAAAAGTGCGCGGAATCGATGCCCTTTTCTCAAGGGCCCGCTCGCGCTTGCCGGGGTTCTGCTATGCCTACCGCTTCCTGGGCTTGCAGCTACTCCAGGTCCGCTCCTCCCCACGCCAGGGAATACCGCTACACAGCAAGGCGAGACGCCCCAAACTAAACCTCCCACCCCGACTGCTGCGCCTGTCGTCGAACCGATTCCTTTGAGCGACGTAGCCAAGCGGCTGGAAAGCTCGAGGCGGCAGATCCGCGATGTCGGTGAAAGGGTTCAAGCCCCAGAGGTCGAAGAGATAGCCAAAGAAATTGAAGTCACACGAAACACTTTTGCTGAAGAAGCGAAGAGCGCGGACTCCGCGATCGCCAAGTCGCCACGGCCGGAGGAACTTTCAGACCTCGAAATCTCCTGGAAGAATCGGGCGGCCAGGCTGGCCAAATGGCAACAGGTCATTTCTCGGTGGACCAGCCAGCTCTACCGGGATTTCACGCTCGTTGATCAGGAAGAACAAACGTGGGAACTGACACTCAAGGCTTCCCCTTCGGGTTCCCTGCCGCGGGAAGTTGAGCGCGCGGTCCGCGATCTACTCGGTGAGATCAAAAGAGTCAAAGCGGAGGCGCGCAAACGGCTCGATGCGGCCCTCGTGCTGGAGAATCAGCTCTACCAACGAGCGACCGCGATCTCCGAGGTTCTGGACAACGTTACCCTGGGCAAGGAGCGTTTCCGCGGTAGTCTCATAGTGGCGGAGCGCGTCCCGCTTTGGGAGGTTATGACGGAATGGCAGCGCGTGGCGCTACCTGCGGGTGGAATCGCCACCTTGCTCTCTCGGCAACTTTCCGAGGCCCTCGATTTCTTGCGGACTCATCTCTTGGGATCGAGCCTAATCGTGTGTTTGTTCTTCTTGATTCTCATCGTTGCCTCGCTGCTGAGTCAGAAAGTGGTGCAGTGGACACAAGATCACCCGCATTTTGAAGCAGCGACCCATTTTTTGAAGCGCCCGGTCTCCCTCGCCCTGCTTATTACGCTCGTCTTATCCCTGGTCTTTTTCACCGCCAATGCTCCGCGGCTGCTCAGGGGCTTGGAGGCCTTGCTGCTGTTGCTTCCGGTGCTTCGGCTGCTCCCGCGCCTGATACATCCGGCGGCGCGTCCGGTTCTCTTCACCGTTGCGGTTTTCTACGTCTTCGACAGCTTGCGGAATTTGTTGCTTGCTATCCCGCTCCTGGATCGGCTCTCTTTTCTCGCTTCGGATATTGTAGCCATCGTCGTTCTGATTTGGCTTTTGAGGCTGGCGTGGGTCAGAAAGTTATCCGCCGAGAACCCCCCACCGGCCTATCTAATCCTGCTTTTTCGGGTGGTTCTGTTTCTCGTATCCGTCTCCCTCGTGGCGAATATCCTGGGCTATTTCGACCTCGCCAAACTGTTGAGTACCGGGACTCTTTACAGTGCGTACGCGGTATTCGCCATTTTCGGCGCGGCCAAAGCGCTGTCCATAATATTCGCCGTCTTTCTCGACACGGATCTGGCCCGGTCCCTCTCAGTTGTCAGACATTACGGCGTAGCGATCTCGCAATGGGGCTTTCGTGTTCTTAACTTTGCTGCTGTTGTGCTGTCGATTGAAGCCATGCTCCGATTTTTTACTGTGAAGGACGGTGTCGTCAAAGCGGTCACGGATTTTCTGACGGCGCCGATCCGGGAAGGACGAGTGGATTTTTCGCTCTGGGACATCATCGCCTTCGGTCTTGTTCTAACTGCGGCGATCCTGGTCTCCCGGGGAGTGCGGCTTCTCCTGGAGGAAGATGTCTTTCCGAGAATGCGGCTTAGCAGGGGAATCCCCGAGATGATCTCTACCACGGCTTTTTCTTCGCCATGGGCATGGCGGGAGTGGACGTCAATCGCTTCACGTTGCTGGCCGGCGCTTTCGGCGTCGGCGTCGGCTTCGGCCTGCAGAACATCGTGAACAATTTTATTTCAGGGCTGATTCTTTTGTTTGAGCGTCCGATCCATCCGGGAGACACGATCGAAGTGGGCGGTGTGTCCGGCATCGTCAAGCATATCGGCATCCGTTCGAGCACGATTACCACGGGAGATGGCGCTGATGCGATCATTCCGAACGCAACCTTGATCTCAGAGAAACTCATGAACTGGACCTTGACGGATCCGTGGCGGAGGATTGAGATTAACATCGGCGTTGCCTACGGTTCCGATCTGCAGAAGGTGATGGAGATCCTGCTCGCCGTCGCTGCAGCTGATTCCAACGTTCTCAAAGACCCTGCTCCCGCAGTGGCGTTCCAGGGCTTCGGGGAAAGTGCGCTCAATTTTGACTTGCGGGTTTGGACGCTTGTGCAGGCTAATCT
>Ga0184626_10000077_pt1 | contig 21780 bp, 19 predicted proteins | sample PLM3_60_b1_FD_133142 | JGI IMG/M metagenome (GOLD analysis project Ga0184626, IMG submission 133142) | Groundwater sediment microbial communities from an aquifer in East River, Colorado, USA - PLM3_60_b1 | ecosystem: Environmental > Terrestrial > Soil > Riparian zone | place: USA: East River... | reverse complement strand
TCGCCGGCGCACTCGAGCGCCTTGCCGATTGGCAGGCGCGGCGGTTGGGCGCGACCTACGCGGACCTGGCCGCCGATCCGCGCTATTCCGCAGCCGTCCGGTTTTTCCAAAACGATCTCTACGGCGCCGCAGATTTCAGCCGGCGCGATGCCGACTTGGCGCGCGTTGTGCCAATGCTGGTGCGGGTGCTGCCCGAGAACGTCATCATGACCCTTGCGGCCGCGATGGAGTTGAACGCGCTGTCGCAGGAGCTCGATCGTGTGCTGCTGGCGCAACTGCCACGCGCCAACGGCTACTTCACGGTCGTCGAGTATTGCAAGGCGTACCGGCGCGCCGGCAACTATCCGCTGCGGCACCGGCAGATCAGATTGATCGTGGACATCGGCACGGCCATCGAGCGTTCGGTCAACAACGCGTTCGTCCGCACCGCACTGACGATGATGCGGCAGCCGGCCAGGTTGGCGGGCCTGTCGGCGTTGCAGGATTTCCTCGAGCGCGGCTTTGCGGCGTTTCGCCGCATGGAGGGTGCGCAAACCTTCCTGGCGACGATCAAGGAGCGCGAAACGCAACTTCTGGAGGCGATCGCCGACGGAGCAACGGATCCTTTTCCCGATCCGCTGACCTCCAGGCTGCCGCAATCATCGTCCGCGCAGAAGTAGGCGACGCCACACTGCGCGAGGTCAGGCCGGACCCACGAGCTTGTCCAACTGTGCGGAAATCTCTTTCTCGAACAACGGCTTCAGCGGCGTCAACAACCACCCGAGATTGACGTCGAGTGCGATCTTGTCCTTGCCGACCACCATGCATCCGGACACGCCGGGCCGCTCGAAATCGACCTTGTTGCCGGTCCACGTGCACTCGAGGTCGAACCGCTTGTTGAGATCCTTGGCGATTTTTTGCGCGACTTCCTTCGCCTTCTTCGGCGTCATCGAATGTTTGCGGGCGATCGAGATCGTGGCCATGGTTGCCGTCCTCCTCGGGCAAGTATAGCCAAACAGAAGTGGACCCGATGCTGGTCAACATCGCGCAACTTTTTTCCCGGCATCCGGTAACGCCCGACCGCGTGCTGTATCGCCATTTCACCGGTGATGCGTGGGAGGACGTCACGGTCGATGCAATTGCGCAGCGGATCTGAGTCCCGACGACGGAGAACGCCTTGCCACCGCGGTCACGTTTCTGCCGACGACGGGTGACGACATGGTCGTGCAGGACCTGCCCGACGACACGCTCGCGACGATCTGCTTCACCTCCGGCACGTCGGGCCGACCGAAAGGCGTGATGCTGTCGCACGGGAATGTCCTGGCCAACGTCGACCCGCGACCCGATTTTCGAACAGGTGATGCTGGTCGGCGAACGACGGCCCTATGTCGTGCTGCTCGCGGTCAGCAAGGAGACCGACGAAAGGAAACTGCTCGAGCGCGCGAACGCGCAGTTGAAAGCCTTTCCCGGGTGGGTGCGCGTGCGCCGCGTGATTCGTTCGCCTGACCCGTGGGGCGTAGACAACGGAATGCTGACGCCGACGCTCAAGCTCAAGCGCGCGCTGCTGCTGCAAAAGCTCGCCCGCGAGATCGACGCGGCCTACGCCGAGGCACCTTAATAGGCCAGCGCAGCAACTTATGGCCAGGACGCACGGTTGGCCATTCGAGACTCATCCGTGGCTGTAGATAGTCCATCCTGTGTGAGTGGGCGTTTACATCGACCGCGAATGTCGCGCACCGGACTTGACAGTCGCCGCCACCCAACTTACGATTCAAACAAACGTTTAACTTAAATGCGCTTATGAGGCAGACGGGTTGCGACCGTCCAATCCGCACCAATGATTAACGGCGAATCGTGATCGACGCATAAGCAGCCCCGCGTCGCGTGGAGGCAGATGATGGGAGGCAAGGTGATTCCGTTCACCGAGTCCCGCGGTCCCGCGGCGACCAAGGAACGCATTCTCGATGCGGCCGAAGCGCTGTTCATGGAGCACGGTTTCGAGGCCACCAGCGTGCGCCTGATCACGGCCGCCGCCGGCGCCAATCTCGCCGCCGCCAACTATCACTTCGGCAGCAAGGAAGAGTTGTTCCAGGCGGTGCTGACGCGCAGGCTCGATCCGATGAATCAGGAACGCCTGGCACTCCTCGACCGGTTCGAGCACGAAGCCGCGCCGGATCCGCTTGCCTGCGAACGGATCCTCGACGCATTGTTCATCCCGGCGCTCAAGCTCGCCCGCGATCCCGCGCGTGGCGGCGCAAATTTCCTGCGCCTGCTGGGCCGCGCCTACGCGGATCCCGCTCCGTTTATCCGGCGTTTCCTGTCCGAACAGTATGCGTTGATGATCGCGCGTTTCAAGGCCGCCTTTGGCCGCGCGCTCCCGCACATGCCGCGCAAGGAGCTGTCCTGGCGCCTGCATTTCATCATGGGCGCCCTGTCATACACGTTGGCAGGCACCGACGCGCTGAAGATCATCGCCGAATTGAATCCGCTCGAAACGGACAACGACGAGCTGCTGTTGCGCCGTCTCGCGCCGTTTCTTCTCGCCGGGCTGAACGCGCCGCTGCCCGATCTGACCGACGTTGCGCGCGACCTCGAGGCCGAGCCGTCGCGCCTTCACTGAGCCGAACTCGCAAGACGGAGCGCGCCGCTGCGGCGTCTCCTGGCAACGAAAGGAGCACTTCGATGTTGACCGCCTTCTGGATTATTGCCGTGTTGATCGGCGTCCTAGCGCTCGCCTACGTCAACGTATCGGGACGCGCGTGGGGCGCCGGCGTCGCCGGAGCTCTGCTGGTCTCCTGGGTTTTGCACGCGCTGCCGCTCGCCCTCAACGTGTTGCTGACCGTCGTGTTCATCGTGCTCGCCATCCCGCTTGCGATTCCGACGTTGCGCCGAAAGCTCATCAGCGACGGCGTGCTGACCGCCTATCGTCGATTGATGCCGCCGATGTCACAGACCGAGCGCGAGGCAATCGAGGCGGGCACCGTGTGGTGGGATGGCGACCTGTTCTCCGGACGTCCTGACTGGAACAAGCTGCTCGAGACGCCGCCGCCTTCGCTCACGCCGGAGGAACAGCGCTTCCTCGACGAGGAGACGGCCACGCTGTGCGAGATGACCAGCGACTGGGAAACGACCAACGTCTACAAGGACCTGCCACCGCACGTATGGCAGTACATCAAGGACAAGGGCTTTTTCGGGATGATCATTCCCAAGGAGTATGGCGGCCTCGGGTTCTCCGCGTGGGCGCATTCGCAAGTGATCACCAAGTTGTCGACGCGCTCCGGCACGGTGGCGGTGACCGTCATGGTGCCGAATTCGCTCGGTCCGGGCGAGTTGTTGCGTCATTACGGAACGGACGAACAAAAGCGATATTACTTGCCGCGGCTTGCCAGGGGCATCGAGATTCCGTGTTTCGCACTCACCAATCCGAACGCGGGTTCCGATGCGGCGGCGATTCCCGATTACGCGTATGTCCGGTGGGGCGAGCACGAGGGCAAACGCGTCCTCGGACTTTCCGTCACGTGGGACAAGCGCTACATCACGCTGGGGCCAGTGGCGACGCTGCTCGGGCTCGCGTTCCGCGTCTACGATCCTGACAAGTTCCTGGGCGGGCGCGAGGACCTGGGCATCACGTGCGCGCTCATTCCGACGTCGCATCCGGGGGTGCAGATCGGCCGCCGCCACATGCCGCTCAATACGGTGTTCCAGAATGGACCGAACTGGGGCCGCGACGTGTTCATTCCGATGGACTGGGTCATCGGAGGCCAGCCGATGATCGGCCGTGGCTGGCGGATGCTGATGGAGTGCCTGGCCGCGGGCCGCGGCATTTCGCTGCCCTCGTCGAATACCGGCATGTCGATGCTCGCCGTCCGCGCCGTCGGCGGCTACGCCCGGGTGCGGACGCAGTTCAAGACGGCCATTGGCAAATTCGAGGGTGTCGAAGAAGCGCTCGCGCGCATGGGCGGCAACCTGTACATGATGGACGCAACGCGCATGCTCACCGCGAGCGCGGTCGATCTGGGCGAGAAGCCCGCGGTCGCGTCGGCAATCGCCAAATATCACATCACCGAACGCGCACGGCGGACGATCAACGATGGCATGGACGTCACCGGCGGCAAGGGCATCTGCATGGGGCCGTCGAATTTCCTGGGCGGCGCGTACATGCAGCACCCCGTGGCGATCACCGTCGAAGGCGCCAACATCCTGACGCGCAGCCTCATCATCTTCGGGCAAGGCGCGATTCGCTGCCATCCGTTTCTGCTGAAGGAAATCAATGCCACGCGCGAACGGGACCGCGACGCGGCATCGATCGCATTCGACGCCGCGTTGATCGGTCACGCGCGATTCACATTATCCAATCTCGCACGCACCTTCGTCACCGGCACGACCGGGTCGCATTTCGTCCGCATTCCGGATGACGTGGCGCCCGAGACGCGCCGGTACTACCAGCAGCTCACCCGCTTTTCGGCCGCCCTCGCGTTTCTTGCCGACGTATCGATGGGGACATTGGGCGGTGCGCTGAAACGCAAGGAGAAACTGTCGGCCCGCCTCGGCGACATCCTGTCACTGCTCTACCTGTGCTCGGCTACGCTCAAGCGTTATGAGGCGGAAGGGCGACATGCGGCCGATGCGCCGCTCATGCATTGGGCGATCTGGGATGCGATGTTCAAGGCGCAAAGTGCGTTCGAGGGCGTGATCTCCAACTTTCCCAATCGGCTCATCGCGACGGTGGTGCGGCGGATCATATTCCCCCTGGGCCGCCCGTATGTCGTGCCGTCCGATGCGATCGGCCACCAGGTCGCAAGTCTGTTGATCGCGCCGTCGGCCACCCGCGATCGCCTGACGGCCGCCATGCATATCGGTCAAAGCGATGACGATCCGGTCGGCCTCATCGAGCGCGCGTTGGCGGCAACGGTTGTGGCGGAGCCGATCGAACACAAGCTCAGAGCGGCGATTCGGCAGCGACATGTCGACGGCCGTCTGCCGCCCGGCGCCGGTGTCGAAGTGCTGGCCGAACGCGGTGTGGCGGCCGGCGTCATCGATGCGGAGGAGGCGCATGCATTGATCGCGCAGCGCGACCTGGTCGAGCAGGTGATCCGCGTCGACGACTTCGACCGCGATCTGGGAGCGTCGTTATTGCTACCGGCGATCGAAGCGTTGCACCGGCAATCGCTGTCGACCAAGCCACGCGCGCCGGCGGAGCCCAGGCTACCGGCGGGAGTGGTCTGATGAACGAACCTGTCTATATCATCGACGGTGCCCGCACGCCGTTCCTCAAGGCGCGCAACCGACCCGGACCGTTCGCGGCCTCCGATCTTGCGACCGATGCCGGGCGGGCGTTGCTCTTGCGCCAGCGCTTCGAACCGCCGCAACTCGACGAAGTCATCCTGGGCTGCGCGGCGCCATCCGCCGACGAGGTCAACATCGGCCGCGTGAGCGCATTGCGCATGGGCTGCGGCCAGAAGGTGCCCGGCTGGACCGTCATGCGCAACTGCGCCTCCGGGATGCAGTCGATCGACTCGGCGGTCAACAACATCCGCGCCGGTCGCTCGAACCTCGTGCTCGCCGGCGGCGTCGATGCGCTGTCGCGTGCACCGCTGCTCTTCTCCGAAGCGATGGTGATGTGGCTGTCGCAATGGTATGCCGCCAAGTCGGCGGGACAGCGGGCGGCGCTGCTCGCGAAGTTCAGGCCGCATTATTTTGCGCCGGTCATTGCGCTGATGAAGGGGCTCACCGATCCGATCTGCGGCTTGCTGATGGGGCAGACCGCGGAGAACCTGGCCTACCGCTTCGGCATCACGCGCCACGAAATGGACTTCTACGCGGCGGGCAGCCACGCGCGCGTGCTCGCCGCGGAGAAAGCGGGGCACTTCGCCAACGAGCTCGTGCCGCTCTACGACAAGAACGGCACGCTGTATGCGGCGGACGATGGCGTACGCGAGGATTCGACGGTCGAGAACCTGGCCAAGCTCAAGCCCTTCTTCGACAAGAAGTACGGCAACGTCACCGCGGGCAACAGCTCGCAGGTGACCGACGGTGGCGCGTGGGTGGTGGTGGCCTCGCAGCGCGCTGTCGACGAGCACCGGCTGACGCCCATCGGCCGCATCATCGATTCGCAGTGGGCGGGTCTCGATCCGGCGCAGATGGGATTGGGCCCGGTCTATGCGGCAACACCGATTCTCGAGCGGCATCACCTGGGGCTCAACGACCTCGATGCCTGGGAGATCAACGAAGCCTTCGCCGCGCAGGTGCTGGCGTGCGAGCGCGCGTGGGCGAGCGACGAATTCTGCCGCACCGAGCTTGGATTGCCGGGCGCGCTGGGCACGATCGATCCCGCGAAGCTGAATGTCGACGGCGGTGCGATTGCGCTCGGCCACCCGGTTGGCGCCTCGGGCACCCGCATCGTGCTGCACGTCCTCAATACGCTGCGCCGCACCGGCGGCAAGCGCGGGATGGCAGCGATCTGCATCGGCGGCGGCCTGGGCGGCGCAATGCTCGTCGAACGCGTGTAGCCGCGTCACGAATCGACTATCAGGAGCGCCGATGCAGCATTGGACCATCACTCGCGACGCCGATGGCTTCGCGACCCTCGCGTTCGACAAGGCGGGCGCCGCGGTCAACACCTTGTCTGGCGCGGTGCTGGCGGAATTGAACGAAGCGCTCGACGTACTCGATCGCGACCAGCCGAAGGGCCTGGTCATTCGTTCCGGCAAGGCCAGCGGCTTCATCGCGGGCGCCGACGTCGACGAGTTCGGCGACGTGAAGGACGAGGCCGGCGCGATCGCGATCGTCAAGCGCGGCTGGGACACCTTCGAGCGGCTCGCGAACGTCAAGTATCCGACGTTGGCGCTCATTCGCGGTTTCTGTCTGGGCGGCGGGTTGGAGCTGGCGCTCGCGTGCCGGTATCGCGTCGTCGTCGACGAGCCGGGAACGCGGCTCGGCCTTCCCGAAGTGATGCTGGGGATCGTTCCCGGCTGGGGTGGCATCAAGCGCCTGCCGCGCCTGATCGGCGCGCCCGCCGCACTCGACCTGTTGCTGACCGGCAAGACCATCGATGCGCGGCGCGCGAAAAAGCTCGGCGTCGCCGACGAATGCGTGCCGGTGCGGATCATGGAGAACACGGTGCGCGGCATGCTGCGCGCGTTGCCGCCGCCGCGCCAGCTTGGACTGCCGCTGTCGCTGACAATGATTCCGTTGGCGCGCCGTTACATCGCCGCGCAAGCGGAAAAGCAGGTCGCGAAGCGCGCGCGGCGCGAGCACTACCCGGCGCCGTATGCGATCCTCGAGCTGTGGGTCAAGTACGACGGCGATGCGCTGGCCGCGCCACCGTCGGACCCGGCGTCGATCCCGTCGCTGCTCGCAACACCCACGGCCGCGAACCTGATCCGCGTGTTCCGGTTGCAGGAGCGCTTGAAGAGTCTCGGCAAGGAAGGTGAATTCAAGGCTGCGCACGTGCATGTGGTGGGTGCCGGCACCATGGGCGGCGACATCGCGGCGTGGTGCGCGTTGCGCGGGCTGCGGGTCACGTTGCAGGACCAGAATGCCGAACGATTGGTGCCCGCGATGCAGCGCGCGGGCAAGCTGTTCGCCGACCGCTTGCGCGATCCGCGGCGCGTTCGCGACGCGAACGATCGGTTGATTCCCGACGTGGCCGGCGACGGGATCGCGTGCGCCGACGTCATCATCGAGGCGATCTTCGAAAACGTCGAGGCCAAGCGAGCGCTATTTGCTTCACTCGAGAAGAAGGCGAAACCCGACGCGATCCTGGCCACCAACACGTCCAGCATTCCACTCGAAGAAATTGCCGACGCCCTCAACGATCCCACCCGGCTGATCGGCCTGCATTTCTTCAATCCGGTCGCGAAGATGATGCTGGTCGAAATCGTGATCGGCCGGCAGACACGCGACGCCCTCGTTCCGCCGGCCGCGGCATTCGTTCGCCAGATCGACAAGCTGCCGTTGCCGGTCAAGAGCGCGCCGGGCTTCCTGGTCAATCGCATCCTGGCGCCGTATCTGCTGGCGGCCTTCCGCGCCGTCGACGACGGCATCGCGCCCGAGACCATCGACGAGGCGGCCCTTGTCTTCGGGATGCCGATGGGTCCGATCGAGCTCGCGGATACGGTCGGCCTCGACATCTGCATGGAGGTCGGGAAGATGCTGGGCGGCGGCGCGGCGCCTCCGCGACGTTTGACCGAACTGGTGGCGGCAGGCAATCTCGGCCGCAAGACCGGACGCGGCTTCTACGAGTGGGTCGCGGGCAAGCCGCGGAAGAATGCGGCCGGCGGCGTGCCTGCGGGACTGTCCGATCGGCTGGTGGGCCCGCTGGTCGCCGAAGCCAAGTCGGCGCTGGCCGAGCACATTGTCGCCGATGCCGAGCTGGTCGACGCCGGTGCGATATTCGGAACCGGTTTTGCCCCGTTCAGGGGCGGCCCGTTGCATTATGCGGGAGTCGCATAGGGGGCGACCCGCCGCCGCGGCAACTGGTGTACGATTTTTGGTCGGATGCATGGCCCCACGCAAGGGCCTTGGCGCCGTTCGCTGAAAATCCTTGATCGAAAGCCCGTCGAGTGCGCAGGGCGAACCGCCGCATACGCAGCGCGCGGCAAGGGGAGGAGCGTGATGGGAACAATCGTGGAGAAAATCTGGCTCAAGCACTACCCGAAGGGTGTGCCCGCGGAAATCGACATCAACGAATACGCGTCGGTGCGGGAGATTTTCGAGGAAAGCGTCGGCAAATACGGATCGCGGCCGGCGTTCTCGTGCATGGGCAAGACGCTGACCTTCGCCGAGCTCGACACGCTGTCCGCGGCGTTCGGCGCGTGGCTGCAGGGCATCGGATGCAAGAAGGGCGCGCGCGTCGCGTTGATGATGCCCAACATCCTCCAGTATCCGGTGTGCCTGTTCGGCACGTTGCGCGCCGGGTGCACGGTGGTCAACGTCAATCCGCTGTACACGCCGCGCGAGCTCGAGCATCAACTCAAGGATTCGGGCGCCGAGGTGATCGTGGTCGTCGAGAACTTCGCGAATACCGTCGCCGAGGTCATCGGCAGGACCGCCGTCCGCCAGACGGTCGTGACCTCCATCGGCGAGCTGCTCGGTTTCAAGGGACTGATCGTCGATTTCGTGCTGCGCCACGTGAAGAAGATGATTCCCAAGTTCTCGCTGCCGGGCTCGATCCGCTTGTCCGACGCGCTCGCCGAGGGCAGGAAGCGCACGCTCGAGCGCGTTCCGCTCGCCCACGAAGACATCGCGTTCCTGCAATACACGGGCGGCACCACGGGTGTGGCGAAAGGCGCGATGCTGCTCAACCGCAACATCGTGGCCAACATGGTCCAGGCGCGCGCATGGATCCGGCCATTTCTCCACCCCGACCGGCGCGAAGTGATCATCACGCCGCTGCCGCTCTATCACATCTTCTCGCTGACGGCGAACTGCCTGGTCTACATGTCGCTCGGCGGCGAAAACGTGCTGATCCCGAATCCGCGCGACATCCCGGGATTGGTCAAGGAAATGGGGAAATTCAAGTTCACGACGTTCACCGGCGTCAACACGCTGTTCAACGCGCTCGTCCACAATCCGGAATTCGCCAAACTCGACTTTTCGTCGCTCGAGATCACGCTGGGCGGCGGCATGGCCGTGCAGGAAGCCGTCGCGAACAAGTGGAAGCAGATCACCGGTGTGCCGTTGATCGAGGCGTATGGGTTGACCGAGACGTCGCCGGCCGCGACGATCAATCCACTTGACCTGCCCGCCTACAACGGGTCGATCGGTTTGCCGATCTCGTCGACGGAGCTCGTCCTGCGCGACGACGCGGGAAACACCGTGGCGCTCGGCCAGCCGGGCGAGATCTGCATCCGCGGTCCGCAGGTGATGGCGGGCTATTGGCAGCGCCAGGATGAAACGGACAAGGTCATCGACAAGGACGGATGGTTCGCGACCGGCGACGTCGGCGTCATGGACGAGCGCGGGTTCGTCAAGATCGTCGATCGCAAGAAGGACATGATCCTGGTGTCCGGCTTCAACGTGTATCCGAACGAGATCGAAGGCGTGATCGCCGCCCATCCGGGTGTGCTCGAGTGCGCGGCGATCGGCATACCCGACCAGAAATCCGGCGAAGCGGTCAAGCTGTTCGTCGTCAGGAAGGATCCGGCGCTGTCGAAGGAGGACGTGGTCAAGTACTGCCACGAGTACCTGACCGGTTACAAATGTCCGCGCGATGTCGAATTCCGCGCCGAGTTGCCGAAGTCCAATGTCGGCAAGATCCTGCGCAGGGAGTTGCGCGACGAGGCGAGGAAGGCCGCTGCTGCTGCCGCATGACGTCCTGAAAACCTGAAAGCTTGACCTCGGACGCCGAAGCCATGTTGACGCTTCCCGACAAAGAGCCCGTACTGCGCGTGGTCCCGATGCCCGCCGACGTCAATCAGCACGGCGACATTTTCGGCGGCTGGATCATGGCGCAGGTCGATATCGCGGGCGGCGTGATGGCGGCGCGTCACGCGCGCGGCCGTGTCGCCACGGTGGCCGTCAATTCGTTTACGTTCAAGCAACCGGTGTTCGTCGGCGATCTGGTGACGTTCTATGCGGAGGTCACGCGCGTTGGAAAGACGTCGATTACCGTCGATGTCGAGGTCTATGCACAGCGCAATCCGAAAGACCTGATCACGGTCCGCGTCACCGAGGCCGTCCTGACCTACGTCGCCGTCGGTGACGACCGCCGGCCACGCGCATTCGCCAAGCCCTAGAAAACATGCGGTTTTCCTCCGGCGTGCCCCACCCAGAATCCAAGGCGCCGGTGTATAGTTTATGCAGAGGTATGCCCAACCGGCGCATCAAGACCCGGACGCGATAACAAGATCAATGCCAGTCGATCGCATCCCCACTGAGCAAACAAGGAGAGAGCACTCATGCATACGGTTTCGATCAAGAAGAATCAAGTCGCGCGTGCCGTGGCCGCAGCCGTATTCACATTGGGCGCGGCGCAGGCGTTCGGCACCGGCTTCCAGCTGAATGAGCAAAGTGCAAGCAGCCTCGGCAACGCGCTTGCCGCTGGCGCTGCGTTCACCGACGACATCAGCGCCATGTGGTGGAATCCCGCCGCGCTTTCACAGTTCCCGAAGATGCAGGTGGCGGGCGCGTTGCACGTCATCGTGCCGTCGATCAAGTTCCGCAACAACGCCTCGCTCCCCGCGGCCAATCAGCCGGTGCTCGGCGGCGACGGCGGTGACGCCGGCGGCTTCAACTTCGTGCCGAACATGTATGTCTCCTTGCCGATCAACCCGCAGTTCACATTCGGTCTCGGCGTCACCGTTCCCTTCGGCCTGACGACGGAGTACGACGACGGCTGGCTCGGTCGCTATCAGGCGCTCAAATCGCAGATCCAGACGATCAATGTCAACCCGGCCCTGTCGTGGAAGGTGTCCCCTCAATTTTCCGTCGGGGTCGGCGTCAACTACCAGTACCTCAAGGCGACGTTGACGAATAACGTCAACTATTCGGGTGCGCTGCTGACCGCGGCCGCTGGGGCCGGCATCACCCCCGGATCCGCGACGTTCAACGCGATCGCCGGGGCGACCTCCGGGCTCGATTCGAAGGCGCAGATCAAGGCTGAGGACGGAACGTGGGGATGGAACATCGGTCTCGCATGGGATGCGACGCCCCAGCTTCGCTTCGGCGCGAGCTATCGTTCGGAGTTGAAGTACGACGTGACCGGCAACATCGATTTCAGCAACCCGACGGTCGCGCTCCCCCCAGGCACTTCGCCGGTGCTGGCGGGAACGATCGCGGCGCTCGCCGCTGGGGTCAACAGCCAGGCGCTGTACGGGCGCGGTGTTGCTTCGGATATCACATTGCCGGCGATCGCCAACGTTTCGGCGCGCTGGCAGGTCGACCCGAAGTGGGAAATCATGGGCGACATCCAATATACGGGCTGGTCGAGCATCCCCGAGCTCAGGTTCAATGCGAGCTCCCCCCCCGCGTTACCGACCGTGCCTTTGAATTGGGACGATTCGTGGAAGTTCGCGGTCGGCGCCAGCTACCGCCCCAACGATCAGTGGAAGCTCCGTTTCGGCGCCGCGTTCGACCAGACGCCGGTCACCAACGACCCCACGGCGCGGCTGCCGGACTCCGATCGCTGGTGGCTTGCGATCGGTGGCGAGTACAAATGGAATCCGAACATGAAGTTCGACGCCGGCTTCGTCTACATTTTTGCGGACAGCCCGGGTTTCAACCAGAACCAGGGGAGCACTGCGGCCAACGGCCTGATCAACGGATCGTACGATGCGAGCGTGATCATCTTCTCGATGCAGGCGACGTACACGTTCTAGCGTGGCGGGGCGCGCTGCCCCTTGGAACCGCTCGATCTTGCACTGTGCGACGGCCGGGGTAGCCCGGCCGTCGTTTTTTCCAGGATGGCGTGCGCTGAAGTGCGACTGCTGCTTTTCCGGGCGAGTCTCTCCCACTCGCGTTTGATAGAATCCATCCCCTGGTCGTCGCGCTCCCCCCACTCCCGCCCGTGCTGCGTTGGGCTTCGCCGGCATCCCACTCATGTCAACCGCACCGCTGATCGTCCGCAAGGTCGCCGTTCTCGGCGCCGGCGTGATGGGCGCGCAGATCGCTGCGCATTTCGCCAACGCGAGCTTCCCGGTGCTGCTGTACGACCTGCCTGCCAAGGAAGGCGACCCCAACGGGCTCGTCGCCAAAGCGATTGCGGGCCTCGCGAGGCTGGAACCGGCACCGCTGTCGGCCAAGGATCGCGCAGCGGCGATCGAGGCCGCCAATTACGGCAGCGACCTTGCGCGCCTTGCGCAATGCGACCTCGTGATCGAGGCGATCGCCGAGCGGCTCGACTGGAAGCGCGACCTCTACGAGAAAATCGCGCCGCATCTCGCACCCGCGACGATTCTCGCGTCGAATACATCGGGGCTGTCGCTTGCCGCGTTGTCGGCGGCGGTGCCGGAACCGTTGCGTCCACGCTTTTGCGGCGTCCATTTTTTCAACCCGCCGCGGTACATGCACCTGGTCGAGCTGATCGCGGCGCCGCAGACCGACCTCGCGTTGCTGGACGGGCTCGAGACCTTGCTCACGACCACGCTAGGCAAGGGCGTGATTCGCGCCAAGGACACGCCCAATTTCATCGCCAACCGCATCGGCATCTTCTCGGTGCTGGCGACGATGCGGCATACGCAGACGTTTGGCCTCCCTTTCGACATCGTGGACGCGCTGACCGGTCCCGCCATCGGCCGCGCCAAGAGTGCGACGTATCGCACGGCGGACGTCGTTGGCCTCGACACGATGGCGCACGTCGTCAAGACGATGTTCGACACGCTGCCCGACGATCCGTGGCATCCGTTGTTCGCTACTCCACCCGTGTTGGCCGGATTGGTGGCGCAGGGCGCGCTGGGCGCGAAGACGAAGGCGGGCTTTTTTCGGAAAGTCGGCCGCGACATTCAGGTGCTCGATCCCGCGGCGCGCGACTATCGGGTAGCCGCGGGCGAGGTCGCCCCGGAGGTGGCAGAGCTGCTCAAGATTCGCGCGCCCGGCGAAAAATTTTCCAAGCTGCGCGCCAGTGCGCATCCGCAGGCGCAGTTTCTGTGGGCCATCTTCCGCGACCTCTTCCACTACAGCGCGTACCACCTGGCCGACGTCGCCGACAACGCGCGCGACGTCGATCTCGCGATCCGCTGGGGTTTTGGCTGGCAAATGGGTCCGTTCGAAACGTGGCAGGCGGCGGGATGGAAAGATGTGGCCGGCTGGGTGGCTGAGGACATCGCCGCGGGCGTTGCGCTCGCCAAGGTTGCGCTGCCCGCCTGGGTGAATGGGGAAAAGGTCAGCGCAGCGCGCGGCGTCCACGCGCCGCAGGGCGCGTATTCCGCGGCGCGCGACGAATTCTTGCCGCGCTCCGGCTTATCGGTCTATCGCCGGCAACTCTTTCCCGATCCGGTGCTTGGCGAACGTCCCGCCAGCACCGGAACCACCATTTTCGAGACGGACGCGGTGCGCATGTGGCACCTGGGCGACGACGTCGGCATCGTGTCGTTCAAGAGCAAGGCCAACACGATCGGCGAGGACGTCCTCGACGGATTGCTGCGCGCGGTCGACGAAGCGGAACGGCAATGCGCCGGGCTCGTCATCTGGCAGCCCAGGGAACCGTTCTCGCTGGGCGCCAACCTGGCGGCGATCGCGCCGGCGATTGCGGCCAAGCAGTGGGACACGATCGAAGCGGTGGTCGCCAAGTTCCAGCGCACGGCGATGCGCCTGCGGCATAGTCTCATTCCGACCGTGTGCGCGGTGCGCGGCATGGCACTCGGCGGTTCGTGCGAATTCATCATGCACGCCGATCGTACGGTGGCCGCACTCGAGTCGTATATCGGATTGGTCGAGGTCGGCGTCGGCTTGTTGCCGGCTGGTGGCGGCAGCAAGGAGCTGGTCGTGCGCGCGGCGGACGAGGCGCGGCGCGGCGCCAACGGCAGCCAGATCGACCAGTTCCCGTTCATCCGCACGTATTTCCAGACGATCGCCACCGCGACCGTCGCCAAAAGCGCACTGGAGGCGAAGGAGCTGGGCTATCTGCGGCCGGCGGATATCGTCGTGATGAATCCCTACGAACTACTGCATGTGGCGAAGGTCGAAGCGCAAGCGCTGGCGGAAGCCGGCTACCGGCCGCCGTTACCCGCGCGCAACGTGCCGGTCGTGGGCAAGACAGGCTTCGCGACGTTGCAGATGATGCTCGTCAACATGCGCGACGGCGGCTTCATCAGCCCGTACGACTTCGAGGTCGGCAAGCGTGTGGCACGCGTATTGTGCGGCGGCGAAGTCGATGCGGGCAACCTGGTCGACGAGGAATGGCTGCTGGCGCTCGAGCGTGCCGAAATCATGGCGCTGCTGCGCAACGACGAGACGCAGGCGCGCATCGCGCATACGCTTGCCACCGGCAAGCCGCTGCGCAATTGAGATTGGGAATGCCAACATGAAGCAGATGCAGGACGCGTATATCGTGGCCGCGACGCGCACGGCGGTCGGCAAAGCGCCGCGCGGCGCCTTCAAGTCCACGCGCCCCGACACGCTGCTCGCCCACGTGTTGCGCAGCGTGCTGGCGCAGGCGCCGGCGATCGATCCGAAACGCATCGAAGACGCGATCGTCGGCTGCGCGATGCCGGAATATGAACAAGGCATGAACGTCGCGCGCATCGGCGTGCTGCTGGCGGGGCTGCCGAACAGCGTCGCCGGCATGACGGTCAATCGTTTCTGCTCGTCGGGACTCAATGCCGTGTCGATCGCGGCGGACCGCATCCGCACCGGCGAGGCCGACATCATGATTGCCGCCGGTACCGAGAGCATGAGCATGATTCCCATGCTGGGTCGTCTGGCGATCAATGAGGCGGTGTTCGCGCGCGGCGAAAACGTCGGGATCGCTTACGGGATGGGGTTGACGGCAGAAAAGGTTGCGGCGCAGTGGAAAGTGTCGCGCGAAGATCAGGATACGTTCGCGCTGGCCTCGCACCAGAAGGCATTGGCGGCGCAGGCCGCTGGCCACTTCGACGCCGAGGTAAGCCCGATCACGGTCAACGAAGATGCACCCGATCTCGCCACCGACAAGGTCGTGACCAAGTCAAAGGTGATCCAGCGCGACGAGGGTCCCCGGGCCGACACGAGCGCGGAAGGGCTCGCGAAATTGCGTCCGGTCTTTGCGGCCAAGGGCTCGGTCACCGCCGGCAACAGCTCGCAAATGTCCGATGGCGCGGGCGCGTCCATCCTCGTATCGGACAAGGTGTTGCGGGAGCTCAACCTGACCCCGCTCGCGCGGTGGCTGGGTTTTGCGGTCGCCGGCGTGCCTCCGGAGATCATGGGCGTGGGGCCGATCGCGGCGATCCCCAAGGTCCTCAAGACGACCGGCATCAAGTTGGACCAGCTCGACTGGATCGAATTGAACGAGGCGTTTGCGGCGCAAGCCATTGCCGTGATGCGCGATCTCGGACTCGATCCCGCGAAAGTGAACCCGTTGGGCGGCGCCATCGCACTCGGCCACCCGCTGGGTGCCACCGGCGCGGTTCGTACGGCGACGATTACGCATGGCATGAAGCGCCGCCACCAGAAATACGGAATGGTTTCCATGTGCGTGGGCACGGGCATGGGCGCGGCAGGTATCTTCGAGGCAATGTAAGCTCAGCAACGCGGCCCGGGATTCGACGGGGTCGGCGATTCGAACCAACCAGGGGGGCAGCATGCGCAGGATTCTGATCACGGCATTCGGATTACTGCTCGCCGCGGGCGCGCAAGCGGCCGAAGTAGGCGGCGTCAAGCTCAACGACAAGCTCATGGTCGGCGGTCAGGAGCTCGTCTTCAACGGCGCCGGCGTGCGCTCGCGGGCGATCTTCAAGGTCTACGTCGGCAGCCTCTATGTGCCGGCCAAGGCCACCACGCTTGCCGCGGTGCTGGAGAAGGCGCCACGCCGGATCCAGCTCAATATCCTGCGCAGCCTGTCGTCCGATCAGCTCAACGACGCACTGTCCGATGGCTTGAAGGAGAACAATTCCGCGGCAGACCTTGCGGCGATCAAGGCCCAGGTGGACCAGCTCGTGGCCACGATGAAATCGCTGGGCGACGTCAAGGAGGGCGACGTCGTCACGCTCGATTTCGTCGATGGCGCGACGAAAATCGGGCTGAATGGCGCGGCCAAAGGCTCGATCGCCGGCGATCCGTTCAACCGCGCACTCACCAAGATCTGGCTCGGCGACAACCCGGTGCAGCCCGACCTCAAGAAGGCGATGCTGGGCGGATGAGGAGGCAAGGAATCCAGTGCCCGACTTCTGGCCCTCCTGCGGCTATCGGCTGCTCACGGCGGGCACCGACGGCCGTCTCACCGTCACCGACGATTTCCTGCGCAGCTATCTGGTCCGTCCGGAGCTCGCGCCGGTTCGCGAGTCCTGCGGAGCCGAGCTCGCACTGCATGACGCGCTCCTTTCCACTCCGCGGAAGAACGTGGCGGCCGACGACCTCGCCGCCATCGCCGATCCCGATGCTCGAGAAAACTACGCGATCTGGCTGCGTTTCCGCGCGCGGCTGCTGGCGGCGAATTCGCTGGAGGCGGCGTACGTGGAGCTCTTCCATGGAACCGGCGTCGACGTGCCGCCGCTATTCGTCGCCCAGCTCACGCAAATCCTGCTTCGCCATATTCTGGGGGGCGATGCGGCCGCGATGGAAGCGCGCGCGGCGGAAATGCTGTTTCGTCCGCAGAAGGTCGCCGTGCTCGACGATGGCGCGGTGATGGCCGCCGACGAGACGACGGTGGAGTTGTTCGCCACGACCGGCGGCTTCGGTTCGCTCGGAGAATTGCTGGCGCAGAACAAGACGCCGGCGCGCGACATCGAGCTCGACGTGCTCGATGCGGAGAACGCGCAACAGTATTGGGAGCGTGACGAACGCCATGACCTGTCGGTCAGCCTCAATCGCGGGCGGCCTGCGCTCGATGCGCTGGCACGCGTGCTCGAGCGGTGGGTCCGGCATTTTCTCGGCATCGACGTCACGATCAAGGATGAGCGCGCGATCGATGACAAGCACTGGGTCTGGCACGTCGGCCTCGATGCCGAGGCGAGTGGCCTGCTGAACGACCTTTACAACGACGTCGAGATCGACGAGCAGCGCATGGGGCGCCTGCTGTGTTTGTTCCGGCTCGACTTCGCCAACCCGGCCGACATGCGGCCAGCCATCGCCGGCCGACCGGTGTATCTCGCGATGGCGATGGACGGCGAGCGGCGGCTGAAGCTCAAACCGCAAAACCTCATTCTCAACTTGCCGCTCGCGCGGCAGCAATGACCGGATCCGTCATGATCAAGCGCGCCATGTCCGTCGCCGTCTCGCTGTCCTGCACCGCATTGGCGGCGTTCGTCGCCGTCCCGATCGGCGCGCAGACGCCGGCGACGCCTGCCTCGCCCGTGAAAACAGCCGACGCAGCGATCACCGACGCCGGCGCGCTGGCCTGGCTCGACGGATGCTGGACGGGAACTGTCAATCAGCGGGATTTCCGCGAGCAATGGTCACCGTTGCGTGGAGGCATGCTGCTGGGCTTCGGCTCGACAGTGTTCCAGGGGAAGGTCCAGAGCTATGAACACCTGCGCATCGAACCGCGCGCGGACGGCGTCTACTATGTCGCGATTCCCTCGGGGCAAAAGGAGGACGCCTTCAAGCTCGTTTCGATCACGACCGACGACAAGGACACGATTTTCACGTTCGCGAATCCCGACCACGATTTTCCGCAGCGGATCATTTACCGGCGCGGAACGGAAGGTTGGCTCTACGCGACGATCGAAGGCAAGCTGAAGGGCGAGGATCGGCAGGTCATTTATCCGATGCGGCGGATCGGCTGCGAGTCGGGCGCCTTCATCCTCAAGTAGCCGCCGGCCTCGATGGAAGCCAAGCCCTCACCTGCCCTCGCCAACTTCGAGCGGATGCTGGCCGCGGGGCGCGACGGCGGGCTGCTGCGCTATTCGCTCGGGCTCGAATATCTGAAGGCCGGTGACAGCGATCGCGCCGCGATGCATCTCCGGCAAGCCGTGACGTTCGACCCGGAGTACACGGCAGCGTGGAAGGCGCTCGGCCGCGCGCTCGCCGATCGCGGGCAGCTCCCCGACGCGCTCGCCGCGTATCGCACTGGCATCGCGGTAGCCCGCCGCAAGGGGGACAAACAGGCGGGCAAAGAGATGGAAGTCTTCGCGCGGCGAATCGAGAAAATGCTGGCCGCGAGCGAGGACTGACGCATCGGAGCCTTCTGGTGGTTCAGCCTTCCGTCTGGCCGCCGTCCACGCCACGATTGGCTAGCGCATCGGCGCGGATGTTGTCGGGATTGGTGGCATGGCCTTTCACCCAATGCCACGAAACGTGGTGCTGCGCGACGAGCGCATCCAACTCGTGCCACAGGTCGGCGTTCTTCACCGGCTTCCTGTTCGCCGTTTTCCAGCCGTTGCGCTTCCACGCGTGAATCCAGGTTTCGATGCCGTTCTTCACGTACTGGGAGTCGGTGTAGATGTCCGCGCGCGCCGAGCGGGTCAGCGATTGCAACGCGCGAATGACGGCGGTGAGCTCCATCCGGTTATTCGTCGTGTGCGGGTCTCCGCCGAACAACTCCTTCTCGCGGTTTCCCGAGCGCAGCAGCGCGCCCCAGCCGCCGGGACCGGGATTGCCCTTGCAGGCCCCGTCGGTATAGATCACCACCTGTGTCATTGCGGCAGTCGGTCGGACGTGGTCAGACCTTCGCGTGCGCGCGCGGGCGCCAGCGCTTTCTTGCGTCGTTCGCGGCGCTCCCACGCGGGCGTCAACACGCGCATCCCCAGGACTTTTTTCGTTGCGCGCAGGAAATAGACGCCGCCCGCGATGGGCCACCAGCGATCGCCGATGGACTCGAAAAAACCGAAGCGGCGGAGCCACTTGTCGCTGGAGAACGGGGGTGCATACGCGCCGAGGCGGCCGCCGACCACTTCGAATCCGAGCAGCGTCAGCCAGTCCTTGAGACGATAGAGCGTGATGAAATTACCGTTCCACGGCGGGGCTTGCGAGCGCCCGAAATAGCGCTTGGCCCCGTAGAGCGAGAACGGATTGAAGCCCGCGATCACGATCTGGCCTTCGGGGCGGATGACCCGATACGCCTCGCGGAGCATGAGATGCGGGTCGTCGGTGAATTCAAGCGCGTGCGGCATGACGATGAGATCGACGGCGTTCTCGGCGAACGGCAGCCCGTGCGGATCGGCGATGATGTCGGCCGGCGGATCGTAATCGAGCGTCCACTGCGAGGGAATCCGGCTTTGCGCAAGGAAGGGGCATTCGGGCAGCCCGACCTGCAGCGCATTGAAGCCGAAGATATCGGCGACCGTCTGATCGAAGTACGCCTGTTCCCGCGCGAGCAGATATCGGCCGAGGTTGGTGGCGAACCACTCGGCGAGCGGCGCGGACACCTCAGTTGACACCTCAGTTGACACACCACCCGCTGGTCCCGAAGATGCGTCCATGATCGCAATTATCCCTATCCCCGCATTCGCGGACAACTACATCTGGCTCATGCGGCAAGGAACGACCGCCGTAGTCGTGGACCCGGGTGACGCGGCGCCCGTCCTGGCCTACCTCGCCCGTGAAGGCCTCACGCTGACGGCGATACTCGCCACGCACCATCACGGCGACCATGTCGGCGGCAATACGGCGTTGCTGGCGCAATTTCCCGTACCGGTTTTCGGGCCCGCGCGGGAAACGATACCCGGCCGGACGCAGGCGGTCGCCGGTGGCGATGTCGTCAACGTCCCCGGCCTGCCCGTTACGTTGAGAGCGTTCGACATTCCCGGGCATACTGCCGGGCATATTGCCTATTTCGGCGACATCGACGGACATCCGTCGCTTTTCTGCGGCGACACGCTGTTCGCCGCGGGATGCGGGCGTCTGTTCGAAGGCACGCCGCAGCAGATGTGGACGTCGCTGTCGACGCTTGCGCAATTGCCGGCCGCGACGCGTGTGTATTGCGGCCACGAATACACGCTTGCGAATCTTCGTTTCGCGCTCGCGGTCGAACCGGCGAGCGCCGATATTCTTGCGCGCCAGGCGCGCGAGCAAGCCAAGCGCGACCGCAGCGAGCCCACATTGCCGTCGACGATCGATCTCGAACGCGCGACCAACCCATTCCTGCGCGCGAAAATCCCCGCGGTAAGGGCCGCTGCGGAGGCGCACGCCGGCCGTCAGTTAGCGGACGACGTCGAGACGTTTGCGGCGCTGCGCACGTGGAAGAATGCGTTTTAACGCCCGTTGCGCGTGGTCCCGTTGGTTGACGGTCCCGGCGATGGGGCCTACCATCGGGCCCAAATTTGGGTGAGACGCCCATGTGCCCCGGCACGCCATGTGCCGTTATCGGAAGCTCGAATTGCGCCTACCGAATAACCTGATCCTCGCTGTCGCAGTGCTGCTTACCGCCTGCGCCACACCGGCTCCCGCTCCTGTCGAGCCCTCGCCACCGCCACCACAAGTTGTGGCGGTTGCTCCGGAAATCCCGCCGGAGCCTCTTGCCGAACCGCCGCCCGTACCGAAGGAACCCGAACTTTTTCCTGCAGCCGCGGGCGCCGATCTCGAACCGCTGCCGCCTCCCGTCGGCGACCTGTGGGACCGGATCATCGCCGGCTATGCGATGCCCGATCTCGATGGTCCGCTCGTCGAGAAGTGGGAGCAGTGGTATGCATCACGCCCGGATTACATGGCGCGGATGGTCGAGCGCAGTCGTCGTTACCTGTATCACATCGTCACCGAAGTCACCGAGCGCCGCATGCCCACGGAAATCGCGTTGCTGCCGATGATCGAGAGCGCGTACAACCCGATCGCGATGTCGACTAGCCGCGCGTCGGGAATCTGGCAATTCATTCCGTCGACCGGCAAGCACTATGGATTGACGCAAGACTTCTGGGTCGATTCGCGCCGCGACGTGCTCGCCGCAACCGACAAGGCGCTCACCTATCTGACCAAGCTGCACGGCGATTTCGGTGACTGGCAGTTGGCGCTCGCCGGGTACAACTGGGGCGAAGGCAACGTCGGCCGTGCGCTTGCGCGAAACAAGGCGAAAGGTCTCGGTGCGGACTACGAGAGCCTCGCGATGCCCGCCGAAACCCGCAACTATCTGCCGAAATTGCAGGCGGTGAAGAACATCGTTCGCGACCCGGAGAAGTATGGCCTCGCGCTGGCCGATATCCCGGACGCGCCATTTTTCACCGTGGTGAAGACCAGCCGCAAGATGGACACCAAGCGCGCGGCGGAACTCGCGGAACTGTCGCTCGAGGATTTCCT
>Ga0184626_10000076_pt1 | contig 21851 bp, 21 predicted proteins | sample PLM3_60_b1_FD_133142 | JGI IMG/M metagenome (GOLD analysis project Ga0184626, IMG submission 133142) | Groundwater sediment microbial communities from an aquifer in East River, Colorado, USA - PLM3_60_b1 | ecosystem: Environmental > Terrestrial > Soil > Riparian zone | place: USA: East River... | reverse complement strand
TGGAAAAAGGTTCGGAATGCTTCGAGAGCCTCAGCATGAGCGGAAAATCCTCAATCATATCAAAACCCCTCCGTTCGTCACTTCGATAAACTCAGTGCAGGCTCTGAGCGCCGTCGAAGGACTTCCACAGAGTTTTTCAGCAGCTTGTTCGTGTGAAACTACCGGCCTCCAGGAGCAAACGGCTGGAGCTTCCGGCTAAAAACGGATGCTCCGTTGATATCCTTCATGGTCACCGTCATCACCGCAGTGCGGCCATCGATGTCCACTTGGCCGAAGAACTGCAGGCCAGCGAATGGAGAAAAATTAGCCGCGGGTGGGGCCTTCTGGAATATCACCTGGGGACCGAAGGTATTGTCCAGCGCATTGGGACCGAAGCTGCCGGCATTGAGTGGGCCGGAGACAAATTCCCAGAACGGGTCGAATTCCTTATACTGGGCTTTCTGCGGATCGTAGTAATGGGCCGCGCTGTAGTGAACGTCAGCGGTGAGCCACACGACGTTCTCGATCCGTTGCCGTTTGATATAGTTAAGAATATCGGCGATTTCGAACTCGCGGCCCAACACTGGCCCATCCCCGTTCGCGCCATTTTCCCAGCGGGGGCGGCCCGCAGCGTCGGTGCCATCACCTACCTGCAGTCCGAGGGGCATGTCAGAGGCAATCACTTTCCACACCGCCTTGGATTCGCGCAATTGCTTTTTCAGCCAAGCGATCTGTTCCTCGCCTAAGAAAGCGGTTTCGGGCCCCGGGGCGCCTTGTCGGTTGTAGCTGTTGCCGGCCCGGTAGCTGCGCATGTCAATAACGAACACATCCAGAAGCTGGCCATAGGGTATATGGCGGTAGACCCTTTCGCTTTCTTCCACACCAGCGTAGCGCATGGGCGCATATTCGAGGAACGCGCGGCTGCCACGGGCGATCAAGAGCGGTACATTTTTCTCAGCGTAGCGAGCATCGCCGGTTAAATCTTTCGAATCAGACCAATTGTTGACGACTTCGTGATCGTCCCACTGCCAAATTTGCGGCACTTCAGCGTTGAAACGACGAACATTGTCGTCCAGCAGATTGTATTTATGGCGGCCGCGAAACTCGGCCAAGGTTTCGGCTACCTTGGACACTTCGGGTGTGACGATGTTACGCCACACCTGGCCGTTCTCGGCTGTCACGGCTGCTTCAATAGGGCCATCGGCATAAATAGTGTCACCCGAGTGGATGAAAAAATCGGGTTGGGTCTGGCGCATGGCCTCGTAGATTTTCATCCCGCCGAAGTCTGGGTTTATCCCCCATCCCTGGCCTGCGGTATCGCCACCCCACAGGAAACGGATGGCACGACTTTTAACCGGCGCCGTCCGGAAGTAACCCTGAACCGCCTCACTCACTATGGAGTCATTAGACAGGTCTTCAAACATCACCCGCAGAAAGACTTCGCTGTTCTCGGGCAGGCCGGTTAAGTCAACACGGGCGGTGTAGTCACTTGTCTCAAGGGCAAATGGCCCACGGACTGAGATAGGATTGGTGAAACGAGGGTTGATATCATATTCCACGAGCAATCGAGCAGGCCGATCCGAGCGACTCCAGATGACTGCCCGATGGGCCCGAACATCGCCGATCTGTATTCCCTGCTCTAGCTGTGGCCCGGTGGCAGCCGCTAGGCGGACGTTTGATGCAGCATTGGCTGTAGGGCTAGTACTCCACGGAACAGCAGCAGCACCCAGCAACAACCCCGCAGACTTCAAGAACCTACGACGTGAAACCTGTTCGTTGAGTGACATAAAACAGTTCCCTCCCTTCTTGTTTCGATGCGAGAATGAATTCGAACATTTGCGAACGCTACTAGCAAATCATTTCTTGCTTATGTCAGTATCGTTATAAATTGATGACAGACTGCTTTTGTCGTGATGGTGGCTTGTCAATCAACCGAGCGCTCACGATACCGATAATGAAGGCTTGGACTGCAAGGGACGCGTGACTCAGCAGGGCGAGCGCTGGACATACGAGAAATCCCAAGGCCTGTGGATAGGAGCGGGGATGATCTATTGACGAGTCAGATTACAAACTGATGAAATTGAGATGAATTGCGCGGTATTGGGCGGAAGCATCGAGCCATCGGAGCAGGTTTGGCCGAGCCTACTCCTGCTCGGCAGTCGTTTAGCCTTCAGCCTTAATGCTGTTTAGTGCCGCCGCAGCCTTCTCCGCAACGGAGGCAGGCACACGGACGTAGCCGAGTTCAGCGGAGTAGCGTTGGCCGTTCTGCAGGCACCAAAGGAAAAGCTCACGGACGGCGTTGGCGGTTTCAGCATTTCGGTAACTCTTGCGCAGTAGTATCCAGGAAAAGGTTACGATTGGATAAGAATCAGCACCACTCGGATCAGGGACAAAAAGACGAAGATTCGCCGGAATGTTGTCCGACGCGGCCAAGGCGGCCATGCAACTCTGATCAGATGGTTTCACGAACTTGCCGTCTTTGTTCTCCAGGGCCGCCGTATTCAATCCAAGTTTCTGGGCAAACTCGTAACCGACGTATCCAATCGCTCCTTCGGACTTTCCGATCAAGCCTGCGACTCCCTCGTTGCCCTTCCCTCGCATCGCGTTTCCCGGCCAATTGACCAGTGTCGCAGGACCGAACTGGTTGCGCCACTTTTCACTGATTGCGTCGAGGTTTTTGGTGAACGCGAAAGTCGTTCCACTACCGTCCTGACGAACCACCGTAGCAATCGTCAGATTGGGAAGTTTGACTCCGGGATTCGACTGGACGATTAGCGGGTCGTTCCACTGCTTGACTTCTCCGAGAAAAATACCTGCGTAAGCTCTGCGTGAAAGCTTAAGGTCTCCTTGGAAACCGGGCAGCCGATAAGCCAGCACAACGCAACCGGCAGTAACCGGGACCATCAGCGCATTATTGTTGGCGCGTTCGATCTCCGCGTCGGACATGGCGGCATCGCTGGCACCGAAGTCGACCCTTTCCTCGTCCGCAATGTTCTTGCCGATGAAGCGGCGAATGCCTTCTCCGCTGCCAACGGCGGCGTACTTGACGAGAATATTGGGATGGCTGTCGTGGTAGACGTTGAACCAGCGGTTGTAGAGCACGGAGGGAAATGTGGCGCCTGCGCCGGTCAGCAAAACGCCACCGGGCGGCGGCTTCGCCTGAGCCTCTGGCTCCGACCTGGAACAGCCTGCCAGAAGTGCCACCAACGCGACGAGCAAAACCGCCGGGATGACTTTAGACGAAGCAACGAGGCACTGCTTTTTTTTGGCCATCGTAGTTCTCTTTGTACCGGAGCCAACAAAACCGATCACGTTAGTTCCGAATTTCTAACTGAACTCGCCCCGAATGTAGTCTTGAGTATGCTTCTCTTTTGGATTTTCAAACATTTGTTTCGACTCGCCATACTCCACGAGATAGCCGGTTCGCCCGCCTGCGGTTGTGTCGACGTAGAGGAAGCCGGTTTTATCGGCCACACGCTGCGCCTGCTGCAGGTTGTGCGTGACGATTGCGATCGTGTAACGCTTTTTCAATTCGAGCATCAGCTCCTCAATCCGCCGCGTGGCAATGGGATCGAGGGCGGAGCAGGGTTCATCCATCAAGAGCACTTCGGGATCGGTGGCCACCGCGCGGGCGATGCAGAGACGTTGCTGTTGCCCGCCGGACAAGGACAACCCGCTGTTGTTGAGTTTATCCTTGACTTCATCCCACAGTGCGGCCGTTTCAGGGCCTGCTCAACCTTTTCAACTTTGCTGCCCTTGAATTTATTGATCCTGAGCCCGAACGCAACGTTGTTGAATATACTGGTCGCGAAGGGATTCGGCTGTTGGAACACCATGCCGATGTATCGCCGGACTGCGACGGGGTCAATGTGCGCTCCATAGATATCCTTGCCGCGATACTTTACGTGCCCTTGGAAGCGGAAACCCCGAACCAGATCATTCATCCGATTCAGGCAGCGCAACACGGTGCTTTTGCCGCATCCGGAGGGCCCGATGAACGCGGTGATGGAGTTTTTCTTGATTGGAATCTGGGTGTCGCGAACGGCCTTGAACGTGCCGTAATAAAGCTCGTCAATTTTGCAATTGATGACCACGTCGTCCTTATCTTGTGCGGGAGAAGGACGGCCGGTCGCTCGGGCTGGTTTCGGATCTGCGCTGGGAATCGTCTGGGTATCCATTTGTCAGAACTCCTATTGCTGTATCTGCGGGCGAGAGAAACTTTGACCGATCAAATTGAAGATCAAAACGATAAGGACAAGGACCAGTGCTGCTGCCCATGCCAATTCGACCTGGTTGGCAAAGGGCATGCCGGAGAAGTTATAGATAAGCACGGCGAGCGACGCCGTCGGCTGCATTAAATCGACGCGGCCACTTGAAGCCAGCCAGTAATTGTTGAACAGCGCGGTGAACAGGAGCGGCGCGGTTTCCCCGGCAGCGCGCGCGACGGCCAGCATCACACCGGTCAATATTCCTGGCATTGCCGTCGGCAGCAGCACCATCCACACGGTCTGCGCGCCCGTCGCGCCCAAACCGATGGAAGCTTCCTTCATTTTCGCCGGAACCATCGAGACAGCGCTTTCCGATGTCAGAATAATGGTGGGCAGCATGAGAATCGAAAGCGCGATCGCGCCGGCTACCGCGGAATAGCCGCCGGTTGCGAGAACCACTGCGCCGTAGGCGAATACCCCTGCCAAGATGGACGGGAAGCCGGTCAGCACTTTAGCGGCGAATCTGACCGCCTCGGCCAACTTACTACCTTTCGAGTCCGCCAAGTACACTCCGGCAAGAACCCCAAGCGGCACGGTTATCAGCGCCGCGAGCCCCACCATGATCAGGGTTCCGACAATGGCGTTCCCAAAGCCGCCTCCTTCTTCTAGCGGGGCGGGGGGCAACTGAGTAAACAATGCTAGACTGACCTTTTGTCCACCACGCCAGATCAACATCCATAAGACCGCGAACAGCGGGATCAAAGCGAGAAACGTCATGCAAGTCACGACACCACTCAAAATGACACTGAGCAAAGTGCGCGGTCGATACAGCGACAACTCCAGTTCGGCGAAATCGACCCCTTCGAACGGATCCGGGACCGGATAGTTTTGAGCCTGGATGAGTTCCTTTTTGGAGGAGATACTGTCCTTGCTCATTTCGCCTCCGCCTTGGCAGCCGCCTTCTCAAGGACGAGCGCACCGACGATGTTTACAACCAGGGTTATGGCTAGGAGAATCAGTGCTGCATACATGAGCACTGGAATATCTTTCGCGCTGGCCTCCTTGGCCAGCAGTGCAGCCAGCGTATTCGCCGGCGAAAACAATGAGACCGTCAGCCGATTGGCATTTCCAACGAGCATCGCCAAGGCCATGGTCTCGCCCAACGCGCGTCCAAAGCCGAGCACGATCCCGCCGAATATGCCCCGGGAAGCTGTAGGCAAAAGAACACCGAGAATGGTCTCCCACCTTGTGGCGCCCAGCCCGTAGGCGGCCATCCGAAGCTTCGGAGGCACGGACACCAGGGCATCACGACTGATCGCCGTGATCGTCGGTAGAATCATGATGGAGAGCGAACACGGCGGGAAGAACTCCAGGCCCGCTCAAAGTCGTCGAGAATAATGGAAACCACCCGAATTGCTCATGCAGCCAGTTGCAGGCTGGCCGGATGATGGGAATGATCACGAATAGCCCCCACAAACCGTAAACTACGCTGGGAACTGCGGCTAGCAGCTCGATCAGATTCTTCAGTAGCAGTTCGAGGCGGTCGGGAAGCTTCCCCAAAATGGGGTGGAAGTGAAGATTGAAAAACTTGAGGCCCTTAAACACGGCCTCCACGAGATAGCTTTCGCTGAGGAAGATCGCGGCAGCAATGCCAAACGCCGACCCGACTACCAGCGCTAGCAAGGACGTGTAGAGAGTTCCCCAGATCTCGGGAAGTATGCCGTACTGCGCCTTGTTCGGATCCCACGTGGTGCCATAAATAAAAGCCAAACCATACTGTCGGAAGGCAGGCATCGCTCGGAACGCAATTTCCAGGACGAGCCAAGCAATCAGCAGGATCGTGAATGCAGCGAAGACGAAGCACAAGCGGCGGAAAGCGACGTCGTACCATCGTTGGGCCGGCGTCGGCGGCTGCCAGATTTGCCCCGGGTTCCAACCGGCCACTTCCTCGCGAAGTTGCGTTCTGCTCGATACGGACGCCATAAAACTGCCTAGAGCGATCCTTGCTTTGACTTACGACGCTATTACGAAATAGTTTCGGCCGCCGCCTTGACCTTGGTGACAACCTCGGGCGGCAGAGGAACGTAGCCGAGCGCTTCGGACTCTTTTTGTCCATCGGTCAGGCCGTAGTCAACCAGTGCACGAATTGCTTTGGCCTTGGCTTGGTTATCGTACTTCTTATAGAAGAGCATCCACGTGAAGGTGACGATCGGATAGGCATCTTTTCCTTCGGGATCGGATACCCAGGCAATAAGATCCGCCGGCATCTCCGCCGAGGCCAGTGCCGCCACTGCCGAAGCAGTTGTCGGCTCCACATAAGTGCCGGCCTTATTTTGCAAAATGGCGATGGGCAGTTTCTGGCTGTGGGCGTAACCGTATTCGATGTAACCAATCGATCCAGGAGTTGTCAGAAGGCTAGCGGTTATTCCTTCGTTCCCCTTCGAGCGGGTGCCGACCGGCCAGTTCGGCATGTTGTTGACGCCTATGTCCTTCCCGAACTCTTGGCTGACGGCACTCAAGTGTTTTGTGAAAACAAAGGTGGTGCCGCTGCTGTCGGCGCGAACAATCACGTTGATTGGGACATCCGGCAATTTGGCATCTGGATTCGCCTTGGCTATGGCTGGATCGTTCCACTTCGTGATTTTCCCACTGAAGATGCCCACGTAGGCCTCGCGGGACAGTTTTAGGTTGGGAACGTCTTTCAGGCTATACGCAAGCACGATGCTGCCTGCCGTCATTGGCAGGAGCTGGACGCCGCCATCTACCTTCGCCATGTCCTCCGGTTTCATGGCCGCGTCGCTGGCGCCGAAATCCACAGTACGGTCCATGAAGCTCTTCACGCCGCTGCCGCTGCCCACCGATTGATAATCGACCTGGACATTCGGATGCGCAGCGCTATAGGATTTGAACCACTTCAGATAGAGAGGTGCCGGGAAGCTGGCTCCAGCACCTTGCAGCTTTACGTTCTCGCCCTTTTCCCCGCCACAGGCGCTTAAGGTCAGTGAAAGGACGAACACCATGATGATGCTTATTAGATACTTGACAGTCATATTGATTATCCAATCTTTTCTTTAACTTTGTTTGGCTCCCTGGCTCGGCGCTCAAGGCGTAGACCTATCCTTCGGCCTGATCGCCTAGCCAAGGAACACAACCGCGCACTGTAGAAGCCGACTGTGTCGAATTTGTTACAAATTTATTACAAAACGATGACGTGTTGATGAACGCGAAAACCCGTAAAAAATCCAGGCCCGTAAAAAATGTGTCTCACCCTCCTTGTCTCCAGTGCTCTCTGTTGTTGTCTTGATGTGCCACTGGCTCGTGAACGGAACAGACGGGCGCGTATACGAACCGACGTTAAAGAGCGATTAAGATCGGATAAACAAATCGGTTCAGAGCCATCCTCTCAGTTTAAACCAACGGAGCATGATCACGCTCAATGCCAAGCTGAAGATCCAGAAAATGGGATAGCTCCACCAGAACTGGTTCTCGGGAATCGGCATGTTCATGCCGTAAACCCCGGCCAAAAAAGTTAACGGGACAAAGATAGTGCTAATCATGGTCAGCGTCTTCATGATTTCGTTCATGCGATTGCCCACTGCGGACATGTAGGTTTCGGTCAAAGTCGAGACGAAATCGTGATAGGACTGCACCAGCTCGAAGACCACCAGCATATGGTCGTGAACGTCGCGCAGATACGTCGCGGCGTTCGCGGAAAGACATTCGTGGTGCTCGCGTGTCAGCTCGCGAATCAGCTCGCGCGTGGGCCAGGCAACGCGGCGGATCATGAGCAGGTCCCGCTTGATTCGATGAATGCTTTGCAGCGTCGTGCGGTCGGGCTGAGTCAAGACGCGGTGCTCAAGCCGTTCGATCCGTCCCGCGTACTGTTCCAGGATTGGGAAGAACTCGTCGACGATAGTGTCGAGTAACACGTAGAGGAGGAAGCTGACGTCGTTGCTCCGCAGGTGCGATCGAGGCGATTCGACGCGGCGGCGCACGGGCTCGAAAACATCTTGCCCAGAATCCTCAAAAGTTAGCAGCGTATTCCGCCCAAGGAAGAAGCTCAGTTGCTTGCTCGTAAGACGATCGCGGGTGGCTTTTATGGTCTTGGCGACCACGAGCAGACGTCCCGGATTTTCTCCAGAGCCGGGGTAATCGTCGACCTTGGAGCGCTGCTGCCCCGTAACGACATCCTCGATGGCCAGCGGATGGAGCGCATATTTTGCGGCGAGGGCGTGGATTACATCCATGTCGCTGAGGCCGCGCACGCTGATCCACCGCACCTTGGACCATTCAGGGCGATGACGATCAAGGAAGTCGGGCAAGTCTTTAATCTCTTGGACGACGCAGTGATCAGCGTCATAGTCGACGCAAGTAACCGATACCGAACCCTTCAGTGTGGGCCGGTGCACAAGGTCCCGCAATTCGATCCCGGCATCGACGTCGACACGATGCATTTCCGGGGGAAAGAGATCGCCGTCACCGGGGGGTTTTATCCTGCACCCCAGCGGCTGTTTCCTCCTGCGCGTCGTCCACTGTGTGTTATCTCTCTATTGCTCAAGACCGGCCGAGGCGTTCATTCGGCCTCCAAACGAGTACCGATCGCGCACCGTACAAGGTGCACGACTTCTCCTCCGCCAACCTGCGGCCACTCTTTCTAACCCACGGGACAAGGCCTGGCGTTCCAGATCTCGGCCGCGTATTCCCTGATGGTGCGGTCGCTGGAGAAGCGACCGGAGCACGCGACATTGATGATCGCCTTCTTCGCCCACGTATTTGGGTCTGCGTAGAGGGCTGACACACCTGCCTGAGTCTCCAAGTAAGAGTTAAGATCGGCCAAGTGCATATAGTAGTCCCCGCGGTTCAGAAGCGTGTCCCGGATCGGGCCGAATATCCCCGGCTCAGCGGAGCTAAAATGATCATTGAAAATGAGGTCAAGGGCTTCGCGGGTCTCGGGATCGTTCCAGTAGTGCCAGAGCGGATCATACCAGCCGCGGCTGCCGGCCACCTCTTCAGCCGTCAGACCGAAGAGAAAGAAGTTTTCTTCCCCAGCCTCCTCGGCCATCTCAATGGTAGCCCCGTCACGGGTGCCGACGGTTAACGCGCCGTTCATCATGAACTTCATATTGCTGGTGCCGCTGGCTTCGTAGCCCGCGGTGGAAATCTGCTCAGATACGTCGCTCGCGGGAATCAACCGCTCGGCCAAGGTGACGTTGTAGTCCGGCAGGAACAGCACTTTCAGCCGCCCGTGCATCGACGGGTCGCCGTTGAGCGTGCCGGCAACATTGTTGATGAGCTTGATGATCAGTTTAGCCAGATAGTAGGCCGGTGCCGCCTTGCCGGCAAAGAAGAAGCTCCGCGGCGTGAAGTCCAAATTCGGATTGTGGCGGAGCCGATTATAGAGAACCACGATGTGAAGCACGTTCAGCAGCTGGCGCTTGTATTCGTGAATACGCTTGATCTGACAGTCAAATATAGTGTCAGGGTCAACGACTTCGCCGGATGACGCTTTGAGCCAGTCGACGAAGCGACTCTTTGCCTCCCGCTTGGCCTGGCGAAAGCCCTCTTGGAAGCTCGAATCGTCTGCTAAAGGCTTCAGATCACGGAGCCGATCGAGTTCTGTGAGCCAACCATCGCCGATTGCGTCGGTGATCAAACGCGAGAGGGACGGATTGGCTTGCTGCAGCCAGCGGCGAGGCGTCACGCCATTGGTCTTGTTGTTGAACCTCTCGGGAAACATCTCGGCGAAGTCGTTCAAGACGGAGGTTCGCAGCAGGTCGGAATGAATCGCCGCCACTCCGTTGGTGCTGTGCGTGCCGACGACCGCGAGATGGGTATCGGTTCGTCCTCGATGAGACTCATACGACGGACCCGATGTTCGTCCCCTGGGTAGCGGCGTTCGACATCGTCGAGGAAGCGCCGGTTGATCTCATAAATAATTTCGAGATGGCGCGGCAAAAGCAGCTTGAACAGCTCGATGGGCCACTTCTCCAAAGCCTCGGGGAGCAACGTGTGGTTAGTGTAAGCGAGCGTGTGGACGGTGAGGTCCCAGGCCTCGTCCCAGCCGAGCTTCGCTTGGTCGAGCAAGATACGCATCAATTCCGCAACTGCCAGCGCGGGGTGAGTGTCGTTGAGTTGGATGGCCGCGTGGTCCGGCAGGGTAGACCAATCGTTACGTTCCCCGGTACGGAAACGGTCAAGGATATCCTGCAGCGAGCAACTGACCATGAAGTACTGCTGGAGGAAGCGCAAAGTCCGGCCGGGCTCGGTGGAATCGTCCGGATAGAGGACGCGGGTGAGCGATTCGGCTTCCACGTTCTCGATGACGGCGCCGACGAAATCGCCGTGGGAGAACTCGGCAAAGTCAAAGGATGACGGGGCGGCGGCCGCCCAGAGGCGTAACGTGTTGGAGCAGGCTGCCCCGTAGCCGACGACGGGCCGATCGTAGGCGACACCCAGAAGGGTCGAGGGCCGGTTGGGGATGATGCGGATCGCCGAGCCCTGCAGTTCGATACTGGCGTTGAGTTGTACCGGGTACATCTTGCCGGGGCGGGCGATTTCCCACGGGTCGGGACGACGCAGCCACTTGTCAGGTTCCTCCACCTGATAGCCGTTGCGGATCGCTTGGTGAAAGATCCCGTACTCGTAGCGGAGCCCATAACCCATGGCTGAATACTGGAGCGTCGCCAGCGAGTCGATAAAGCAGGCGGCCAGCCGCCCGAGGCCGCCGTTGCCCAGACCCGCGTCCGGCTCTTCTTCCAGTAACTGCGGGAAATCCCAGCCTTCGTGTTTCATCGCCTTTTGAACGAGAGGTTCGGCGGCGAGGTTCATCATATTATTGTTGAGCGTGCGACCGATCAGGAACTCCATCGACAGGTAATAGATTCGCTTCGGGTTGGCGTTCTCCCGGGCCTGCCGGGTCTTCACCCAGCGGTGCGCCACCAGGTCGCGGATGAACCTGGCGACGGCCTCGAAGCGCTGCCGGGGGCGGGCCGTCGATGGGTCGACGAGGTGTTCGCACAATAAATAACGATCGGTCCAGTCGTCTTCCTTGCCGGTCAGACCTAATCTCTCAAGCCGGCGCTCGAGCGCCGCGTCGGTGACGCGAGCGCGTGAAGTCGTTGAAGCCTTGGCCATAGTGAATCTCCTTCGTTGATGAGGGGACATTATCCCCGCTGTTCCTTCGTGTCGGAGAATTTGTTTATCACCCAATTCAGGTGAACGTAGATGAAGTTGAGAACCGGTTTCCGATAACCCGAAGATAGATTTGCCCCACCGAAAGGTAGTTCGCTGCCCGCCAATAGGCGTCGAGCTTTTTCAGCTCCTCGGTACCAAGCGGCAATTTGGAACGAGGCTTTTTTTCTTGTGGACTTTGTTCGGCTTCTTCACGCGTCAGAACTGCGGTCGTCATAATTATCTCCTTCCGTCATTAAGGCACGGGGAAAAGCTAGTCGCGGGAGATTGCAGAATTATGACGATCGAATGAAGCTTAAGTTCTCATGTTGCAGGATTATGAAATTATAATGAATCTTACGTTCCGATATTGGAAGGTCTTCGGTTAGGTGATAGGAGTTTGCTGCTTCGTCCACGAGCGGACTTGCGTATCGAGTTCCGTGAACGTGGGTCACCCAACAGACCATTTGCTCCCTAGAAGAACAGGATACGAATATGTCGACGCAAAATTTCGAAGAACTGTGGTTGGATCGCGACCTCGCTTGGCTCGAATTTAATCGCCGGGTCCTCGCGGAGGCTTTGGACGAGCGCACGCCATTGCTTGAGCGCCTTAAGTTTCTTGCCATCTTCACGTCCAACCTGGACGAGTTCTTCATGAAGCGCATCGCGGTACTTCGGGTCGAGAACAACGGGACTCACACTAAACTCCTGGCAGATCTCCGCGCCGTAATCGTCGCGATGGTCCAACAGCAACAGACGTGTTTTGCTGCGCTGCTACCTCAACTTGAGCAGCATGGCATCCGCCTCCTTAGCTGGAAAGATCTCACCGATCGCCAGCGTCTTGAGGCGACAAAATTCTTCGAGCAGAATGTTTTGCCGGCTCTCACCCCGCTGGTGTTGACTCGGTGCATCCGACTCCATTCCTCTCCAACCTGTCTCTCTCCTGGATGTGTCGGCTACGTGAGCCCGGCTCCGATGCGCCGCTCTATGGTCGCGTTAAAGTGGCGACTGGCCTGTCTCCTTGGATCCAGGTCCGCGCGGAGAGCCCCAGAGCTAGCAGTTGTTTCATCAACTTGACAGAACTCGTGCGCCAGCACCTGAGTGACTTGTTCTCCGGGCTCGAAACGTACGATCACACTCTCTTTCGGATCACCCGGGACGCCGAGGTCGAGTGGCACGGCGATTCCAGTGAAAGTCTTCGTGAGGTTGTGGCCGAGCGCGTCTGGCTTCGCCGATACGAGCCCGCTGTACGCATCGAGTTCGGCCCCGACCCAGATCCGGGGCTCCGGGAGATCTTACTATCGCTCTTGGAACTCACGGAGCATGAAGCCTATGACCTGCCTGGGCCGTTTGATTTCAATACGCTGTGGACCCTTGCCGGTTTGGACCTTCCCGCTCTGCGCGATAGACCGTGGACTCCGCGAGTGCCACCGACGATGAGAAACGAGAGTACACCCCTCGTTAACCTGATCCAGCGCGGGGACATGCTTGTGCACGTTCCCTACGAAAGTTTCGATGCCAGCGTGGAACGCTTCATCAGGGAAGGCGCCGCCGATCCGAGCGCGCTCGGCGTTAAGATGACCGTCTATCGGATAGGTGACGATACCCCGTTCGTGAGCTGGCTGGTGGCGGCGGCGGAAGCGGGTAAACAGGTCGCCTGCGTCATCGAGCTTCAGGCGCAGTTCGATGAGAACCGAAACCTTCACTGGGCGGATGCGCTACTGAAGGTTGGCGCCCATGTTTCCTTTGGTGTTCTTGGGCTAAAGATCCATGCCAAGGTGGCGTTGGTGGTGCGCCAGGAAACCGAGGGTCTCCGCTGCTATTGCCACATCGGCACCGGCAACTACAACCAAAAGACCGCGCGGCTGTACGAGGATCTCGGGCTCTTTACCTGCGATCCTGAGATCACCGGTGATGTCGTTCAGCTGTTCCATTATCTGACCGGACGCGCCCGGGCGCCCAAGTTCCAGCGCCTTCTGGTAGCGCCGTGGAATATGCGCGACCGCTTTATCGAGCTGATCCAAAGAGAAGTAGAACACCACAAGGCCGGCCGGCCCGCGCGCATTGTGGCGAAAATGAATCAGCTCGAAGACGCGAAGATGTGCGAGGCGCTGGTATCTGCTTCGCGGGAAGGCCTGCCGATCGATCTCGTGGTCCGCGGCTTCTGCTGCTTGCGACCAGGAGTCCCAGGCCAGACGGAAACAATCCGGGTGCGATCGATCATTGGGCGCTTCCTGGAGCACTCACGAATTTTTTATTTTGCTAACGGAGCCGGCGATCCTCGGAATGGCGATTTCTACATCGGTTCGGCGGATTGGATGGAACGGAACCTATCATGGCGCGTGGAAGTGGTGACGCCGGTTGTCGCTCCTGCCTTACGGCAACGACTCTGGGAGACCCTCGATATCAATCTAAGCGATTGTCGACAGGCATGGATGATGACCGCTTCCGGAGACTACCAGCGCCTCGAGCCCAGCCCAGAGGCGCACGGTGCTGCGGTAGATGGCACGCATGCCACCCTGATGCAACTAACGGCGACGGCGGCTCTTGTGACCAACGGCAGCATGGTTGTCCGGGAGTTACCGGTAAACCAAGGATCAGGCTTGTCCTTCGCGCACGCGGGGAGCAACGCGTCCGTGGCCGATGCCATTTTGGAGAGGAAGCGAACTTGATCCAGAGGGGGCAGCGTCCTCGTGGATCAACTGCGGAAGCTCTTCCATCACGTTCTCGGTGATCGATCATGCGACAAGCGGTCCTATATTCCGCGGGAGCGTGGAGCCGAAAACGCTTCGTCGATTCGGGTCACGGTGATCCAACAGCTTGAGATCTTCGGTTTTAAGCTCGATCCGGCGCGCGACGCAATGCAGGGGACGCAGAGCAACGAATGCATTACCCAACATGGCGATCCGATCGCCATGTTGTTCCAACTTACGAAGAGCCGATGATTGCCCGCGAGACACTTTCCGTCTTAAGTTAATTCCGGACTCGGTGCGTTTAGGAACGTGAGAGCCGTCACTATGGAAAGAGCGTGGGGGGTAGTGTCTAAGCAGCGCGTCAATCGGCCTCAGTCGCTCACGGGCCACGCTAGGTAATCCTATCATTAGTTGGGCACTTCCAAACCGAAGTGCGAGGAAGGACAAGAAAATGCAGCGAACTCTGCGACCGTCGTGTGCGTTCTTTCTTGGGTTGGTGATACTGATTCCGGCCCTGGCCGCGAGAGCACAGGAGGTGCAGGTCGAGATCGCACAACCCACGGTGCGTTTCTTAACGGCTGATACCGGGCGGGAAGATAGGAAAATTGAGCCATCGGGAGTGGAGCCGATTGGGGATGGCACCCTGCTTCTGGTGGCCTGCGATAAAAGCGAGAGTCTCGCCGTAGTCGAAGCGGCCACAGGGCGGATCAAGCAGTGGCTTAAACTGGGCACCTTTAAAAATATGCCCAAGTGGGAGGACCTGGCACGCGACGATGAGGGGGCCTACTATGTCATTGGCTCACGTTTCGTTGAAGAGCCGGCTGAAGAGGGGACGCAAAAGAAACTTATGGACGTCTCGCGTTTATTGCGTTTCCGTTTGCGAAGCGATGGCGCTGGCGGAGCGCCATTCGTCATTGACTCAGAATCGATCATCGAATGGGATATAGGAGACGCGTTGGCGGCGGAAGGATACCACCGTGATCCTCGGAAGAATGAAGTGAATATAGAAGGGCTGACAGTGCGAACGTTGCGCGACGCGGCGGGAGGGCACGTAACAATGCGTGAACTCGTCGTCGGCCTTCGCAAGCCGCATAATTCTATCCGTGCTTACGCCGCCAATATCACCGAACTACCCGCCCCGAACGCCAAGCTCGCGTTGAGCCCTCTCTTCAGATTCCATGCCGGTAAACGCGCAGGGGTCCTCTCACAATTGTCGTCGCTTGACTACCTGCCCGAGTGGAACGGCTTTTTCATTCTCACGTCCACTGAGGACAAGAACAACCATTATCATGGCAACACACTATGGTTTCTGTCTGACGAGAAAATCTCGGCGTCTCGCCCCGCTGAGTTACCGCCCGACAAACTAAAGCTTGCCGATCTACGACCTGTTGAGCCTCAGAAGGTCTGGCTTTTCGGGCTTGATGGTAAGGCGGAAGGCATATCTGTCCTTTCCGAGGAGGCTGCTTCCAGTGGCAGCCAGGCGCGGAGGGCGCGCGTGGCTTTGGTTTACGATAACGACACAGCAAAAACGGGTAATCTGGGCTTGATGCAGTTCATCACACTATTGGAGTGGCCGGAATAGCAGTGGATGCAGCGAAAAAGGAATAACCGACATGTCTAGCGATCCTCAGGCCCATGCGACGGCCGGGTTGGCCCAGGGAAAGCGGCCCCCCGCCTGCGTCTTGACAATCTTCGGCGCCTCCGGAGATCTCACCAAACGAAAATTGATTCCGGCTCTACGCGCAGACAAATCCATGGCCAAGCGGGTGACCGAGATCGCTATTCAGTTTAAGCGACCGCCTCTGCTCTTGTTCAAAGCGTCCGCTATGGAAGATGTCAGCCCTAACGTGCTCGCGATGCGGCTTCAGCCCGATGAGGGCGTGTCACTCACCTTCGAAGTAAAGCCTCCCGGGCCGGATATCGGCATCACCCCTCTCAGCTTGGATTTCAAGTACGAACAGGCCTTCGGCAGCAGTCCTCCCGAGGCTTACGAAACCCTGCTGGAGGATTGCATCAAGGGGGATTCGACATTGTTTACCCGCCAAGACTGGGTAGAGCTAGCGTGGTGGTCCTTGATGGACCCCATCATTCAGGCTTGGCAAATTAGTAAGCCGAGGGATTTTCCGAATTATGAAGTCGGAAGCTGGGGGCCTAAAGATGCACATGATTTTCTGCACCGCGACGGCCGGCGCTGGCGCCAACCTTAGGAAAAGGGTTGGAGTCTTTTATTCTGACTTTGACTTCGTCAGGCGCGGCCCTTGACGGCAATGACCCGAGCCGTGAAGGCGATCGCGCTTGCGCGTCAATTGGCAATCTGGACTCGAGACATCTCAACGGTCCGCGATGTCATGGACCGGATCGTGGGTGAAGCAACGGCGCTACTTTTACAAGGGTTAAGCGAATCAGTTCCGGCATCCGCGCCCTCTCAAGCAAACAATGTTTAGGAGGTCCGCGGGTGAACCCGGCGTCACCATTCTACGCGGCCACATCTGCCAGCTCACTCGCTGCCATGACGCTGCAAGCTCGGAAACAATCAAAGCCATTAATTTAATTAGCTGTTGATCACTGGCGTGGTGTATCCGAAGTTCGCCAAATAATTGATTCGTCATTCCGGGCGCGCTAGCGACAGCCAGCGCGCCCTGGAATCCGGGTGTAAGGGCGGGGTTGAAACCCGCCCCTACCAGCCCGGGCATGACTGTGGGAGAGTCACGGACTTGTTATGTGAATTTTTGGGACAGGACACTAGACGATCCTCAAGGACCTCTCTGGGCCGGCTAATTGGGAATGCGCACAGACCCGAGACTAGGAGCATATCCGTCGTGTGTGGCACGGCACGTCCATCCTGGGTGCGATGCTGCAAGTGGATCAGAAAGCTTTTGCCGTCAGCCAGAAATTGGATGCCGGTGAACTCAGCGTTACCGTCTTTCAAGGTCATTACACGCACACAGCCATCCGATAAAGTGTCGCTATCGTCACCATCGGGTAGACACGCCCACACATCGTCATTGGTAAAGTCCGGATCTTCGGCGCTGGTGGTGGCATCCATGAGAACATACAAAATACCCGTGTGGGGCTGAAACGCGAGATTGTCGGGCATGCGCAAGAAAGGATTGCCGATGATAAAGGGAGTGACCACCGGGATCGTGCCTGTGTTGAAGCCCGCTTCACTAGTCGGTTCATCCTGCATGCACATCACCTCGCCCCACTGTGCGGAAGTATCGTTGCCAGTATTGGTCCAGCAGACACGAAGCACGCCATTCTGCGCAGCTATCGGGTCCATTTCCATATCTTCAGGCCGGTAGTATCCCGTATAGCCTCCGGCAGCGAGGGCTGCAGCGGCGAGGTTGGTTGCCATGAGTGGACCGATCCATCTGCCTGCTCCGGTGTTTGCGCCCTGTCCGAAGTCCGTGGGTCCGCTCCGCAGCCCAAGTCTCATGACATAAACCAATCCTTCCACGAGGGGCGACTGGCTGAGCTGAGTCACAGCTCCACCGGCCCAAGGAAAGGTGGGCACGAATTTATAAATGCCGCCGCCCGGTTTGCCATCGGCCGGACGGAGTTCGTCACCATAATAAGTTGTTCCATTCGGCAATAGGACAATACCTTCGTAGCTCAACTGGCCGAGCGCGGTACGGGCGACGACGTGGTCCGGATCGTTACTGGTACCTGCGGCGCGATTCACGGTGACGCCATTGACGTTCAGCGGATCAAAAATTTCCCACAGACGCCCAACAGGGCCGGCTTCTTCGGCAACTATCACTGTGCCCCAGGCGGTGCGGCGCACCGGATCGCACGACACTAGCCCAAAGACCATGTCCTCGACTTGCCCATCACTGAGACGCACGCGCTGCACGCTTGCCGGCGCGCCCGCAACCGTGCCATTGATCTCATTGCAAATAATGGCGTGCGTAGGCTTTGCATCATCCGGCCACAGCGCGATCATATCCGCGTTCTCGCCCACCTTGCTGCTGATCACTCGCACCCGAAGATCCCCCGCAACCTCAACAGCGAGATCGCCAGCCTTGGTGCTACTCGGCGTGTTCGCCGGTTCTGCTACAGGATTCCCGAAGCCAAACAGGGCCCTAGAGCGTCTTTGCAGGCTGTCCTCCTGTCTGACTCCATTATCATCTGCCGAATGCGACAAGGCAGGAGTCGAAAAAACGGCGACGGCCGAAAGCGCGCATGCTACACATATGTACCTCAAACGGATATACATAGATCCCTCCATAAAATAAATTTGGTGTGAGACTGACACCCTGTTGTGAAGGTAGTGTTATAAGTGTGTTTAGTTTTCTTGAAGAGTCCTTCCGGTGCCCAGCGATGTGAAACATCGCCGACTACAGAACAGAAGTAAAAAGAGGGAGGAGCAAATATGACAGACGGACGCCTGGTTATTCTCTCTGGACCATCGTGCGTAGGGAAGAGCCCCCTGGCCAAAGCTCTCGCCAAGTTTTATCCGGAGCTGCGAAAGAGGTTACAGCCTCTCGTGCTTTACAACAGTCGCGATCCTCGACCCGGGGAGGTGGATGGAGTCGACTACCATTTCCGTTCCCGCGAGCAAATCGAGAATCTTAAGGCGAAGGATCACTTCGTCGTTATGGATGTCCGGGGCGATCTGCAGGCCCTAGACCTTCAGGAGTTGTCGGCGTCACTAGCCAAAGGCGACGTATTCTTCGAGGGGAATCCCTTTGTCGGGCGGGCCTTGCAGACTTCTCCTGCTCTAGCCGAGGTGAACCGGCTGAGTGTATTCATGTCCCCGCTCTCTCGCGATGAGATCCTCTTCCTCAAAGCGGAACCTAGTGTGTCACTTCCCGACCTCATTGCAGACGTCATGAGGCGAAAGCTGCTGCGTCGAACACGGCGGCAGAAGGGAGATCTTTCGCTCGGGGATCTGGAGAACATCGAAAAGCGCGCTTCGAGCGCGTATCGCGAACTGCAGGAAGCTCACTACTTTCAACATGTCATCCCTAACCACGATGGCGAAGACAGCGAAAACTGGGATGCGTTTTACCACCCCCTTGGCGATGCACGGGTGGCGCTGCTCGCATTTGTCTCCTTGCTGGCAGGTAAGACGTCGTTGGAAGTGGAGCACTGGGAGGAGGACCTGATCCCCTAGCGCGACAGGTCGCGACAGTCCGGACGCGTTGTCGGACAAGCCGGATGCAGGGCGACGGGCTTGTAGCAGCGCCTGATCCCCAACCTTAATAGTGTAATGAACTGTATTCTCCGTCGAACCCACCCACAGATTTGCCCGACACGTCTGGTAGTTAGCGAGTCTACGTATTGAGGATGGCATACTCGGGTGATCTTCCTTACATCCCTCTAAGAAACGGACGAAGAAAAAAAATCATTAGGTTTGATCCGCTGATGGTTCAGAAATGGTTGAAAAAAAGACTACATTAAGTCGTAAAAAGGCGCGGCTCTCGTGTATCAGCTTGAATTCGCCGTTGACTTTTATGCATGATGACATCCCCTGGACACGGAAGGCGCTAAACTCAGAAAAGGGTCGATAGGGAGACATGAGCAGAACCGTCCAACGCGCGGCTAAACATCTTTACAAACGCCAATACCAGACTGCCGCTGGCGACTGGAGCACTATTTTTTACGCAAGGTTCACCGACTGGAAGGGAAAACGGAGAATTCTCTCTCTGGGATCGGATTTGAAAACCGCCAGAGAGGAACTCAAGGTCCTCGAAGCTCGAAACATAAGGAGAGAGGATTTCGATAAGGACAAGCCAACCGAAGAGAAGACGGGCGCGATGACCTTCGCCGAATGGGGCGAGAAGTATCCCGACCAGCAAGGCGTCGAAGACAAGAGATCGCTGAATGAAGAAAAAGGGATGATACGGTTGCATTTAACTCCGTTTTTTGGCTCGACGCCGCTAACGCAAATAACGCGCGAAAGTCTTATCAGGTACATCGACAAGCGGATGAGCGAAACGATCCTTCGGCAGGGCAAGGCGTCCAAGAAAAGGGTCGCGCGCGGCACGGTCTCGAACGAGCTTTCCTTGCTGCGCAGGCTGCTGAGGGTCGCCGCGAGAGAAGGCTACCAGGTCTCCACGCCGTCGTTTGAAGACCTGATAATGCGCGTTAAAAAGGGCGGACGGGCGCTGACGGTCGAGGAGCGGGCGAAGGTCCTCGCGGTCTATCCGAAGTGGCTAGCGCCACTCGCAGAGTTTGCCGCCGAGACGTGCCTGAGCGAGGGTGATTTGCTCAGACTGACCGATGACATGATAGACCGGAAGTTTCGCGTCGTGGTGCCGGAAGGCGGTAGGATGAAGACAGAGAGCGAGCAGGCGTCGCCGCTGACCGATCGGGCGCTGGAGATACTGGACGGGATTAAGAGGGAGAAGCGGAGTGGCGCGGTAGACGCCAACGTCAACGGGCTGATATTCACCGCGACGACGGAAGGCCGATAACAGAAGCATGATAAGCGACGCCATTCAGAAGGCGGTGCGCGAAGCCGGGGTCAAGAAGTATCGCTTTCACGACTATAGGAACACGGCGTTGACCCATTGGGCGCGCCAGGGTGTCAGGGCGTCAATGTTGACATAGCCATGAAGGCTTCGGGGCACAGTTCGGTGCAGATGCACAAGAGGTACCTGGATCTGCAAAGGAAAGACATTGCGAAGGCTTTCGGATTGTTACAGGATGGCAACATGAACAAGGAGGAGAGAAAGGTCGAGCCGGAAGTAGCTGATTTTACAGAAGGAGAAGGAAGGTGCCCGGTGGTGCCGCTGGTCTTCAAAACCAGTCTGGGGGTCGTAAGGTCCCCGGAGGGTTCGACTCCCTCCCTTCTCCGCCATGAAAGTTAAGCGCATCAAGCACTTACAATTAGAAACATATCAGCATAGTCTCGCCGGTTGAATCGGCGAAAAGGTGAAATGAAAGATGATGCTCGATCATCGGTCACTTATATCGAGGACATTTTGTCGGATTGGGACAGTCGCTTTGACTATCAGAACGTTCTAGGCCGCGGCACTTCTTTGGCGGCACACCGGCGTACTACTGGACGGCCAAAACCTGAACTTCATGTCCGTCGTGCCCTGCATCCAGAGGTTCCGAGGAAAGCCGGTTGATGGCGGCGACGAGCGCGCGATAGAGGGCCAAGCGCTCAGTGAGGTGATGGGCGGCGGCCGTCTTACCCGGCGCATTCGTGTCGGCGGCGACCGAACGCTCAAAAGCGTCCATCATACCTTCGAGATTCGGCACCGCCGGTTCGGAGCCACCGGCTACGTGCGTCGCCAGGGCCTGCAGGGCCGTCGCCATGGCGTTATCGAGCTCGGCCTCAGCTGCCCGAACCAGATTCGGGTGCGTGACATCGTGCTTCTGGCGAGCGAGTGAGAGCAAAAGAATGAACACGATCTGAGCATCACCAGTGAATTTCTGAATGGCGTCTAGTTTGAAATCACCCAACTCAAACTTGGACGACTCGATGAGCCCCTGGACGTCCTCTACTTTCCGCGAGATCCGTTGACGCCACGAATCCACATCGTTGCTGGTCACAGTCGGCGTCGCGCTGCTCGTTCCCGTGCGTGCTAGCTCCGCCAGCAAGCGCAGCGCATCGGCCAGGCGCGCGCGCAGCGCGTCTTGAGCGCGCACGGGCCACAACAAATGTTCTACGATGCCGAACACGATGAGGCCGAAGAAAACGCCAATCAGACGATCGCGGACGACAGTGGCGCTGGTAGCTGGGCCAAAGTCCTGAAGGATGGCTTTGTAGAAGGCGAGGCCGATCTGATAACCGCCGTAGGAGATACGGGGCGTGCCGAAGTTCACCCACGCCGCAACCGCAGTGCCG
>Ga0184626_10000075_pt1 | contig 21898 bp, 20 predicted proteins | sample PLM3_60_b1_FD_133142 | JGI IMG/M metagenome (GOLD analysis project Ga0184626, IMG submission 133142) | Groundwater sediment microbial communities from an aquifer in East River, Colorado, USA - PLM3_60_b1 | ecosystem: Environmental > Terrestrial > Soil > Riparian zone | place: USA: East River... | reverse complement strand
GCACGGCTTTACTGTCCGACCTGCGGGACCGGAATAGAAGAGATTGACCGATCTCGGATAAATGCTCTTGGTAAGGCTCTGGCCCCAGGCGAATGGGTAGAGCGTGGCCAGGTTATGGGGATTTCCGACACGGCGGACAGCGACACTTATTCTGAATGGGTGTCCGGGCTGGTATCGTTCTCGCCCAAGAAGAGCTTCGAGTTCATCGCGCGTAAGCTCATACGAGCTTATGAATCAGGCGACCCGGACAAAATCCAAGGTGTTCTAAATACGGATCTGGGCGAGCTTTACGCGATATCTGGCGATGCGCCGAAGGTGGCGGAGATTGCGGCTTGTCAGGGCGAGTACAAAACTGGGCAAGTGCCGGATGGCGTAGCGCTGATTACCGCTGGTGTTGACGTACAGCGTAATCGCTTAGTCTACATCATTCGCGGATGGGGCTACGGTGGACATTCTTGGCTTCTCGATTATGGGGAGCTGTGGGGTGAGACTGATCAAGAACGGGTATGGGTTAGCCTAGACGAGCTTTTGCTGCGTACTTATGGCCCAACCGAGCCGCGCTCATTGTCAATTAGGCGTATGGCTATAGACTCTGGGTTCCGCAAGGACCCGGTATACGCTTTTTGTATGAAGCACCAGGCGCTGGCTATCCCTACTAAGGGCCATGACCATATGGATAAGCCGTTCTCGGCTAGCGCCATTGAGGTAACGTACCTGGGGCGGCCTAAGAAGTTGAGCATTCAGCTATGGCATGTTGACTCAGATGTTGCCAAGAGCTGGGTACATGCCCGCATATCTGATCCGGAGCGTCGCTGGTGGGTTCCGCAAGGCGTGGACGATGATTACTCTAAGCAGATGGTTGCTGAAGAACGGATCGTCAAGTCATCAGGTAAGGTCATCTGGATTGTTAAAGGTGAAAACCATTACTTGGATGCTGAGGCACTGGCCTACATGGCAATGAAGACTTTAGGGTTTGAGCAGAAGTTAAGGGCAGCACCAATCGAGAAGAAAGAGGTTGAAGTAAGGGCGACGCCACGGCCTCAGTATCGGCAGCCTGGATTCGTGACTGGGTGGCAGAGATGACTCCGGAGATGGTTGCTAGGCATGAAACTGCTCGATCAATGAGAGCCGAAGGTGCAACATTACGTGTGATAGGTGAAACCTTACGGGTAACACCTATCAGAGCCAGGCAAATGCTCTTGAAAATACAAACACAAGAATACCGCTACTATTGCGTGATGGCTCACAAAGTATATTCATACGCAAAAAGTATAGCGGATTCGAAAAGCACCTCTGAAGCCTCGATGAGTAAAGGAAATGAACCGAAACAAACACGGTCTCGTGAAGTGACAATGGACGTGGTTAGGCGGCTTGAACAACTGGGCGCAAGCGAGAAAGTCATCGAGTTTGCGAAAAAGCTGGTTGGTCGCAAGTAAACCAAACTGGCGCCTGTTACAGTTGCCAGACTCTCGGCCTTGCTGTGTAGGTACGACGGGATTACGTAACCACCCTCGACGCGTCTCGCGCGAGCAGCCGCCTTTCGGGGCGGCTTTTTTATTGCCATCCTGTATAATTCCACCTGGCGACGTGGGCGAGATAGGGCGTTTTGCCTTCAGGACAAAGCCGAGTCTGGTAGATAATAGGCCAACAAAAGGCTGAGCGTGGCCAATATCCAAGCTACAAGCTCCGCAGGTTCGAATCCTGCCGTCGCCGTTCACCTGTTTTTAAAACAGCAATCCCAAGTGTCATACGCTTGGAGATAAGATGGGCAAACATATAGTTAATAAAATGCGGTCAGTTACGCATTTACAGCTAGTAGCCGCATTCAATGAGTGGCGGCGCATGATGCCTAACGAACCATATTATTCATCTGATGAGGGCGAAGATTATGGGGAGAGGTGTGCTGAATGTATTCAAAAAATAGTTACAGCTCTTACGGAGGCGAAAAGTACAGAACGGAAACGCCAGATTGAGGAGAGCGCAATCAAGAAAAACAGCCTTCAAATAGAAATGTATGAGGTTGTGCGCAAGATGAGGGAGCAGGGAGCAACACTTGCAGTTATAGGTAGGCATATTGGACGCCACCCATCAACCGTCAGAGCGATTTTATCTCGGTTGGCCAGACAGTTGAGGAAAAACAGCTGTTAAAGTTAAGCTCTGCGAAAACCGTTGCCGTCATTTGTTGGCGGCTTTTTTATTGCCTTGGATAAATGACGATTGCAATTCCAACAACCGAGCCGACCGAGCTTCGGGCTGGTGATACTTGGGAATGGGCCAGAAAAGACTTGGCGGATTTTCCTGCGCCTACGTGGACATTAAAATACCAGTTTAAGAATGCTTCTGCTTTCTTCTCGATTATCGCAGCAGCCGATGGTGTCAATCATGCGGTAACGGTGGCCAAGGGAATTACTGCTACTTATGCGTCTGGACTATACCAATGGTCAGCATTTACCGATAACGGAACGCTTCGCTATACGATTGGCACGGGGAATCTCAATGTCTTACGCAACTTTGACGACTCTGCTATATACGATCACAGGTCTCATGCACGCAAGACTCTCGAAAACATTGAGGCTGTACTAGAAAATCGGGCCACCATGGAACAATTGAATTATTCGATTGAAGGGCGCTCGCTCGAGCGGCGCTCGCTAGCTGAATTGCTGAAGCTTCGTGATAGCTATCGCGCTGAGGTTGCTGCGCAGGATGCGGCCATCGGTCTCGGGGCAAGCGGTAATATATTTATAAGGTTTGGCAGTGCCTGATAGAGGCTGGCCGCCAGCGCCTTATCGTTGCCCGCCTCCGCCACCGAGAAATGTAGCCATGCCAAATGTAGCTATGCCTGATGATCTTACTGAATTAGAGCAGCTTAACCAGGTGCTATCGCAAATCAAACAGTATGCGATGGAGCACAACATAAGCGCGGAACGCGTGCATGTTATGTTCAATGTTGGCATAGCCGCAGCGCGACTGCTGCTTCCACAATCTAAGTAACGTGGCTAACTTTCTCGACAAAATCCAGGCATTCATCGCTCCGAGCCTAGTACAAGAGAAAGAACGTGCGGAACTTGAGAACGAGCGCCTGAAGGCTGAGTTATCCAAGCACTCCAACACGCATCAGCGCATGTATCACGCTGCGCAGGCTTCTAGGCTTACCGCTGGCTGGAAGATTTCCAATAGCAGTGCTGATAACGAGCTTGTAACTAGCCTCACTACCCTGCGTAGCAGGTCACGTGCGTTAGGGCGTGATTCAGGATATGCGAAAAGGGCAAAAGTAATAGTTCAAAACAACCTAATCGGTTCTGGCATCGGCATGCAGGCCCAGGTCATGACAGCACGAGGTGGGCTGAATGACCGGGTAAACGACGAGATAGAAGAAGTTTGGAGAGAGAGCTGTCTTGCCAATAATTGGCACACCGGAGGGTTAATGCATCGCTTCGACATGGAGCGGGCTGGAGCAGGACAGGTATTTGAGGCTGGCGAAGTATTATTCCGAAAGTATTACAGGACATTTGGTAATTCTCCTGTTCCGTTTGCATTGGAGATGATAGAGGGTGAGCGCCTAGCTGACGAATTCATGAGTCCCACGCTACCTGTAGGGTTAGGTAGCGAATCCACTATACGCATGGGAGTCGAGGCAGACAGGTTCTTTAGGCCGCTAGCCTATTGGATCAGAAATGCGCATCCTGGAGATATTCGATTAAGTTCTCAGTCAAGCGAGCAAGTCGAGCGTATTCCGGCTGACCAAATATTGCATCTTCGGATGATTGATCGATGGCCGCAGACTCGCGGCGAGCCGTGGTTACATACTGCGGCGCGAAAGCTGAATGACATGGATGGTTATTCAGAGGCCGAGATTATCGCTGCCCGTGGCGCTGCGTCTTACATGGGCATCATAGAGACTCCAGAAACCTCACCAAATATTATGGGAGGAGAGGCTCAGGAGGACGGGTCTACGGAGGTAGAGATGACCCCCGGGATGCAAATGCGCCTTCGGCCTGGAGAAAAATATGATTTTGTTAACCCAGGTCGTCCTAACGCCAATGTAGACCCATTCATGCGGCTGATGTTGAGAGAAGTCGCTGCCGGTTCTGGAGTGTCCTATGAGAGCCTGTCTCGGGATTATTCACAGAGCAATTACAGCTCGAGCCGCCTAGCACTACTGGATGACAGGGACCTTTGGAGAATGTTGCAGCAATGGTTTATCAGGTCATTCTGTATTCCAATACACAGTGAATGGTTACAGCAGGCTGTTTTGTCTCGCGCGATTAGATCCATCTCTGTTGATGAATATGCAGCCAATCCGCGCAAGTTCGAGGCGGTAATTTGGAAGCCGCGTGGATGGTCATGGGTGGACCCGCCTAAGGAAGTCGCGGCTTACAAGGAGGCGGTCAATGCCGGGTTTACCACTGTTACTGATGTCATAGCTCAGACTGGTGGGGGTCAGGATATCGAGGACGTGTTGAACACGCGTAGGCGCGAGTTGGACATGATGAAGGAAAAGGATTTGATTTTTGATACTGATCCTGAAGTCTATATGGCGAAAGTAGCGCAGGTACAGACTCAGGCTCCGGCCCAAGAACAACTCAATCCAGTTACTGAAGAAGAGCCGCGCATGGCATTCAATATTTCTCCGGTAATCCATGCGCATATCCCTGAGCGCAATGTAACAATAGAGGGATCAACGTTTAACCTACCACCGTCACAGATACACATGAAACAGGATGCCCCTGTGGTAAATGTGACCACGCCTGAGATCAGGTTTGACATTCCTAGACAGGAAGCGCCAGTGGTTAACGTAGCGGCTTCACAAATCAAGATTGAGCCGCCGGTAATTAACATTCCGCAGACAGTTGTTAACTTTCCTGAAGAAAGGGCTATGCGAACAATCGTGGAAGAAAGAGATGAGCGTGGGCTTATTAAATCTACTAGGCGGGAGGCGGTTTAGGTGGCTGCTTATAATAAATTCCTTGCCTTTACTAAGGATCTGATTGCCGGTGTTCATAACTTCGATAAGCATACTTATAAGATCATGCTGACCAACGAGGCACCCCAGGCTACCTATAGCGTCAAGTTTGATTTGAAAGAAATAACCTCAGGTAACGGTTACCCATCTGGTGGCAAAGCCACAACGATGGCCACGTGGATGGAGGACGGAAAGGCTAAGTTCAGAGGTACTAATGTGGAATTCAGAGCTTTCGGTGGAGTCATTGGCCCGTTTAAGCACGCGGCGCTTTACAACGACACTGCACCACAAAAGCCTGTTATTGCTTGGTGGGACTATCCCGGAGAAAGCATTGTGTTGCAAATGGCCGAGCCGTTTACGGTGAGGTTCGGAGAGGTGATTGGAGAGGTGATTCCAGTATGAGTAAGTATAAAAAACGACCGTATGGCGACTACAGGGCTTCCCTGGAGAAGGTTTTAGAGGGGCGGGCAGAGACGGATCTGAAACTGGCACAAACTAAGCCACGTGACCTGATTAGTATCCATGATTATCCGCGCGCCAAATATTCTGTGTATTGGGAAATCAGGGTCGGTGGAAGTGACGATGAAGGCTGGCGGTGGGGAGTGCGTTTCTACGATTACGCAACAAGTAAGGTCGTAAAAGACGCGGTAGATGTGACTGATAAACGAGGCGATGCAGTTATTGACGCCCAGAAGTGGGTGCTGGCCAATATTGAGACATATCACCGATGATTAGCAGTCACGAAGTACCCGCGTAGCTAAACGTAGCTTAAGAGATTTTTTTAGAGTTTACCAATTCGCCTAGCTAGGCGAATTTTTCATTGCCCGTTTTCTACGGGCTTTTTAACGTCAGGAGATATGACGATGGCAATTTCTTATGATGTTGTTCTGGTTAGAAACCCGCGTCTTAATGTGGTTAGGGACGCAATTGATGGAGGCGCTGGTGCCGGGTTCCTTAGAATTTATGACGGTACTCGCCCAGCGACCTGCGGTACAGCGACAACTCTACTGGCTGAGTTGACGTTTACTGACCCGTGTGCAGCGGCGGCGTCTTCCGGTGTTCTCACTATGTCGGCTATTACTGCTGACGCAAGCGCTAATGCTACCGGGACGGCTACTTGGTTCCGTTGTGTGACATCAACTGGCTCTTGCGTCATCGACGGGAATGTAGGAACTTCTGGATCGGACCTTAATTTGAATAGCACCGCGATTTCATCTGGTCAACAGGTGAGTGTTACTTCGTTCACCGTGACCGCTGGAAATGCCTGATAAATCAATGACTTACGCCGGCACGGCACTTGCTCAGGTTCTTCTTGCCGAAGAAAATCGCCGCAAGGGAGCGCGTCTCTAAATGACTACGTACTATATTGCCCCGGGGGGCAATAATAGTAATGCCGGAACTGAGGCGTCGCCTTGGCTAACTATAGGTAAGGCCAACACGACATTAGTCGCTGGAGACAAGGTCTACATAAAGGCTGGTACGTATAGCGATGCTATTCGATCTACTAACGACGGAACCTCGGATGCTAATCGGATCACCTATCAAGCCTTTGGCAACGGCACCGTAAATTTAACAGGGTTCTCCAGCACTGGATCTACTAAGAGAGGAGCTATCAACCTATCAAATAAGAGCTATGTAAGTGTCATAGGCAGAGGGGATTCTGATGCTGTTGACGTTCGTCGAATAGTTATAGTTTTGCCTTCTGGGCAAGTGAGTGCCATGGCTTCCTTTAATGGTGCTACTGGATGCATTATGTCCAATCTCATATCTGTATCCACGGATACGAATGCCACTAACTATGGTATTCAATTCGGGGTCCATAGCTTCGGGGAACAGGAACAAACAAGGTTTAATATTTTACGACAGTGCCACATCACCGGGAATTCCACAACTAGTGTTAGTACGGGGGTGGAAGATCTGATAAACATGGGTGGAATGTCTGATCATTGTTTGGTTGAAGATAACATCTTCGATGGTGCTTCCAGACATATTACTTTCAATAACCAGGGTTCTAACGGTTCATTCATTGCGTCAAGAGGAAACTTCGTTTGGAATAACGCGCATACCGCGCAATCTATTTACAACTGCGGCCCGAACATGCTAGTCGAGAATTCGCGGCTACAGTGCCAAGCACAAATTCCGACTTGCATAGGTCCTGAGTGTAATTTCGGTAGTTCTTTGCAGGTCGGTTCGACCAACATGTTAATCCGATACAACACTCTGTTCGAAGGATGTCGAGCACCGTGTGGATTCGATTCTCAGGGTGGGATAGCTGGAGGCTATGGTGGTGACAATGTGCAGCCGGTAACTGGTTACCGCATTTACAACAATACCGCCGTGGATTCTGCTGGAGTGCCTTTTGGTATTGCCAATTTTATCGGAAGCACTTCGCACATTATAGGTGATGGGATTTTAGTCAACAATTTCTTCTATGATGGGAATGCTCAGTTCTGGTCCAACATATGCATTGTTTACCGAGATCCGACTCCGACTGTAAACGACAGATTTATCCGCAATGTAGTGGGCAACCCAGGCGGTTCTTCATCGGAAGATATTTTGTTTTGGAACGATAGTGGATGGACATTGGCTGAGGCCAAGGCTAACTTTACTAATCCTACTGGCCCAGATCTCCGCGACTGGAATGGCTTCGCAAATGTTTACGATGCTGCACCAGGATTTACTAATTATGCTGCCAACGATTTCACGCTAACTAGTTCAAGTCCATACATAGACGGCGGTGCGCCTCTCACCAGAGTTGCAATTGCAGATACAGGTACAGGGACAAGCCTAATCCTGGATGATGCAAGATTTTTCTACGACGTGTCAGGGTTCCCTGCATGGATGGGGGTGCAGTGGGATTGGATCGCCGTAGGACCTACCAGCAATAATGTCACTGGCGCAACAAAGATTCAGCTAGCAGGGATCAACTATTCCACAAATACTGTCACTCTGACGAGTTCTATCACACGTAATGATGGAGATTATGTTTGGCTGTGGAAGGATTCGGCTGGGCGGCAAGTTATAAGCGGGACAGCCCCCAATATTGGGGCTTTGGAGTTTCAAGACGCAAATATTACTGGAACTGTGTTAATAACAGATGCGCCTGATTTGGCTGCCGCCTCTGGCGCGATAACCGTAACGGCTACTACTGGTTATGCATATATATTAGAGTGACTACATGGCTCTAAAAGATCAGTCACAGATAACGGCAATCTTGTGGTCCACCGGAGGAACGAAAGATACGCTATCTGCGTCCGGGACAGTCGGTGGTGCTCCTGTTGCTGGCTCAGTGTTGTTTATAGAGGCGGTTGATACCGCTGCTATTATTGGAATGGTAGGGGCAGGCGGTAACCTTGGTGCAACAGAAATAGCGGACACTGTCTTGATTACTGCGACAGGAAAAATTATTGGGACTGCGTTTATTTTAGAGTATATACCGCAGATTACCGGCATCGCATATATTTCGGAGAATTCCTAAATGGCAACAGGTAATACGTTATTGGTGTTTACCCCGTTAGCATATGAACCTACGGCCACGAATTACGCAACGTTGGACACGAGAAACCAGCATCCAGTGTTGGATTTCGATACTACTACACAGGAAAGCGCAATCTGGACAAGTGTATTACCTAGGCACTACGGGGGTGGAGGAGTTACTGTTTATGTACACTGGGCAGCGAGTACGGCCACTACCGGGACCATCGGTTGGGATGTGGCTTTTGAGCGTATTGGCGATGGGCAGCAAGATTTAGATGCTGATAGCTTCGCTACTGCTCAAGTAGTTACGGCTGCTACTGTACCAGGCACATCTGGATTAGTAGACATAACCAATGTAGCGGTAACTAACGGCGCAAACATTGATAGCATTGCAGTTGGCGAAGCATTTAGGCTAAGAGTGCGCAGAGATGTCGCAAACGATAATGCCGCTGGTGATGCTGAGCTTGTGGCCGTAGAAATAAAAGAGACATAAAGACAATGGCTCGCTCAGGATTTTCTACTGCGAACTATTTAGGCAGATCGGCGGCGGCCTTTACAGCATATCCGTTCACCGTAAGTATTTGGTATAACTCGTCCGGCCTTCCAGCCGCAAGCAATTACCATACTTTATGGAGTGAATCTGTTGGAACTAGCACCAATACCTGGTGGCAAGCATACTTAGACGGGGATAACTCCGGACAACTGACATTTGATTCAGTGATTTCCGGAGTGTTTAGTACAGCGCGCGCGACTAATACACCAAGCGTAAATACATGGACACATGCTGCCTCTATAGGAACTTCTGCTACTAGCCGTCGAGTTGTAAGTGCCGGTAACTGGGCATCTAGTGGAACGAATACTAGTAGTAGCACACCGACAGGTTTGGTCAATGAGCGAGTAGGAGTCCTTCAGCTCGCTGCAACAGGAGACCCGTTCGCAGGTAGCTTGGCGGAGCTTGCAATTTGGGACGCGGATTTAAGCCAGGCCGAAGTTGAGGCTCTTGCGAAAGGTATAAGTCCACTTTGCATTAGGCCTCAAAATCTTATTTCCTACCGGCCAATTATAGGAAAAACCGGCCCTGAAATAGATATTGTAACGAATCTTGAGCTAACAGTAACTGGTACGTTAGCTGATTCTGCGCATCCACCTATTTTCCGGGCAATATCACTACCAGATTTCCATGTAGAGAGTGCTGGCGGAAGTATTACCGGTACCAGTGCTACTACGGATGCTGCGGACACGTCAGCTATTGCTGCTTCCGTAACTGTGTCAGGCACGGTGGCTATTACGGAGGACGCCAGTACAGCTAGTGCCTCAGGGACAGTTACCGCTCTGGGAACTATAGATGTTACTGAGGCAAGCGATACTGCTTCGGCTACTGGTGTATTGCTTTCCACTGGAACAGTTGGGGTTACAGAGGCCGCCGATACATCATCTGTAGCAGCACTGATAGTTGGCACTGGTACGGCTGGCGTAACAGAAGATGATGATACGTCATTTATTACCAGTTTAATAATTGCGCAAGGCGCGGCGGATGTAACCGAGACTGCTGATACTGCTTCAGCCTCAGGCACAGCCATATCTCCCGGCTCGGCGGACGTTACCGAGGCGAATGACACATCGGAGATTGTAGGTGCAATAGCCACAGGCGGCACGCTAGCAATAACCGAAGCGGATAGCACATTGAGTGCCTCAGGCACGCTCACTTCTACTGGTGCTTTAGAGATTACAGAGTCCGATGATACAGACTCTACATCTGGGTCTGTGCAATGGTTCGGGACTGTCGCCGTAACAGAGGAAAGCGACTCGGCATCTGCCGATGGCATTTTAACTATCAGTGGCACATCCGGGGCAACTGAGCAAGAAGATACATCGGATATTACCGGTCTGACGATAAGCAGCGGTGAAATTGTACTAAATGAATCCGACGATACTTCCTCTATAGACGGGGTTGTGGTTAGCGGAATAATAGGCTCAAGTGAAATAGAGGAACTATCGGACGGAGCAACAATTGGCGGATTCTTGCCTGCTGAAGGATCTGTTTCCATAATCGAGCAGGCCGACACATCGATAGTCCTTAAAGATTTCACCACGGCTTACGGTACCGTAAGCGTTGTAGACACAATAGCTGTAACAGAGTCAGCAGATGTCTCGGCAATATCCGGTTCAGTAAGTGATGCTTCGCAGAAGATTACAGAAACTGGGGAATTTGTATGGTTATTGCTGGATGAAATAGGTAGGACTCGTGTTGGCAATTTATTGGCTGACGGGGTAATTGTTTTTGGTGAAATACCTGTAGTTGCAGGAACAATCGCTGTAAGCGAAGCTGAGGATGTAAGCGCGGCTACCGGAGCTATTGTTGCTACCGGAATGGCTTCAATTACGGAGCTGTTCGATGGCCTATCGAATCCTGACTCTGGATCGTCTCAAGGCATAGTCAGTTCTATAGGAACAATAGCTGTAACTGAGTCTACTGACACATCAGTAGTTGATGGCTTGGTAGTTGTTACCGGAACCATAGCAGTTACAGAGTCCGTCGATGCTCCTGTCATTTCGGGTATTGTGGGTCAAGGCGGTACGGTCGAAGTATCGGAAGCTGAGGATACGTCCAGCATAGCAGCTGTGATCTCTGGCATTGGCTCAGTCTCCACAACCGAGCAGGATGACACTAGCACAGTGTCAGGTATAGTTGAAGCAACTGGCACCATAGACGTTTCGGAAGCCCAGGACCCAGTATCTGTATCTGGGGTAGTCGGCAGTGCTGTTAGCGGCACTGTAGCCACCACAGAAACAGTTGATACTACATCTGCTGTGGGACTCGTCACAGTAATCGGCTCTACTGCCATCACCGATGGTGCTGACTCTGTGGAGTCGATTGGTACCGTTATGTCAGCCCCGTCTGTAGTGGCTACTAATAGCGGCAATTCGGCAGGTAATGGCACGGCGCATACAGTCAATCTACCGACGAGCATAGCGGCAGGAGATTTACTGTTAGTAGCATTTTCGAATGATGGTGCTGCTACTGCCAGCGTCACTACACCGGCGACTGGCTGGAATGAACTATTCACCGAGGTTAATGGCACTGCAAATAGATTAACAGTTTTCAGTCGCTCGGCTGATGGTGGCGAAGGAACTACTATCACCGTAACGACTAGTTCGAGCGAAGGTTCTGCGCACGCTAGTTATAGGATTACCGGTTGGTACGGTTCTGCAGTTGAAGGTCTGGCAGTAGGCACAGCCGCCACTGGTTCGAGCACTAACCCAAACCCGCCAAGCCTCGATCCAGCTAATTGGGGATCAGAATTTTCGCGCTGGATCGTTGTTTATGGTTGGGACGGTAATGTATCGCATACGTCATATCCAGCCGACTATGCTGATAACCAAGTAACAAATCGTTGGGTCAATGCCGGCGGTGCCGGAGTGGCCATGGCCACTCGGGCGCTGAACTCGGGATCTGAAAATCCTGGTACAGCAACGATAGGCTCCGAGCAATGGATAGCTAACACCATTGTCGTCAGGCCTGACGCTGTATCGCGCACTGGCGCGATAGCGGTAACAGAAGCCACAGATTCAGGTAATGCGGCCGGCGTAATTGCTGCTATTGGCTCATCTGGCATTATCGAGGTGGCCGACAGCCCGAGTATATCTGGTGCTGTGCAGTGGACCGGTATAGTTGCGGTAACAGAGGCGACTGATACAGTCTCAGTAGATGGGACCGTAACCGCAACTGGAACTGTATCAATAACCGAATCTGATGACATATCATCTATTGCAGCTTTAGCGGTCACGCTAGGTGCCGCAGATGTAACGGAAATTGCCGATACTTGTTCTGCCTCTGGCGATGCGGCAATTGGGGTAACTGGGACAGTTGCCGTTACCGAGTCGGTGGATACGTCAAACGCGACTGCTGTGGTCGCGGTTATCGGATCTATTGCATCGACCGAGCAGGCGGACACTAGTACAGCATCAGGGATTGTAAACGCAATTGGCACGATAGAGGCTGCCGAAGCACATGATACTTCTGTCATATCTGGGTCGGTTGGCACCGCGATTAGTGGTTCGGTAGCCACCACAGAGGCTAGCGACACATCAACTGCGTCTGGTGCTCTGGCGGCATTAGGAACCGCAGCGCTAATTGAGTCAGCAGATACATCGACTGCTGTCGGGGCGCTTGGCTTAGCGGCTACGGTAGCCGCTAATGAGGATGCAGACACTGCTGCGGCAGCAGGTCTTGCTAGTACTCTGGGTACATCAGCCGTAACTGAATCTGTTGATACCGCAGCAGGGGCCGGGATTGTAGTAGTGGCTGGAACATCAGCTATTGCCGAATCGGCAGATACAAGCAGCATAAGTGCCATTGTTGGCCAGGGCGGAACTGTAGGTGTTACGGAAGGCGCTGATACATCAGCAATAGCTGGTGTCGTAAAAGCATCCGGGTCCATTGCTGTAACAGAAGGCGAGGATGTCGGTACGCTAGGAGGGTTCATAACCCTACCGGCGCTTACTGGCGCTATAGCCGCCACAGAAGACGCTGATACCACCTCCACGAACGGGTTTGTTACCGGTTCTGTCGGTGGTGTAACTACAGGAAGTTGGGTTGGCGAACCTCAGATATTTAAACAATGGACGCCTGCTTTCGAGATTCACAAATGGCAAGAACCGGAAGAGTTAGAACAGCCGCCGCAGCTATTCGAGTTTGAATTAGAAGCAGAGGGCGGTTCGTTTGAAGTAATAGGCCATCCTGCTGAATTGCGAGTCGAGCGCGTGTTGATAGCTGAGCCTATAGAGATAACCATTGATAATGGATTTATATTTCAATTTATGCTTGCTTCTCAGAAAAGATGTTTTGCGCTTGGCATGGATGAAGGCTGGTTATTAGGACAGGATTAGTTTTATATGAGGGCAAGATAGTGGTTGGTGATGTTTTCAGTGTGTTGAGCAGCGTAGCTGCTGGCTCAGTCTTGGATATTCAACCAGGAGCCGGGGTTGAGGTGGTTATTCATAACATTTATCACGAGGACAATGTAGACCTGCAATGGTATGACGGGACCAATACGCTTACATTTTCTGTAATGGCTGGTGCCGGGGCAGAAACAAACCTGCAATTTCACTGCAAGAACGCGCTTAGAGTAAGAATAAAGAATACGCACGCAAGTGCCGCGAAGCTCCTTGGTTATGACGGAGTGCAGACTAAATGAGGCATGCCCTGGAGTTGTCCTCTAGGAGAAGGCTAGCGGAACAAGATAGGCGTTTCGGAAAAGCCTTAGAGCGTTACGGAGCAGTATTCAATGGTACTGCTGACGACAAAGCCGCAATACAAAACGCCATTAATGCTGTAAGCGGCACAACAAAGGGCACTCTTGTTTTCCCTGACTCTAATGAAGTTGCTGGATGCAAAATTAATTCAGGAATCACAATTGATGTCTCAAAAACCGGGGTTGATTTCAACAATATCAGCATAGATGCTAGCTCTATTACATCCGGTTCCGTAATAACCCTGACTGGAAGCTCCGCTTCAGGTTACGGGCTTTATGATCAGCATGTTGTTGCATTGGAGCGGTTGCGTTTGCTGGGCAATGGGCAGGCTGGCACAGTGACTGCGCTTAATTTAACGCCAGGAACTGGATTGGCTGGAGTAGCCAATGTTGAAGTCAGGGATATCATGGTTAAGGATTTTGGGATAGGCGAGGCATTTGGCGACAATGCCTATCTGACGAATCATTACAACTGCAATTATTACGATTGTGGTCTTGCAATCTCAGTACCAAGCGGAGCCAATAAGGGTGAGGGACTGCGTTGGTTTGGCAGTGTCATAGCCAATGGTGTGAATGGAATAAACCTAGCTGATCCCGAGACGGACATGTTTTTCTATGGGATGCATATGGACTACAACACCGGATATTTGTTAACCCAGACAGCCGGGCGCACACACTTTAGCGGATGTCATTTTGAGGGCAGTGATGATACGTCAACGTGGTTTATTTTGTCAGGGTCCGGGTCTAGAGCTTCGTTCGTTGCTGGTGAATTTGTACATACAGCGGGTGCCCCGCATGCTGTAGGGCAGTACTTTAATATCACCTCGCCAGCGGCAGCTCGCTTAAGCGGTTCGCTTATGGTTAACTTCCGCAACACGGCCGAGCATTTCGCCATAGGCACTGGGCTTATTGTTGTAGATGGAACAAAGTTCTATGACGTATCCGAGATGCCATATGCACTAGCGAGTGATTTAAGGAATTCGCTAGTGGATGGCGGTTTTGAGACTACCGAGAGCGTAGGATTCTACTGCACCGGGGCGGCAACTTTCGACGCTCGCGGGACGGGGACTTCAGTAGCTACTGCACGCAGCACTACTACTGCCAATACTGGAACCGGTTCACTAGCCATTACGCGATCTACTGGGGCTGATGCAACAGCTAATTGCTATATCCCGCTATCTAACTCTGGCCAGGTTATGTCTGTTCGGTACTGGGACCGGAACATCAGCGGTGCTGTAACTGGTACTTATACATATAACATGCAGTGGGTTCGTATAGGTACTAATCAAAACGGCCTGCCATCTATAATAGCTAGCCAAAACATAGGCAGTCCAGGAGCCATAACTCCTACGAATACGTGGACTATGCGCGGGGAGCGCCCGGTTGGCTCTAGGGAGGCTCCTGTTTGGGCCAACGCGCTGGAATTCAGGTTTGACCTAACCAGCCTAGGCAATGGGACTATTTACATAGATGACTTCTCGGTGTCTGGATGGTAGATGGTTAAGACAATTTTCTAAACTCTCTAGTCGGCATGGATGATGGCTGGATGCTAGAACAAGATTAGAGCGCATTTTAAGAGTTGTTACAGAGCCGCCAAGTGGCGGCTTTTTATTGCCTGAAAGAAAGATGAGTGAATGGAGCTAGAGCCGCGACGTATGGCGCTGTTAGAAGTATCACCGGAGATGCTACTGCGAGCGCTCAAATTACCTTCTGATACCAAATTGTTGGAAGCGAAGACAGATCCGAACTATTACGGAGGAGTTTTGCTGATGCGCATCGAGCACCCGGATTTACCGGCTGTACGTCATGGTGAATGTTTAAGAAAAATTAGTGCGTCCTTCTACGGTAATGTATTTGTGAAATGGGATTTATGACATGAAGTTAGGAACTCAATACAGATTATTTCCAAGAGGCATTAGCCGGAAGATTGATAAAGATAATCGGACGGTTGAGCTTTCTTTTTCTTCCGAAGAACCTGTTAATCGTATATGGGGGAAAGAAATTCTTGTTCATGGCGACGGCATGCGTCTTGATCGCCTGAATTCACGCGCGAACGCATTATTTAATCATCATATTGATGATGTTGTTGGGGTGATAGAGGGGGCGCGCAACGGCGCTGATCGCAAGGGTCATGCGCTAGTCAGGTTTGGTAAGCACGATAGAGGTAATGAAGTATTCGGTATGGTCGAAGATGACATCCTGTCCAATGTGTCAATGGCATACAGAATCATTGATGGCGAGGAAGATAAAAAGACGAATACTTTCCGGATCACTGAGTGGGAGCCAATGGAAATATCGATCGTTACTGTCCCTGCGGATATTACCGTAGGGGTCGGAAGGAATTTCGCGGATAGCGAAACAGAGGTCCACTTTCGGACCATCAATGAACCGGCGGCAGCCGCCGAAACACAGGAGACAAATATGTCTACCGAAGCAAGCGCCACGGCGGGCGAAGTCGCCGAACAGCACGAATCCCAGTCTTGGGTGCAAGACAATGAAGTAGCAGCAAAGTCTGGGAACGAAGGTCGAGATACCAGACCCACAGAACGCCGTACCCAGGCCATGGATATGGAGAAGGACCGTAGGGAGGGTATTGAGAATCTCTGCAAGGCTAACAATATCGACCAAAGAATCAAGAATGAGTGGATTACTTCTGGCGCATCAATGAGGCAGGTGTCTCAGGAACTCATGGGTATTCTAGAATCGCGCGGTAAAGATGGGTCAAAGGTCATCTCAAAAATTGGATTGACCAGTGCAGAAACCAGGAGATTTTCCATTGCGAAGGCCATCCTGGCAGTTAGCGACGGTGGGAATTGGACCAATGCCGGATTCGAGGCAGAGTGCTCGCGCGCTATTGCACAGAAGCTTGGCAGGAATCCTGATCCACAAAAGTTCTATGTTCCTTACGAGGTGCAAGAGAGAGCAGCAAGGTCTCCGGTTGAAGACCTTGCTTACGCCATCCTGAAACGTGATTTAACCGTAGCCACTGCTGGCGCAGGTGGATTTTTGGTCGAGACCGCGAATGTTGGGTTTATTGAATTGCTTCGCAATCGTTCGGTTTTGTTCAACATGGGTGCGCGCCGCCTTCCAGGATTGCAAGGAAATGTAGCTATTCCGAAGCAGTCCGCAACCGGGTCAGCGACTTGGTTAGCAACAGAAGCCACGGGAATAACCGAGATCACGCAAACCTTTGTGCAGATTGCCATGTCACCCAAGAACGTTGGGGGTTACACGGAGATCAGCAGGCAATTGCTGTTACAAGCCAATCCTGCTGTAGAGGGTTTGGTGATGTCTGATCTCGCCACTGTGGTTGCTCTGGCTATCGACCTAGCTGGACTAAACGGCTCAGGTGCGTCCGGTCAACCTTTGGGCATTATCGGTACTTCTGGGGTTGGAGCGGTGACAGGTACTTCTCTCGCTTATGACGATATAGTGGAATTCCAGACAGATGTATTTGCCGGAAATGCGCTTACTGAAGCTTCTGGGTATGTCACTACAGGTGCTGTAGCTGGCTTGCTGAAAACTCGCGTTAAGTTTGCCAGCACTGCTTCACCGATCTGGGAAGGGCGTCTGGAAAGCGCAAACGTGGACGGCTATCGTGGAATGGCATCTAACCAAATGCCGGCAGCCACTATGATCTTTGGTGATTTTGGCCAAGTGATTGTTGGCGAGTGGGGTGTGCTCGAGGTTGAGGTCAACCCGTTTGCGAATTTCCAGGCTGGAATTGTCGGGGTGCGTGCAATTGCATCTATAGATATTGCTGTGAGATATCCCACAGCCTTTTCAGTGGCGGCGAGCATCACATAGCCATTCATCATGTTAGCGGCGACCGGATTGGCTCTTGTCGCCGCTAAAACAAATCTGGAGGTTGGTATGAATAAAGTATTTACAGGACGCCCGGAATCAGTCCGGGTTAGATCGCTCAAGGGGTTTTACGCACGTGTTGATGGGGTTCATAAAGTTGTAAACCCCAATGATGTTGTGGAGATTCCCTATGAACTAGCTTGTGAGCTGAAAGCGGCTAACAAAGTAATCGCCACAGAGGAAGCGGTTAGGATTGCCAATAGCTACATGCCAGAGCGCAAGAAGGGTGGTCCGGTACGGGATGCTGCCAGCGTGCAATTAGAGGCATTGACCGCTGCTGTAGCAGCCCTGCAAAAGACAGTTGATTATTCAATGCAGCATAGAGGTAAATAAAAAATGTTATCCCATCAAGGTCAGGCTTCTAACTCGGTAGCATTGTTAAACCCTGTATCTGCAGCCAACACAGCTGCGGCTACGAGCGCATGGGTTGATGTTCGCCCAGTAGAGGGCGACATTGTGTTTGTGAACCATGTGGGCGTCCTTACCGCTGGCTCCATTACATGGACTATTGAACATGCGAGCGACGGTTCAGGGACTGGTGCTGCGGCTATTACGCCTAACGAAGGCGCTTATGTTGCTGGTGCCACTAATCAGATCCAGAAACGCACAATCCCGGCGGGAGCAGTTGCCGGATGGGTTCGCTGTGTTGGGACAATAGTGACCGGACCGGCCTTGGTTGCGGCATCTATTATATCGCATCCCAAGTACACGTAACTCGAATGACATTCGAGGAAGACCGTTCCGTATTCTTTTCAGATTTTGCAGTGGTTGCTGTTTGGACTCCAGCAAACGGATCTGTAGAGCAGACTGCAAATGTCATTTTGGACGCGCCTGACCAGGCATTATTCGACAATAGCGGACGCTCGACTGAGTATGCAATTACTTATGACTACGTCAATCTATCCGGGCTTGCGCCTGGTGAAAGCATCACAGTTGATGGTGTGTCATTTAGGGTGCGTGATGTGTTTCATATTCAGGACGGGAAGGTAATGAAGGCTTTACTAGCGAGATATTGATGTTTATGAATGAGTCATATGAAGAGTTCCCATGGTGGTGCCTCCCAGAGGGGCATCAGGCTATGGAACTGAATGTCAAGAATGGTCAAATTGCGCTGTGGACAGATAGAGGTCTACAAGTAACTTCCGTTGAATACATTACTCAGGAGCTTAAACGCTGGCCGTAAATTATGACTATGCAATCTGGATGCATGGCCACTTCGGTGGCCATTTTTATTGGCGCTAGGACAAATGGCTGAGCTACACGGATTATTTGAGTTATCTGTAACAAACGCTACCGGATACAGCAACAAGTACGATTACACGGTAATCGAGTTAACAGCTCAATTCACGTCGCCTACTGGCATTGTTTACAACTGGTACGGTTTCCATGATGGGGACGGTGCTGGTGGCCAGACAGGAAATGTTTGGAGAGTCCGCTTTCGTCCTAACGAAGTAGGGACATGGAACTACACAATGGATTGGTCAGACGCTACTACCAATCCTTCACCTGGCAGCTTCTCTTGCGTCGATACAGGGCTGTACCGAGGGCATCTAAAAGTAGCGATGGATAATCCATGGTACTTCATGGATGCCAGGAATGCTGTAGTTCACGCCAGGCCATATGACGTTCAGAGTTGGCTGTATTTTGCTACAGCGTCTAAAGATATCGTTGCTGAGTCTGCCAATTATCAGGCAGTGTTGCAAAACGATGTGATCAATCGTTCATACAACATGGTCATGTGGCAGAACCAAGGCTATGTCGGAGAGCCGACAGCCATGACTACTACATGGTATGAAGGTAGCGGGACTAACAAAAAGAGGTTTAATTGTAGTGTCTTTAAAACACACGAGTCGGCACTTACTCTTTGTGCTAATGCTAACGTCTACGCGTTTCCGTTCTCCATTTTTGGGCAAGGATCTCAGCCAGCCAATCTTGCCGATGCCCAGGTTTTTTTGAAATACTGGTTAGCGCGTTTCGCTCCGTACTTCAATTTCTTCGGCTTTGGCTATCTCTACGAGTGGGAGGACATACTTAGCCCGACAGATGCTAGCGCCATAGGCCAATACCTTAAAAATAACAATCCATGGCCGACGATGCTATCAATGCACGACGCATCGTATTCCACCTTTACAGGGTGGCTTACATTTTCAATGCGGCAAGGGCAGACAACTTCCGTTTTCACTGGCAATTCACGCAGGGCAGGGGTTCAGCAGATATCTGACCCCAACGGATCTGGGGGAATTGGCGATCCGTTTATAAATAAACCAATACTTGGGTCAGAGGACATCTGGGAGTCAACTGCAGGTACGACAGGGCTGCCTACGAACGCGTCAGAGGTAAGGCGCGGTGCTTGGGGTGAGGTTCTCGCTGGCGTCATACCAGTCTATTCTAGGTGGGTCTACTCTAATACAAACCTGGGGGAGTCAAGCGTCCGTAGGATGTTTGACTTCGTATATACACGGACACGATACAGACAATGGGTTCAGAAGAACAGTTTAGTTGATAGCGGATCTGGGCAGGTATGTTCTGGGATAACAGGAACGGAATATTTGGTTTACGACCAAGGTGGTGGTTCAATTACCATCAACCTATCCGAAGCACCGGCTTCTACAAATTTCACAGTAAGCTGGTTCAATCCGGCAGACGGAACAGAGAGTTCCGGATCTCCTGTCCTAGGAGGAGCGTCTAGGACAATTGCATCACCATTCGGAAGCAATGACAGTGTCCTGCTTCTTGTTGGAACAACTGGTGGCAGTGGGACTATAGTATATACACAGGATTTCAGCAGCGTTCCGTCAGGCGGGACATTCTTACTTCAATACCCTCCAGGCAGTCCTGACTTCGTAAATATTCTAGCTACAGGACCTGGGAGGTTATTTGTCAATGACGGATCTGGTTTTCCACCGAATGTTTGCATACTAAGTGATTTTGGCAGCACCCATTATGTTAGATGTGTTAATCCGTCTAGCCCAACTGGTGATCAGCAAGTTAGCGCTAGTGTATTTACTACCACAATATCTGTTCAGAGCACTGCTGGTTTACTCGTACGTTGTGCCACAGACAACAGCGCCAATTTTTACGAGGCACGGGTAACGCCTAGTATAGCTAGTGAGGTGGAAATAGCTCGATGGACTAATGGTGTAAGAACAGTAATTGCATCGGCTGATCGCGGAATATCAAATACTGACGCTACGAGGACATGGAGATTTAGTGCTTCTGGCATAAACCCGGTTCGTTTAGAGCTTCAAATAGATGCCTCTGCTACCCTCGTATTCTTGGATAGCGATCCTGACAGGAAACAATCGGGAACATGGGGGGCCTATGCGAATGGACATGGGGATACTAATTATTTAGACAATATAGTTGTCGATAGTGTAACTGGAGGCGGAGGAGGACCACCGCCTCCTACCGGGTCCTCTCTTTCTGCCCTTACTGCTTCCATGCAAAACGGTACATGGGGGCAACTTCTAGGAGTAACTGGAGGCCAAGCATTCACTGGGCCTCCAGGCACTAACGGTGTAGATGGTTCAATTTTGATATTCGCAAGCTGCGGGTATTGGGATGCTGGTAGCCGCAAAGTTTATTTTATCGGGTCGGACCATACACCGGTAGACTCTGACCACATGCGGCGGTTCGTCACATTTGATGACGCTACCAATTCGTGCCGAGTTGAGTCTAGCCCGTCATTCGTAGACGTTCCTGGGACAAATCATGGCTACGGTCATTCCAGAGGCAGGCCTGGAAAATTCTTCGAGCACGGAGGTTCCAATCCACATATCTATGATATCCCAACAGGAGTTTGGTCTAGTCAACCGTCATTCCCTGGAGCAATACAACACGGATTCAACGGAACTGACTATTTTGCAGCACGCTCTCGCAGATACGTAGCCGGTAGCACTGAGGTCTGGTATCTCCAGGATGGAGGAAGCGTATGGAATCTGGAGACCACCAGAGCAATGGGGGATTTCCATTGCTTCTGTGTAGTGTCTCCTATAGCCAATATCCTATTGTTTGGCGGTGGAGAAAATGACTTTAATAAAGTTTGGAGGATGAGCTCCACTGGGACTGTTACTCAGCTTAGCAATTCTCCTGTTAGCTTAGGACAGAACTCTAATCGTGTCACTTATGATCCTGTTGGCGGAAACTTCCTTGTGGTATGTGGTGACGGTAATCTCAGACAGCTAAATGCATCGACAGATACCTGGTCAGTAGCGTCAAGCCAGCCTTCACAGGTAACTAGCGGAATATCTTTAAATTCAATCATTGCAATACCGATTGAGACATACGGATGTGTTCTGTTCATGGTTGGTCAGAATGATTCTGACCCATTGTTTTGGGT
>Ga0184626_10000073_pt1 | contig 21986 bp, 14 predicted proteins | sample PLM3_60_b1_FD_133142 | JGI IMG/M metagenome (GOLD analysis project Ga0184626, IMG submission 133142) | Groundwater sediment microbial communities from an aquifer in East River, Colorado, USA - PLM3_60_b1 | ecosystem: Environmental > Terrestrial > Soil > Riparian zone | place: USA: East River... | reverse complement strand
GCGATCCGAAAGGGCTGGCCTTTTCCTCCGAAGCAAACACTTTTTTTATCCTGGATGGGAGCGCCAATGCTACACAGGTCACGATGGGGGAAGCTCATGCGGGGAAGAGAGTGATCCCAGAAGTGCAAGATGATCCCCTGAATGTGGCTTTTGATAAGAAATCAGGCAGTCTATTTGTGTTCAACCGCGGCAAATCTGAATTGGTGAAGATCAAGTCAAATGGCAATGGTTTGCCGGATGCATCCGCTCCGCCGATCCGCTTTGCATCCAACGCTTATGGATTAAAGGATCCGCAGGGTATTGCATTTGACCCTGCCAGCGGCCGCATGTTTATTCTGGATGCAGGGGATTCGCAGATCGTTTCTGTTGTTCCGCACGCCACACTTGGCTTTGATGCGAATGAGGCCATCCGCTCCAACAAGGTTCAAAAAATATCACTAAAAAAACTTGGATTAGGGTCGCTGAGAGGGTTGGCCTATAACCCAGGCAACGGGCATTTATACGTTTCTGAACCCGCTCAGAAGAAATTATATGAGCTGACGCAGACCGGTACTGTCGTATCCACGTTTGACCTGGCCGCGTTGGGGATCAACAATCCATCTGCAATGACATTCGCTCCCAGTGTGGACTCCACAGATGACGCAAACATATATGATCTTTTTGTCCTCGACGATGGGCAGGTCGCCAAGACGGGACTATTTTCCTTTACCAGCACCAGGCAACAAAGCTCAGCCTCCGATGCCCAGATCGTTGAATTATCGCTTGTTGTCCCAATGGCTCTCCCACCTGGAACGACCCTCCTTCCTGCCTCATTGGTACGCATTATTGACACTTCCATTTTCAACCCTTGCACTTCCAACCCTTGCCCTCCCAATTCCAACCTTAGATGGAATCCATCCTCACCGGACCCGTCCGGAGTGGACTACTGGCCCTTAACAGGCAAGCTCCTGATCGTCGATAGCGAAGTGGAAGAGATGCCGAACTACTTTCAGGGAAAAAATGTATATCAATCCACCACCTCAGGCACACTGGGCGCCACTTGCAGTACCACTTCCTACTCAGGTGAGCCATCTGGCGTGGCCATCAACCCCAATAATAATCACATCTTTATTTCAGATGACAACGGCAGTAACGACAAGGTTTATGAAGTAACCCTAGGGCCAGACGCCACGTACTGCACAGCCGATGATACGGTCTCCATCACGAATGTGGCCAGTCTATATGGCGCCACCGATGCTGAGGATGTGGCGTACGGGAACAACACCCTCTTTATTGCTGGCGGGGATGCTGCAGAAGTCTACCGCGTTCCGCTGGGTGCAAATGGAATATTGGGTGGGGGTGACGATGGCGCCATGACCCACTTCGATACCACGGTGCTAGGTTTTAGTGATATGGAATCTATTGGCTATAACGCCGATTCAGATACGCTGTTCATCGCCAGCCCTAAACCTACTGAAAGATATTTAGGAGAGACTACCCCTTCCGGGACACTTCTACGGGCTTATGATCTGGCGTTAATGGGGTCTGCCGGCAATATCCGTTCTGATGTGGCCTATGCGCCTGGAAGTGTGAACCCAGGCATCAAGAATATCTATATTGCCAGCCGTGGTGTGGACAACAACGACGATCCGAACGAGAACGATGGGAGAATATGGGAGATCAATATCGCTGGCTCCGGTACATCCACGCCGAGTCGGACTCCAACCAAAACGACTACGCCAACAGCGGGTCCATCGCCTACTTCGACGCCCACCATCCCTAATACTCCCACTCCCTCGATCACTCCAACCTTTCCATCATCTGGTAGTCCGTTCTATGCTTCGTTCGAGAGTAATGGCAGCGTCGGCGGCGTTACATTCGCTGATGAAGATATTGTGGAATTTAACGGCACGAACTGGAGCCTGTTCTTCGATGGCTCGGATGTTGGATTGTCAGCCGTAGATGTATTTGCTTTCTATTCTTTGGACGCCGATACGATATTGTTGTCATTCAATACTACGGTCACAGTTGGTGGCATCACATTTGCGCCTACGGATATAGCCAGGTTCGATGCCACTTCGCTGGGCACTACAACGGCTGGCATATTCAGTATGTACTTTAACGGTGTAGACGTAGGCTTGGATGCCTCCCCTGATTATATTGATGCTGTTGACATTCTTCCAGATGGCAAGTTGCTAATTTCAACCCGAGGCAATCCGTCAGTTCCTGGTCCTACAGGTCTTGCTGATGAAGATATTCTGCAATTTACAGGCACATTCGGCGATGTCACCAGTGGCACCTGGGAGTTGTACTTTGACGGTTCGGACGTTGGATTGGCCGATAATAGTATGGAAGATATCGATGCCCTGGATGTTGATTCCGGCGGCGTCATTTACCTTTCAACTTTGGGAGATTTTAGTGTGACGAGTGTCAGCGGGTCTGACGAAGATGTCTTTGTCTGTGTACCGACCTCAATCGGAAGCGTCACTTCCTGCAGCTACTCTCCAGTGCTCTATTTTGATGGCAGCACATGGGGACTGAGCACGAATGATGTAGATGCCTTCAACATGATTGCATCGGGTACATCCCCAACTGCTACTCCCACTAATACCCCCAGTCCAACGAATACACCGACCAATACGCCTACTTCTACAGATACAAGTACACCAACATCGACCTTTACAGCGACTGCTACTCCCACGGATGGGCCCTCACCGACTCCAACAGATACGCCTCTTCCGACAGATACACCGACATCCACACCAACTCCGACAAATACGCCTACTCCTTCGAATACTCCCACGCCAACCAACACGTCGAGCGTGTCGGATGTGATCTTTGCCAATGGCTTTGAGTCCGGCGATCTCTTAGCCTGGACATCCAATGCCAATGACCTCGGTGATCTGAGTGTCAGTGCTTCTGCTGCGCTGGTAGGAACTCAGGGTATGCAGGCAGTGATTGATGATGTCAATACCATCTATGTCACAGACGATACCCCCAACGCTGAGCCGCGCTACCGTGCCCGCTTCTACTTCGACCCGAACTCGATTCCCATGTTGAGCGGCAATGCCCATTACATCTTCAAAGCCTTCATGGGTGCATCGATGGAGGTGTTACGGGTGGAATTTCGCCAGTTATCAGGTGCCTATCAACTGAGAGCTGCTTTACTGCTGGATGATGGTACCACCTGGGTGAGCAGCAACTGGTTCACGATCGGCGATGTACCTCACTTCATAGAGATAGATTGGCAGGCCGCCACAGGGGTGGGAGCGAACAATGGCAGCATTACACTCTGGATAGATGGCGCTCAACAAGCTAGTCTGACTGGAATAGATAATGATACTTTGCGGGTAGATCGTGCCCGGTTGGGAGCCCTAACCGGGATAGATGCCGGCACCAGCGGGACCTATTACTTCGACGCCTTCGAGTCGCGTCGCCAAACCTTTATTGGCCCGTAACTACGTTAGACGGCATTCAAATTTACGAGACAGCACAGAATCTCAACTTACCAGTTGAGATTCTGTGCCTGCCTCAAGTTGTGATGCATGCGGTGGTATGATTCGCCTTTGTAACTTTTCCTTAATCCTATCGTCATGGACGCGAGATTTCATCCACTTAGGATCCAGAGTCCACCAAAATTCCTGGTCATTGTTTGCCCCGATTGGTAGTTCATCCGAACCGGTATTCAAAATTTCCAGCCGCGTACGAAAACATAAACAGGCGAAGAGAAGGTAATTATGGGACGTGATTTAACCAGTGATCTGACAAAACAATATTCCAATTTATTTGAAAGAAAAGGTCTGAAAAGATTATTTTCATTTGTTCAAGATGTCTACCGATCCGGGAAATTGCGCGAGATCATTTCATTCGCTGTTTGGGAGGTTTTCCATAAATTTGGGTTGTTTCCGAAGAAAGAATATTTGGTATTCGATAAGCGCGAGGTGATAAAGCTAAAGAATGAGAATTTGGCTGCTACGGATTTTCATGCAAAAACAGGCCGGTTTTTCGAGACTAGTGGGCTATTAGCAGAAAAGTGTGATTTCAATTGGAAACTCTTATATATTAATAATGAAGAGATCCTTGGCTGTCTATACCCGGATGATTGTGATTTGTATAGAAGTACGGATGGCGGAAAAACCGTCACTTTCGTGAACAAATTTCCGGAAAGGATCAAGTCCATATTTGTTTCAAGTAGGAAAACGATTTTTGTATGCTTAAAGGGGTCCATGTATAAGAGTTCAGATCAGGGAAGGTCATTCGAAAAGACATTGGAACTTGGCTCACCAATCAGCTTCTTCCGATTTAATAATGCCATGACCGAAACGCCGAACGGAACGTTATGGGCTGGCGAATATGGCAACATTTGGGATAAGACCGCATGGAGGAAGCTTGCTTACATGTACATTAGTTCTGATGATGGGAAATCATGGAAGAGATCCGACTTCTTGATCGAGCAAAAGACTAATAAACATGTTCACATCGTCCGCTACAGCAAATTATTAGACAAGCTAATAGTGGCCGATGGTGATAATTATAAGAGGTTATGGTTGAGCGATTCTTTGAAAGGTTCTTCGGCTGAAAAACCAAACTGGAAAGCAGTCAACAGATTCCATATCCAGATGGGTGGCTATACTTCAGTAGCGGAAAGCGATGGAAAAATATCATTTGGGACCGACTACCAGGGCGGAACCAATTTTATTGTGGAAACTACGGATGGCAAAAAATTTACCAAAAGGATCATTCCGGACCCGTATCGGAGAAGTCCGATCGATAATATGGTTTTAAGGAAATCGAAGAGCGGGGATGAAATATGGGCAAATCTGCCTTTTTCCACGTCCAACTCCAAGTGTCTATTAATGTATACAGCAGATAATGCAAAAAGCTGGAACAGGGTTTTTGAATACAATCGATCCACTCATACTGTTTGGTTAATAAACTCCTCAACGGAAACATCTGATGAATTGTATTTTTCAGTTGAGGACCTATCAAGTAAGGATAGAGTAGTTTATAGAATTACAGACAACCAATAATCAGTCCGAATCATTGCCAAAACTTGAGCATGTTGAAGAATTGAGTTTGGTTATCTTATAAATGTCCGACCAAATCGAAATTAGGTAGAACAATGGAACATTCGCGTTTAACACCCACAATGGAACAGATCGAACATCAACCCAACCTTCCGGACAACCTGGACGGAGCGCCTCAAAACAGCTCCAGTTCAGATCAGCCAGCTCTTGGTCTTATCCTGAAATTATGCACTGCCTTGAGAGAGGAAGACATAAATTACTGCCATTGGAAAAGTAATAATGCACTTGACCGCTCAGCCAATGGAGAAAACGATATTGACCTCCTCATCAGCCGTCCAGATGCAGGGCGATTTTCAGAGCTCTTATATCGCTTCGGATTCAAACAGGCCAAGGCGCCTCCAGATAAGCAGATACCTGGGGTATTGGATTATTACGGCTACGATGAAGAGTCCGATAAATGGGTGCATGTCCACGCTCATTATCAACTGATCATGGGTGATGATATGACAAAAAACTTTCGCTTTGCGATTGAAGAGCCATATCTCGAGTCTGTTGTCTGGGATGGTCTTTTCAAAGTCCCTGCAGTTGAATTTGAATTTGTTGTATTTGTCATCCGCATGGTACTAAAGCATTCGACCTGGGACGCCATCCTTAGCCGGCAGGGACAATTAAAAACGAGCGAGCAAAAAGAACTGGTCTACTTGCAGGATAATATTAACCGGGATCGGGTGAATGCAATATTGAAAGATCACTTGCCCTATATTAGTAAGGATCTATTTAAGAACTGTGTACAGGCACTGCAGCCCAGCAGCTCCATCGCAGGCCGTATAAAGACAGGTCAGGAACTGCAGACCAAACTCAGAGCGAATGCTTATTACCCCATACCAGTGGATACTGTTTTGAAGTTATGGCGTCGGGCGTTTTTGATGGTCCGCAGGCGTGCGTTCAAATCTTCCTCGAAATATAGCCTTCAAATTGGCGGCGCAATGATCGCAGTCGTCGGAGGCGATGGAGCTGGCAAGTCAACTGCAATCGATTCGGTACACGCCTGGCTTTCAAAGAATTTTGAATCAACCAAGATACATATGGGAAGGCCTTCCTGGTCGTGGGTAACAATTGTGATTAGGTCAATCTTGAAGATAGGTCAAATTCTCCGCTTATATCCCTTGGAGGCATCTTTTGACGAGACGCTTGAGCAGAGATCCTTGGTATCTCCTGGATATCCTTATTTAATACGGGAGGTTTGCAGAGCACGCGATCGTTACTGGACCTATATCAAAGCCAGACGTTTTGCTGCTCAGGGTAAATTAGTGATTCTTGATCGGTTTCCTCTGCCTCAAATCCAAATAATGGATGGTGCGCAAGCGGAGCAATTTATCCGCCAGCTTAATGATGGGCCGCAAGCGGGACGGTTTTTGACACCGCGCCCAGATAGCTGGTTGGCAAGGTCATTGGTGCAGTTGGAGGAAAGTTATTACAATCAAATTGTTCTGCCTGAGATACTCACTGTATTAAAACTAAATCCGGCGATTGCTGTTCAAAGAAAAATCACTGAGGATGCAGCCTCGGTCGAGAAGCGATCCACAGAAATATGGCAACTGAATTGGGAAAATACGGATGCTTACGTGATTGATGCAAGCAAATCCAAAAACGAGGTGGCATCAGAGCTTAAGACGTTAATCTGGTCAAGATTGTAGTCGGATAATTTTCATGCAAAGACCTTTTCTGATAATGGAACTGGTAGGTCCCGCTGGCGCAGGGAAGACGACCCTTTCGCGAGTTCTAGCTCATGGAAATACAATGATTCAAATTGGTTCAGACATTGAGCTTCGCAAAACAAAGTATGTCCCAGTCATTCTGCGTAACACCATATCATTATTGCCAATTTTTCTACGTCAGCTTCGGTATGCTCGCTGGTTCACCTGGGATGAAATTAAGGCTCTTGTCTACCTGACGGGCTGGCCCGGGGTTTTGAGGCAGGAGGCAGCGGATGGTGCTACTGCTATACTTTTGGATCATGGTCCCGTATTCAAGCTGGCCACTCTAAATGAATTTGGTCCTGAAAACTTGAAAACGGATGGGTTTGAGATTTGGTGGAACAGTATGTTCAAGCAATGGGCCTCTACATTGAATATGGTGATTTGGCTGGATGCGCCTGACCCGGTTCTTGAGCAGCGCATCAATTCACGGGATCAACGCCACTCAGTCAAAGGGAAGACCGAATCGGAAGTGGTTCACTTCCTCGCACGTTACCGAACATCGTATGAAGAGATCCTGGCAAAATTGAAGACCGATGGAGGACCCCGTCTCCTCCAATTCGACACCAGCTGTACATCCATCGAGCAAGTAGCAGAGGAAATTCTTTCCGCCATCAACGTTTCAGTTTAATGTAACCTCGTACGTGGTAGCTGGATGATTTCGTAGCAGCTAATCTCAAACGCAATATTATTATTGTTTCTTCCCAAGTCGGCTTTTCATCCAATCACAAACAACAATTGGATGTACCCTTTCGCCATAGTTTACCGTCATATAAACAGAATAACTGCTGCTCGATAACAGTTGATTTTTAGGAGAATCTGTGCTTGTATTTATCCACATAAATAAAACCGCCGGTAGCACAGTTCGCTATATCTTGCGAAGTACTTTTGGCGTTAATCATTGCGAAGTAGAACCATGGCATGCCCCCTGGATTGATCCGCCCTTCTCGACCCCGGACCTGCAACGATTGCGTAAGCTTTACCCGCACTTGAAAAGTATCGCCGGGCATCGTGTAACAGGCTATGTCGATTTGCAGGAAAATGGGACGAAGTTTAACTATTTCTCATTTATGCGTGATCCTCTGAAAACATGCGCATCCCGCTTTCAATACAATATTCAATATAGGAAGAAGAAAGATCTTGTTTTTGAAGAATGGATCCAAAGGGAGTGGACACGTAACCATCAAACAAAAATGTTTGCGGGCGTGACCGATGTGAAAAAGGCCATTCAGATTATTAAGGATAAGAATATTTTTGTAGGCCTGACCGAACGATTTGATGAATCGATGTTGCTCTTGAAAACCCTAAGGGCTAAAAATTTGAATATTTCATATCAGCCCGTGAATGTGGCACGGAAAAATTCCATAGCAGAGGGCCTGCTTTCCAATGAAAGTGCCAGACAAATGCTGATTGATGCAAACCAGGCAGATCTAGAACTTTATGACTTTGTCAAAAAAGAGTTGTTCCCTTCTTTTCAACGGGAATATGGGCCAAGTCTTGAAGCGGATGTAGCCAGTTATCATAATAGTCGGGATAAAAATTTTCATAGTCGGAATATAACCTTGTCTCGCATGAAACAGTATTTTCTCTATAAACCCGTGCTTTATCTTTATCGAAAAGGTATTGCTGTTGCATGACTTCATTCTTGCGGCAAATTTAATGGATACACACAGAAAACAAGTAGAAATTGAACCAGGAGTATTTTTTAGGATATGAACTTACGACAGAAGGCAGCAAAAGGCATTTTTTGGTCTGTCATACAAAAATGGGGTCGGGCAGCGATCTCGATCGTTACCTTTGTAGTCCTTTCGCGCCTGTTGGCACCTGAGGCTTTTGGTCTGGTGGCATTAGCAACGGTCTTTACCGTCTTTATTGAGCTTTTTTTGGATCAGGGTTTTGGGGCTGCCATTGTCCAACGTGCCGAAATTGAACCTGGACATCTGGATACGGCTTTCTGGATCAATATTTTGACCGGGCTTATATTAACAGGGAGCCTCATAGCAGCCTCCGAATTCGTGGCCACTCTCTTTGAGGAGCCGCGACTTGCATCTGTTTTGAGGTGGCTATCACTTAGCTTTATATTGAGCGCTCTTAGCAGTACACAAATATCAATTCTGCAACGTAAATTAGCCTTCAAAAACCTGGCTGCCCGATCTTTGGCAGCTTCAACATTCGGTGGCATTGTGGGTATTGGCATAGCCTTTGCCGGATTTGGTGTTTGGAGTCTGGTTGCTCAAGACCTGGCAACTAATTTAGCTGGGATGGTCATTTTATGGGGTTCCAGCGACTGGCGGCCAGGCTTCAAAGTGTCCATGAAGCATTATAAGGATCTGTTCAGTTATGGCGTTTCAATCCTGGGTAACCATGCCCTGACCATTTTGATCCGTCGCTCGGATGATCTTCTAATTGGTTATTACCTGGGGCCAACTTTGCTGGGCTTTTACACCATAGGGTATCAGTTGCTTCTGGTCATTATTAGGCTCGTTACCGAAGTAACTAACTCTGTAGCTTTCCCTACCTTTTCCCGTATCCAAAACGAACCAGAGCGCATGCGACGTGCCTTCTACAACGTCACACAGTATACAAGTCTTTTTGCCTTTCCCGTATTTATTGGGTTGGCTGTTTTGGCACCGGAAATAGTCCCCGCTGTCTTTGGTGAAAAATGGTTGCCCAGTATTCCCGTCATGCAGGTTTTATCATTGATCGGCATTCTTCAGTCAGTATTGTTCTTTAATGGCAGTGTGATCAAGGCTTCTGGTAAACCGTCCTGGCAATTAGGCATCATGTTTCTAAATGCTTTATGCAGTGTGATAGGTTTCCTGCTGGCGGTGAAGTGGGGCATTGTGGCAGTCGCTGCCTCCTTTGTCATTGTCGGCTATTTGCTTGCACCCATATCTTATGTGGCTGTGCGACGACTCATCCAGATTGATTTTCGAACATACCTATGGCAGTTTATGCCACCACTATCTGCTTCTCTAATGATGGTTGTTGTCATAATGGGATTGAAATATATATTTAGAGATCAATCGCTAAACATGTATTTGGAATTAGCAATTTATGTATTGAGCGGTTCGTTGGCTTATTTATTGGTAATAGGATTAACTGCGCGTCAACTTTACCAGGAGTTGCTGGGCATCGTTAGTCTCGTTTTGCCTAAATGGAAATTTCGAAAGATTTAGGAGAATTTAGATATGATCGTTAATGCTAATTTTGTAGTGCTCACCACCAACCGAAGTGGATCAGAGTGGATCATCAGCACCTTGAATAACTTTCAAGATGTATCTGCACATGGAGAGTTATTTCTTCCCAGACCTAGAATCCTAAATGAGAAATGGGATAAGGATTTTGCCTACACCCGGTTCTTTGAGACCAAATTCAAAAATTGGACCGTTAGGCCTTTTTCCGTCTTTTCATATTTGAATACTCTTTACAGCATGCCCGGAAAAGTCGGCTTCAAGTTGATGTACAAGCAACTTGGCTTGTATCCTGAAATTTTGGCCTACTTTATCCAGCACCGTATCAGTGTTCTACATCTTGTTCGTCGCAATCATCTGGATGTTATGCTCTCGTACGCAGTCAAGGCGAAAATAGGCCGGGCCCATCTTTTAGTAGGGCAATCTGCACCAGAGAAATTGCAGGTTGAACTGGATGCTCGAAATCTGGTCAGGCAATTCACGTGGCTGCAAAAACAGCAAAATATTGCGAGAAAGATATTAGCATGGAGTCAATTGCCTCATTTGGAAGTTACATATGAGGATGTGGTTACCGACCAAAACCATTATTTTCAGCTCATTGGAGATTTTCTTTCGATAAACGCCAGAGAGCAGATGCCGAAATCACCTCTCACCAGGATCCGAAAAGGGGCACATAAGGACATGATCAGTAATTATGATCAGGTCAAACAAGCATTGGCTGGATCAAAGTTTGCCAGCTTGATCGAATGAGCGTTTTCAGCAGAAATAGAGTCTGCAGTAAATTAACTTTCCTCTTGTTCCTGAAGGACAATAGCCATGCGTAAAATAGCACTAGCATTATCTTTATTTTTCATCTTTTTACTTCCCTGGGAAGGTATGGTCCGGTTGCCTGGTGGGGGGACCTTTGCCAGATTTGCTGGACTCGCAGTTGGAGGATTTTGGTTGGCGACCGTGGTCGTCACAGGTCGTATGCGCAAGCTTGGTCCATTTCAAATTATGGTTGGTATATTTGTGCTATGGAATGCTTTTAGCGTTTTTTGGAGCGAAAGTCCCTACAGATCATATGCTCACGCCCAGACGTGGGTACAAATGCTATTGCTGGTTTTAATTTTGTGGGATCTTTATACTACACGGTCTGCTCTTTTGGCCGGACTGCAAGCTTACATTCTAGGTGCATATGTGGCAGTGGGCAGCGCCGTCTATAACTACTTCAATGGCCAGGTTTATTATTCAAATAATCAACGTTTTAGTGCTGGTGAGACCAACCCTGATGGGTTTGGGTTTATCATGGCTTTGGGAATACCTTTGGCATGGTACCTTGCTGGTTCGATCAATGCGAGTGGAATAGGCCGTGTCTTGAGGTTCATAAATTATGCCTACATCCCCGCAGCACTACTTGGTATTGCCTTATCTGGTACACGCACGGCATTGCTGGCGTCGGTAGTAGGTATGGCGTTTGGCCTTGCCTCGCTTACCCGCCTTCGGCTCGCTGCCCGCATTGCCATCTTTGTGCTTTTGGCGTCTATTATTCTTTTCTTATTGCCCTATGTTCAGACCCTAAAGTCGTTCCAGCGTCTCGGTACTACGGGCACTGAACTCACTTCAGGTGACCTTAATAATCGCACGAATAATTGGAGCGAGGGTTTTGCGTCCTTTGTAGAACATCCGCTCCTGGGTGTCGGTAGCAACATGTACCGTTCCATCAATAGCCTGGCTAAGACTGCAGAAGGCAAAGTCAGTCACAATTCCTATCTATCTGTTCTAGTTGAGCTTGGGCTGATCGGGTTTGTAATATTTGCTATTATATTGGCAATTGCATTTATCCAGGCCTGGCGCCAGCCAAAATGGCAATCATGGTTCTGGCTTACTGTTCTTGCAGTTTGGAGTTTGGGAGCATTTACTTTAACTTGGGAAGCCAGGAAGTCAACATGGCTATTTCTAAGTTTTGTCATTGTGAGTGCCGCCATCACCAATCGGCAGCAAGAACCGGTAGTGTATCCTGCAACTCGCCTGACAAGCCCAAGAAATCGAACGGCTGTTGTGCAAAAAGAACAAATACTCGCTGATTGAACTCGGTATTTTTAAGGAGACATGAAGGATGTTACATCCACAAAAACGAATCGCGATCTTTATGCCAAGTCTGTTTGGTGGAGGAGGTCAACGCTCAATGGTCAACCTGGCGCACGGTATGGCCGAGTCTGGTTATGCTGTGGATTTGGTATTAGCTCAAGTTGAAGGGCCCTTTCTGAAGGATGTTCGTGATTCGGTTCGTATAGTAGACCTGAAGGCATCGCGAGCCATCACAAGTTTGCCTGCTCTGGTACGTTACCTGCGCAGCGAACGGCCAGAGGCTTTGCTCTCGGTATTTGGTTATGTCAACATTGTGGCCTCATGGGCCTGGCGTCTAGCTGGGGTTCCCACCAGGCTGTTATTGAATGAACAAAATACTGTTTCACAGGAATCCGGGAACGCCTCCACCTTGCGTGGACGCTTTGTACCGTGGTTAATGAAGCGCTTTTACCCATGGGCCCACGGCATAGTTGTTGTCTCACACGGAGTCCGGGATGATATGGCACAACTGACAAAGATTCCCAGTGAACGTATTACTGTCATCTACAACCCTTCAGTAGTAAGAGCCGAAGTTTTGGAGAAAGCGCAAGCTCCCTTGGATCATCCCTGGTTCAAGGATGGCCAGCCACCTGTTCTGATTGCTGTGGGCCGTTTGCAGATGCAAAAGGACTTTCCAACTTTGCTGCATGCCTTCGCCAAAGTGCGGAAACAGCGACCGGTGAGACTCTTAATTCTTGGGGAAGGGAAAGAGCGGGAGCCGCTGGAGGAATTGATCCGGAAACTTGGTCTTGAGAGCGACGTCAGCCTGCCAGGCTTCGTCACGAATCCCTACGCTTATATGGCTCGTTCCTCTCTCTTTGTTCTTTCATCAAGGTGGGAGGGATTACCCACAGTACTAATAGAGGCGCTTTGTTGTGGCACGCCGGTGGTTTCCACAGATTGCCCGAGCGGCCCGCGTGAGATTCTAAAGGATGGGCAATATGGTCAATTAGTGCCCGTGAGTGATGTAGATGCGCTGGTTCGGGCGATTGAAACTACGCTTGATAGCAAGGCATCAAGCCCTCCACCTGAAAGCTGGCAACCTTATGATCTGGACAATGTGGTGAACCAATATGTCAAATTGCTGGTCGGGAACTAGCCGAATGGATCAGCATATAGCCTTCAATATTTTTTCGATATTTCTAGAAGGATCGTGGATCTGGATTGTTAATCTTTACACAAAACTAAAAGACAGAAGAGGTATGATATAAAATGTCCCAATCAAATCGTCGTTTAAGCATTTTGCATATCATACTGGCATTGAAGCCAACCAATGGTCAATATAACGAGCATTGTCTGCCATTGATGGACGAGCGCGATATTACCATCTGCACCTATTTCAAATCCGATATAACGCCGCCAGATCAAATAACCCTGTTCGACGGTGATAACACTTTGATGGGCTTCTTTCGTATATTGCGAGCTGCCCTTGCGAAAAGACAATACGATATTATCCATGTTCATACCCCGCATGCCGGCGTCTTGTTGTTATTGACCCTTCTTCTGACTGGTCTTTATAAAAAGTTTATCCCGTCCACTGTGCATACTGTGCAGAATTCATACGAAAACTTTAAACTTCGAAATCAGCTATTGTTTATTCCAAGCTTTGCCTTTTTTCGGTATATAGTCTTTTGTAGCAATGCTAGTTATGAGAGTTTTCCTGCATTTTTCAAATGGCTGGCGGGAAACAGAATGCGAGTTGTGCAAAACGCTGTAGATCTTGAGCGCATCAATCGTTTAACAGAAAATAAACATGTGACTCAAAATGATAATTTCACCATCACGACAGTGGGCCTGATCGAGATCAAAAATCCGCTCACCGTCCTGGATGCGTTTTATCAATCCGGTAGTAATGCGGGCAAATTAGTGTTTATCGGTGAAGGGACAATGCGGCCCAACCTCACTCAAAAAACTGCATCATTGGGTCTTCAAAAACAAGTTGAGTTGACTGGGATGGTTCCCAGAGATAAAGTGTTTCAGTATTTTGCACTCGCAGATCTGTTCGTTTCCGCATCCAGAGGCGAGGGTCTTCCGGTGGCCGTCATGGAAGCGATGGCATGTCGTCGTCCTGTAATACTTTCAGATATCGCTCCTCATCGAGAGATTGTGAAGGATGTGGATTTTATCCCTTTGATCAATCCTGATGATGTAGCTGGGTTTGCCAGTGCAATAAAGAAGTATCGAGAGATGTCTCTCTCAGAGAGAGCAATATTGGGTGAAAAATGTCGAAAGCTTATTGAGGATCAGTTCAGCCTGCCAGTGATGCATGCCGGATATGCGGTAATTTATTCCGAAATAACCGGTAATCACATCCTGACTTCGCAGACTCACAGAAACGATTTGAACCAGAAATACATTGCTTAGGAAAACGAGGTATACCATTATGACCAAGCCTAATTTTATGATGATCGGGGTAGCCAAGGCAGGGACAACTTCCTTCTTCCGCTATCTTGACGAACACCCTCAGATTTTCATGTGTGAAATAAAGGCAACCAATTATTTTGGATATGAAGACGCGCGTGACTGGAAGTGGGCAGATGAAGGCGATGTGCCGTTGCTCCAGAACTTTCCGGTAAGAACCCTTGATGCATATGAGGCGGTGTTTGAGAAAGCCACTAATGAAATTGCAATAGGGGAGGTCTCGCCACAATACTTTCGTTGCCCCACTGCAGCACAGCGAATCCATGAATATGTTCCAAATGCAAAGTTGGTTTTGAGTCTGCGAAACCCGGCGGATCGTGCCTTTTCGGGCTTTATGATGCGTACGCGAAGAGGTGAGCCAGTAAAAAGCTTTTACGATGAATTAACACTGAATTCCAGCCATGTGAAGGAAGGTTTCTACTATAAGCGGCTGAAAAGATATTTGGACCTGTTTCCAAAAGATCAAATTAAAATTTATGTTTTTGAAGAATTTAAGAAAAATGCAGCAGGGATTGTTACAGATCTCTATGATTTTCTGGGTGTCAACACCAGTTTTAAGCCGGATACATCTGTAAAATACAATCCTGGTGCAGTTCCAAAGATCAGATTGTTTAATAAGCTATTTTATAATCCACGGCTGATCGATATGACCAAATCGGTGTTTCCTGAGAGCATGCAAGGAATGTTTAAACAAATTCGCGAACTCAACCTGACCACATCTCCGAAGATGCCCCCTGATCTTCGGGCTGAATTACTAAATATTTACCGTGAAGACATTCTCAAGCTTGAGGATCTCTTGGGTCGGGATTTGTCGATCTGGCGTAATACGAACTGATCTGTGACAGCCATCAGCTAAAACAATGAATTGGCTTGAAATGAATCTTTAAACACTATCAAAACAAGATTCTTTCAAGGAGGAAAGTTAAATGACGTTACCCACATTTTTAGGCATAGGCGTACAACGAGGCGGTTCCACATGGCTGCATACTTTGCTGGCCAGCCATCCCGATGTATATATGCCAACCCGTCGTAAGGAAATTCGCTTTTTTGATCGATATTACGAGAATGGCATCGGTTGGTACGAGAGTTTTTTTTGTCCACCGGAAGACGCTAACAAATATGAAGCCATCGGCGAAATTTCACCAGAATACTATGAGTGTGATGAGTGTCCTGAGCGAATTTACAATACATTCCCTGAAATCAAGATGATAATGGTGTTGAGACATCCAATTGGCCGGGCGTATTCGCAGTATGGTTTTAATGTCCAAAGAAGAAACTTTAAAGGTTCGTTTGAGAATTTTCTGGCCACCCGGCCAAGAGCATTGGAAAAGGGATTCTATAGTCGATATCTCAAAAATTATCTCCGCTACTTTGATAGAAAGCAATTCCTGCCTTTGTTATTTGAGGATGTTTTTGTCGATTTATCCAAAACTAAAAACACGATAGCAGATTTTCTCGAAATTTCCGCCGATAAATTTCCGGCATCTGACAATAATGGAAAAGTTAACGCAAGCACAGTGCCAAATCACCAATCTCTTTACGGTTTTGTCGTGAAGACCGGGCGAAAACTTCGCAAAAGAAATTTGGAGTCGGTGGTTGATTTCGTAATGCGACTTGGCATTCAGCGATTCCTGTCAAAAGGGGACCCGCTCCAACCGCTGGATAAAGAATTAAAGAAACGGCTCAGCTTGGCCTATTATGAAGAATTCGATGAACTGGAAAAATGTTTGCAAATTGATTTGAGCAGCTGGAGAAATGAGAAGCCACACAAGGAAAGAACTCCTTAAATGATTGTTGAGTTCATCGGTAGTACTGGTGCAGGGAAAACATCACTGATATCGAAAATTCATCACAAGCTGGCTCAAACAACGGTGGTGACGACTTCATTCGATTTAATTGCCGCACCTCTCGGCTTGAGCAGCGTAACGCACCCAACAGCTCAAAACTTAATCCAGGAACTTGTCGGGTTTCCATTTTTTATCGGTTCACTGAATCGGCATGGGAAATTTCTTGTTCATACGATTGAAACTTTTTCACGCAATACAAAATTTTCATTTCACCGGATAAATAATCTTAGAAGCCTCGAGCGTAAGATCGGCATGTATGAGATAACCCAACGCTATAGTAGGGATCAAATTATTTTAGTGGATGAGGGACCAATACTTGCAGCGCACATGTTTGTCTTTACGGGCTCTCTTGTTACTTCATCTGAAATCGCCACGTTTGCTAATTTGCTTCCGTTGCCAGATCTAATTGTGTACATTAAGGCTCCCGTGGATGTCCTGGTCAGACGCGCATTGCGGCGACCCGATCCACCCAGAGAAATGGGTAATAAAAACCCAGACATGACAGAGAAATATGTGAAAAATGCCACCGCAATTTTCGATCAGCTCATGGGGTCCGAAAGAATTCGGAGTCGTCTCCTGGTGGTGAATAATCCTGATCTCACTGCGGAAGAACATGATAAAGTTGCAGATGACGTTACTACATCCATTCTAAAATATGAACAACCTGTCAGTAAAACGCATAAGATATAATCTGAAAACGACATGTTAACTAAAATTCGCGAACTTATTGAAAATCTGAATACTCTGGGCCTGAGATATTGTCATTGGAAAAGTAATTTAGCGCTTACCCAGGCCCTATCCGGCAAAACAGATGTTGATCTGTTAATTGATCGAGTGGATGCTGATTCCTTCAGGACACTCATGGGCCAACTTTACTTTCGGCCAGCAATTGCCAGCGGTGCTGCCTCTTTCCCGTCGGTGGAACATTACTTTGCCCTTGACGAAGAAAGCGGGGATCTGGTTCATGTTCATGCTTATTTCCGCGTCATAACGGGAGAAAGCCTGGTTAAGAATTATCGCCTGCCTATTGAGTCAATGTTATTGGAAAATACGCGCCAGGTGGAATCGATCCGCCTGCCGGCTAAAAGTGCAGAACTGGTTGTCTTTACAGTACGAATGATGCTAAAGCATACTTCGTTGGTTGAACTTCTAATGCTCGCGAGAGATTGGAAGCAGGTAAAGCAGGAAATACTTTGGTTATTGGAGGGCGACCCGATTGATGAATCAATTAATTTAGTGGATCACTGGCTTCCTCCTGTGGATACGGCCCTGTTTTCTGAATGTATTCAAGCGATAAAATCCTCGGCTCCCATCTTTCGACGAATCGTACTTGGCCTTCGATTGCGCTCGTCTCTTCATATTTATGCGCGGCATTCTCTTTTTGGGGCTGGGATGAGCGGTGTTGGGAAATTTTTGATCATGGCATTCCGCCGCGTCATACGATCGCAAAGAGGAGTTTCGCCACAGTCAGGAGGTGCTGTCATCGCGATTGTGGGTCCTGAAGCGACCGGAAAATCCACCTTGCTGGCTGAGATCAGAAAATGGTTGGATGAACATTACGCTGTTCACCAAATCCATGCAGGGAAGCCGAAATCCACTTTGCTCACTGTCATTCCAAATTTATTGGTACCGGCCCTGCGCTTTGTCCTTCCTACTTATCGGGCAAGTCGCCTGGAAACTCAAAATGCCGCCGATCTGCAAGAGAAAAAATCACAGAAGGTTTACCCTTTGATTTCGGCGTTTCGTGCTGCACTTCTCGCTTATGATCGGCGGGCATTGCTTGTGCGTGCATTTGCCCGGGCTTCCAATGGAAGTATAGTATTGTGTGATCGATATCCATCCTTGTCTCCCGGATCGCCGGATGGTCCTCAATTGTCACAATTTCCTATTTCCAGGGATCAATACCCGATTCAATTTCGACTAAGCCGTCTTGAGAAAAAAATCTATGAGGAAATACCACCTCCAGACCTTGTCGTTCTTCTTACCGTTCCTGTGGAAGTGGCGATCCTTAGAAACAAAAACCGTGGCAAAGAGGAGCCCGAAGATTTTGTACGTCTCCGGCATGCTCAGAGTTCAAATCTGGAATTCGAAAAGGCACATGTTTACAGGATCAATACCAACCAGGCTCTTGACAAAACAATTCTTGATGTTAAGAAAGCTATTTGGAAAGCATTATAGTAAAGAACTTTTCCAGGGATTTTATGAGTAACCTAGATAAATCACTAAAGCCGAATAAGAAAATCAAAGTGTTAATTGTGATCACCCGTTTGACAATAGGTGGTGACACAAATGTTGTGTTGGACATTGCAGATTATTTGAATAACCACCCGCTGTATGGAGTTCAGTTGGCTGCTGGTCCGGTTTTTGAGCCTGAAGTGGATCTGACTTATCTGGCACATGAACGCTCCATCCCTACTACCATAATACCAAGTTTGATCAATCATATAAATCCCTGGATTAACCTCAAAGCTCTATTGGAACTTCTTGCCGTTATAAGACGCGGAAAATTTGACGTAGTGCATACCCATTCTTCCGTAGCTGGAGTGGTCGGGCGGTTTGCGGCTTTCATCGCCCGGGTTCCAGTCATCGTCCACCACGTTCACGGTTGGGGGATACAGGAAAATATGTCGACGGCCGTAAGAACGTTGTACTTAATCCTGGAGCGAATAAGTGCGCGATTTACTGATCGATTAATAGCTGTTTCCGCTCCGACCATTCAAAAAGGTTTGGCGTATCGTATATGTAAGGAAGAAAAGTTTGCTCTGATCTATAACGGGATTAATTTGAAGAAATTTCGACAGCAAGTGGATCGGCAAAAAGTTTTTTTTGATTTGGGCCTGGATCCTGAAGCTAAGATTGTTGGCATGATCGCTCGTTTGGACCAGCAGAAAAACCCCCTGGATTTTATTCGAGCGGCTGCCATTGTTATAAAAAAATATCCAAAGGTCCAGTTTTTAATTGCAGGTGATGGATCATTACGTGCTGACTGTGAAAGTTTAATTGATGAGCTTAATCTTCGAGGTAGTTTCTTCCTTTTAGGTTATAGGGATGATGTGGATAAAATCATGCCTATATTGACTTTTACTGTGCTGAGTTCTCTATGGGAAGGATTGCCTGTTGTGTTTCAGGAGGCGATGAGCGCTGGGAAGCCAATTATTGCGAACGATGTAGATGGCGCTCGCGATGTGATCATCGATGGGGAGACAGGTTATTTAGTGACCCCGCATCAACCTCAGGAAATGGCTGAACGCATTTTATATTTGCTTGATAATGATGCAATTTGCCTCGAAATGGGCCTCACAGCACAAAGACAATCAGAGCGCTTTTCCGGCGATCAGATGGTCCAGAATATCGCATCTCTTTACCGGGAACTCTCAACCAATTAGGATGGGAAGTCAGCAGGTATAGTCGAAGAAATAACGCTGTATCGCATTCCTTTCTTCAATATCAATGAATGCGATTTCAAGTTGGGTACACATTGTGTACCCAACTTGAATTTAGTCTTTTAAGTGGATCTGTACCCATAGGCGAAGAAGCCTCTGAACATTTGTCCGCTGAGTTTGTTGGACAGACACTTACGCACAAAATCTTGCCTTTCTCATCTCGTAGTCCTGGGGGCTAACCTGAATAGATACACGAATTCAGCTTGTAACCTTTTAACTTCTTTGATGTCATGTACTAACAAATCTGCAAAACAGAACTGATAGGTTTGTAATGTTGCTCCATGTAGCTGAAATGGCGAGACTATTTTGCAGAGTTTCTGCCAAATTCAACAATTTGGAGCAGGTTTATTCTGCAAGGTAATGAACTATTGGTTTTCCATAAGCATCACTTTCATTTATTTCATTGGCATATCTAAAAACCGTAATTAATGAAGGCTCTTTTACTAGCACAGTATCATTTATTTGGTAGATCATCTTCTCTTGTTATCGAGGAAATATGAGTTCACAAGCTTATTCGAAAGAATCAGAATTCCGGCGAAGTTTACAATCCTTTGATTTCAATTTGGTCTACTCAAAGGGACGGAAACTGGCAAAGCGGGCCTTCGATATTACCATGTCGTTAATTGGGCTTATTATCCTGGCGCCAGTCTTTGTTTATGTGGCCATATTGATCAAACGTGATTCACCGGGACCCATCTTTTTCTGGGGTTCACGCATGGGGAAGGGCGGCAAGCCATTTAAGATGCTAAAGTTTCGTACCATGTACGAACGTATTGAGAGTTATCAGGGCCCACCTGTAACAGCGAATGGTGACGCGCGCATTACTCCCCTTGGACAGTGGTTACGGGATACGAAGATCAATGAATTGCCTCAACTTTGGAATGTCTTAATTGGAGAGATGAGCCTGGTAGGGCCGCGTCCGGAAGACGTGGAGATTTCCAGGTCCTGGCCACAAGAGGCCTTTGACGAAATTCTTTCGGTAAGCCCGGGGGTTACCAGCCCGGCAAGTATTCTCTACCATGATGAGGAAAAGTTACTTTCCAACGTCAATGTCATGGGTGACTATCTCAAAGGCATCTTGCCCAATAAATTACGCCTCGATCGGCTCTATGTTAGACATTGTTCGTTCTTCTCCGACCTGGACGCCATATTCTGGACGATAGCGATTATCATCCCTCGTGTTTCAAATACAAAAATCCCTGAAGGATATTTATTCGCTGGACCCATTTCCCGCCTAATTCATCGTTACATTAATTGGTTCCTAATAGATGTATTGATTGCAAGTTTTGTGGCGTATATGGCAAGTTTCACCTGGAAAATAACCGAACCACTGATTTTAACAACGGAGGTCATGGCTGTTCCGTTTATTCTTGCCATCTTGTTTACCGGACTCAATTCTCTCATTGGTCTCAACAGGGTTTTTTGGTCTCAGGCAACAATTGATGATGCTCTTGGCCTGCTCGTTTCTAGTGGTATTGCAACAACCTTGATCTGGATACTAAATTACATGCGGTATTTCTATCAATGGTTGCCTTTCTCGCCACTTCCCACAAACATGATCATTTTTATTGGTATTGTGGCGGGTTTCGGTTTTATTTCAGCACGCTATCGTTTACGTTTACTTTCCACTCTTGCCACGCGTTGGTTGAATTGGCGGCAGGAAGCGTCGAGAGTTGGCGAACGTGTGTTAATTGTTGGGTTGGGTGATGGCAATAGAATTGCTCATTATCTGCTCAAGCAACGAACATTCCGCACTGCCTTTTCAGTCGTGGGAGTAGTTGACAATAATAACCCTTCACAGCACGGGATGCGAGTAGGCGGATCCTGGATGTTGGGTGGGATTAGTGATATCCCTGACCTGATAAAGCGTCATGACATTGGATTGGTCCTGTCCACCATCCCATCGCAGAGTCCTGAGAATGAACATATTCTTGAATTCTGCCAGTTATCTCAAACGAAGTTAATTTTTCTTGACGACCTGATGTCGATGGTGAACCGGCAAGTTACCAGGCCTCTGGGAAAAATTGATGCTCAATCATTGTTTGATGGTCGGCTGGAATTTAAAGCCATGCACGATATTCTTACGGGGCTTCCAAATCGTTCCTTGTTGCAGGATCGTCTGAAACATTCCATTGCTCATGCGAAGCGCTATAAAACACAGCCTGCTCTGGTTTTTGTCGAATTTGAGGAGATAGTGAAGATAACTGAT
>Ga0184626_10000071_pt1 | contig 22276 bp, 18 predicted proteins | sample PLM3_60_b1_FD_133142 | JGI IMG/M metagenome (GOLD analysis project Ga0184626, IMG submission 133142) | Groundwater sediment microbial communities from an aquifer in East River, Colorado, USA - PLM3_60_b1 | ecosystem: Environmental > Terrestrial > Soil > Riparian zone | place: USA: East River... | reverse complement strand
CAGGCATTTTCAGGTGCTCCCCCACCAGATATCAGCCCGATCACCTGGTTATTTTGTTTTCTGCTCGTATTCACAACTCCAGTGCTAACGATGCGTCTGATTTCAGATGAAGCTCGCATGGGAACATTGGAATTACTGCTGACGGCTCCCATCCGGGATTTTGAACTTGTCGTCGGTAAATGGTTGAGCGCTTTTCTTTTCATATTAACCATACTGGCCATAACTCTGATTTTTCCGCTCATATTGCACTTTGTGCTGGTAAGCCCGGGCATTGACCAAAAGCTTTTCCTGTCCGCTTATTTAGGTGTTATTCTGGTGGCAAGTGCATTCCTGGCTTTAGGAGTGGGTATCTCTGCAATTTTTACAAACCAATTCGCGGCTTTCTTCGTGACGTTCGGTCTGTTCTTCTTCCTGTGGTTTTTGGTGAGCTTACCAGCAAACTTATTGCCTAATGGCGGAGATGCACTTAATTACCTTAATATGTCGTCACATTTCAATGATGGTTTCAACGCAGGCAACGTAAAATTGTCTGATATTGTTTATTACATCAGTCTGATCGCTTTGGGTCTCTTTATGGGTACAACTGCGATTGAAGTTCGGAGATGGCGCTAATGAAAAACGATTCGAAACAATCCGCCGCGCGCAATTATTCGATCGCGGCGCTGATCGTTGCACTGCTAGCCTGTATCGTAACCTTCTTCCTGGGCATCGTTAGGGGGCTTGCCTCCGCGCAGGTGGTCACTGTTACCAGCGTGGATAATCTTCAACGTTACTTATACGTCAGCGCGGGATTTATCGTTCTCGGACTCGCCGCTTATGCCATTTTGGAACCCGAACGGGTCCGCCGCTTTTTGACCGGTCGCCAGGCTCGTTATGGAAGCAATGCCTTCATCATGTCAATTGCTTTCGCTGGCATTCTCATCATTGGAAACGTGCTCGCTTATCAAAACCCTGTGCCGCTCGCGGACTTGACGGAAGACCAGATAAATACACTTGCCCCCGAAACTGTTGCTGCGATTGAAAAACTTCCACAAAAAGTTACTGCCATTGCATTCTTCTCACAAAACAGTAGCAAGGAAAGCGGAACTCAGCTTTTGGATAAGATCAAAGCCAATGCCAATGGCAAATTCGATTATCAATTCATAGACCCGGACCGCGACCCTCAGGCCGCCATGGATGCAGGCATCACCGGTGATGGCAAGATCCTTTTGCAAATGGGGGAACAAAAGGAAATTGTTGCATTCGCGAGCGAGACGGAAATACTCAAGGGAATGTTGCGTCTTCTAAATCCCGGGAGTGACGTGGTCTACTTCCTTGCGGGCCACGGCGAAAAGGATATTGAACAGGCTGGTGAAACATCCATTACGCGCGCGAAAGGGACTCTTGAAAGCAAGAACTATACTGTCAAAACGCTAAACCTGTTGGTGGATAATCAGATCCCGGAGGATGCTAGCGCGATCGTGATCGCCGGACCTCTACATCCAGTTTCACAAAACGAAGTGGATCTGCTTAAGGAGTATCTCACCAACGGCGGTTCGTTGATCGTGATGGAAGATCCCACAGGTCTGACAGAATTCGGCGACGAAGCTGACCCACTAGCCGAAATGTTGGCAACAGATTGGGGCATTACGCTGAACAACGATATCGTGATCGACCTGAACAGCCCTCAGCCCACCACAGCCGCGGCGGCCTTTTATGATACACATCCCATCACAACCAGCATGAATAATCTTGTTTCATTCTTCCCGTTCACGCGCAGCCTCAGTGCCGCTGATACTATGGAAGGAGTCACGTTGAGTCCGCTGGTTCAAACAAATGAACGCTCGTGGAGTGAAACCGATCTGCAAAGCCTCACAACAGGCGGAGGTCAAGTGGGCTTTGATGAAGGTGTTGAAACTTTAGGGCCACTCACTCTTGCATTCGCAGGTGAGAACGCCACAACCGGCGCGCGCGTGATCGTTTTCGGCACATCCCTTTTTGCAGTCGACCAGATCTTCGATCAATATGGCAACGGTGATATGTTTGTCAACTCGGTAGATTGGTCTGCGGAACAGGATGAGATTGCGAATATCACACCCAAGACCACAACGGAGCGCACATTTAATCCGCCTAGTCAGATCGCATGGATCGCCATCCTGCTTGGGTCGGTCTTAATTATTCCAGGGTTGGTAGTGCTGGCGGGAGTTTCAAGCTGGCTTCAACGCAGGCGGCAGGGCTAAGCCAAAATGCGTCAGTCCACTGTCATTTATTTACTGCTCTTCCTCGTTTTGGTAGGAGCATATTACTATCTCAATAATCGCGAACAGCCAGCAGATATTGCTCTCACCGTTGAGCCTGGCTCGGAAATTTCATATTTGTTCACAGCGGAAGATGGTTTGCCGACCAGTATCCGCATAGAGTCGAAGGCGGGAGATACTGTCGAAGTTGCGCGTAATGCAGAGAATGCGTGGGCGCTGATCCTGCCCATCGAAGCCACAGCAGACCAGGGGATGGCTGAAGCGGCAGCAAGTCAGGTTACCACAATGCAAATTCTGGATCGCCTTCCCGATATTGATCCTGAGATCGTTGGTTTAACAGATCCGGAATATATATTGGTCATCAAATTCACCAGCGGCGTGGAACGAAACGTAAAGATTGGTGTTATCACACCAACAGAAAGTGGATATTACGTTCAGAATGCTGACGGCGAGATCGTCATCGTCAGCAAGAGTTCGGTGGATGCCCTACTTGGACTCTTAAACAACCCACCTTATTTGGAGACGCCCACACCCAGCTCCATCGCCCCGTCTGAAACCCCGGTTCCACCTACACAGGAGGCTGGTACGCCTTCTAATGAGACTCCTACACCCTAGCCCGTAACATTTTTTAATCCGGGGCGTCTAAGTAGTGTAGAAAAGCAATGAAATAGGTATTGAAATTCACCTTAAAAAAGTGTATCCTTATAAGGAAAATGGACCTTTAACGAATGGATGTAGATAAGATATTGATGGTTGATGAAGAGGAAGAATTTTCCGCAATTGCGCGGCTCATTGAGTTGGGTCGGCAAAAGGGATATATCACGCTGGATGATATCCTGCATTTCTTCCCGGAAGCTGAGCAGGATGTGGAGCAACTCGAAGAAGCCTTTTCGGCTCTATTGAGCGCGGGTATTCCCTTTGTTGAAGATGCTGCCTCTGCAGAACCTACGGAAGATGAACTGGTTGCCGTTGAAGCGACTGAAGTTGAACCTGAGGCCGACCTGGGGCTGGACGATTACCTGGCAAATATAGATACCGACGACACGATCGGTTTGTATCTGAAGGAAGTCAGCCGCGTCCCGCTTTTGACCGCAGAGGAGGAAGTAAAACTGGCGCAGCGCATCGAGCGTGGACGCATGTCGCGCGAGGAACTTGCGAAAGGCAACGCCAGTCCACGCCGCCGCTCTGAGTTGCGCAAACTTATCGAAGATGGTTGGGCGGCGCGCGAGCACCTCATTACCGCCAACTCCCGTTTGGTGATCTCCGTCGCGAAAAAATACATGGGGCGCGGCGTGCCATTCCTCGATCTGATCCAGGAAGGCAATATCGGCTTGATCCGCGCGACAAAGAAGTTCGATTATCGTCGCGGACATAAATTTTCGACGTATGCCACGTGGTGGATCCGTCAGGCTGTGACGCGTGCCATCGCTGATCAGGGACGTACAATCCGCGTGCCCGTCCACATGGGCGACCAGATCAACAAACTCCTGCGTGTCCAGCACCAGTTGACACAACGTCTTGGCCGGGAGCCAAGCGTGGAAGAACTTGCTGTTGCACTGGATGTCCCACCCAAGAAAGTGGAAAACATGATCCAGGTGGCGCGGCGTCCACTCTCGCTCGAAACTCCAACCGACGACGAAGAAGATTCAGTGCTCGGCGACTTCATTGAAGATGATGAAGCTCCTCCTCCCGATGACACTGCCACTTACAATTTGTTGAAAGAACACCTCGGCGAAGTGTTAAACGGATTGCCTCCGCGCGAAGTCCGCATTTTGCAACTCCGCTATGGTCTACTGGATGGACAGGCTTACACGCTCGAAGAAGTAGGACGCAAGATGGGCGTCACGCGTGAACGCGTCCGACAGATCGAAGCGCAGGCACTGAGCAGGCTCAGGCATCCCTCGATCAGGCGCAAATTGCGCGATTATTTGGGCGAATAGACAAGCTAAATTGATAATCAGCTCGATCTAACTAACGGTCGAGCTGATTTGTTTTAACAGCGAGTGTGTATAATCATACAAGAAGGTGTCATGCTGATGAACATATTTGCTTCCATCAAAGATGTACGCAAAGTTTTCCCAATCCTTGTGTTCATGCTTGTGTTTTTCATTACGCTCGGTCCTCCACAGGATGCGGACATGTGGTGGCATCTGGCAGCGGGCAAGGAAATGGTAAGTCAGGGGAAGATACTTACCACAGATATTTTCTCGTATACACATTATGGCGAGAACTGGACAAATGCCTTCTGGCTTTCTGATATAGTTCTTTTTCTAGCATATAAACTCGGCGGATATTTAGGCATCACATTACTGGTATCAGTGACTGCTGTTGTAACCATGGCGGTGATTTATAAGCATACATTGCACAACCCATTTCCGCTTTCGTTGCTTATCATTCTGCTGGCCAGTTTCGCTATTGCACCAGTCTGGACTCCGCGTCCACAGATATTTTCATTTCTCCTGCTGGCAATCCTCGATTACGGGTTGAGAGAGAGCGATGAATTTATTTTGAAGCGACCCTGGCTTCTCATTGTACTATTCATTTTATGGGCAAACATGCATGGCGGCTTTATATGGGGTTTTCTGCTCATATTCGCATTCATCGTCGGAAATGGATTTGACAATCTTCTAAAAAGAGACAACAGCCTTTCGCTTCAACAATTAGGTCACCTTGGTGTTTGGACATTGATCGCAGCTTTGGCAATTGCCCTTAATCCAAATGGTTTTTCCTTGTGGAAGTTGCCATTTTACACGGTCGGTGTATCCATCCAATCAATCACAGAATGGAGTTCACCCGATTTTCATCGATTGGATTTGCACCCCATTCTCTGGCTTTTATTCCTGATCATTGTTGGATCGGGAACGGGCAGAAAGCCGTTACGCTGGAGCGGTATCATGAAAGTAATTGGTTTTTCCTATATGGCTTTCATCTCACAACGAAGCATCGGACCGTTTGTCATTGTTGCAACCCCGGTAGCTATAGAATCGCTTAAAGCTGCATGGCTGGAATGGCTTCCAGTATTATCAAACCAGATGCAAAAACTCTATGTACGCAAAAAATCTGCACCAGTTTCGATGCCAGTTGCGATCACACTAAATTTAACAATCTTGGGATTATTTTTTTTTATATTAGTAGCACGCGCCTACTCGGTTTCCATGGACCAGCAAGTACATAGTGGTCTTCCCATGAAAGCAGTAAAATGGATCCGTGCGAATCAACCTGAAGGTCAGATGTTCAATGCTTACAACTGGGGAGGCTATCTGCAATGGGAACTGCCCCAATATCCTGTCTTTATTGATGGTCGTGCAGATCTCTATGGCGAAAAGACCATCAGCGACTGGTGGAGTGTAGTGAACGCGACAGATGAGGGATTGGCGTTGCTGGATTCGTGGCAAGTTAATTTTGTCCTATTAGAGCCGGGCTGGCCAATCCTGGATAAGTTGAATCAAATCGGGTGGCGCGTACTTTATAAGGATGAAGCAGCAATCATCATGGGTCGCTAATCATTTTCAGGCAACCCATCCCCATAAAAAAAACTGGGCGCTCAAGAATAAATTCAGAACCAAAAAGCACACAAACATTAATCGGTTTATCCATTTATTTTCAGCAAAAATTCCGAAAAGATAGAACACGGGGAAGATCGTCAGCAGATAGCGGATCATTGAGTTGAGCGGCTGTGTATCCACCAAACGCATTGTTAGGACCACAAGGCTGGCAGTTGAGAACAAACCATATTCCAATGGAAATTTCTTCCAATGCACAACCAATAAGATGCTGAACAAAACCAAAGCCGCAAGATTTAAGATATCAATATATCCTGCCGATCCATTAAAAATGTATTGAACCGAATAGATCAAGTTCTCCCATGGCGGCGCGATCCGCGCATGCAGATTGGTCTCGGTAAATGGGATTATAGATGGATCTCCGCCTTTGGCGCGAATTAGCAAGTATACACCTATCGCAACCATCGGACCCAAGCCTGCAAAAAACAGGTCGGCAAATCTTATATTTCTAAAACGCGTTTGCAATGGACCCCATGCCAGTGGCAGGAGAAGAGCGACCCCCTGCAACCGGACGAGAATGGCACAGCACAGCCAGAATCCCGCCCAATGCCATTTAGCATTCCGGATGGCCCTCAAACAAAGGATGGCCAACATCATAAAGAGCGCTTCTGTGTAAGCGCTGAAGAAAAAAAAGGATGTTGGAAAGATCAATAAAAAGAAAGTGGCTCTTTTGGCGAGTTCATCGCCCCCCCATTCAGTGAACAAATCATACAAAAGCTTCACCATAAAATACAAAGCAAATTGCGAAATGAGCAATGCGGATACAAAATCATTTCGCAATATCAAGGATAATAAGCGGATCAAAACAGGATAGAGCGGAGGGAAATGCACATCACCCGATACATTTCCATAACCACCTTGAGCGATCGCAAGATACCAATTAACATCAAACCGCTGCCATATTGCCAGCCATGGATCAGAATGCACTGACACGCCCTGATACGGGAATAATCCTTCAGTTGTAATTTTAGTCGGTGAAAGAGACTGACCCTCATAAAATCCTAAAGTACCCCTGCCGTCAGAAAATTGCCAGATGCTACCCGTTTTTGTATCGATCAGGTGTGTGCTGTCAAATTTCTGAAAGGTAAGCAAATCCTCGTCCATAAGACGCTCATAAGCATAAGAGCGACTTGTGTGCAGATCAAACACAGTGACTACAGGCTCACCAAAAAATTCCTGATTTTGAACAACCAGCGAAAAGGTGGAAAGGAATATGAAAGACCATAGTGTGTAAAATACGCGCATCAGTGTGACAGATAGAAGTGAAAACTTCCAGGCGGGCGGCACCTTACGCCAAATGGCAATCCCACGTTCTATTATCGATGTGTTTTGATTCATATCATGATCGAAATTCGCGCAGCGGATTATTGATAGCCAAAAATTATGGCCCCACCTGTCTCGTAAATCACGTTAAATCCACCTTCAGAACGCATATGCTCAATAAAGTAGGGGAACGTTCTGGGCAGCGCGAGCTGGCTACAATTATCGACGCGCAAGGTTTTTGATAGATAAATAAAATCATACGCGGAACGGCTGACTGCCGCGTCCAGGCAGGCTGCATCGCCGCCAGGCAAACATTCCTGCACCGCATAGGTGGACCGGACGTAATCATTAAAATCAGCGCCCTTAGTCCACTCTGTGCCCTGCACAGTGTAAATACTCTGCCGGCCCGTCAGCGCGGGGAACCACTCCAACACCGAATCACACGAGACAGACGACGTACCCGTCAGCACGAGAAAACGCGAATCAGCGTGCGTATTCTCACGCACCCATTGCATGGCATCCCGATCCGGCAGATACAAAGTTGCATTCGAGAGTTGCAATCCGAATTGCGATGTGGAAAAGATGATATATAACATGATATAAATCAAAATATTCCGCTCAACCGACGAAAGCTGATCTGACTGCGCTTCGACTTCGGTCCCCTTCGACAGCCGCAGGGTGCCTCCGCTCAGCGCGAGCATCCCCGTTAAAACGACATCTATCAACCCTATGGCGGCGAGCATCGCCAGCGGGATCGCGGCAGGACCAGCGGCACTGCGTCCCTCCACCAGGAAGGGCATCGCCAGCCATAACGGAAGCAGATAGTCCCTGCGGATGAGGCGGTGCGCTATCCCGATCAGCCCGAGAATGGCGATCACGGTCGCATAAGGTTCCTCTGTAAAAACAAAAAATAAAAGATGAAAAACGGCCAGTAGATTTTTCCCCGTTTGCGCGGCGTTGAGAAGCGGTCCCATCCCATGATAGTGAATTACCGTAGCCCACCACGGCGCGGATACCAGCAGCACAAGTGCGCCAACAAAAAGCGAATTGATGAAGGCCGTGCGCGAACGGGACAGCATGATCCACAAAAAAATTGCGGAGATAGCTGTATGCACAGCCGCCTCAGGATGACTCATCACTGACAGCCCACCGAAAAGCCCTGCCCAGAAAATATCGGCGCGACGATTCTCTTCGTAAAGCCGTATGACCATGGCCAACGTTAAAAGCATGAAGAATTGACCCGGACTTCGCGTGAGCCCTCCACCCATCACGAACCACGAAAGCGCCCGCGGCATGAGCGCAAAGAAAAATGTTGAGAGAGCAGCGTAATATTTATCTTTCAGCAGACGCAGTGCAAGCCAATAAAATGCGGGGACAGAGAGTGAGGCAAAGAAGGCGGGCACCCAGCGCAAGGCTTCAGGCGCGCTCAAGCCAAACAAGTCGGCGGCGATTCGGCCAAGATAAAATCCCAAGGGCGGATATGCAAAGGGAATGTTCAAATGATTGTAAGTGGTGAAGGCGGGCAATAAATAACGGCTGGCTTTCAAATCGTCCACCATCACAGCGAACATGCCCCCATCATTGATGGCGAATCCAGCCAGCAGAGTCGGGTTGAAGCGCATGAACGCGCCAATCAGAACAGCCAACATGAGAATGAGGTCAGCCGCTTCAGTACGACGAATTGGTTTCATGTTCAACTTTTTAATTCTCATATAAAAATTGTAACACGGACATTCGCGTTAAGCATATTTTCAGATGACACGCTGGTGGTCGCTAAAGTACAATCAGATAAATCATGCAAACTTCAGGCATTCGAAGAATTTTCATTATCGCTGGCATCGTATCGCTTTTTGTATCCTATTTCGGGATCTGGATACGATTCATCAACGATCCCGTTGAAAGGACTGGCGCAGATTTCATCCATTTCTACAGCGCGGGAAGGATCGCGCAAAGTGAAGGCGCGGCTCAGGTTTACGGTCTTTTGCTGCAACAGAAAATTCAGGAGCGGCTGGTCGGCTTCCCGTTAGCACCTGGCCAGGTATTGCCATACAACCACCTGCCTTTCTTGATACCCATCCTGCAAACTATCGTGAGCACAGATTATGTCAACTCTTTTTACAGGTGGGTTTTCATAATGATCGTCCTTTTCATCACTGGCATTGTTACTTTAGGACGAATATTGGCAGAGAGTGGCATAGATCGCAAATCCACCTTGCTTGCATCGATCAGCAGTTTTCTGTTTCTGCCTCTATTCTTCAGCCTCATGAACGGACAGGATACCGCCTTTCTTTTTCTTGGCGCGGCCATCTGGATGTATGGATTGGTTTCAGGACGGGAAATGCTCGCAGGGCTTGGCTTGAGTCTGACCACCGTAAGGCCTCACCTTGCATTGATCCTGGCTCTGCCCATGTTATTCCGTTATCGCAAAGTTTTTCTAGGATTTGTACTTGGTTCAGGAGCGCTGGCTTTGATCAGTTTCTTGATCATTGGCATGGAAGGGACGGGGGAATTCATCAATGTCATCTTGATCAGCGCGGGCGGTGAATGGTACGGGATGAAGCAATATGCCATGTATAACCTGATCGGCATCCTCATGAGAACGTTGCCCTGGCTGGGGGCCGAGACAATCCGCACAATTGGCTGGATAGTATATGGGGCTACGATTATTGCGTTGTGCGTTTTCTGGGCAAGAAGTAAAGATTTGCAAGTTGGACAAATAGGATTGACGGTTATTCTGGCATTATTCAGCGTTCCGCATCTGCATTTTCATGACCTGACATTACTTCTGATTCCCATTTACGAGTTAATCCGTTTTAGCTCGCAGAATGAGAGATTAAAAACGTCGATCGCGACAGTATTACCCATCGCGATCTCTCTCCTTCTTCTGCTTGGCAACATATCACCTTTACTTCAATATACATTCCCTTACCTGATCATGCTTGCATTGGCTTTATACCCTTATTACTCAACACATAAAGCGCCTTTTTCATAACACCGCGTCAATCATAATCGCTAGAAAAATAAACACCAGATACGTGCTGGACCATTTATACATGCGCCATGCAACTTTGTTTCCGCCTTCCTTCCAAACAGCCCAGGCAGCATAGAGCAGCGCACCTCCAAGAACAAGCGAAGAGATCAAATATACACTGCCTGCAAGATTGAGAGTGGGGAGCAATAATGTGACCAGGACCAATTCAATCGTGTAAACGAATATTTGTCTGCGAGTCTCCAACTCCCCGCGCACGACTGGAAGCATGGGAACGCCCGCGTTTTGATAGTCCTTCATGCGGACAATTGCCAGCGCCCAAAAATGCGGAGGAGTCCACATGAAGATGATCGCAAAGAGTATCCATGCGGTCCAATCCAGGTGACCTGTTGCGGCAGCATAACCAACCATCGGAGGGATCGCTCCTGCCCCGCCGCCGATCACAATATTTTGCACAGTCGCTTTCTTAAGCCATAAGCTATATAAAATGACGTAATAGACAATTCCGGCAAGCGAAAGCAAGGCGGCAAGTCCATTTACAAAACACGCCAGAATGTAATAACTGATCAGAGATAACCCCAAACCAAATGCCAGACCTTCAGCGGCCATCAAACGCCCATCTGCCAACGGACGCTTCGCCGTGCGCTGCATGTTCTTATCGAGTTCACGGTCAATGTATTGATTCAACGCACTCGATCCGCTGGCTGCCAGCGCGCCACCCAACAATGTCCAAAAGGTAAGCGAAAAGGAAGGCCATGCTTTTCCTCCAATGACAAGCCCGCCGTAGGTTGTGATCAAAAGCAAACCCACGATCAACGGTTTGGATAATGCGAAGAAATCCTTCGCGCGTTGTCGCCTGCCCAGATCCGCAACTTTTGCGCCATCGACAGCCAGCACGCCTGAGGTGTAAACAAGAAGCAACAGCGACACCCATAACGCGATGGTTGTCAGTTGATGCAAAAATACGAGATGCGGCGGAAAAGACTGGGTCACCTGCATTGCGCCGACCAGCGCCTGCCCAAAGAACATCACAGCGAGAATGGTCGTTAGAGGCAATAAGACGCGCTGATCGCGTTGTTCCCTCCATGCTTTGCGAAAAACGATCAGCATCAAAATGGATGCAATTCCCACCAGCAGGATGTGTGTCAGTTTCAACCAGCCGATTGCATTTTCAGGAATACATAACGGAAAACCATTGCAGTACATTGAAGCGTCCGTAACCGATACAATGCGACCCGCCACAGTGGATGCCAGCACTGCAAAAAACAAAACCAATATCCAGCGCGCAAAAGTGGAGCCAAGCGAATATTTCATGTTGTTTCTGTGTCCTGTTTTCGTAAATAGAATGGATACCCAACGAACAAAATCGTTGCAAATGTGAACCACTGCAAAGCATACCCAAAATGCGGGCCTTCTGTCAATTCAATTTCAGGCTGAAAAGGAATGGGCGGCTCAGTATCCTGCGCATCTGCATCCAATTGAATATAAACGGGCAAGATCGGATAAGGCAATTGACTTGCGATTCGCGCCACATCCGCGTTATTCCAGATCTCAAGCTTGGCTCCGTTTTCAGGCAGCGCGTCGGCAACGCCGCCGATAGCTGGTTTGCCCTGCCCAAGCCGGATTTGCCCTGATAAGTTTACCTCACCAGCTTCATCGTATTTGCGCCAATCGTCAGGCGCGGAATTGCCATCAGCAGGTATCCAGCCGCGATCAACGAGGACCGCCGTCCCGTTGGAAAGAAGCGGGGTCAGTAAGTGATATCCGTATTGGCCGCCGTAATACTGATTCCGTATGGCGATTTGATTCTCAAAATCATAGATACCTCTTAATTGCACAGCGCGCCATTCCATGTCCTGAATGGAATCGGATCCATCCTGATCCAAATTTAGCACTGGCAACGCACGCATGGATTCAACCTGGGCATTGAAGGCGCGGCGTCCTTCGAGCCGGTCCAATTGCCAAATGCCGAGGCGCACACACAAAGCCGCTCCCAACAAAACAAGCAAGGTGGCTATGATCCATTTGCGATGAACCATCTTACGCAGGAGCATTCTCTTTTTTCTTCGATGGCATCACAAAACTATACAATGCGATCAAAATAGCCATGGGGAGTGCCACATATAAGATGCCATATATGCGGGTGGAGAGAGTAAGCGGCTGGTGCACATCCAGACCCAAATAATTATCAGATTGGAATGAACACTCGAAGGCAAGGCTTTCCTCCCGATCCAGCGACAAGCGGGCAGATGAATTGGCGGGGATCCACAAGGGACCTAGTTTGTGATCCACCACGTCCTGGTTCTGAACGACCAATATATCACCCACAACAAAGATCATACTCTCAGGGATGGATGGAGGCTGTTGCCCGCGCGCAACCTGATCCGCCGCGCCTGCCGGAATGGTAAGGATGATCTCCTGCGGAGGGCGCGCAGTTTCTCGAAGGAAAAGAAATGGAATTTCACTGACCACCACACCGATCAACAGGCCAATCAGGAGGGAAAACAAAATTCGCTTCACAATGAATGGAGTGGACATCTATCTTACTCTTTCAAGGAAGTCATCTCAGCAACAACCTTAGATCGTGGACGATATCTTCCACAGGTGTATCAAATGCAAAAGAGACACGCATATTTCCGGCCTGGTCAATCAATGTAACGCGCGCGGTGTGATTGACAAGATAGCCCGCGGCAGACGTGCCTTCCACATTTTCGCGAAAGACACCATAATTCTTCCACACATTTGCCAGGTCACTTTCCGTTCCGCTCAGACCGATGAAATCTTGATTAAAGTGATCCACATATTCCTGGACGCGTTCCGGCGTATCGCGTTGCGGGTCAACCGTAACAAATAGGACCTGCACTTGTTTCGCCTTCTCTTCGCCAAGTTTTTCCAAAGCCTGTTTGAGTTCTGCCAGCGTGGTGGGACAAACATCCGGGCAGGATGTGTAACCGAAGAAAAGCAATACTGCCTTGCCCCGCATCTCGCTCAGCCGAAAACTGCTCCCGTTCGCGCGCGTTAATTCGATTTCCTGCGCCATGGGATAGGGTTCCCCATAGGACGTTCCGCGAAAACTGGCAGGTTTCGAAAAAAGGAATACGCTAACTGCTACAGCGCCGATCAACAATAAGGAGGCTAAACCAACCAAAAGTGTTCTTTTATTCATTGATGTTTCCAGCCAATTGCGCTTCGTCTGAGCACAGTGCGAAGCCACACTAATAACACACTCGAAAATCGGGGCGACCTGTTGGTCGCCCCGATCATATTCTTCACTATTCACTTATACCAGAAATTGAAGGTTACGCCAATGCACCGATCAAATACAACGCAGGATAGAAGAAAATCCAGACCACATCCACGAAGTGCCAGTAAACTGCAGCGGCTTCGATGGGATAATGTTTCTCATCATAGTGACCGCGGTTTCCATTGACAAGGACGATGATGAGTAAAATCAAGCCAGTAAACACGTGGAAGGCGTGCATGCCTGTCATCATGAAGAACGCCGCGCCGGCGGGTCCGCTATCTGGCGTCATCCCTTCATGGATTGCAAGCCGCCATTCCACCAGAACCACACCGAGCAAAAAACCCAGCCCCAGTAAGAACGTTATTGCAGTGTTGATAAGGAAGCCTTTACGATTTCCGTTGTGCATCATCGTCTCGCCGCGATTCATGAAGAACGAGGAGATAAGAAGCACGGCTGTGACGGCCAGTCCAAGCAACTGGTTCAGGTCTGGACGCGTGAGCCCGAGCAGGTTAATTCGCATGACCATCAAGCCGCCGAAGACGAACGAATCTGAGATCAGGAATAACCACAAACCAATCCGGTTTGTACCAGACTTGTATTCGTAAGATTCCTCATCGCCTTCATGCTCGGCATTGAGTTTATAGATGTGCATGTAGTAGTACGCCACCAGCACGGCTTTCACGAGCGCGAACACAACCAGCAACGGGACCGACTTGAAGGAAATCGCTACAAAGAACTCAAGTCCCGTCAACACAGCCAGGTAAACAAAAATCAGAATACCCTGGCTCAACATGAATGATTTGTCTTGTTTATGATCCATATACTATTACTTTCTCACCTTCTTCATGTTTTTTGACCCTGGAGGGACCAAATTCCACGTATTTTGACCCATCCAGACCATAGTCGTATGGCTCACCAACAACTTCAAATGGAATTTCATAATTATGTGCAGGCATTGGGGAGGGAACCTGCCATTCAGGTGAGCGCGAGTTCCAAATATTGCCTTCCGCCTTTTCACCGTTCTTCATGCTGGAGAAGAAGTTGATGAAGAAGATCAACACCGATAAAGCGATCCCAAACGCGCATATCGTCATGATGAGATGTGTGGAATCAAAACCGAGAAGAGGATCATAATCCACGATGCGACGCCGCATCCCTCGCAAACCGATGAACATCATGCCGAAGGTCAATATCAGGAACGAGGGCGTCATTAACCAGAAGTGTACTTTGCCCCAGAACTCGCTCATGCGGCGACCTACAGCCTTGGGATACCAATAATAGATCGCCGCGAAGAACGGGAAGACAAACCCGCCGAAGATCGTGTCATGGAAATGACCAACTATCCAGTAAGTATCGTGCAAGTGAAGGTCAAGGGCGATGGCGGCGTTCGGGGGTCCGGTAATACCGCCCAGCAGGAATACAATAATCGCGCCCAACACAAAGAGCATCGGAGTGGGAGTCTCAATCTTGCCGCCCCAGATCGTGGCGACCCACGAGAAAAACTTCACGCCAGTCGGCACGGCCACAAGTAGGGTGCTATACATAAACGGGACTCTCAGGTATTCGTTCATCCCAGAGGTGAACATGTGATGCGCCCAAACAACAAAGCCGACCAGCGCGATTGCGAGCGAAGACATGGCAATCCAGCGATACCCAAACAAAGGCTTGCGGACGAACACCGGCAAAAGTTCGGAGATCACACCCAGGCCAGGAAGAACGAACACGTACACAGCCGGATGTGAGTAAAACCAGAAGAGATGCTGGAACAAAACAGGGTTCCCGCCTTTCGCCGCATCAAAGAAGCCCATACCAAACAGGCGCTGGAACATCACCAATTGGAAAGAAAGACCGATCAACTGTGTAGCCGTGAGAGCAATAATGGATGTGGCAACAGCCGCCCACACAAAGATTGGCAGACGCATGGCAACCATGCCTTTGGCGCGCATACGAAGCACAGTTGCGATCACGTTCAACGAACCAAGTATGGAGGCCCAGCCAGCCGTAAAAACACCCAGGAAGAACATCTGCATACCCACGGGCGCTCTTGCGGAAAGCGGAGGATAGCCCGTCCAGCCTGTGTCAAAACCACCGAGGACGAGACTCATGAGCATCAGCACCGAAGCAGGAACAGCCACCCAATAAGCAAAGGCATTCATGCGGGGGAAAGCCATATCCCGCGCGCCGATGATCATGGGCACAACATAGTTGATAATACCTGAGACGCCCAGCAAAATGGAGATGATCATGAGGATGCCATGCAGCGACATAAGGGTGTTATAGAGTTTCGGACCCGTTTGATTGAACAAACTGAATGTCGTAGTCAGGAATTGCAATTGAGAAGCCGCAAGTTCTGTGCGGAAGATCAACGCGAATGTGCCGCCTACTGTAATAAGAAAGAGAGCCGTGACCGTGTACTGAACGCCGATTACTTTATGATCGAGGGATACATAAAAATATTTTTCCCATCCAGGCATATCTTCGTGGTGTTCAGGGGTATCAATGCCGCGCGCCCACTTCATCCAATCGTCCAGCGCGCCGACACCAAACAGAAAGGAGACAACGCCAATCAATGCACCAAGCACCCAGGCTGGCTCGCTAAAGAAGAAAGTACCGAATATTTCTTCCTTGCCCATTAATGCGCGCATTCCCGTTACAAAGAATGCACCGAGCAACATCCCCACCAACTGCCACACCAATCCACGCGTAATCCCTCGATAACCATACAGCCCAAAAAAGAAGGAACTGACCGCCAAAAGGAGCGCAAACGCGGAAGCTACTGAACCGGAAAAGTTTAGGGAACCAGACATTAGCAAGTCGATCCCCAGGCCAATTCCGTACCCAACCGCTCCCCCTAAAACCAGAAGCAAAAGCCCGCTTCTAACAGGATTTGTTTTTCTCATGATATTCCTCACCAATTATCTCAGCGTCTTAATATATGCAACAATGTTCGCGATATCTACATCACTGAAACCGTATGTTGGCATCAGTTGTGTTTCAAAACCAGCCACGATCTTCGCCTGCGGCTCTTTGATCGACTCTGTGAGATATGCATCATCTGCGATCACAACTGTGCCATCGGTTAATTCAACTTCATGCCCGGACAAACCAAACCATGTAGGGCCAATCCCCGCCGCGCCGTTGATCGAATGACAAGCCGCGCATCCGTTTGCGTTAACCAACAATTGACCACTGCCCTCGGGCGTAGCCGCCAACAACTCGGCTTCTTTGCGTCGTTCTACTATCCAGGCGTCATACCCCTCCTGCGACGAGATAACAACCGGCTTTACCATATAAGCATGGGATGTACCGCACAATTCAGCACAACTGACCTTATAATCCCCTTCCATTGTTGGGGTGATGCGAAGTTCCGTAATGCGACCAGGCACAAGGTCCTGTTTGACGCGGAACTCGGGCACCCAAAAAGAATGGATCACATCACTGGATGTCATCTGCAAAAGAACCTGTTTCCCCACCGGAAGATGCAGTTCGTCGGACACAATGGATATTCCGTCAATGGGTGGATATTCGAACTTCCACGACCATTGAATACCGGTCACCTTCACCACCATCGCATTGGGATCCGCGCGCAGGGTATCAGACAAATTCACCGCACCGAGATACGCAAACGCCACCACCGCAAATAACGGAAGCACTGACCATGCAATTTCCAATGTGGTATTCCCCTCAATATGCTCTGCGTCTGTTGTATCGCCTTTTCTGCGGCGGAACACAATCAGGCTGTAAAACATCGGGGCCACGATCAAGGCAAAAAGAAAGGACATGGCAATCACCTGCAGATTCCACATCCAGTCAATCGGATCAGCCTGTGCGCTTGCCGCCACAGGCATCAACTCAGCCGCATCCAAGCCGAGATATATGAGAACCGTCATTACAATGACCATGATTCCCACAATTACAAAGTGTCGCATACGTTCTCTCCTGGAACAAATATCGAACGGGACTGCCCAGCCTACAACCGTCCTAATTTACCAAACTTTCCTCTATTTGTCACGAATTTCACAGGATGAAAATCCGGTTCATCGTCCGGCTGAGGTTTGGTACCACTTAACCGGCGTTACCCAAAGCTGAAAGCACCTCCGCACTATGCTCTGCAGGGCGCACTTTCTCAAACACTTTTACAATATTTCCATTTCCATCGATCAGAAACGTGGTACGAAGCACACCTTCATATTCCTTGCCTACGAACTTCTTCGGACCCCACACTTGGTATAGATCACAAACCTTATGCCCCTCATCCGCAAGCAACGGAAAAGGCAATTGGAATTTCTTCTTGAATTTCACATGTGAGGCCACGTCATCCGGACTCACACCTAAAATTACCACGCCTGCTTTTTCATAGGCGGAATAATCATCGCGGAAGTTACAAGCCTCTTTCGTACAGCCCGGCGTATCATCCGCGGGGTAAAAATATAAGACGACATTCCGACCGCGAAAATCTGAAAGTTGACGCGGGGTATTGGTATCATCAAGCAAATTAAAATCGGGTGCAGGGATTCCAGCAGAAATGGGCACGTGAGTCTCCTTATTAATTCATAGCTATTATAAACAATAATTCGGCTAAGATGAAAACACATTCCAGAAAAAAGTGCGGCGCGCTTATTTCAATGTCCGAATAAACGACACGATCTGCCAGATCTCCTCATCAGTTAGAATACCGTTCCATGCGACCATGGCGGTGCCAGACTTGCCCTCATGGATGCGCCAGAATAAAAAGTCATCACCAACCGTCGCCCGTAAGTCTGCCAGGTTTCTAGGCTTGGGTTCAAGTGACTGACCAGCTATTCCATCACCGTGACCTTGAGGTCCATGACATAATTCGCAGTTGGCCTTAAATATCTCAGCTCCCGCCGCAGCCGCCTCCGCGCCAAACGGATTGGTCGCGCCAGCAAACTCCGTCGGGACAGGCGCCGGAGTTTCGGCCAACTCAGTAGCGGACGCGCCACAAGCCATCAACATCAGTGCGTTCAAAATGAAAATGATAAATAAAACACTTCTCACGGCGATCCTCCAAACGTAATTTAACCAGCAGGATTTTATCCTGTTATTCTAAAAAGAACATTCGCAATTATTCGCGCGGCCCTTACCTCGCTCAAGCCGCCATCCTTTGCGCAGCATCCCTTTGGGACGGCGGCGAGGAGGCCGCCAAGAGCATAATTTTGTTAAAAATAAAAAGACCGCCACATCAAATAGCGATCTTAAGATTAACTTTGTAAAAAAGCAATTTCGACAGCGGACGTTACACCTGCCCTAGCGGGCGGTGCCAGGGGAGAACGTCCGCTACACAAAATAATATTTTCTGTGTAGCGGTGCGCTCTCTAGCGCACCTATGCACGGGTTTAAAATCACAACATCTTTGCCCTCTTCAAAGCATGCTCCAAAACGTCGATGGTGGCGGGCTTGAGGATCATCGCCGTGGCACCCAGCTTCATCACCTTTTTACGAGTCTCGGGCTGGTCGTCCGATGTGATGACAAACACCGGCACCGGGATCAAACGTGGTTCGCGGCGCAGATACGCAAGGATCTCAGTCCCATCAACCCCTGGCATGTTAATATCCAAACATACAAACCTGGGCATAAAACCACTTCCCAACACAGCCATGCCTGCGCCGGACCCATAAGCCACACGCGCTTTAAATCCCAACACAGCCAGCATCTGACGAAGAGCATCTGCTGTTGTACGGTTGTCATCAATGATCAGCGCTTCAGGCATCTACCTAATCCTCCAAAATTTTTGTGCCCATAACAGACACATCATATCCCATCAGTTGAGAAACAGCTTTTCGGAAGTCTGAATCCGCCAAAAGTCCGAAGAGAGGCGCAAGCAGGTCGCTTTCCGCATGTGCCTTCGGGATCACCAGATCATATCTCTCTTGAAAGAGTGGGATGAAATCCAAATCCAATGCTTGTGCGGCGGCAGCAATTCCCAGCCCACAATCTGCGCGTCCTGAGGCAACTGCGGCTGCCACGCCAAGATGAGTATACTCTTCCTGAGAATAGCCGACAATGGAATTTGGATGGACGGCAATTTTTTTCAGATGATAATCAAGCAGGACGCGCGTACCGGCGCCACGCTGTCGGTTCACAAATTCGACCTTGAGTCGGATGAGGTCCTCCAGACTTTTAATTCCCTTTGGGTTTCCGCGCTTTAAGATCAGCCCCTGTTCGCGTCCCACCAACGCGACAACTTTCACCGGAATATTCGGCATGTATTGACGGATATATGAAATATTATATTCGCCAGTTTCAACATCAAGCAGATGCGAACCTGCAAGATGCGCCTCCCCACGCCGCAAAGCGATCAGCCCGCCTTGCGAACCAACGTTGGCAGAGGCCAACCTTCTATCATGTTCTGCCAAAAATTGGGCCATCAGATCCAGTGTGAGATCATGCGAACCAATGGCAAGGATTGTCTTTTCAATTTCAGATTTGTTTCGATATAAACGTACCTGTATCTTTTCACCAGCTTCAATACCTTGTGTACCACTTGGAATGAGAGCAAGCCCATCGGCTTGAACCAAAGATGTGATCACACCTGCCCCACGCGAAAGCGGCGCGGCGAGAAGTTTATCTCCTACTCTGCCAAGCACAACGCGCACATAATCATCATCACCAGCGGGCGAGACCAGCTTACGCGTGAGAGTGGCACTCTCAATTGGCAATTCTTTCGGTCTGCGTCCAAGCCACTTTGCCATGAGTGGCTCGACAAAAATATCGATGGTCAACGCCGCCGAGACAGGATAGCCCGGGACACCGACGATAGGGATCATGTCATTGCGAGGAGTGTTCGATTTACGATTTTCGATTTGGGATTGACGATTGATAAGACCAAGAATAACCGGATGTCCCGGGCGAACGGCGACACCATGGACAAGTAATTGACCTAACTTCTCCACCACTCTCGCAGAAAAATCCTCTGCCCCTGCTGAGGAGCCGGCATTTAATAAGACAAGATCATGCTCGAGCGCGGCTTCCCAGACGACCTCACAGATCAAATCAAGATCATCTTTAATAATGGGAAAGCGAGTCGGCTCGCCGCCCATGGACTTTATTTGCGCGGCAAGCACAAGTGAGTTGTATTCGAGAATATCGCCCACCTTCAAACTGCTTCCGATTGGCACCAGTTCGCTCCCAGTTGGAAGAATGGCTACTTTCGGCTTACGTGCAACTTTCATCTCCTGATGACCAGATGCCGCCACTGCACCCAGATCCACCGGTCTCAATACATGCCCTGCAGGCAAAACTAATTGAGTCGCAACAATATCCTCCCCCAGCGGGCGGACGTGACTCCATGGTGCTACCGAAGCGCGAATCCGAATGGCTTGCGGCACACGGATATCTTTCGTAAGCTGTCCGTTCTCATCCAGAGATTCAACATTCTCGATCGGGATGACAGCATTTGCCCAATCAGGTAATGGGTCACCCGTATCCACATACTGCGCCTGAACCGGCAAATTACCAAGTACCGATAACTTGAGCGGCGACGATGGCTGCGCGCCATTCGTATCGTCCGCTCTTAGCGCGAATCCATCCATGGCTGAGGAATGATAATGCGGCGATGATATCTTTGCCCAAACCGCCTCAGCAGTGACGCGCCCCAAAGCATTTTCGTCGAGAGGAATCGATTCCATCCCCAGCACGCGCCAAAGATTCGCGTTTTGTAATGCTTCTCGTAATCGGGAGTGAGCTTGAGAGAGAGGAATATCGTGGAGGTAGACAGACATTAGGATTTACGATTACGCAACCCCATCCATCGCCGCGCCGAGTCTCTTCACGATCTCATCCACTTCTTCTTCATTAATTGAAAGCGGAGGCGAGAACGCGAGCGTATTCCCAACGGGCCGAGTTCGAAGTCCGCGGTCCTGCGCGGCTTTGAAGATTTTCATAGCCATCGCAGCATCCGCAGCTTTGGTTTCTTTATCGGAGACAATTTCCACACCGCAGAGCAGACCTAATCCGCGTACATCGCCCACGAATGAAAATTCAGAGAGCGTTTTCAATCCTTCGATCAGGCGTTTTCCAAGTTCCTTTGCACGTGCAGGATAATTTTCCCTTTCCATCAACTCAAGGTTTTTGTTACCCACCGCGCAAGCCATGGCGTGACCTGAATACGTGTACCCATGCATATACGCTTCAGACTCGGCAGCCGACTCCATCGTCTCGCGGATCTCGTCCGAGAGCTGGATTCCGCCTAATTGGGCGTATCCGCTTGTGATGGCTTTGGCGAACGAAAGGATGTCTGGCTTCACTCCCCAATGCTTGAGCGCGAACCACTCACCGGTCCGGCCAAAGCCCGTGATGACCTCGTCCGCAATGAATAGCACTTCGTATTTATCGCAGATCGCGCGCACCAGCGGGAAATAATCATCGGGCGGCACGATCACTCCGCCCACGCTCATCACGGGTTCAGCAATGAACGCCGCGATAGTGTCGGCGTCTTCGCGCAGAATCGCTTCTTCCAAAGAGCGCGCGGCGGCCTCACCAATTGTTTCGCCAGCCTTCAACTCACCCTCAAAGCGATACGGATTCGGCGCGGGGATATGAACAAATCCATCCATGGCGGGGCCGAACATGGTCTGATATTTTTCAAGCCCCGTGGCAAATGTCGCCGCAAGTGTCACTCCATGATACGCGCCTTTGCGAGCGATGACCTTGTATTTGCCTCGCTTTCCTTTTCGCTTCCAATAATAACGCGCGGTCTTGAACGCGGAGTCATTTGCCTCTGAACCGCCGGACGTGAAGAAGGTCGTGTTCAAACCTTCATATGCAAAGCCGGCAAGTTTATCCGCTAATTTAATGGACGGAAGATTGGTCATACCTGAAAAATTGGACGTGAATGCCAGATCTTTCATTTGGTCATACGCCGCTTTTGCAAGCTCCTCGCGCCCATAGCCCACGTTGACATTCCACAGCCCCGCCATGCCATCCAAAATTTTTTGTCCATCGGTCGTATAAAGCCAT
>Ga0184626_10000070_pt1 | contig 22285 bp, 29 predicted proteins | sample PLM3_60_b1_FD_133142 | JGI IMG/M metagenome (GOLD analysis project Ga0184626, IMG submission 133142) | Groundwater sediment microbial communities from an aquifer in East River, Colorado, USA - PLM3_60_b1 | ecosystem: Environmental > Terrestrial > Soil > Riparian zone | place: USA: East River... | reverse complement strand
TTGCCGCTGACATGAACAGTACACGCCAAGCCTAATCCGGTATTCGGCTGTTTGTTGGCGCGCTTGGCTTTCCAGTCGATCATTTTATCGACCATGTCGAGACACTGCTTCAGCTCGCAACTCGTGACTCGGTTGCCGTGGGGGGAGACATAGCCGGCCTCGGCCGCATTGATGCGGGCGATCTCGATAGGGTCGATGCCCAGCTCGTGAGCACCGAGATCGATCGCCTGCTCGACCGCCCATTCCGCCGATGGATTGCCGAAGCCGCGAAACGCGCCGGTGGGAATCTTGTTTGTATAAACCAAGAGTGCTTCCGTCTTAACGTCCGAATATTTGTAGCAAGTGTCGTGGCGCATTGCGGCGACTCCGGTGATCGCGGGAGCTTTAGCTGAGTATGCGCCATTGTCGGCGATCACTTTGATATGCTTGGCGCGAATACGGCCATCCTTCTTGAAACCCATCTTGACGTTGATCTTCATGAAGACACGCGGTCGGCAGCCGGCGAGAAACTCCTCTTCGCGGCTATTGATCAGTTTTACCGGCTTACCGGCTTTTTTTGCGAGGACCGCTGCAACCAAGGCGTTGTTGTCGTCGCAGGATTTGCCGCCGAATCCGCCGCCCACAGCGCTTTGGATGATGCGCACATCCGATTCCGGCACACCCAGTGCCGCGGCGATTCGAAGGCGCGCGCTAAACAGCGTCTGCGTGTTCATGTAGATCGTGTATTTGCCGTTGGCGCCGTATTCCGCGACGCTGCCGATGGTTTCGATCGAACAGTGCCACTGTGGCATGCTCGTAAAGGTGTCTTCGACGATCACGTCGGACTCGGCGAACGCTTGGGCGATGTTGCCGCGCTCGATGTTCATAGTCATCGCGATATTATTTGGCTTGTCGTCATGCACGAGTGGCGCGTCGTCTTTCATTGCCTCCTCGGCGTCGAAAACACCGGGAAGAGGTTCCCAATCCACTTCAATGAGATCGATGGCCTCCTCGGCGATATCGGGATCGATGGCCGCCACGGCGGCGACTTCCTCGCCGACATAGCGGGCTTTGCCGACGGAAAGTATGTATTGATCGGCGAAGAAAGCTCCCCAGGGACGTTTGATGGTGTCTTCCGCCGTGACCACGGCGCGTACGCCGCGAAGCTTTTCCGCTGTACTGGTATCGATGTGGCGGATGCGCGCGTGCGGATAGGGGCTTCTCAAAACTCGCCCGATGAGCGTGCCGGGTAGTTGGATATCGGCGATAAACTTCGATTCGCCGGTAACTTTGTCGAAACCTTCGATGCGCTGGACACGGTGTCCGACGACGGAATATTTTTCTGCTTTTGCCATGGATATACTCTCTTACCCTGCTCGATGTGCGACCAACTTTAAGATGGCTACCAGTTTAGGTTGTATTGGCTCCTTTCTGATTCCTCCCCCTCGACGGGGGAGAGTTAGGTGAGGGTGCCAATTAAAGTACCCCTCATTCTTGCCTTCTGCCGCAAGGGGAGAAGGAACTAAAGCCACCGGAAAAACGGGACACTTGCGACTAAATCAATCCGTCTTCGCGACCGACTTGTAAACGTCGAGGCTTTGAATCTTCGCTTGTTGCTCGCGTTTTCTAAATTCAAAATCTGGGCTGATCTTGTTGTGGACCACCGCCATCACCGATTCGAGAATTTTGTAGTAGCCCGTGCAGCGGCAGAGATTTCCCGACATCCATTCTCTAACTTCCTCTTCGGTCGGTTCAGGGTTCTCGTCGAGCAGCGCTTTCGCAGCCATGATCTGTCCCGGCGTGCAGATACCGCACTGGAACCCACCGTACTCAATAAAAGCTTGCTGTAATGGGTGGAGCTTACCGTCTTTTGCGAGCCCCTCGATGGTCTCGATATTTTTGCCTTGGCAGGCAACGGCAAGTGTCAAACAAGAACTTACGAGACGGCCGTCGACGATCACACTACAAGCCCCGCAAACGCCGATGCTGCAACCTTCCTTGGTACCGGTGAGCCCGATGTCATCCCGCAGAACTTGCAGAAGCAACCGGTTGGGTTCCAGTTGCAGGTCATATTCTTCGCTGTTGACGCGCAGCCGAATCTGCTTTTTCATGATGGCGCAGCATATATTTTGCTTCAGGGAGATTCAACTTGTCAGAGCCTCTGACGGAGCAAAAGGTATAGTCAGCTTTTTGAAATTCAAAGCCTAGCGCTTCGTTTGCCTTCCATCTAGGCAGTGCGCCTCAAAATTTGGCAGTTCAGTTTCCCTCTCTCGTCGTCTTCGAAAGGTAAGTCTGCTGAATCCCGATATCTCAAGTCTGGATCTGCGCCAATGCGCTGGCGATTCGCTGGCGTCAGCTTTGCTTATCAGGAAGTCAGATCTGTCCATAGGGTCCGGACTGAAATATAGGATCAACGAAGGAGATGCAGATGATGTCAAAGACAACACTCGTATTGGCAGCCGTATTATTTTTAAATTCAGGTATGGGCTTCAATGGCCGCCTTGCCTTGGCCCAGACGGGATCCGAAAGCGATCCCCGTTTCGAAAAGCTGGCAAAGGAACTCTACCCCAAAGCAAAACAAGAGGGCTTCTTGGTGGTGTATACCATTTGGGACGTAGAGCACATTCGCTCGATATTGGCGGTTTTCAATAAGCGATTTCCAGGGATCAACACGACTTACTGGCAGGGAACGAGATCGGAGATTATCACACGCACATTGACGGAGTTTCAGGGCGATCAGAAAACTGCTGATGTCATTCTCAGCGAGGGTGCGCCGGTAGTTTTACGTGCTGCGGGTGCGATTGAACCTTATGATACGGTGCAGGCGAGTTCTTTACTTCTCCATGATCCTACGCTTCCAACAGTCAGCCTCCAGATCATGGCTCTTTCTTACAATACAAAAAAACTTAAGAATGAAGAGCTGCCGAAAAGTTGGGAGGAGGTGGTGAATCATAGATACAAGGGAAGCGTGGCGCTGGATGACCCCCTAAGAGCCGGTCCGTTGAGCGGCATGCTGGCGGGTCTTAAGGAGTATTGGAAAGACGATCCAAGGTGGACGAAATTTATCAAAGACTTGAAAGCGCTCAATGTAACGGTTCACAAAAGCACGAGTGCCATGTTCCGGCTTCAAATAGCCGGCGAATACTCAATCGCGATGCCGGCTCTTTTACACGACGTGATCGAAGAAAAAGAAAAAGGGAGTCCGGTCGATTTCGTGAAGAGCGCGCCGCCGGTAATCTCGGCGCAGCAATTGGGTATTTACGGCAAGGCGCCACATCTCAACGGCGCCAAGCTTTTCGCCGAATGGATGATTACACCGGAAGGACAGGCTGCGGTGGCGGCTGTGGGCAGGGAGACTTCAAGAAAGGGTGTTAAGTCCAAGGCTTCGGTAGAATACGCCTGGGGCGACAAAGTTAAACCGCTTCCGATAGTGAATAAATCCTTCTCTGAACATCCGCGAAAATGGCTGGACACCAACGTCAAGCCGGTGTGGGAGAATTAAACAGCCCGGCTCCGCAATCTAGAAGATTTTCCTTTTCACGTTTAGATTCTGCCGACGAGTGATACCTCGATTCGTCTGCGCGCCTTTTCGGTTGTCTGAGCGACTTTGCTCGAGTTCGACGTGGAGCGTCAAGAACACTTGAGCGAAATCAGACGGTAAGAATTAATATCGCTTGGCGTCGGGCTGTGATAGGCTCTTAAAGCGTAGAATAAAATTTCGCAGCATAGGAGAAATGGGCATGGTCAGTGAGAAAGATAAGAAGAATGTTATCGATCGCATTCAACGCGACGAGCTGGCTCAACTGACGAAAGAGCTTGTCGATATTCCGAGCCCCACCGGCTCCGAGAAGGCGATCGGCGGGTTCATCCTGGGTTGGTATTCCGGACATGGCATTAAGCCGGTGCGCCAGGAAATCGACCCAAATCGCGTCAATGCCGTCGGCATCGTGAAAGGCCGTGGCGACGGTGTCTCGCTCATGATCAACGGTCACATGGATACGAGTTACACTGGGACCGAAGAAGATAGAATGTTTTGCCGCGAGCTCGAGCCGGACAGCGAGCTTAAGGGCGCTGTCCGGGACGGCAAGGTCTTTGGTCTGGGCGCGTCCAATATGAAGTCGGGACTCGCGGCTTTCATGGTCGCGGCGAAGGCCATACGTGAAAGCGGCCTCACGCTTAAAGGAGACCTGATTCTTGCCGCCGTGGCCGGCGAGATTTCCCGGACGCCGGTGGGTCCATACCAGTCCGGCGCCTACCGTGGCGAAGGAACGGGGACCCATCATCTCTTGTCGCACGGTATCCAATCCGACTGTGCCATCGTGGCCGATCGGTCGGCCCATTCGATAGTGTGGGCACAGACCGGGGTCGCGCAGCTCAAAGTCACCACTTTCGGCGATCCCCACGCCGCCTGGGGAGTTACCAGAGAAGAGAAACCGCCTGAGGTTTCCAGCGCGATTTTGAAAATGATGAGAGTCGTGCAAGCCGTTGACGCCTGGGCCGCGGAGTTCGAACGGGCTCACGTCTACTCCTCGGCACATGGCCCCATCGTCCCTAAGGTCAATATCGGCGCAATTCAGGGAGGCGCTCCGTTCAGACCGAATTACTATCCAGGCGTTTGCTCTCTCTATATCGACGTACGGACCCCGCCGGACTTGCGGCCGCTGCAGGTGCAGCGCGAGCTGCAAGCGGCCCTGTCAAAGCTCGGCCTCGAATATGAACTTGAAATGTATGCGTCAAAGATGGGGTACGAGGCCAAAGGCGTGGAGCCCATCGTGCAAGTCATCGAGGAGAATTATCAGTCGTTGTTTGGCAAGAAAACTCCCGCTCCTACCGGCCTTCATGCCAGTATCTGGACTGACACCAACATCTACAATGAAATGGGGGTACGAGCGTGCAAGTTCGGTCTCGGCGGTGGACGGTGGAAGTTTCGCTCCGAGCAAATCGATGTCGAAGATATTGTTCGCGGCGCCCAGGTCTATGCGATGGCGGCGTTGGAGATTTGCAATTGGGATAAACTACCGGCGTAACTTCGCCGGCCGACAAACCGACACACCGAAGGCCGGGTTTGCACGCCGATTGAGCGCGGCGGCTATGATCCCAAAGACCCACTTAGCTACGAGGCCGGTTTCAAACCTTCACCAACAGCACAAAGGGAGGAGCCAAATTTATTCGGATCGGCCTGAGTGCGACTTGCCCCATTTGGCGCGCATCGATTTCATGGTCTCGCCTTCGCCCACCTGCACGCGAGTCTGGCGCAGCTTCTGCCAAACCTTCTCGTGTTCGCTTTGAGCCGCCAGGTCGGCTTCTTGAGCCAGCTCTTCAGGCCAGAGTCCCATGAGGTACCCGTGCCAAGGCTCCTGGGGCTCGAGTTTGGGCAGACCGAGCTCTTCCCAGATTTCCCGGGCACGGACCATATATTCTTTCTTCGGCAGTGAAAGGGGAGGGAAATCAGCCTTTCTCGTGGCATCTATCAAAAGCGATGATTCGCAGTTGTCGTAGCGGCTGGAAGGATGAGTTGCCACCATACCTATCGGCGTCGCTCCAAAGGGCCGATCGCCAACGACTTTAGTATCTTTATGCGGTTGCGAGCGATGGGTGATCGCCCAAGTTACGGCGATGGGATCGCGGGGATTGATGTCTTCATCCACGGCAACGATCAGCTTGCCGACGCGATCGCCATAATCAAGAACACCCTGCATGGCGTCCCACGGTTCCTGATCATTGCGCTTCTTCAAACTAACGACGACGTAGGGCCGGAGATTGACCAGCGGCTCCATCAAATAGACCTCGCGCACGGAATCCAGCCCCCGGTTGACGAGAAAGCGTTTGACTAGGGTGGCCATGCCCATCGCTTTAATTTTGGAGCTTTCGCTGGGTGTGACTTGGCTAATGATGGAAACCCAGATGGGATTCTTTCTGTGCGCGACACACTTCAATTCAAAAACGGTGCTCAAGGTGCGCGGGTCGACGTAGCCCATGGATTCCCCGAAGGGGCCTTCCTCTTCCATGTAGTTGGTCGGGATAATTCCCTCCAAGACAATTTCGGCCGTTGCGGGCACTTCGACATCAATGGTCTGACATTTGACGAGTTTCACAGGCTCGCCCATTAGGCCCCCCGCTAGAGCCAACTCGTCTACTTCCGGCGGAACTTTTTGCGTGGCGGCATAGGAGACGGCGGGGACGGTACCCACGACGATTGCGACTTCCAACGGAATTCCTCTCTTGCGGCACTTCTCCCAATGCGTTGAAAGGTCTTGCGGCGTGCCGGACATAAGGCCGCTGAGCGCGGGTCCTTTAATCAAACCGCGATAATTCCCGACATTTCTTTTGCCGGTTTCGGGGTCTTTGGTGATCCAATGCCCGGCGGTGATGTAGGGGCCATTATCAAAGCCGGGTGTAGAAATCGGTATGGCGAACTCGTTGAGACCGCCTAGCGCGATCAATTCATCGCCTTTATGGATCTCCTCTTGGCATGGTCCTTCGTTGACAATGACGGGCTCGATGGGATGATCCAGGGCGTAAATCCAACGATCGGCCACTTCATCGGGCTGGCACTTGAGTCCCAGGCAGTAGATTGCTTCTGAGCCGGCCAGCCCGCCAACGAGCACCGAGCAATTATATTTGCGTTTCTTGGTATCAGTAACGTTATCAAACAGAAATCCCTTGCGGGCCTCTTCTGGGAGTCCTCTGAATTGCCATCGGACCAGCGGCTGCAGTTCCGTGTCTTTGTTGATCTCTCTATGGATGCGGTAAAGTTTGCCGGCCTCATCCAAGGCCGCGATGAATTCCCGTAAGTCGTTATAAGGTTTAGCGAATTTCATAGGTTTTTGTGTATGCCGTTTTGCCTTTTTTGGCAAGCGGTGAACCAAATATAGCTTGCAAAACACCGTCTGAGCCCTAAAATTGAAAAGGTAGAAACATGTCACTCAAGATTTTCAACACCCTTAGTGGTGAAAAAGAGGAGTTTTTTCCGCTAATGGAAAGGGAAGTGTGGATGTATGTCTATGGCGTGACGGTGTACGACTCGTCCCCCATCGCTCAACCAGACGAAAAGGGAATCTTAGTCGAAGATATCCCCGGAGGAACCGAATGGAAGGTAAAACGAAAATCTTGGGATGCGTCAGGATGGTTTCAATACTATTATTATTTTTGTCCCTGGCGATGGTGATGAAAATCCACGCGCAGGAGTCTTCCCGCGACCGTGGCCAGAATGAGACGGGTGAATTGACGCTCCGAAAAACGGCGCAGTCACGTGAGTATCAAGGGCGCGAAGTGGAAGGCGAGGAGAAGCGGGTCGGGCCCGGCGACACACTGTGGCGTATGTTGGTGAAAGAAAAAGGACTGCCGGAAAAACGCTTTAGCCAGTATCTGGTAATCATCCGGGGACTCAATCCGCAAATTAAGAAAATAGATGTGCTCAGGATCGGCGACAGCGTCTTTATTCCTTTGCGACCCGATGATTTACTCGGAGCGCCGCCCGTGCCGGCAAGGGCAGATGTCCAGCACTCGCCCATTACTAGAGGCGCGATTAAAGAGTATCGGGTTAAGCAAGGCGAGCATCTCTATCAAATTCTACGGGAGCAGTTGGGTATGTCAACTGATCGCGAGGTGGCATTGTACTACGCATTAGTGAAAGACTTGAATCCGGAGAGAAAGAACTGGGATGCGTTACTCGGGGGTGACGTTATCCGCATGCCTTTCCCCGGCAAGCCCGCCGATCTTACAATCGCTCAGTCGAAGGGCCCTGCGTCAATTGAAGCAAAACAAGAATCCGAAGCGACTAAGGAAACCAATTCACCGTCGATTTTAGAGATCAAACAAGATAAGTCTCCCGCGCCGGCAAGTTTAACCCTGGATTATGCGAGGCGACTGCCGGCTAAAGAGAACGTCGCATTATTGGGACAGGTGATGGAAAGCTTGGGCAATGAAGTCCGGCGCGATGGTCAAGAGACATTGACTCTAAGAGAAGGGACAGTACGAGTCGATAGAACTTCTTATCCGGTCGTGTACAACCCGAAACTTCAGCAAAGGATTATTCTGGACCCTGAGGAGAAAATTCCCGACTCCCTAAGATCAAAGCTTATGGACCCGAGCGCGTACACAGCGGTTTTTCCGGTCACTCGAACCTCATCTCTCCAGGAGTCTGTCAACCAGTTGCTTTCGCGCCTTGGGTATCAATCTTTGCCAACAGATCGGCCCGTAGTGATTCAAGAAGCCGGAATTTCTATTGAGGCTAGGGGTAGCTGGATGGCGTTGGCTCCGCAGGAGAGTAACAAAGCCCAAGACATTTTTGTTATTGCCCTGACGGATAATCCCCAAGATATTCCTGATTACCTGCGAAAGGAGCTGTCAAATAGGGGATTACATTTCAAAGATATTCTGCTCGCGGCTTCGTCCGGCCAGTCACCGGCCTCCGATGTGTCGAAGGAGTCCGCGCCACCGGTAAAATATTGGCCGCGAGAAAAGAGAGAATTTGTCGATGCTATGTTGCTGAGCTTCAGCGTGCCTTTCGGTGTTTCCGAAACGCTTTCCATTGAATTGGGACAGGGGCTTCGGGTCGACGTACGCTGCGACAGAATCTTTGAAAGAAATGGCAAGCGTACGGGCCTGTTCTTTCAGCGTCTGGAGCCGGAAATAAAGAAAGTACTTCAGGAAAAAGAGAAAATGAAAGTCATCGAACTGGATCTGCCTGCCTTGGAACATAAGGAAATCATGGCGCGTCTGTTAAGCGAACTGGGAGAACAGACGGCCTATCGGGAACATCGGTTTTCTGCCAGCGCGAGCAAAGACAGATTAAATATTACCGCCTGGGGTTTTTTGCTAGCCAAGCGTGGGATGTTTGTTACGGATCGTGAGATTCCGGAATCACTTCACCGCTTCTTTTTTGAAAAGGGATTAGAGATAGTTTATTTTTAGCTGGCCGAATTGTAGACTGCCACGAAGGGCGCCCGTAGCTCAACTGGACAGAGCATCAGACTTCGGATCTGAGGGTTGGGGGTTCAAATCCCTCCGGGCGCGCCAACCGATTTCGATGTAGCTCTGCGAAGTCTGATTTTCTTCTGTGTGCTTCCACAATCGCATCGCGGTTTCGTGTAACCTCTTTGCTGCCACAGATACAAACCTCACTCCAGTGGTCCGCGGCGGCGTAACTCGCCGGGGGCCGTAAAGCATCTCAAAATACGTCGCATTAAATATTGTTACCGACACTTATTGACAGCGGTCTATGGATAACGCTAAAAGAAAAGTCGCAATAGGACTATCCCTCCATGGAAATCGCCGAAAGGATCTTGCTCGTTGTCGGCGCTATTCTTTATTTCGTGCCGACTGTTCTCGCGTGGTGGATGCATGTGAAAAGCGCCCGGGCTATATTCTACGTCAATCTGGTTTTTGGTTGGACGATTGTCGGTTGGATCGTGGCGGTGATGTGGGCAATGGCAGAACGAAATGAGCTGCCGACAAATTCTATTCCTTAGAGCACTGGATTGGCCTTGTAAAAACCGCGTCTCGCTCCGTCGGAAGCCTCAAGTAGCCTCCATTTACTGGGTTGATTATTGACATCCGAAAACGGAAGCGTTATAAGCCTGTAAATATACAGCATAATGGCACTCCACCAGCGGCCCTCCTAATCGATCAACTCTGTTTTAACTGAACAACTGTGACAACACTTCACTTTATCTGGGATAAAGCAAAACCTTGGATAAAGGTGCCACTTCAACCAATTTCGGTGGTATTCTTACCCGGCCCGTACCGCAAGCGCCGCCACAGAATCGAGCCTTAAGATCGCCCGCCCGATGCCTCCTAAATTCATCAATAAGCGCCAGGTCGCCCAGCTTTTCGGCGTGTCCAAAAGTACAATCGAGCGTTGGTTACAGGACGGCAAGCTGCCGAAGCCCAAACGAAGATTTGGGTGGGCGAGATGGCACTATGAGGAACTGGCGGCTCTGCTCAAGAACAAAATGAAGAGCTAATACGCTCATTGGGCCCGCCTTCAGCTCGATCTGGCCGGCCTTTTAATTTAATAGTGGTTAATTCAGGGGGCCTGCTCGTCTTCCGCATGCGACTGAGCCGGCGCATTTTGCTCGCTGGCCAAAAGGCCGGAGCCTGGTAAGGGTGTTTTTGCCGCTTCTTGATTCCCTTCGCGGAGCCGGTCATCGACCCATTTTCTAGCTTCTTTCATCATTTGTTTTTCGGCGCTTTTCTTTGTCCTAAGGCCAACATTGGGTCGCGGCAGCCAAACGTCGCGAAAGGTTCGGGGATCTTCATTGAATTGTATGTGGGTAGCTGCTTTCCAGAGAGCTGTCGCTGGATCTTGGTCAGCTTTCACGAAAATTAGATGATTACGATACCGGTCGACCATCATCTCCTCGCCTTTTGCTCCTTTCCCGATTATTTCACAACAACGTGGATTATTGTTTCCAGATACTGTCCCTAGTATAGAACAGATGAAACTATCGGTTGATTCGGTTGATTAAAAACAAAGCAAAGATATAACACAAGACCCTTTCTCTCTCAATCGAATTATTCCAAAAATTGGCATTTTTTGGTGATCTTAGGGCGAAATTCCTTCGGTGTAAAAATGCACGGGAGTCTGGTGACTTGGCCCAATTGAAGCGCGTTGAGGTCGTTGCTGGCCTGATTTTCGACCACGGTTGCTTGCTGGTATGTCAGAGGAATTCACGAGGGTCCTTCGCCTTAAAATGGGAGTTCCCGGGGGGAAAGTTGGAGCGGGGAGAGGGGCCTAAGGGTGCTCTTCGACGGGAGCTGAAAGAAGAATTAGGCATCGAAGCGGGCCGCTTAAGCGAGCTCTTTCGGCACGAGCATCTTTACCCCAAAATTGCGAGGGTAAACCTCAGATTCTTCCGAGTGGAGGATTACTCTGGAGAGTTGAAAAATCTTGTCTTCCAGCAGATAAAATGGGTCCCAATTAAGGAACTTGTGCAGATAGATTTTCTGGATGGCGATCTCCCTATAGTCCGAAAACTCGTGTCGTCTTATAGAGAGTGATTATTATTCTTCGGGTTAATCATTATGAATTTTCGCGCGGCCAAAAGCGGACCATGGCAAGACCAATTCCTCTGTTTGACAGGGGAGGCGTCGGACGATATCCTAAGGAAGATTTTTTGCACAATTTGACCCATGACGATCTTAAAATGTCTTTTTCTAATGCTTTTTTCGGGGCTTTGGCTGACGCCTCCCGGCGTGGCTGACGTCTATGTCTATAAGGATAGGCAAGGTGTACTTACGTTCACCAACGTTCCGACCCACCAGGGTTTTCGGCGCGTGATCCGAGAGGGTAGTGCAAGGTTCTCGAATCCGGGATTTTCAGCCAATTTGTATGAGGGTCTTATTCGTTCGGCTTCCAACCGTCACAATGTCGACGCTGACTTGATCCGGGCAGTAATTAAGGTCGAATCAGATTTTGATTCGAGCGCTCGGTCACACAAAGGGGCGACGGGCCTCATGCAGCTGATGCCGGAAACCGCCCGCTTGCACAACGTAGGGGATCTATATGATGCAAGTGCCAATATTGAGGGAGGGGTTCGCCACCTAAAGCTGTTGTTGGGAAGGTATCAGGGCGACCTTGAGTTGTCGCTTGCCGCATACAACGCAGGGATCAAGGCGGTCGAAAAGCACGGCGGTATTCCACCATTCGCGGAGACTCGCGATTACGTCCGACGGGTGCTAAGTTATTATCAAACTTATCGTGGCGACTCCTTGCAAGTGATGCAGTAATCTTAGCATTCAGTCGACCGTTCTTTTTCCCTTCGAGCTATCCGTGGTTTGGACGCTCCCAAATCTACTGAGCCTTTTTCGCATCGGTATCATTCCAGTCCTGGTCTATCTGCTTACGTTTACTGATCGAGTCTCTGCAGTTTTGGCTGCATCATTGTTTCTTATCGCCTCGATAACAGACTATTTCGACGGCTATTTGGCGCGTCGCAACCGGAGCGTTTCTGATCTTGGCAAGATTCTTGATCCATTGGCAGACAAGCTTATGGTGATAGCCGTCCTCATCATGTTGACAGCCATGGATCGGCAAGGGGAACCAAGTGTGCCGGCATGGCTTGTGGTCGTGATTATTACCCGCGAAAGCGCGGTAACCGTGATACGCGGCATCGCCTTGTCTGAAGGCATTGTTATGCACGCGGAGACTCTCGGGAAATATAAATTTATACTGCAAGCATTCGCGGTGGTCGGCCTGCTCGTCCACTATACTTATTGGGGCGTGGATTTCTTCGTGGCTGGAATCTACTTCCTGGCTTTGTCAGCAGTCATCGCCGTATGGTCGGGAATCAGTTATCATATGCAGTTTTTCCGATTGCGGCAGGCCAAGGTAACCCATGGTCAGGCCTGAAATTGACAACGCTTATCGGTTGCTGTAGTTGATATAGGCATGCGGGTGTAGCTCAGTTGGCTAGAGCGTATGCTTGCCAAGCATAAGGTCGGGAGTTCGACCCTCCTCACCCGCTCCATCCTTAAGCCCCTGGTTTTCTAGGGGCTTTTTTCTTTCTGACGGAGTAGGGGAGTGATCGACGTCAGAAGCGGGTTTCACCTGGGTTGCACTTTTTTGGATCTGTTCTTCGACAAAATCGCGGTTGTTATCGGCCTCTTTGATGTACTTCGCGTAGTCCTTTTCCAGCGTTTTGATGCTGTCTCCTGTCTGACTGGAAATGAAGCCTGATCTGGCGCCGATCGAGTAAAGAAAACTCACGTAGGTGTGGCGCGTGTTGTAAAACGGCCGCGGTCGAATCTTCTTTGCTTTTAGGATCGGAAGCCATTCCCGCTTGTAAAAGTTGCCTACGTCGATCGGCGTGCCTGTGGTCGTTGTAAAGAAGTAATCTTCGGGATCCACGCTCAGGGGCGCTGGGTTTTCCTGCTTCAGCACCTCCACCACGTTATCTTGTAAGTGAATCTCCCGGTTGCTTCTTACCGTCTTTGTTCCACCCTCATGTCCCTGAACGAGGCTCCTGTGGATACGAGCTGTCGTATAGCGCAAATCAATGTCCTCCCGTCGAAGTGCCGTTGACTCGCTCGGCCTCGGACCCTGCCAGAAGTGAAAGAACACGCAGTTGTAGTAATGCGGCTTTTTGGTGCGAAAGGCTTCCAGGATGATTTCCCGTTCCTCCGGCGTGTATGGATCAACGCTCGGCTTGGTGTCGGTGGTTGGAAGGGGCTTGAAAAAATCCCGATCGAAAAGATTGACTTGGTGATCAGACCATCGATTCGCGCGTCCCGGAGCATAGCGCGCTTGAGGTTTCATTCAGGCTGCGGTTCGCCCGCGCGGCCTCTAAGAGCAGCCGCCGCCAACAGCGATTCAGGGACCTGCCTCACGGCGCCAGTTTTAAGCAAGCCGCTCTGCTCGATCATCCGATGGCAATCGGGGATGTCGCGGGAAAATATCCCCAGGCCATCTGCGACCTGGAGGAAACGAACGTGATATTGCGCGTGATCACTCAGGGCCAAGCATGGATCTGAGGAGAGATATATCCGTTTCCCAGCGGTCAAAGGTATCTCCTTCAGAATCTCGGAGACGTCTTGAATAACAAGCCCAAACTCCCCGGACTTCTCGATAAGCTGAATTTTCTGAGGATCATCTGTCACGAAGAAGCCGGCTTCGAACTTTACCCTGTTGCCGATCACCAAGCTTGGAAACCTCAGGCAGCAAAAAATCCGACGTTTTCCCGGGGCTTGCGTTTTTTCGTTTGACTTGCCGTAGACGTGCCAGACTCGTTTCGGGCGGCCGCCGGAGAGACCAGAGGGCTCCGTGGTACAGGCGATTTTTTTGGCAGATTGCAGGCGGGCCAGAACGCCATCGATCTCCGCAGCGTTGCGATTGCGAAGAAAGAGCCCGTGTATCTGGCTCTGAGTGAGTGGGCCTTTTTTTGTTATCGCGCCTAAAAGCGCCTGCGCCATCGCGTCGTCTTGAATACCCGTTCTAAACGTTTTGCATGTTCCCCCCCTTTTCTTACCCAATTGCGGATTTCATCTTTTCTGATACGTACCAGCTCTTACTGAGGCCAGGCTCAAACGTGATTAAGCGCAATAGCAAGCCCTTGCTTGATCTCGTCGCGGCGCCTTTGTAAATCCGAGAGTTCTGCCGCCAGAGCATCTCTTTGCGCGTGCTGTTCGATTATGATTCTTTCAAGCGAATCAATTTCCGCTCGGGTTTTTTCCAGAGAGTCTCGGTGCTCGGCTTCGAGATCGGCCTTTCGCTGCCTCGCCGTTTCTTCGGCTGATGCGGTGTTTTTCCTAGCCCTCTCTATGGCGACGGCCGCGTCTTTTTTCGCAGCCATTGCCCGCTTGGCCGCCTCAGTCTCTTCGGCTTGGCATTGCGCAATAGTTCGCTCGTGATTCGCCTTTGCTTCTTCTGCGAGCCGCGGCGTATTCCTGAGGATTTCTTCAGACCTAATTACCGCAGTTACAGCGTCTACCAGTTCCGCCAAAGGCCTTCTGAGCTTCTCCTGTTCCTCGAGCCGGAATTTAATAACCGTCAAAGCGTCCTGTAGGTTCATATCGTTTCCTTTCTCGTGTAATTTATTGTCGTTTCCTTATCCGGTGAAGTATTGCCGCATCCAGTTTTCACCGTCGGCAATCGCGGGATTGTCGTTAGCGACATCGCTGTTATTGAGCTGTGCGAACTGCGGCCCAGGTCGCGCTAATGGATGCTTCTCGAAGTACGTCTTGCCGAGCGGCGGGCCGTTGCGCGTATACTGCGGCTCGGCAATCTGACCGAATGGACCGTAAGCCAAAAACGGCGCAAAATCTGATAGCCGCAAATTTTTTATAAATTCGTCGTAGTTGTACACAGCCTATCCTCTCCCTACTGTTTCAACTTCCGCATCATCCGCGCCAATTTGAGCTTTTTCGCATGGAGCATTCGCAGTTCCTGTTGTTCTTTCTTAGAAAGTTGGGGCCACAGCGGGTCGGCGACAATTTTCGTCAGGGGGGCAATCGGGAAGCTTGGTCGTGACCATGTGATCATTGGGGCCTCCGGTCGCTGATACGTATCAAGGATTTCATTGCCTCACCCTTGAGCCCGGCCCAAAGGCTAGTTTTGTTTCATGGATTTTTCGTAGCGTCTGTGCGTCTTTGCTTTTCAAGAATTCCAATTCATCGGCATAGAAAACCGCGAGCCCATCGCCGGGATTGAAGGAATCATCGAGCGAAAACCAGATGTCGGCGCCTAAAACCTCGCTAGCAATCAGAACGGCGACAATCCGGCCTTCGGTGGGGTCAGCCGTAACGGCCTTAGGCGCCGCGTCGTGGGGAGTTGGCTTGAGCCCGGCTTGAATTTTTTTGGCTAACTCCAAGTAACTCATCTTTCTGTAGCTACCTTTTTGCGCTTTCTTCGCTTTTTGCGCACCTGCACCAGATTGTTTTTGGACGCCCACCGGTGGCCATGGTCTCGCGTCTGGCCTTTCCAGCCATTTGTAGGGCATTCAGTGCGCGCTGAATCTCATTGGACGGTACGTGCCTTCCGAACAGGTTGTAGATGTCGGTCTCGGGCATATCCATCTCATCGAGAGCGGCTAAGATCCGATCGGCGGTGGGATCGCCGCTCATCTCGCCGAAGATCGCCATGGCGGATTTCTCAGCGTAATCCCACAGAGCTAAAGCCGCGGCTAGGTGCGCTCAATGCCGACGATCTCGAAACCGTCTATCAAGGCGTAGATACAAGCCAGCCGCATAACCTGTGCTTCGGCCCTACCTAGGACACGGCCGATAAGCCCAGGCTTACCCTCGCTCAATGCGGGATATACGCCGGCCCAGACCGTCTCTGCCTCATCCGTTCGGACCATCTCTCCGACGTGACGCGCTGCCGCAACGCGGTCTTGCAGCTTTTGTATCAACGGGGAAAGGATTTCATCCGGAATCCCAACAGGGTTAGGAATGCACTTCGGACCATCAGCCAGATGAAACGGTTGGCGAATCCGTTGGCCTGCTCTGTTTCGGTGAGATAGCGGAGTAACTCCTCGTGTGTGATGTGGCCAATGATTGAAATGTGTGCACCGGTCGCTCGAATAGGGTTGCTTTTCGTTAGGGGGTGAAGATTGCCGGAATCCCACGCCTGACGGACGATTGCGGAAAGGATATTACCATCGCGTCCCATCACCTTGAGTGCCTGGGAAAGCTCCTCTTCGATAAGGAGCAAACGCTTATCGGCAACACCTTCGTCGACGAGCACATCCTCGTAGTCAACGACGCGGCCCTCATCGGCAAGCGCGATTTGTCGGGAGAGGTCGCGGCATCGTGCACCGATCAACAAGTGCTGCTCGTTTAACCATGCCACCAGCAGCGTGGCGGCCTTCCTATGGGGCGACACCCTCGGTGTCGATCGGCGGCTGTCGGACTCGATACCCAGGGCGCGCTTGGCTTCAGGAAATGTTAGGCCGTCCAGGCGCATGATGAAGTCAAAGACGTCACCAGACTCGCCACAACCGAAACAGTAGAACAAGCCCTTCGCTTCGTTGACTGAAAATGAAGGGGTCTTATCTTCGTGAAATGGACAGCGGCCGACGTATTCTTTGCCGGTCTTGTGCAGGTGCACGTGCTGGCCCACGACTTCGGTGATGGAAGGCTTAATCATTTCGTTGCCTCGGCGCGAGTCGTAACATCGACGAGTTTTTCTGGCAGGATGGGTGCGTCGCTTCGCTGGGTAGCGAAGCCAATCTTCGATGTCTTTTGCGTCGAAGCGAACATGGCCATCGATTGTCAGGAACGGAATCTCGCCTCGGCGGGCCAACACTACGACGCGGTTAGCTGAGAGACGGAGGAGTTCGCCAACCTCGTCGGGGGTTAAGAGTTCAATTGCTGCCACGCCGTTATTCTACGACGCGGGAACTCTGGAGACGAAGAATTTTGTGATTGAGGTGAGGGAAAAAAGGTAAACGAACGGGGGGTTGAGTGTTAATTTACCTTTTCGCGGAAAGGGAAGGCCCTGGAGGCCTGAACCGTCTGCTCAAAGCGTCTTATTTCAGCTTGCCACCGAAACCCTTGTTCCTCGAGCTGTTTCTTGAGTTTATTGACTCTGCTCGTTGCATTTCGTCGCGGGTGATCAATTTTGCGATGAGAGTTTGTCTTGGAGAACTCTCATCAGATTAAATGCTAATTCGAAGTGGGGGTCTCCTCTCCTTGTTTTTGTCCCTGTTTTTTCCCGTAGATGTTCCGTGATAAAGAGGAGAAATATTGAGCCTGCGTCATCACGCCTTTTGGTTCCCCCGTTCACAAAGATTGAAGGCCAAAAAAGGGATATTAATGTCTCCTTCTGGGAATGGGAGAAAATCCCTCGCCTTTAGGCGAAGCCTTGAGGTAAAACGTCCATGTGCAGATATATCGGACGACGAGTCACACGAAATACGATTTGAAGTACCACTTGGTACGGATTACCCAATACCGCCGGGCGGTGCTGAGTGGGGCGGTTGGGGCGCGGGTGCGCGAACTGGTGCGAGAGATCTGTAGAGCGAGGGATATCGAGATAGTGAAGGGGCATGTGGGCAAAGACCATGTCCATTTGTTTGTGTCGGTGCCGCCCTATCTGTCGGTGAGTAAAGTGATGCAGTACCTCAAGGGTAAGACCAGTCACAAGTTGCTGATGGAGTTCGCGCACCTGCGTCGGCAATTTTGGGGCAGATATTTGTGGGCCAGGGGGTACTTTGCAGCGAGCAGCGGTAATGTAACGGACGAAGTGATTCTGCAATACATAGCAACACAGGGGCAGGAACCGTCCGAGGCCGACGAGGATTTCAAGATTGAAGAATAGTTTCATCGGATCTTCAGCCGTCTTTAGACGGAAAGGAACCCACCGCCTTAAAGGCGGTGGTCTTCAGTTTTGTAGCCCATTCTCCCTGCTCGGGCGTTATCTTGGCAAAACCGACAGCCGTAAGGAGATTAGAAGTGCCCGAATAGTCGGACTCGTTTATCGCTGCATCCCAGTCTTCTGGGAAGCCCTTCATATGTGCGAGGGGCTCTAAAAGCCTGTTGGATGATCGATCTCCCTTCATCATACGGGATGTCGATATTTGTAGTGGGATTTATGAGGCCATTCTTTTTTAGAGCTTGGATAGTCGAGAGAATTACGCGAAAACTGTAAATTCGCGACCTCCGTTAGCCGCAACTTTCCACCAGGATGCGAGTTAAGAAGACCTTGAAATTCTTTTCTCCAGCGACGTTTGCGATCCGCTAATCTTTTCTTTGTCTCGATCACACACGAACGCACCGTGTTCGCAAGCGCAAGCATGCAGCAAAGCGCGAAGATGACATCCAAATCCGCTCCGAGGGCGGAAAACTTCTCGAGGCGCCGAAGTAAGGGATGATTGGGATCGAATCCCCTAGCGTTCAACCAACTGTCGAAGACCTTATTTTGAATCATCACGGCAGGACTCATGCTCGCTTGCGTCTTGATGTCGGGGCGGCTACACCCTCGGCTCCACGGTTATCCTCTCCACCTTGATCTTGCCGGCGTGCTTCTCGGCCTGGGCAAGGTCGTACTGCATCTGCAGCCCGAGCCAAACCTCAGCGCTAGACCCAAACGCCTTGGAAAGCCGTATGGCCATCTCTGGGGAAATGGCGGCCCTCTCATTCACGACGTTGTTGAGCGTTTGGCGCGTCACTCCAAGGCGCTTGGCTGCTTCTTTTACCGTCAATCCTAACGGCTCAATGCACTCCTGGCGGACAATCCGGCCGGGGTGCGGTGGTTTCTTCATACGCATCTCGATCTCCTCTCTAGTGATAGTCGATGTAGTCGACATCGTAGGCGTCACCTTGCTCGAAACGAAAGATGACGCGCCAGTTCGCCCGGACAGTAACGGCCCAGAAGCCTCTAAGATCGCCAGTCAGGGGGTGCAGTCTGAAGCCGGGCAGGTTCATGTCTTCGGGCTTCCGGGCTCGATTGAGGACCGCGAGGATATTCTCTACTTTCTGTCTGTGATCGGCGCGGATCCCTTTGGATTCCTTGAAGCCTCGAATCACGGTTTATGCTTTACGCTATCATAAAAGTGTGACAAGCGTCAATTGTCACACCAGGGCTTTTTCTGAAGTCGAGCATGCGCGGGTCGCTTAAAAAGTTCAGCTTGACCACCCGTTGCCCTTCGCGGTATATAGCGCCAATTCTATTCTTTCCTCTTTTGATCAGTCAGCTGGATGCGCAAAAAGGATGAGGGCGTTGACCAAGGAGGGTCACAATGAAACGACTTCTTGTAGTTGCTCTTTTTCTTTCCGCCTGTGCCACCACGACGCCAAAACTCGACATAGAGCGGAGCCTAAACCGTGAAACGCAAGCCATGGACGTTGCCCTAGGCAATCTTGATTGGGAAGCTTTCAATACCTCCCTCGAGCGCTTTCGGAAGGACTATTACGCTATCATCGGCAAATCCCCAGCCATCGACGCCTATGTTGAAGCACGAAGAAACCACGGGTGGGTATATTACCAGATGCCAAAGGCCGAGAAGGAATCGCTTTCGATAGAGCCGTACTATGGTCCTTTCCGGCTGGCCGATGCGCAAATAGCGGAACTGATTCCACGACTCAATTACGAGATCGATCTGGCCCAGAGAACCGCCGATGCAGAACGAGCTAGATCCATGGCCATCATGCAGGGGATGATGGCTGGGGCTGCGCTCAGCAACGCCCTGGCTCCACCGGTATATACAACTCCCGCTCCCGCGCTCGTCCCGACTCAGACTCAAACCAACTGCACTGTTCTTCCTGCCGGCCGCAATACGGTCACGGGTCAGTCGTACGGTTCTTACGTGTACTGCCGATAGAACCATCGCCCAACCCGTGAAGATCTCGAACGCTCCCGCATTGAAAGAGCCCTCGCGGGACTTCAGCGTGCGGTCGACCACCGCCGGACAGAAGACGTCTGCTACGGGAGAGGCATTTCGCGGCATTTTCGTTTCTGGAGATGCGGGCTGGTGAAAAATGGCTGTTTGAGCAATTTCGAAAAGCGCTGGAGGATCCCGGGATGGGATGGAACCAAGCCGGAAGCCCGCTGGCAGATGCTCAATGCTTCGCTGAATGCAATCAAGAGAGTGGTTTCGGCGATTAAAGGTTCTAATCCTTCTCAGAAACCCGTGCCTACTACTACGGAACCGGGTGACCTGAGGAGCTCAGAGAATGGAGTACGGATGAGCCTGGAAGGCGACATCAATGCTCAAAGATCCAAAATGCTTCCGAACCAGTCTGGAACCGTTAGGTTTGAACTGAATGGGTTTCAAACGAACACCAATGCAGATAGACTACGACTCGCTATTCGGCTCGTTGTCAAATAACAAGAAAATGCATTATGAGCATTCTGGCGAATGACCGCCTCACGCAGCTTTCGTTCTCGGTATACGAGAACAAGGGCGTATTCGCGCTCTTGCTTGGTTCCGGCCTCTCTCGCGCCTCCGCAATCCCGACAGGCTGGGAGATTACCCTTGACCTGGTCCGCCGTGTCGCCGAGGCGCAGGGCGTCGAGCCCCAGCCTGATTGGGCGCAGTGGTATCGCGACACGGCGGGAGAGGAGCCGAACTACTCCGACTTGCTTGAGGAACTTGCGTCCTCCCCGGATGAGCGCCGCTCGATTCTCCACAGCTATATCGAGCCGAGCGAGGAAGATCGCGAGGAGGGAAGAAAAATTCCCACAGCGGCACATCGGGCCATCGCCGAACTACTCCGCGCCGGCTACATCCGCGTCATTATCACAACCAACTTCGATCGCTTGCTAGAGAACGCCCTGCGCGAGCGTGGTATTGAGCCAACGATTGTCGCGTCGGTTGATGCTTTGCAAGGTGCAGAGCCTATCACGCACAGCGCCTGCTATATCTTCAAGCTTCATGGCGACTACAAGGATGCCCGCATCCTCAACACGGACGAGGAGCTGAGCGGTTACCCGCCCGCATATAACGGTTTGCTCGATCGGATCTTTGATGAATTCGGCCTGATCGTCTGCGGATGGTCGGGGCAATGGGATCATGCCCTGAGGGCGGCTTTCCTGCGCGCCCCCAACAGGCGCTACCCGGTTTATTGGGCTATGCGCGGAGAGCTTGGCGCGGGAGCTGACGAGCTCGTCAATCATCGCCGCGCGCGCGTAATCGAAATCACCGATGCCGACAGTTTCTTTTCTGCGCTTTCAGAGCGCGTCCATACGCTGGAACAGAGTCATAGGCAAGATCCGCTGAGCGTTGAACTGTTGGTCAACAGCACCAAGCGGTACCTTGCCAAACCGGAATACCGCATTCAGCTCGATGAACTCTTCACGGGCGAAACTGAACGTCTAATGGCCCTGCTTGACGCCCCTGAGCTCCAGGCAGGCGGAGGCTGGCACCAGGAAGAATTCCGCGCACTCGTCAGGCGATACGAAGCGGCAACCGAACCGTTGGCCCGGATGGCGGGTGTCCTTGGCCGTTGGGGCGATAACTCCGAGGTTTCGATCGTACTTGATCTCGTGCGCGCCATCCGCTCGCACGCGGATAAGATCGGCAACGGCCTTACCGTCTGGCTGAATCTGGCTTCTATCCGGCAGTTCTGATATTCGCCGCCTATGGCATTGGTCTGACCCGGGCCGAGCGGTGGCCGATCCTTCATACCTTCCTTTCGGCCGAATTGACCCGCCAGTACCATGAACCGCAGCGCATCGTGGAAACGTTCTTTCTGTCGTGCTGGCAGGGCGCGGAAAATAATGTTTGGCAGCAGATGGAAGGGCTTGAGCAGCACAAGACTGTTCTCAGCGATTATCTGCTGGCGGTGTTTACGCATTGGGCAAAGAGCTTCGCCGGCATTTCTCCTGAATTCGAGGTGCTCTTCGAACGGTTCGAAATCCTGACATCGCTCGCGTTTTTGGATTCTGCCGAAAAGGCGCAGATTGAAGCGGCGCTCACGAATCCGGCTTCGGGCAACTGGTTCTGGATGCCCGTCGGGCGCAGCGGCTGGCATGAGAGTGTCCGTGTCCGGCTAATCAAAGAGATCGAGACCCAGCGCATGACAAAGAATCTACTAGGGGCCGGTTTTTCCCGCGGCAGCGAAGATCATCTTAAGCTTTCCCTTGCCAATTTCGGCCGCATCGCAGCCAGGATGCGGTGATAGCCATTTCTCTCGTTCATAGGCCGAGGGAGGTGAAAGCGGTGGATCCCAGTCCCCGCGGAGGTGGCGCCGTCGACGGCTTTGCAGCTACCGCAGAGCAGTCCCAGCGGTGATCTGATACGTATCAGGGAATTGACCGAGCGGAGGCAACCCGGAAATCGCGTCTTTTTAAGGGTTGGAAAAAGTTGGAAAGGGGTCGCCAGGCGCAGGATATTTGAAAGGGGGAGAGGAAATGAAAAAGTTG
>Ga0184626_10000069_pt1 | contig 22361 bp, 22 predicted proteins | sample PLM3_60_b1_FD_133142 | JGI IMG/M metagenome (GOLD analysis project Ga0184626, IMG submission 133142) | Groundwater sediment microbial communities from an aquifer in East River, Colorado, USA - PLM3_60_b1 | ecosystem: Environmental > Terrestrial > Soil > Riparian zone | place: USA: East River... | reverse complement strand
GACCTACCGCTTACAAGGCGGTTGCTCTACCTCTGAGCTAACCCGGCTTTATCCCTTTATTTCAGCTGGTTGTAGCAAACCATGAAGGCGAGAAAAAGGGTTTTCGGACCGGGGCCTACGACAATGGTCGGGCCGCCGCCCGCGGCCGGCTTCAGCCTTTGGCATTGATCTGCATGGCGTCGAGCAGGGCGATGGCGCGCGACAATGACGCGCCGGTCGCGACAACCATCTGCGGCAGCACCATCCATTCCAAGGTCCAGGCGGCGCCGGAACGTTCCATTTCATGCACCAGCGCTTGATGCATGCCCGATAGCTGGACCGCGTTAAAGCGGGCTAGCGACACCAGCATCTCCGCCAGAACCGGATTGGATTTGTGGATCATGGCGGAGGACCGGCCGCCGCCGGCAATCGTCACTTCGCCCACCTCGTTTTGCGCCAACAGCGCAATATCCTGCCCGATCTTGCCGAGGGCGCCGGTGAGTAGCGACAGCCAGCCGGCGAATTCCGCCAATGTATCCCGTGCGGTGTGCCAGGAGTTCGCCGGCGCGGCCAGGCCAAGCTCCCGTGCCAGTGCTGTGACGAGCGCGGGGCCCTTGTCGCCCAGCTTGTCCAATGTGCCGACTGGCCCACCCAACTGCACGACCAGCAGGCGTGGCTTCAGCCCCTGGAGACGCGCATGATGGCGCGTCAGCGGCGCGCGCCAGGCGGCGATTTTGTCGGCCCAGGTGATCAGCAAGGCGCGCTGCATGCGCGTCCGGCCCATGAGTTTCTGGGTGCCATGCTGCCGCGACAGCTCGCTTAGCCGATCATCGAGTTTGCCCAGGCGCGCTTCGAAGATATCGAGCACGGGCGTGAGGCGCAGGACGAGGCTGGTGTCGAGCACGTCCTGGCTGGTGGCGCCGAAATGCACATGAACGTCATCGGGCGCGCCGACCGCGCGCCGCAATTGGCCCAGCCATTCCGGAACCACCACGCCGTCGCGCGCGGCAGCCTGCGCCAGTGCCGCCTCATCCGGTTTGAAGGAACCGGCCGCCTGAGCAATCGCGGCCGCAGCCGTGCCTGGAATGATTCCCGAATCCGCTTCGACTTTCGCCAGCGCCGTCTCGAAATCCAGCATGCTCCGCAGTTCGGCCTCGGGTGAAAAATGAACCGCCGTTTCCCCGTCGCCGAGCAGCGCGCCCAGCCAGGGATGATCGAAGACTGAAATGCTCATTCCGCAGTCTAGACGGCTTCCAGCGCGATAGCGATGCCTTGACCGACGCCGATGCACATTGTTGCGAGAGCGCGCTTGGCCGACCGCAACTTGAGTTCGAGCGCGGCTGTGCCGGTAATCCGCGCGCCGGACATGCCCAGTGGATGGCCGAGGGCGATCGCGCCGCCGTTGGGGTTCACATGACCGGCGTCTTCCACAATCCCGAGTTCCCGCAGCGTCGCCAGGGCTTGGCTGGCAAAGGCTTCGTTCAGTTCGACAATGTCGAAATCGGCTGGCTTCAGGCTCAACCGCATGCAGAGCTTTTTGGTGGCCGGCGCGGGGCCGATGCCCATGATCCGCGGCGGCACGCCGGCGGTTGCACTGCCCAACACGCGCGCGATCGGCGTCAGCCCATGGCGGCGCGCCGCAGCTTCTGAGGCCAGGACGAGCGCGGCGGCGCCGTCATTGACGCCGGCCGCATTGCCCGCCGTGACCGTGCCGTTCTTGCGAAACGGTGTCGGCAGCGCCGCCAGCGCCTCGAGCGAGCTATCGGCCCGTGGATGCTCGTCGCGATCCACCAGACTCGGATCGCCCTTGCGGCGCGGGATGGAGACCGGCGCGATCTCCTGCGCCAGGCGCCCGTTCGCCTGGGCGGCAACGGCGCGCTTCTGCGACCGCAGCGCGAAAGCGTCCTGATCCGTACGCGAGATATTGAAATCCTCGGCCACGTTCTCGCCGGTTTCTGGCATGGAATCGACGCCGTACTGCGCCTTCATCAGGGGATTGACGAAGCGCCAGCCGATGGTCGTGTCGTAGATTTCGGCGTTTCGAGAGAAGGCGGTGTCGGCTTTCGGCAGCACGAACGGCGCGCGCGACATGGATTCGACGCCGCCGGCGACGATCAGCTCCGCCTCGCCCGCCTTGATCGCGCGGGCCCCGGCGATGACGGCATCCATGCCGGAACCGCAGAGGCGATTGATCGTGGTCCCGGTCACCGATTGCGGGAATCCCGCCAGCAGCAGCGCCATGCGCGCGACATTCCGGTTGTCCTCGCCCGCCTGGTTGGCGCAGCCGAAGATCACGTCGTCGACCGCCTGCCAATCGAGCCCGCGATGGCGTGTCATCAGCGCTTTCAGCGGATGGGCCGCAAGATCGTCGGTGCGCATCGAGGACAGCGAGCCGCCGAAGCGGCCAATGGGCGTGCGGACATAGTCGCAGATGAAACTCTCGGTCATCGTGATCCTTTGCCGCTATGGGCCGCTTTCGTGCGCGCCTGCAGATCGCGCAGCGTGTTCAGCTCGAGCTTGCTGGGTGGCGGCGTTTGTTCGAGCTGGGCGGCGAACTTGACCTTCCAGCCGCAGGCCTCCTGTACCTGCTCGCGCGAGACGCCGGGATGGAGCGAGGCGACGGTGAATTCCTTGGTCTCCGGATCGGCCTGCCAGATCGCCAGATCCGTGATCAGCAAGGTCGGCCCCTTGGTGCTGAGACCGAGCTTCCTACGTGCGTCACCGCCATCGCCGTGGCCGAAGGAGGTGACGAAATCGATCTTCTCCACCATGGAACGCTTCGTTTGCGCCATCGTAATGAACACCTGCCCGCAGGAACCGGCAATCTCCGGCGCGCCGCCGCCGCCGGGCAGGCGGGTCTTCGGATGATGGTAATCGCCGATCACCGTGGTGTTGATGTTGCCGAACTTGTCGAGCTGGGCCGCTCCCAGGAAGCCGACGGAAATGCGGCCGCCCTGCAGCCAATAGCGAAACATCTCCGGCACCGAAACGGTGCAGAGCGCGGTATCGCAGAGTTCGCCGTCGCCGATCGATAGGGGCAGAGTATCGGGCGCCGTGCCAATCGTTCCCGATTCATAGATCAGCGTGATGTCGGGCGCATGGGTCAGCCGCGCCACGTTGCAGGCGGCGGAGGGAGCGCCGATGCCGACGAAGCAGACATCGTCGTTCTTCAGGGCGCGCGCGGCGGCGATGGTCATCATCTCGTTTGGCGTGGCATCCATGCTACGCGCTTCCTACAAGCCGGCAATGCGGCCGGCAAAGACGTCCGGCCCGACATCGAGCACGTTGGCTTTCATCCAGGCGGCGAAGCGCGTGCGATCGGCGGAGATCTCGTCCCAGGCGAGATAGGCGGCGTTATCCCGTTCGTACCGGCCATGGGCATAGGACGGATGCGCGCCGCCAGTCACTTGGGCGATCGCTGCTACCGTCCAGCACGGCAGGATGCAGGCGTTCGGATGAACATCGTCGAAGTCAGGCACGATCTCCTCGACCGTGACCACGGCGCGCCTGGCGGCGAGAACCGCCTCCTTCTGGACGCCGATGATGCCTTCGACCAGCACGTCGCCGCGCGCGCTCGCCTTCTGCGCATGGATGAATGTCACGTCGGGCCGGATCGCGGGGACCGCGGCCAATTCCTCTCCGGTGAAGGGACAGGCGACCGACTTGATGTTTGGGTTGACCCGCTTCAATTCGACGCCGCGATAACCGCGAAAGATCGCGCAGGGCAATCCTGCCGCGCCCGCTTCATAGGCGTTGGCCATTGCCGCGTGACTATGCTCTTCGATCTCCGGCCGGTTGGGCCATCCATTCTCGATGGCGTCCCGCAGCCGGCGCAGCAAGCCGACGCCCGGATTGCCGGCGTAGGAGAAGACCAGCCTTCGCGCCATGCCCATGCCGACCATCTGGTCGTAGACCAGATCGGGCGTCATGCGGATCAGCGTCAGATCCTTGCGGCCCTGGCGAATCGCCTCATGGGCGGCGGCGTGGGGGATTAGATGGGTGAAGCCTTCGAAAGCAACGATATCGCCATCATGAAGATTCTCTGCGACGGCATCCTTCAGACTCAGAAATTTCGCCATGCCCGCCGCCTTAGAAGTCGAAGAAGACCGTTTCCTTGTCGCCCTGCAGATGAATATCGAAATGATAGACCGCGCGGCCGGCCCTTGCATCCTTTTGCGCGATCAGGGTGGCGATCAGGTTGGGCTGAGCCACGGCTTTCAACACCGGGTCCGACGCGTTGGCCACATCTTCGTCGGGGAAGTACATGCGCGTCTGCAGATGGATGTTGATGCCGCGCGCGAAGATGGAGAAAGAGATGTGCGGCGCCTGCGGCCGCCCATCGCGAAAAGGCGCCGCCCCCGGCTTGATTGTCTCAAACCGGAACAGACCAGTTTCGAAGTCCGTGGCAGTGCGGCCCCACCCCGAGAACGCGGCTGTCCCATATTGGCCCTTGGCGTCGGCCTGCCAGATTTCCAAGATGGCATCCGTCACCAGCGCGCCGGCACCATCATAAATAAAACCTTCGATAGCGATGGGTTCGCGGGAATGTCCGACGTCGATCAGGATGTTCAACCTTTCCTGCGGCCGGACCTTGAGCCCGGCGACCGCGGGGAGGGTGCCGATATGGATGAAGGGCCCGGCGGTCTGCGACGGCGTCTCCTTCAAAGCGGGCGCGGCCATCTCAGTTCCCTTCTGGCCGGTTCTCGAAGAAGGTAGACCGGCGACCGCGCAGCACGATATCGAAGCGATAGACCAGGCTGTCGAAAGGAATCATGTTCTCCATATCGAGCTTGCCGATCAGGGAGTCGATCGCCGTCGGATCCTTGATCGTATTGACGATCGCGCAGCGCCGGATCAGCGGATCGCCCTCGAAATAGAGCTGCGTCACCAGCCGCTGCACAAAGGCGTGCCCGAAGATGGAAAAATGGATATGCGCCGGCCGCCATTCGCAACCATTGTTGCGGAAGGGGTAGGGCCCGGGCTTGATGGTGCGAAAGGAATATGTGCCTTCGGCGTCGGTGATGCAGCGGCCGCAGCCGCCGAAATTCGGATCGAGCGCCGCGACGTACTGATCCCGAACATGGCGGTAGCGGCCTCCGGCATTGGCCTGCCAGATTTCGATCAGCGTTCCGGCTACCGGCCGAGCATTCTCGTCCAGCACTTTTCCGTGGACGACAATGCGTTCGCCCATGGCCGCGCCATCGGCCGAATGGTTGCGGATCAGGTCGCTATCGAGCGGGTCAAGCATCCCGTGACCGAAGACCGGGCCGGTCATCTCGCCTTCCGATTGCGGCAACGAGAGCAGAGCGCGCCGCGGCGCCCGCAGCACCGTCGAGTTGTAGCCGGGCGTATTGGCGGGTGGATGCCAGCTGCGGTCGCGCGGCAGGAACTCCGCTTGATTGCTCATGCCGTTTTTTCCCGGCCGGCTCTTTTTGCCGGCGCCTTCCGCCGCGTCCGCTTCATCTCGCCATAGACCTGCTTGATGATCTTGATCGCGCGATTGGCCGCGGGCACGCCGGCATAGATCGCGACATGCATCATCGCCTCGCGCAAATCTTCCTTGGTGGCCCCGGTATTGCGCGTCGCGCGCACATGCATCGCCAGTTCCTCGTCATGGCCGAGGGCAGCCAGCAGCGCGACGGTGACCATCGACCGCTCGCGCTTGCTCCAATGGGGCCGCGACCAGACCGCGCCCCAGGCGCCTTCAGTGATCAGCGCCTGGAACGGCGCATCGAAGTCGGTCTGGTTCGCCTCGGCACCGTCCACATGGGCGTCGCCCAGCACGGCGCGCCGCGTCTCCATGCCCTGGGCGAACAGGCGTCGCTGCTTCGGTCGGTCAGGCAAGCGCGGCCTCCGTCATGAAATTGCAGGTCCAGCCGCCATGACTCGAGGCCGCTGAACATAAGGCAGAGCGGATTTTGGCCGTGACATTCGGTTATGTATAATGACCAATTGTGCGCGAAGCATAAGCGTTTCGATATATCTGGCGGGGATAAGCATGTCGATCGACCAGCGCGTCAAGTACCGTCACCTTCAATGCTTCCTGGAAGTAGCCCGGCAGCAGAGCGTCGTAAAGGCGGCGGCGGCGCTCTCGGTCACCCAGCCCGCGGTCTCCAAGACGATCCTCGAACTCGAACAATTGCTGGGCGTGGCTCTGTTCGAACGGCGCGGGCGGGGCGTCGTCCTCACCCGCTTCGGCGAGGTCTTCCTGCGCTATGCCGGGGCCAGCATCACCGCCCTGCGCCAGGGCATCGACTCCATCACCCAGGCCCGCACTAAAGGCGGCCTGCCGATCAAGGTCGGCGCGCTGCCGACCGTCTCGACACGGGTCATGCCGCTGGCCGTGCATCTCTTCAAACAGGAGAACATGGGCACTGTCGTGCGGGTGGTGACCGGACAGAATTCCGTGCTGCTGTCGCAGTTGCGCACCGGCGATCTGGATCTCGTCGTCGGGCGTCTGGCCGATCCCGACCTGATGACCGGCCTCAGTTTCGAGCATCTCTACTCCGAATTCGTGTCCTTCATGGTGCGGCCCGGCCATCCGCTGCTCAGCTTGAAGCCGTTCGATCTGCAGAAATTCACCGAGTACACGGTGCTGATGCCGACCGAAGGATCGATCATCCGGCCGATCGTGGAACGCTTCCTGATCGCCAACGGCATCGCCACCATCCCCGACCAGATCGAGACCGTTTCCATGGCCTTCGGCCGCCGCTACACGCGGATGACCGACGCGGTCTGGATCATTTCGCGGGGCGTCGTCGCCGAGGATATCGCCGATGGCGTCCTGGCCGAACTGCCGGTCGCGACCCAATCGACCACCGGGCCGGTGGGCCTGACGACGCGCGCCGATATGCCGCCGAGCCTGCCGGCGATCATGCTGATGCAGACCATCCGGGAAGCCGCCGCCAAGCAGGAGCGCTTCACGTCAACAGGTGCACGAGACCGAGCGCCAGGCCGGGAAACAGCAGCACCAGCACGAGCCGCACAACATCGGCGGCGATGAAGGGCAGGACACCGCGATAGGTCTGCGCGATCGGAACATTCTTGGCAATCGCGCTGATGACGAAGACGTTGAGACCAATCGGCGGCGCGGTCAAGCCGATGCCGACCACGATCAGCAGCAGTATGCCGAACCAGATCGCAAGGTCGTCGGGCTGCATGCCGAAATCGAGCGCGGAAACGATCGGGAAGAAGACCGGCAATGTAAGCAGAATCATTGCCAGCTCGTCCATGACGGCGCCCAGCAGGATATACAGCGCGAGTATGGCGGCAAGGACGGCATAGGGCGGCATCCCGAGCGACGTGATGAATTCCGCGGCCTGCATCGGCATTTGCGACAGCGCCAGGAAGGCATTGAAAATTTCTGACCCCATCAGGATCACGAAGATCATGGCGGTGGTCGAGGCGGTGTTCAGGATGCTGGTCTTGAGGGCCGCCCAGCCGAGCGATCCCTGCGCCAGGCCGATCAGCAGAAGCGCGACGGTTCCGACTGCGGCGCCTTCGGTGGGGCTGAATACGCCACCATAGATACCGCCGATCACCAGCAGCGCGACCAGCAGCACCGGCCAGACCGCCTTGAAATGGCGCCAGCGTTCGTGGCCTTCATGCGGATCATGCAATGGTGCCAGCTCCGGCTTGCGCCGCGCTACGACGAAGATGGTGACTAAATAGAAAGCCGTTGCCAGCAGGCCCGGCGCCAGCGCCGCCATGAAGAGCTTGCTGATGTTCTGCTCCACCGTGATGGCGTAGATCACCAAGATGATCGAGGGCGGAATCAGGATGCCGAGCGTGCCGCCGACCGCGATCGTGCCCGTGGCAAAGCCACCTTCATATTTGTGGCGCAGCAGTTCGGGCAGCGCCGCGCGGCCAAAAGTGGCCGTGGTGGCGACGGAGGATCCACAGATCGCGCCGAACGCCATGCAGGCCGCGATCACTGCCATGGCAAGTCCGCCGCGCACGCGGCCCATGATGGAAGCAGCGGCACGGAACAGAGCGGTCGATAGGCCCGATTGCTCCGCCAGCGCTCCCATCAATATAAACAGCGGAATGACAGACAGGGTATAGCTTGCAAACAGGTTATAGGCATTGGTCTTCAGGAATGCGAACAACGCCGGAGCGCTTGAGAGATAAACGTAGCCGAGGCATCCGGTCACGAACATCGCGATGCCGACATGCAGCCGGAGTGCGATCAGCACCAGCATGAATCCGAAACCGAGGAGAGCAATCCAGGTGCCGCTCACGGCTTGGTCCGGAACAGATCGTAAGCGGTGGCCAATGACACGATTGCCAGGAAGGCGCAGCTAAACGCGCCGAAGGCGACGCCGGGCCAGACGGGGATGCGCAGCACCATCGAGACTTCCTGCGAGGCAAAGGTATCCACAGTGCCGCGCGTCAGACAGGCCGCGACCAACGCCATGGCCGCAGCGTAAACAAAGTCCCAGATTCCATCGATGCGCCGGCGAAGGCGAGCCGGCAAATGTGCCGTGAAGGTGTCCACCATGATGTTGCCGCGCACGATCTGGCAATAGGGCAGGAAGGCGAAGACCGCGACAGCCGTGCCGATCTGCGCCAGTTCGAAATCGCCGGGAATCGGTGCCGAGAGCAACCAGCGGGTAAGGACGCTTGCGACGACGACAATGGCAATGACGATGGCGACCGTGCCGCCGACGAGCGCCAGAATCTTCGCAATCGCCCCAAGGATGCGCAACGCACCCGGCGGTCCCCGAGTCGCGCTTGCCGCGATCTCATTCATTCGGGCGTTCCATCCGGCGGATCATGCCCAATGGCGAACGCCGTGTCACCGGCGTCCGCCATGACGCGGTCATGCACCCTCGTACTTCGCCAACAGGCTCTTGGCCGAGTCGATCAGCGCCGGGGCATCGATGCTCTTGCCCTGCATTTCCGCGACCCAGGCGGCCGTGACAGGCTCGGAGGCCGTCATCCAGGCCGCCTTGTCGGCCTCGCTCAGGGTGAGAATGGTGTTGCCCTTCTCCTTGACCATCTTGGCGACGTCGGCGCCCGCCTTGTCCCACATGTTGCCGGCCTCGGTGGCAAAGGTCATGCCCGTGGTGTCGTCGATAACCTTGCGCACATCCTCCGGCAGGCCCTCGTACCTGGCCTGGTTCATGACCAGGAAGAACGAGGCTGTATAGAAGGTCGGCGTTCCCGGTATCTCGGTGTGGAACTTGACGAGCTCATGCAGCTTCACGGCCGGCACGACCTCCCACGGCACGACGGCGCCATCGATCACGCCCTGCGCGAGACTCTCCGGCACCTGCGGCACCGGCATGCCGATGGCGGCGACGCCCACCGCCTTTAGGGCTTCGCCGGCGAGGCGGGTGGGGAAGCGCAGCTTCTTGCCTTGGAGGTCGGCGAGGGTCTCGATCTTTTCCCGGCAATGGATCACGCCCCTATCGTGCGACCAGAAGGCGAGCAACTTTACATCCTTGGTTTCCTCGCCGAGATGGGTGTCCGCATAGTCCTGCGACGCCTTGGAATTCACGATGCCGCGCGGCGAGGCGATGAACGGAAGCTCGAACACTTCCGTTCTCGGGAACCGGCCCGGCGTATAGCCGGGGAGGGTCCATACGATGTCGACCACGCCATCCTTGGCCTGATCGTAGAGCTCCGGCGGCTTACCGCCGAGCTGCATCGACGGAAAGATCTCGATAACAGCCTTGCCGCCCGACAGTTCGCCAACCTTCTTGGCCCAGGGATCGAGCAGCCTGGTATGCACGTTCGACTTGGGTGGCAGAAAGTGGTGGAGACGCAACGTAACTTCCGCCGCATTCGCCGAGCGTAGGCGCAAGACTGTGGGGGCGGCCACAGCCGCGGCACTCATGATCAGGGCACGTCTGGACAAGCGCATGTGATTCTCCTCCCGCGAAGCTGCCCGCTCCGAGGCGAGCGAGCAGTTTTTGTCGATCCGGGCGTCTATCGGCCCATTCACCCAGCGCCATTAGATACCGAGGGATTTGATTATGTATAATGAACAATGAGGCCTCACACATAACTGAAACGATATGTCTGGGCGTCTAGAACGGCAGGCCGACATAGTTTTCGGCCAGCGCCGTCATGGCGGCGCGCGACCCCACGAGATAGTCCAGTTCCGCCAGCTGAACTCGCTGCCCGAAGGGGCCGGCGTCCGGAAGAAGATGCAGGATCGACGTCATCCACCAGGAGAATCGCTCGGCCTTCCAGATCCGGCACAGCGCCCGCGACGTATAGGCTTTGAGGCCCGCCTCGCTGCCGTTGCGGAAATAATCGATCAGCGCCTCCGACAGGTAATGCACGTCGCTGGCCGCGAGGTTGAGACCCTTGGCGCCGGTTGGCGGAACGATATGGGCGGCATCGCCGGCCAGGAACAGGCGGCCGAACCGCATCGGCTCGGCGACGAAGCTGCGCAAGGGCGCGACGCTCTTCTCGATGGAGGGACCAGTCACCAGCCGCGCCGCCGCCTCCGAATCGAGCCGCCGCCGCAGCTCGGTCCAGAATTTTCCGTCCGGCCAATCCTCCGGATGCTCCGAGGCATTGCACTGAATGTAGTAGCGGCTGCGCGTGGGCGAGCGCATGGAGCAGAGCGCAAAGCCGCGCTCGTGATTGGCGTAGATCAGTTCCGGCGAGACCGGCGGCACATCGGCCAGCATCCCGAGCCAGCCGAAGGAATAGACCCGCTCGAAGATTGAGATCGCAGCCTCCGGCACGCTCGGCCGGCTGACGCCGTGGAAGCCGTCGCAGCCGGCGATGAAGTCGCAGGCAAGCTGCTGCTCCATGCCATCCTTTAGATAGCGCAGGCTCGGCGTCGCGCTGTCGAAGCCGCTGAGGCTGACATCCTCCGCCTCATAGACGGTCGGCGCGCCTGCCGCGGCGCGCGCGTCCATCAGGTCCCGCGTCACTTCGGTCTGGCCATAGATCATGACGCTCTTGCCGCCGGTCAGACCGTGCAGATCGATGCGATGCCGCTTGCCCCGGACGCAGAGTTCGATGCCCTGATGAATCATTCCTTCGCGGTGCATCCGTTGGCCGCAGCCGGCCTCGTCGATCAGGCTCACCGTGCCTTGCTCCAGCACGCCCGCGCGGATCCGGCTCAGCACATGCTCCCGGCTGCGGCGCTCCAGGATGACCGTGTCGATGCCCGATTTGTGCAGCAACTGGCCCAGCAACAGGCCGGCCGGCCCGGAGCCGATGATCGCCACTTGGGTGCGTTGCGCCATGCCGAATACCGCCCTTCGCCGGCCGCCATCCTATCCCAACAGTTGGGATATGACGTGCCGCGCGATTGTTGCGCGGCAGGATCGGGCCAACAATCGAAACCGCTTGCCCGACCTATGAAATCTGCGGCCGCAGACATAACCGTTCGGAAAGATTGATATCTGGGTATTGCCACGCCAAGACGGCTTGCCCTGGGGTCGCCAGCGGCAGAAAATGCCCGCCGGTCCGCGGTGCGAGCGGGCCTTTGGATCGGCGGGAGGTCTCGATGAGCGGCAAGTTCCGGGTGGCATGTGTGCAGAATTGCGCCGAGCGCGAGATGGCGCCGAGCATTGAAGCGGTGTCCAAGCTGATCCGCGGCGCCGCCAAGGATGGAGCCGAGCTCATCCAACTTCCGGAAATGGTGACGCTGTTCGAGCCGGACAACGATCTCGTGCTGCAGAAATGCATGCCGGAGGCCCGCGATCCCGGCGTCGCGGCGTTTCGCGCCCTGGCCCGGGAAACCGGCGCCTGGATCATCGTCGGTTCCGTGCTGCTGAAAGAAACTGGCAGCGAAAAGATCGTCAATCGCTGCCTGGTCATCGATTCCTCAGGCGGAATCGTTTCCCGCTATGACAAGATTCATCTGTTCGATGTCGATCTCGCCAACGGCGAGACCTACCGGGAATCGGCCACGGTGCAGGGCGGCGACAGGGCGGTCCTGGCGCCCACGCCCTGGGGCCTGCTCGGCCTGTCGATCTGCTACGACCTGCGCTTCGCCTATCTGCATCGCGCCTTGGCCCAGGCCGGCGCCAGCTTCCTCAGCATTCCCGCCGCCTTTACCCACACCACCGGCAAGGCCCACTGGCATGTGCTGCAGCGCGCCCGCGCCATCGAGACCGGCTGCTGGGTCTTCGCCGCCAATCAGGGCGGCACCCATGCCGAGGGAAAGCGGACCTACGGCCACTCCTTGATCGTCAATCCTTGGGGCGAGATTGTTGCCGATGGCGGCGAGCAGCCCGGCTTCATCATTGCGGAGGTCGATCCCGCCAAAGTAGCGGAGGCGCGGGCCATGGTGCCCGCGCTGCGCCACGACCGGCGGTATCAGGCGCCGGAGCGGCCGGTCGTCGGCCTCGCGGCCGCCGGAGAATAGCCGGAAGGCTTAGCCGCGGCCTATCCCTGCGACAGCTTCCACTGGCCAAGCTCCCTCAGGAAGATGAATTCCCGGATGGTGCCGTTTCTGATCTTCGCCAACAGGAACGCGCGGTCGCCGAAGAAGATGATCTCGTCGATGCTCTCGCGCAGCTTCTCCGGATTCTGCGGCAGATTGTTCAGCAGATCGCTGCGGAATCTCTCTTTGTCCGGCCCTTGAGCCAGGAACGCGACCTCGCTGTTGGCGGCCGCCAAGGATTTGAAACGGTCGACATCGTTCTCCCGCAACGCATCGACCGCCGATATCAGAATCTCGGCCTGGGGGGTTTCCCATGCCTTGCGCTCTTCCAGCGTGTTGGTTGGCGACGACGCCTTGTCGACCAGGACTTCGAACTCGACCGCGAAGGTGGCTTTCTCGCCGGTCCGCTCGCCATCGGAATCGAAGCGGGGAAATGCGCGATTAAGGAAGATCCCGGCGCTGATCTCGTTGCCAAGACGCTCGAAGTCCTCGAGCTGGAAGTTCCGGTTGCCGCGGCGCGTCTTGAAGACCTGATTGGACTCTTCCTTTCCGAGCAGCAGCCGTCCGGTCCAGCGCGGCTTCTTGAGCCCCGGGTCAATCGTAAGTTCCAGACCATGGATCTCGCCGCTGTTGCCCAGTTCCTGGATCTTGGCGATGTCGCCGCGCATCTCGTCCGGGATCGGCTTGTCGGTGAGATAGATCACGACCCGGGGATCTGTACCCGATGGCAGCGCTGCCGCATTCTCATCGGAGCGCGCGGCGCGGTTGAAGCGCAGTTCGTCGATGGCATAGACGTAGTTGAGAACAAACCGGTCATCGCCGACTGTGAGAAATCCGTCGACGGAGTTGGTACCCTCCAGCTCGCCATCGACATCGCGTCCGTCATCTCGGAGCCCGTCGCCCAATTCGCTCATGGCAAATGCAATGGTGGAAAGGAACAGCAGGCTCGGCGCCAGCAGCGCCGGCAGCAGAAACCGATGCAGCGTCATCTTTGACTCCTCCGGGCGGTCGGCGCTTCCGTTCATCCGGAAGTCGTCTCACCGCCACGGTCGGTAGAATCGCACAACCGCGATATCAGGCGCAACAAGCAGGCTCTTGAAAAATATGGTTAATGAGGCGCTGTCGGGCCATGCTTCGGGCTGCTATTGTCGCGCCAACGCCGCAGCTTGCCGATAGGAACGTCCTTCATGTCGCGTCTGGTCTCCCTGCTTGCCGAAGTTCCCCTGTTTCAGCTTCTGGACGCCGATGAGCGCGCCGCGCTCGCGCAGATGATGGAGCAGGCCGACTTCGCCGCCGGCGACATCATCTTCCGCGAGGGAGAACCGGGCGACCGCATGTATGTTGTCTGTTCCGGCGCCGTCGAACTCACCACGACCGACAAGCTCGGACAGAAACTCATTCTGACCACCGCGTCGCGCGGCGACCTGTTCGGCGAGTTGTCGCTGCTGGACCAGGGGGCGCGCAACGCCCGCGCGACGGTGCTGGAGCCGGCCGAACTGCTCGTCCTCGACCGCGCGACGCTGATGGACTTCATCCGCCGCAAGCCCGACGTGGCGCTGGACATGATGGCGGTCATGGGCGGCCGCATGCGCACCACCACCAACCGCCTGCGGCAACTGGCGACTCGCAACGCCAATGAAGAGATGGCGACTAAGGTCACGGCCCTCGAACGGCTCACCGATACCATCGCCGCCTTCAGCGGCAGCCTGATCTTTCTCGCCCTGCACGGGGCATGGTTCCTAGTCTGGATCGCCATCAACACCTTGCCGGGCCTGCCGGCCTTCGATCCGTTTCCGTTCGGCCTGCTCACCATGTGCGTATCGCTGGAGGCGATCTTCCTATCGGTGATCGTTCTGCTGAGCCAGAACCGCCAGGCGTCCAAGGACCGCATCCGTGCCGACGTCGAGTATGATGTGAACCTGAAGGCCGAACTCGAAGTCTCCCACCTCCACGAAAAAATCGACCAGCTACAGGCAGCCCTGCTGAGCCGCTTGCAGCAGATCGAGGCGCGGCTGCGCGGCTGACGGCTCGAGACGACGGCACGGAATCCCCGGATATGAGCGAGTACGATGTCGCCGTGATCGGCGCCGGCGCGGCAGGTCTGGCCGCGGCGCGGACCCTTATCGATCTCGGGCGCCGCGTGATCGTCCTGGAGGCGCGGGATCGCATCGGCGGCCGCGCCTGGACCGAGAGCACGAGTTTCGGCGTGCCCATCGATTTGGGTTGTGGCTGGCTGCACAGCGCCGACGTGAATCCCTGGCGGGAACAGGCACGGCGGCTCGGCTTCACGGTGATCCAGCGGAATCCCGTCTGGCAGAGCCGGGTCGGCAACCGCCGGATCGGCGAGGATGAAAGCGCCCATTGGGACGAAGCCATCGGGCGCTGGTTTGACGCCATCGCCGCCGCCGGCGAAGCCGGCCGGGACGTTCCCGCCTCGACGGTCATCGATGATGGCGAGTTCCGCACCCTGTTTGAATCTATCGTAACCTGGGCCTGCGGCGTCGAGACCCACGAACTCTCTACGCTGGATTATGCCCGCTACCGCAACACCGGGTTCGACTGGCCGGTTCTCGAAGGTTATGGCGCGCTCGTTGCCCGCTATGGCGAAGGCTTGCCTGTGCGCCTGGGTACGCCGGTGAATCGAGTGCGCTGGGGCGGCAAGCGGCTGCGGCTGGTGACGCCCGGCGGCGAGGCCGAAGCGCGCGCCATCATTGTCACCGTCCCGCCCAGCGTCCTGCAGGCCGAGGGTTTGCGCTTCGATCCGCCGCTGCCCGCAAGCAAGCAGGAGGCAATCGCCGCCATCAAACTGGGCGTCGCCAACAAGGTCTTCATCGCCGTCGATGGCGATCCGTTCGGCATGCCCGACAGCAGCTATGGCAGCTCAGGCTATGACCGGCGGCGTGTCGCCGGTCTCATGTTCCGGCCCTTCGGCCAGGATCTCGTCGGCGGCTATCTCGGCGGCGACTTGGCGCAGGAACTGGACGTCGCGGGCGATCGTGCGACCATCGATTTTGTCATCGGCGAGATCGTTTCGGTATTCGGCGCGGATGTCCGGCGTCATCTGGGCAAGGCCGCCGGCACCCGCTGGTTCAGCGACCCCTGGTCCCGCGGTGGCTACTCGGCCGCCAAGCCGGGCAGGGCAGAATCCCGCAAGGTGCTCGCGCAACCCCTCGACAACCGCCTGTTCTTTGCCGGCGAAGCCTGTTCGATCGAAGACTTCGGCACCTGCCACGGCGCCTATCTGACGGGGATCGCGGCGGCCGAAGCCGCTGCGGGCGCGCTGCAATCGCGCTGACAGCGGGTCTCGATTAGATCCGCGGCTTGCGGGGCAGGGAGTCGTTGGTGTCGAACCAGGGGATGCGGTGGGAATCATAGACGTGATGCTTCGGCGCGACCGCTGCCGGATTGTCCAAGGTCGGCGTGTTGATGCTGACGGTACGGACCCGTTTTTGCATCCGGAACAGAATCTGGCAGCCGCAGGCGCCGCAGAATTCCCGCTGTCCCCAGGCCGATGATATGTAGATCGCCGGCTTGCCCTTCACATAGGCGAAGCTCTTCACGGGAACGGTGAACCAGGCCGTGGTGGGCGCGCCCGTCGTGCCCTGGCAATCGGTGCAATGGCAATAGCCGCTGTCCTTGGGTGCGGCGCCGGCGCGATAGCGCAGCGCGCCGCAATGGCAGCCGCCCGTCAGCGGCAGCTTCAGCCGCGCCGGCCGCTTTGCCACGCGCGAGGGTCGAGTGCCCTTGAGTTGAGTCTTTGCCATGATCCGATTTCCTTTTGCGGCCGGCTTAGCCGAGATAGCGCATCAGCACGAAGATGAGCAGGACATAGATAAGCGCCTTGGCGATGAACATCAGCTTGGCGACCAAGGGGCGGTTCTGCCGGGCCAGGACTACCACGCTGTCCGCGCCCGGCTCCTCGATCGGCCGTTCGCCGGGCCAAGCGAGTGTCGGCACGAACCGCCCGAGCCAGCGCATCGTGCGCGCCGGCAGAGGCGGCGGTGACTGAAACAGCGGCACGTCCCGTGGTTTCAACGCCAGCAGGAACAGGAGTCCGCTGGCAAACCCGCCGATATGGGCCCACCAGGCGATCCGCGTCAGGTCCGCCGACGGTTCGCTGCCCGACAACAGGCTGACGTCATAGGCCATGGCGACATTCACCAGAATGGTGAAGCCGACGACCAGCGAGGCCGGCGCCATGACGGGCGCAATGTTAAAGGCCAGGATCAGGATACGGGCACGGGGATGCAGCAGGAGATAAGCGCCCATGACGGCCGAGATCGCACCGCTGGCGCCGATCAGCGGAATCGTGGAACTCCCCAGCGTTCCCTGCACCACCGCCGCGGCCACGCCGCTGAGCAGATAGAACAGCAGGTAGCGCCGATGGCCGAGAGCATCCTCCAGATTGTTGCCGAAGACCAGAAGGGCCAGCAGATTGCTCGCCAGGTGCAAGGGATCGCCGTGAAAGAACATGTGCGTGATGAGACCGGCGAGGCCATGGAATGGTCCGGGCCGGTCGCTCCAGGTCCAGAGCTGATGCGGGTAGAAGGCCAGCGTTTGCCAGGAAAAGGCATCGAACAGCTGCAACACGAACATGACCATGCAAACGACAACGATGACCTGGTTCACCCAGGCGCGCCGGATGCGGCTCAGCGGATTGCCGTCATGGAGGATGATCATGAAACCTCTACTCGATAAGAGACAAAATCCTAGAGCCGGCGAGGGGATCGGGCAAACCGGCTTCCATGGTCAAGCGCAGGGAAATGCCGACCGCGCCGTGCTATGGGTTGGATTGCACAAGATGGGGTTCGCAATGAGTTGTCTGTTGAGATCCGTAGCCATGGCTGCGGCCATTGCCGTTTCCGTGCTGCAAGCCGGCGCGGTTCGGGCCGCCACCACGGTGGAAAGCCTGACGGTCGGCGGCGAAACGCGCAGCTACCGGCTGCATATTCCCGAGGGAGTCCGCGATCCCTTGGCGCTGGTGATCGCCTTTCACGGTCTTCACGGCAACGCGTCGCAAATCGAGAAGTCATCCGGCTTCTCCGAACTCGCCGACCGGGAGAAGTTCATCGTCGTCTATCCCGAGGGCATCGACGAGAAATGGCGCTTCGCCGGGCGCACCGACGCGGATGTGAAGTTCACCCTGGCGATCATCGAAGCCGCCGCCGCGAAGGCACCCGTCGACCGCCGCCGCATCTATGCCAACGGAATGTCCAACGGCGCCATGATGTCTTGGCGCCTGGCCTGCGATGCACCGGATGCGTTCGCGGCATTCGGCTTCGTTTCGGGTGCTTATCTCAGTGTTTGCAATTCGCCGCCGCGGGCGCCGCTGATCATATTCCACGGCACGGAGGATAAGGTCCTGGCCTATGACGGCCGGGGTCGCTTCATGGCAGTGCGGGTTTTCGCCGTCCGGTGGGCGGCGGGCTCAGGCTGCAAGCCCAACGAAAAGGGCGAAATCATCTACCAGAACGGCGACGCCACCGGCGAGCGCTGGCGCTGCCAGACCGGGCACGAGGTCGATCTCTATACGCTGCAGGGCAGGGGCCATTCCTGGCCGGGCTCCAAGTTGCGCGCCAGCAGCAAGGATGTGGATGCTACCGCGGCGATGTGGGCGTTCTTCGCCGCTCACACGAGAAAATAGCGGGTTCTCCCCGGCGGCCCATTCGCTGACTGCGGGCAAATCTGGTCCAACGGGAGGACGGTGTCGAAGCATCCTTGCGGATGGGCTAAGATCGCACGATCCTGGACGAAAGCAGGGGGCGCCGCGATGATCAACGACGTGCCGCTGGTGGTCGGAATTGCGCTATTCGTTGGCGTTGCAATCTTGATAGCGGTCGGACCCTTCATACTCGTCCGGTCGTACTATGCCGCGCTGCTCCCCGAGCGCACGCATGATCTGGCGATCGCGGTTGGCGTTCGGTTGGGTGTTCTGCATGGCCTGATCCTTGCGATCGTCTTCTCGGTCGTTCAGTCCGACTACATAGAGCAGCGCAGACTGATCGCCGAAGAAGCGGCATCGACGGCTAGGGTGTACTTCAACTTGGAGAGGTTCGGCGATCCGGCGGCGGATGCGTTGCGCCTGCACGTCATAGCCTATACCCGCGAGGTGATCGACGGCGAGTGGCCGGCGCTGGAGCACGAGAAGCTGAGCGAGAGAGCCTGGGAAATGTACGATCGGATCTATGATGGCGCCTTGAACCTTGAGGCCCGGACGCCCCGGCAGGAAACGCTGCGCAGTAACATCCTGCTCAGTCTCGACAGGATCAATGATTTTCGGCAGGGCCGGCTGTTTGCCTCTAGTACGCGGTTGCCGGCACTCTTTTGGATCATTGCTGTGCTCGGCTTTCTGATCGTCGCCAGCTTGTTCTACGTCTTCGAGTTCACCCGATTGCATGCGGTATTGCTGGCGGGTTACGCCTCCTATACCGGAGTCATTCTTTATTTCATCTTCGTCATGAACAATCCGTTCTCCGGACCGCCGGCGCTACCGCCGGCGCCATTGCAGCTCCTCTATCACGATGCAATGGCGGATACGCCCGGGTAAGGGCCTCCGATCTCAATGCGCCGCAAGATAGGCGTCGCGCAGCACGGTGGTTTCCAGCTCGGCCTCCTGCAGACGGTGCTTGACCACGTCGCCGATGCTGATGAGGCCGGCGAGCCGGTTGTCTTGCATGACGGGCACATGGCGGATGCGCTGCACGGTCATCTTGACCATCACCTGCTTGATGTTGTCGCCAGGCGCGCAGGTGATGACCTCGCGGGTCATGATATCCGCCGCCTTGCAATCCAGGAGGTCGGCGCCCCGTTCCGCCAGGCCGTTGACGATATCGCGCTCTGACAGAATGCCGTCGATGGTCTCACCGTCGTCGCTCAGGATGACGGCGCCAATGCGCTCCAGCTTCATGCGGCGGATGACGGTGGGCAGCGGGGAATTCGGGCGCATGGTGATCACACGCCGGCCTTTTTCCTTCAGAAGGGCATCGACATTCATCGCGGGTCTCCTCGACAGGACCGCGCAGGCCGCCGCGCAAACGGCGCCCGCGGATGCCGTATTATATGCCCTCCGGAAACGGAATGAAGCAGAGAATTGTTACGCACGGTAACGGACGCAACCTTCGGTTCGCGCTCTCGCAAGGGCACAATCGACGGGGAGGCCATGATCGGTCATTGAAGTCGGCATGGGACCAAATTCCTTGAAATTTCCGGGTGCTTGTGCTATAATTAGCGCTCGCCTGGGGCTATGGCCCGCGGCCTCGATGTTGGACATTGTGAATAGGTTAAACGACTTTGGCGGCGCTCCTGCCGATCCAGCGAGGGAATGACTTGTGCTGATTTCTCGCTTGGCATGGGGTCGATCGCTCAGATTTGCGGTCTTCGCTGGATGCGTACCACTGAATCCATGGGCGCAGCAGATTGTATACTCGTATTCCTACAGGACAAAACCCCTACGACCCCGTGCGCTGGATGCATGGCTCGCCAGCCCTTGCTTCGCGTTTCCCGGCCTTCATGGGGTTGAATTGCGAAAATCCCAGAGCCATGCGCCCGGCGCATAGCGCGACGCCTGGAAGCCTCGCCCCGTCACACCCCGGCGATGGCTTCCACTTTGCTGCCGTCGGAAAAGCGGGCGAATCGGTAGGGCATGGGATCCCGCAACCGCTACGGCGGAGAAGCCCGATACGATCATGCAGCGCCGTGTGATTTCTTTCATGCTCCAGCTTTCCGATGGGCTATCCAACTTGTCGAGGGGTTAGCACAGCCAGCAAATTTCGCGCGAAACGAGCGACGTGAAGAATCGACTTGCGATGGTTGCGGCGATTACCATTTTAGTGCCACCGTTTCGTCGATCTCGATCACCGTCGGGCCGTTGGCGCGGTGCGCCTTCTGCAGTTGTTCTTGCAGATGCGCCAGACTTTCCGCCCGCACCGCGCTGCAACCGAAGCCGCGGGCGATGGCGAGGAAGTCGGGCGTGTAGATATCGACGCCGATCGGTGGGATGCCGCGCTCGATCATGTATTTCTTGATTTCGCCATAGCCGCGGTTGTTCCAGATCATGATCGGCACCGGCAGGCTCAACTCGACGGCGGTGGCGAGTTCGCCGATGGTGAATTGCAGGCCGCCATCGCCGATGAGAGAGACGACCGGCCGCTCGCGCTGCGCCAGCTTAGCGCCGAGCGCGGCTGGCAGCCCATAGCCCAGCGTGCCGTAGCCGGTGCTGGAATTGAAATAGGAGCGGGGCTGCTCGGCTTGATAGGTGAGGTTGCAGCTATAGACCGGCTGGTTCGAGTCGCCGACGACGATGACTCCGGGCAGCGCCTGCTGCACGGCCGCCAGGAACCGCTGATGGGCCCGCTGCGGCGCCGTCAGCAAGCCTTCCAGTTGCGTCCGCAAGCGCTGCGCCCTCGCCGTTGCCGTCGCGATGTCCGTCTTGTGATCTCGCAGTGTATATTTGAGCGCGTTCAGCGCCAGATCGGAATCGCTGAGGATCGCCACCTCGGCCAGCACGTTGCGCGTGAGCTGCTCCGGATCGATGTCGACGCGGATCACCTTGCCGCCGAGCGTAAGCCGGCTGTCGAACAGCAGCGTATCGGTCTCGCCCAGTTCCGTGCCGATGGCGAGCACCACGTCGGCATGAGTCAGCTCATCGAGCACCGGCGGCTGTGGCAGCGTGCTGCCCAGCGACAGCGGATGATCCGGCGGCAGGATGCCCTTGCCGTTGATCGTGGTCACCGCGAGCGCCCCAAGCTTCTCGACAACCGCCCGCGCCGATGCCGCCGCATGCTGTGCGCCGCCGCCGAGCACGATCAGCGGCCGCTTTGCCTGCTGCAGCAGCCGCGTCGCTTCGACGATCTTCCGGGGATCGGGCGCGGGACGGCTGCTGCCGGGCAGCACGGTGCGCCGCACATGGCCCGCGTCGGCGGTGATGACGTCCAGCGGCAGCTCCACATGCACGGGCCGCGGCCGCCCGCTGTTGAACACGGCGAAGGCGCGCGCCAGCACATGGGGCAGCTCGTCCGGCCAGAGCAGCGTGTGGCTGAAGGCGGTAAGCCCCTCCATCAGCCCGCGCTGCGACGGCAGCTCATGCAGCCGCCCTTCGCCGAGCGCGAGGTCGCGCGTATTGTTGACGCTGGAAAGAATGAGCATCGGCACGGAGTCGGCATAGGCCTGGCCGAGCGCGGTGGCGATGTTGGTCAGCCCCGGCCCGGTGATGATGAAGCAGGCCGCCGGCCGGCCGCTGGCGCGGGCATAGCCGTCCGCCATGAATCCCGCGCCCTGCTCATGGCGCGGCGTGATGTGGCGCAGCTTCGAATTCGGCAGGCCGCGATAGAGCTCGACCGTATGCACGCCGGGAATGCCGAACACCGTGTCGATGCCGTAAAGCCCCAGCAGCTCCACCAGCACTTCGCCGCACGTCGCCATGACCGTTCCCCTTAAGGCCGATGGCTCAGTTGCGGTACTTCACGCCGGGCATCACGCAGAGCATTTCGAACAGCAGATTGGCGGCGGTGAGCGAGGTGTTTCCCGTGAGGTCGTAGGGCGGCGCTACTTCCACCAGATCGCCGCCGACGAGATCCAGGCCGCGGCAGCCGCGGATGATCTCCAGCGCCTGGGGCACGGTCAGGCCGCCGATTTCCGGCGTGCCTGTGCCCGGCGCGTAGGAGGGATCGAGCCCGTCGATATCGAAGCTGAAATAGACCGGCCCGCCCTTCACCTGCTCGTACACTTCGGCCATCAGCGGCGTCAGCGACTTGTACCAGCACTCCTCCGCCTGCACGACGCGGAAGCCCTGCTGCCGCGGCCAGTCGAAATCGTCGGCGGCATAGCCGGTGGCGCGCAGGCCGATCTGCACGCAGCGCTTGCAATCCAGCAGACCTTCCTCGACGGCGCGGCGGAACGGCGTGCCGTGGGCGATCTTCTCGCCGAACATGGTGTCGTTGATGTCGGCATGGGCGTCGATATGTACCAGGCCGACCGGGCCGTGCTTGCGCTTGATCGCCCGCAGGATCGGAATGGCGATCGTGTG